>Ga0197142_1000668_pt1 | contig 31626 bp, 43 predicted proteins | sample GBS60_MetaG_FD_148614 | JGI IMG/M metagenome (GOLD analysis project Ga0197142, IMG submission 148614) | Sediment microbial communities from Great Boiling Springs, Gerlach, Nevada, United States - GBS 60_MetaG | ecosystem: Environmental > Aquatic > Thermal springs > Hot (42-90C) > Sediment...
AGAAGGGGCTCAATATAGCGACGAAGCGCCTTTGCCTTGGCTACCGTAGTGGTTAGACGCTTATGTTTGATCAGAGATAGCGCCAGATTCCGCAAAAGGGCTTTACGATGCTCTCTCTTGCGTCCTAAGTTATTAATCTTATCGCCGTGTCTCATACCGCATTTTCAGTTGAAATAAGTTTTCGGTATTCAGACAGGTCTGCCCCTAACTTCAGGCCATACCCCTTAAGGATCCGCTCAATCCCCTCTACGGTCTTCCTGCCTAAGCTGGGATAATAGTTCTCCAGCTCTCGGGGAGAATGACTTACCAGATCAATGACGCGTCGGATCCCTTTGGCATAAAAGGCTTTGGCAGTCGTCGCACTCAGCACTCCGGCAATAGGGGAGTCTTCGAGGTTCTGCGCCAGGAAGGCCAGCAGCTCCTGATCCTGGGCCGAAAGGGCAGGCGTACTCAAACCTTTGACCCGAATGCGCTCAAAATGCGCCATAAGGATACGAATAGCATCTTCCAGGGCTTTTCGGGGCGTGATGGTACCTTTTGTCTCAATCTCCAAGATCAATTGCTCGTAGTCGGCCCGCCCCTGATACAAAATCGTCTCTACCCGAGGAAGCACCCGCACAATCGGCGAAAAGCTGGTATCCAGCACAATCTCGTGAGGCTCCACCACATCCTTCAAAAGCTGTTTATTCTCTTCGGCAAGACGGTAACCCCGCCCACGCGCAATCCGGAGCTCCATCTGAACCTTGACGGAGGGGTCCAGATGCATGATTACCAGGTCGGGATTCGTTACCTCGTAGTCCGCCGACTGCGCTACCAGGTCGCCCGCCGTAAAAACTTCCTTGCCCTTAACCTCTACAAAGAGTCGGCTTTCGGGTTCAGGGTGCTTCGGACGCAGGGCCACTTGCTTTAGATTAAGCACAATATCCACGACATCCTCCACCACCCCCGCAATCGTGCTAAACTCATGCAAAACCCCCGGAATCTTAAGCGCCGCAATCGCATACCCCTCTATGGAAGAAAGCAGCACACGACGCAGCGCATTACCGAGGGTAACCCCGTATCCAGCTTCCAGAGGCTTGAATACATACTTACCTAAGAAGGGGGTTTCCTCTATTACCTCAGTCCCCTCCGGTAAAACTATAGACGATGACAGCAGATATGCCATAGATTACTTAGAATATAACTCTACAATGAGACGCTCGTCAATCTTTTCCGGGATTTCCTGACGGCTTGGCACATACAGGAAGGTGCCCGTAAACTCCGGCTTCCGAACCTCTAACCACGGATAAGTGCTGCGACTTTCCTCCCACACTTTGCGGAAAGACTCTACATCCTGAGCTTTGGGGTGAAGGGATATTTTATCGCCGGGCCTCACCAGATATGAAGGAATATTCACTCTGCGCCCATTTACCAGGATATGTCCGTGGGAAACCATCTGTCGGGCCATAAATCGGGTTCGGGCAAAGCCCATCCGATACACGACATTATCCAGGCGCTGCTCTAAAAGCTTCATAAGATTTTCCCCCGTATTCCCCTTCATACGAGAAGCCTTTTCAAAGAAACGCCGAAACTGCCGCTCAAGCACCCCATAGATGTGCTTGGCTTTCTGCTTTTCCATGAGCTGAACTCCATATTCGCTGAGCTTGGCCCGCTTGAAGCGTCCATGCTGCCCGGGCGGATAGTTTTTACGAACAAGGACTTTCGAGGGACCGTAAAGAGGCTCCCTGTAACGCCGCGCAATTTTCTGACGAGGTCCTGTATATCTGGCCATAGCTTAGACTCTTCTGGGTTTAGGTGGACGACAGCCGTTGTGAGGTATCGGCGTAATATCCCGGATGCTTCGAATCTGTATACCGGCCGCTTCAATCGCTCGCAAAGCCGCCTCTCGACCCGCGCCCACTCCCTTCAGGTAGGCATCTACCACACGCAACCCCGCTTCGTATGCCACCTTAACAGCATCCTGGGCCGCTACCTGCCCCGCATACGGCGTATTTTTCTTGGCACCCCGAAAACCAGCCTTACCGGCAGAACTCCAGGCTACCACATTACCCGCTGCATCCGTGAAGGTAATAATAATATTATTAAAGGTCGCCTGAATATACACCCGCCCTTCGGGAGCAACCTTAATCTTTTTTCGGACTCTTCCGTCCTTCTTTGGTGCTGCCATATAATGTTGGGATTATTTACGAGGTGCTTTTTTCTTTCCGGCGACTGTTTTACGGCGTCCTTTGCGGGTGCGGGCGTTGGTCCGGGTGCGTTGCCCCCATACAGGCAGGCCCAGCTTGTGCCGAAGACCCCGATAGCACCCGATCTCTATAAGCCGCCGAATATTCATCTGCACTTCGGCCCGCAGCTGACCTTCCACCACATAGCTATTTTCAATCACCGCCCGTATACGCGCCACTTCGTCTTCCGTCCACTCCGACACGCGTTTGGTCGGGTCTACCCCCGCCTGCGCTAAAACCTCCCACGCATTGCTGCGCCCGATTCCATAAATGTACCGAAGCGCATAAGGCCCCTTCTTATTCCGAATCAAATCTATACCTGCAACCCGTGCCATATCAACCCTGACGCTGTTTGAGTTTCGGATTCTTCTTGTTTATGACATATACACGCCCCTTGCGGCGCACCACGATACAATCGCTACTTCGTCGGCGTACCGATGTCTTGACTTTCATAGGCTTCTATTTATAACGATAAATGATTCGTCCCTTGGTGAGATCATACGGTGAAATTTCCACCGTTACCTTGTCCCCGGGAAAAATGCGAATAAAGTACTTGCGCATTTTTCCCGAGAGATGGGCCAGTATCAGATGCCCATTATCCAGTTGAACCCGAAACATGGCATTGGGGAGCGCCTCGGTAATCGTGCCATCCATCCGAATAAACTCTTCCTTAGACATAGGCCAGGGCTTTCTCAATGGGTTCAAACGAAGTCAGGGGCTGGGCACCGTCTGCCCGCACCACAACCGTATGCTCAAAATGGGCCGATAGCGACCGATCGGCCGTCTCTATGGTCCAGCCATCCGCCCCCCGCGTAACATACTTCTTCCCCACATGCACCATCGGCTCAATAGCAATCACAAGTCCATCCACGAGCCGATGGCCTTTTCTCGGCTTGCCCGCATTTGGAATGTCCGGCGGCATGTGCATAGCTCTTCCTACCCCGTGTCCCGTTAAACTTTCTGCGACGGCAAAGGTATAGCTTTTCACGAAATTAGAGATAGCATACCCGATATCCCCGATATAACCGCCCGCTCGGGCCTGCCGGATGCCCCGCCATAAAGCTTCCTTCGTCACCCACATAAGCCGGTCCGCCAGCGGCGATACCCGCCCAATCCCAAAAGTATACGCCATATCCGCATAAAATCCCTCCAGAAATACCCCACAGTCAATAGACACGACCTGTCCCTCCGCTAAAACCTTCCGCGCCGAAGGAAGCCCATGCACCACCTCATGATCAATAGATACACAAAGCGTGTGGAGATAAACTTTATCCTCAAAAGGCGGTTTGTATCCCTTGAAGGCAGGCACGCCCCCTTCCCGACGGATAAACTCCTCGGCCCGCTCATCCAGCTCCAGCGTACTCACCCCGGGCCGAATATACGGCACTAAATGCGCAAACATCCGACTCAAAAGATCTCCCGCCTTAGCGATGAGCCGAATATCTGCCTCCTCGTAGATAGGCCATCCTTCTATGCCCTTCATACCATCCCCCCTACGGCCGCCCGCCCGCGAATCCGTCCTGTCTTGACCAGACCTTCATAATGCCGCATCAGCAAAAAGCTCTCTATCTGCTGTAAGGTATCCAGCACCACCCCGATCATTATCAGTATTGTCGTCCCTCCAAAAAACTGAGCAAACTGATTGGAGACCCCAATAGCCCGCATGATCGCCGGCAATATCGCAATACCCGCCAGCGCCAGAGCACCCGGAAGGGTAATCCGCGTCAAAACCGTATCAATATAATCAGCCGTGGGCTTTCCCGGCTTTATACCGGGAATATATCCCCCACTACGCTTAAGCTGATCGGCAATGTCCCGGGGATTAATCGCAATAGCCGTATAAAAATAGGTGAAAAGCACAATGAACCCAATAAATAACACATTGTACGCTATACTGGTGTAGTCTGAGAACCAGCTTCCCGCGGCAAGCCAGAAATCGCTTTCCGGGAAGTACTGAGCAATCGTAGCGGGCAAAAACATGAGCGATTGGGCAAAGATGATCGGCATCACGCCGGCGGACATGAGCTTAAGGGGAATGTGGCTCGTAGAAGCCACCCCACCCGTACCCATCGGATACCGCCCCCCGACCATCTGCCGGGCATAATGAACGGGAATTTTGCGTACCGCCTGCTGTAATAATACCACCAGCGCTATCACCACCATCAGCGCCAGAAGCTCCACATAAAAAACCATCGGCGGATTTGAGGTCGCCTCATTCAGGAGCGCCGGAGGTAGCTCCGCCACAATCCCTATCGCAATAATCAGCGAACTACCATTCCCTAAACCCTTTTCCGTAATCTTGTCAGCCATCCACACCAGAAACATCGTCCCCGCCAGCATGCTCAAAAGCGCCGTCACCGTAAAAAGCCCCGCCGACATCGTAATAGCCGCCGCATACTGCGTCCGAAGATTAACCAGATAACCAGACCCCTGCACCAGAACTACCGCTACCGTCAGCAGCTTCGTGTATTGATTGAGCTTACGAGTACCTGCCTCGCCCTCTTTTTGAAGTTTTTGCAGACTGGGAAGCGCCGCCGTTAGCAACTGAATAATAATAGACGCCGAAATGTAAGGCATGATGCCCAGCGCCAGAATAGACCCCCGCGAAAAAGCCCCCCCTACAAAGGCATTCAAAAGCCCCAGAATCCCCATCCCCTGCGTGCGCGCAAACTCCTCCGATAAAACCTGCGAATCAATACCCGGTAATATGATAAAAGACACCGCCCGATAAATAGCCAGCAGAAAGAGCGTATAAAGAATCCGCTCCCGAAGCTCAGGTATGCTGAATATATTGCGTAGCGTCTGAATGAGTTCCTTCATGCCTCAGGACAAAGATACGGCTTTGCCGCCAGAAGCCTCAATAGCTGAGAGGGCACCCGCGCTAAATCTATGAACTTCAATCGTTACGGGCCGAATAAGAGGTTCCTTACCGAGCACTTTTACAGGCATACCCTTGCGGATAAGGCGGTTTTGATAGAGCCAGTCTGCAGTGAGACGCTCAAGGTCTGGATATTTTTCTAAGAGGGCGTTGATACGACGCAGCGAAAGGGGCGCATAGGCTACCCGGAAAGGATTGCGAAACCCAAACTTGGGGATGCGGCGCTGGAAAGGCATCTGCCCCCCTTCAAACCCCCGCTTGATACGATAGCCGGAACGGGATTGGTCTCCCTTGTGGCCTCGGGAGGAGGTTTTCCCGTGCCCACTCCCCTCCCCTCGCCCCAGACGCTTTTCTGCATGGGTCGCCCCCACTGCCGGACGAATACGATGCAAAATCTGACTCATACGCGTTCTATCTTTACGAGATGAGCAACTTTTCTAAGCATGCCCAGGATAGCATGATTGACTTCTTTTTCCACCGTGTGGCCGCGATGTCTCAAACCCAGCGCCCGCAGGGTCTCTTTCTGCCGTTGCGGCCAGCCAATGCTACTGCGTACCTGCGTTATTCTCACTCGTAGACTCATAGGCACCGGTAAAGACTTTTTGAAGGGGAATGTTTCGCCTTTGCGCCACCGATCCAGCGTTTTCAATCTTCATGAGGGCCGCCATGGTAGCCCGGACGACATTATGGGGATTGGAGGAGCCGATGATTTTCGCTAAGACATCTTTTACGCCCAATACATTCAAGACAGCCCGCATGGCCCCCCCGGCTACCAGCCCCGTACCGGGAGCCGCCGGCTTCAAGATAACCCGGGTAGACTCGTACTTCGCCGTAACGGTATGAGGAATCGTCGTGCGTCGCAAATCTATCCGATACAGGTTCTTTTTGGCGGCCTCAATGCCCTTTTGAATAGCGTCGTTGGCTTCTTTGGCCTTACCCAGACCGAAACCAACCACTCCCTTCTGATCTCCCACCACCACCAGCGCCGCAAACCCAAACCGACGCCCGCCTTTCACAACCTTGGCGGTGCGGTTCAGATCCACCAGCTGGTCTATCAGGGCAGAAGCTTCCTTGGATGTTATTCGCCTGGCCATAGATTTTTCAGAATTGGAGTCCATTTTCTCGGGCCCCTTCAGCTAAAGCCCGCACATTTCCATGATACTGATACCCTGCACGGTCAAATACCACTTTCGTGATGCCCTGAGCTCTGGCCCTTTCGGCTAAAAGACGCCCCACAGCCCGGCTGCGCTCCATCCGGACCAGCGATTGATCCGTTACCTCCCGCGAAGAAGCCTGGGCCAGCGTCCGCCCCGCATCGTCATCTATCAGCTGCGCATATATGTAGCGATTACTCCGAAATACCACGAGCCGGGGTCTCTCCATTGTGCCCCGTATCTTTTTCCGAATCCGCTTCCGAATACGCAGTCGCCGCAAACGCTTGATGAGAACGCTCGTCATACCCTGTTATTTTTTGCCTTTACCTTTGGCTTTTCCCTGACGCAGTCGCAGGACTTCACCCACATAACGCACACCTTTACCCTTATAGGGGTCGGGAGGACGAAGCCCGCGCAAAATAGCCCCTATCTGTCCTATCAGCTGCTTATCCGGGCTCTCCAGGCGTATCCGCAATGGCTGGCCCCGCTCCTGAATAAGCTCTGCCTTTATCCCCGCCGGAAGCACCACCGCCACCTCGTGCGAATACCCCAGGGTGAAAATCAGCACATTCTCCCCCCTCTTCTCAGCCCGGTACCCAACCCCCACAATCTCCAGCTCTTTTACATAGCCTTTTGAAACCCCCTCCACCATATTGTGAATCAGCATCCGATAAGTACCATGAAGGGCCCGGTGCTCTTTCTCATCAGAAGGACGAACCACCGTAATATGGCCATCTTCCTGCTTGATGGTGAAACCCTCCCTGAGCATAAGCGAAAGCTCGCCTCTGGGACCTTTCACCCTGAGGAGGGGGGCCTGCCAGTCTATTCTGATACCCGCAGGGATAGGGATGGGAAGTTTGCCCACGCGCGACATAAGCTATCGTACAAAACAAATGATTTCACCGCCAATCCCTCGCCGGCGGGCTTCTTTATCAGTCATGACGCCTTGCGAGGTAGATATAATCGCAATTCCCAGACCATTGGCTACCTCAGGCAGTTTCGCCGCCGACGCATACAAACGACGACCGGGCTTACTGACCCGGGTAATTTCTTTCAGGGCGGCTTGCCCCCGAGGACCATACCGGAGAAGCACCCGAAGAAACTGCTTGGGCCCTTCCGCTCGAACCTGATAATCCTCAATGTAGCCCTGGTCTTTCAAAATGCGCGCAATGGCCTCCCGAATCTTAGAGGCCTGAACCTCCACGTATGGACGAGACGCCTGATAGGCATTCCGAATCTTCGTCAAAAAATCTCCAATCGTATCCATAATCACCAGCTTGCTTTGTGCATTCCGGGTATTTTTCCTTCCAGAGCCAGCTCACGCAGTTTGATCCGGCATAATCCAAACGCAAAGTAATTGCCCCGGGGTCGACCGGTTAGCTGGCACCGAAACCGCAACCGAACCGGCGAAGCATTTTTGGGGAGTCTGGCCAGCTCTTCCCAGCGCCCTTCTTTCCGGAGCTGAGCACGCTTGGCCGCATACTTCTTGTAAAGTTTCCAGCGCTTACGCTCCCGCGCAATAACTGCATCCGTAGCCATAACTATATTTTCTTTTGAACAGGTTCTCCCTCAGCAAAAGGCATACCCAGAGCCCTGAGAAGCTCGTAGGCTTCTTTATCGGTTCGGGCTGTGGTTACAATCGTTACATCCATTCCGGCGATCTTGTAGATACGGTCAATATCTATTTCCGGGAAAACGAGCTGCTCGCGTATACCGAGCGTGTAATTCCCCCGTCCATCAAAGCCATGCGGCGAAACCCCCCGAAAATCCCGAGTGCGGGGCAGCGCTATGTGTATGAGCCGTTCCAGAAACTCATACATGCGATACCCCCGCAGGGTGACCTTCACACCAATCGGCATGCGCTTACGGAGCTTAAAGCCCGCTACATCTTTTTTGGACAGCGTTACGATGGCTTTCTGACCCGTAATGAGGGTAAGCTCCTCCACCGCCTGCTCTAAAAGCTTCTTGTCCGAGATGGCGGCCCCAACCCCTCGCGACACCACGATCTTTTCTAAACGGGGCACCTGCATGATATTTTTGTAACCCAGTTTCTTCATCAGGTCAGGGACAACGGCTTCGCGATATAGCCGCAGGAGATTAGGAATATAGGTCATAGCGTTTTGCCGGATTTTTTGCTGTAACGGACCCACTGATCATTTTCCCGGCGGCGACCGATCCTCGTGGGCTTATTGATGGAGGGGTCAATCACCTGGAGCTTGCATACGGGAATCGGGCGTTCCATTTCGATTGTACCGCCTTGCGGGAATCGGGCATTTGTCTTGGGGCGGATGCGCTTTTTGATGATAGCCACCCCCTCTACGATAGCCAGGCCCTTCCGGGGGAAAACCCGGACAACCCGACCCGTTTTTCCTTTGTAGTCGCCGGATAAGACTTTTACGGTATCTCCGGCTTTGATATGGAGCTTGGGTATGCCTTTTCGGCGCTCTTGTTGGAAGACAGGCTTACTCATAGGACTTCTGGAGCTAAGGATACGATTTTCATGAAGCCTTTATCGCGCAGTTCGCGGGCTACGGGCCCAAAAATACGAGAGCCACGGGGATCGCCTTCGGCATTGATGATGACGGCGGCATTGTCTTCAAAGCGGATATATGTACCATTGGGGCGGCGATAGGCCCGGCGGGTCCGAACGATGACCGCCCGCACGACATCACCCTGCTTAACAAGGCCATTCGGCAGGGCATCCTTGACCGAAGCGATAATCACATCGCCCAGCCCCCCATACCGACGCTCGCTCCCCCCCAGCACCCGAATGCACAGTATCTCCTTGGCGCCTGTGTTATCCGCTACCCGCAATCTGGACTCTTGCTGAATCATAGGCTATCTGGCTTTTTGTAGAATCTCCACGAGGCGCCAGCGCTTGGTTCGGCTCAGCGGACGAGTCTCCATGATTCGCACCACATCACCAACCCGGGCCTCCTGGCGCTCGTCGTGGGCCGCAAATTTACGAAATCTTTTGACTGGCTTCCTGTAAAGCGGGTGAGGCTCCCGCCGCTCCACCCGAACGATAATCGTCTTTTGCATGCGGTCGCTCACCACCGTCCCTACAAACTCTTTGCGGCGACCCCGCTGAGACTTCTCTGGCTCCTGAGTATTTTCAGACATAGTTTTCAGACAGGTTTGATCTGGCGCTTTTCATTGATAATCGTCAAAATGCGGGCAATATCTTTTCTCAAAGCCGGTATCAGCGAAGGGGCCTTGGGTAAAGGACTTTGCGCATTCTGATACCGGAGCTTTTGAAGCTCTTCACGCTTTTGTCGGAGCAGCTTATGAAGCTCACTCAAAGTGTAAGCCCGTAATTCCTCAGCCTTCATAATCTACCCTCCGAACGAATTTCGTTTTGATAGGGAGTTTATGGGCGGCCAATCGAAAAGCTTCCCGGGCGGCGGTTTCTGAGACCCCTTCACACTCAAAGAGGATGGCTCCGGGTTTGACGACCGCGGCATAAAACTCTACGTTCCCTTTTCCTTTGCCCATACGCACTTCTAAGGGTTTTCGGGTGATGGGCTTATGGGGGAAGATGCGGATCCAGACTTTTCCTTCCCGGCGCAGGTAACGGGTGAGGGCGACGCGGGCGGCCTCAATCTGGCGCGAGGTGATGAGTCCACCATCCACGGCTTTCAGCCCGAAGGAGCCGAAAGCAACCTGATTGCCCCGAGTCGCCACCCCCCGAATCCCCCCCTCGTGCAGGAGCTTGCCTTTTCGCTCCTTGCGAAACTTCGTACGCTTTGGTTGTAACATAGGCTATCGGCGTTTAGATTTTTCTCTGCCACCCCGGCGTTCGGCCCGGCCTGCACCCCGGACAGGGGCCTGAGTAGTGGATTCCGACATCCAGGGGAAAAGGTCTACCTTGCCATAAACTTCGCCCCGAGAGAGCCAGACTTTGACCCCAATAACCCCATAAATCGTATGGGCCTCCGCAAAACCGTAATCCACATCCGCCCGCAAAGTCTGAAGAGAGATACGGCCTTCCCGGTATTCCTCGGAGCGAGACATATCCGACCCGCCCAGACGACCATTACAACGAATCTTTACCCCTTCTGCGCCCGCCCGCATGGCCTGCGCAATAGCCTGTTTCATGGCCCTTCGGTGCGAAACCCGAGCCTCCAACTGCGCCGCAATGTTTTTCGCCATAATCACCGCATCCAGCTCCGGCCGACGCACCTCCATCAAACTCACCTCAATCTTGTCGTCCGGTAGCGGCTCTATGGACCTGCCCGGCTGAATACCCCCCTTAGCCAGAAGGTATTCATAGTCTTTATTAAACCGCCGAACAATCCGCGAAAGATCCGCCGTCAGGCGCTTGATATTCTCCCCATCTCGTCCAATAATAATCCCGGGCCGCGCACAGTATATCATCACATGCGTCTTCTGGAGGGAGGTACGATTAATGATTATCCGGGAAATCTGCGCTTTGGGATATTCTTTCTCAATATGCGACCGAAAAAGCTGATCTAATATCAGGTATGGTGCCAGATACCGACGCGCATACCAGTTTGACTCCCAGCCTTTCGTGATGCCTACCCGAAATCCAATTGGATGTGTCTTCTGTCCCATAGTTATTCTATGTATAGTCGGATGTGCGAAGTTCGTTTGCGAATCGGATGGGCGCGTCCCTGCGGGGCGGGCTGAATCCGCTTGAGGAAAGGACCGCTATCCACCTCCACGCGCACCACTCTAAGTTCGTCCAGGCTACCCTTACCGCCTGTTTTCTGCTCCCAGTCGTTGATGGCGTTTCGGAGGGTCTTGAGCATGGCTCGGGCCGCCCAGCGCTTGGAGAGTTTGAGATAGGCCATTGCCTTTTCTACCGGCAGGCCGCGAATCATATCCGCTACCAGTCGAACCTTACGGGGCGGATAGGGGCACCCCCGATAAATGGCATAATACTGGTCCGCCCGTACCTCCTTTCGAGCGGCCGCCACCAGCGCTTTCCGGCGACCCCTGTAGGGCTTCTCTATGCCCTGTGCAATCTTTTCCTTCCGAGTAAGCCGCGCCATACCTATTTCGATTTATCGGTTTTTTGTCCGGGATGCCCTCGAAACGTCCGGGTGGGCGCAAACTCTCCCAGCCGATGCCCGACCATATTCTCGGTGATGTAGAGTGGCACAAACTGCCGACCATTGTGCACGGCTATGGTCAGCCCGACAAAATCCGGCGTTATCATAGAAGCCCTTGACCAGGTCTTGATGACTTTCCGCTGACGGGTTTTCTGAAGCTCCTGAACCTTTTTCAGAAGCTTGGGATGAACATAAGGACCTTTTTTCAGTGAGCGTGCCATAGGATATTACTTTTTAGCTTTTTTAGGGCGGCGTGAAATAATAAGGGCGGAACTGGGTTTTTTCGGATTGCGGGTCTTTTTGCCTTTGGCGTAGAGACCGGTTCGGGAGCGGGGATGTCCGCCGGAATGTTTGCCTTCGCCTCCCCCCATCGGGTGATCAATGGGGTTCATGGCGACGCCACGGGTACGGGGCCGCCGACCCAGCCAGCGACTGCGCCCCGCCTTGCCAATCGTGATATTGATGTGATCTGGATTACTGAGCACCCCTACCGTAGCATAGCAATCCAGTAAAATCCGACGAATTTCACCGGAAGGCATTTTGAGCACGGCATATCGGTCTTCCTTGCTGAGGAGCTGGGCGGCGGTGCCTGCGGCACGCACGAGCTTGCCTCCCTGACCGGGGAGCATTTCTATGTTATGTACGAAAGTACCCAGAGGGATATTGCGCAGCGGAAGCGCATTACCGGTGTTAGGTTCAGCCTCGGGGCCAGAGAGGACCGTCTGACCTACCTGAAGGCCCTGAGGAGCGAGAATGTAGCGTTTCTCCCCATCCACATAATGAAGGAGGGCTATACGAGCGGTACGATTGGGATCGTATTCAATCGCCGCCACTCTCGCAGGGATGCCATGCTTATCCCGCCGAAAATCGATCAGGCGGTACTTGCGCTTATGCCCCCCGCCGATATACCGGGCACTGCGCCGCCCCTGATTATTACGGCCCCCGGTTTTCTTGTAGGGGATGGTGAGGGACTTTTCTGGATTTTCCTTCGTGATCTCTGCAAAGTCCGGCACCGACATCCAGCGGCGACCCGGCGTAGTAGGCTTATATTTTCGGATTCCCATAAAAGTTTTAGAGATTTTCGTAAAGGTTCAAGGTCTGGCCCGGAGCTAAACGGACATAAGCCTTCTTGTAGGAGGGGAGGCGCGATTCGGATATGCCTTTGCGCGTGTAGCGCGTGCGAACCTTCGCCGGCAATAAAGCCGTACGTACCTCCGCTACCTGTACCCCGTATAGCTTTTCAATAGCGGCTTTGATTTGCTCTTTGGTGGCCTCCCGATGCACTTTGAAAGCATAAGTATGAGAGTTATTCCGGCTGGGCTTACGGGAAAGCTCTGTAGCTTTCTCCGTGAAGAGCGGCTTGATAATCACATCTATCATAGCCCTACCTGACGAAATAGGTTTTCTAAGGCAGATTTTTCCCACAGAAGGCAAGAAGCCCTGGCTAAATCGTAAGTATTCCACTGTTCTGCTGGAGAAACCAGGACTTTCGGGATGTTACGGGCAGAGAGGTAAAAGTTGGGATTGTAGCCGTGGGTGTAAATGTGAAGGGGCTTGCGGTTCCACTGCAGGGCCTCCAGGAATTGCGCAATAGTTTTCGTTTTAGGCTTTTCCAGTTGAACATCTTCCACGACCCAGAGGGAGTTGTTTTGCAGGTGGAGGACGAAAGCGCTCCAGCGGGCCAGGATTTTTTCCTGCTTATTGAGCTTGAGGGAATAGTCTCGTGGGACAGGGCCGAAGACGATACCGCCATGCCGGCGGATGGGATTGCGGATGGAGCCCATACGCGCACGCCCCGTACCTTTCTGGCGGTAGAGCTTGCGTTTGCTACCCTTGACTTCGCCGCGGGTTTTGGTTTTGTGCGTACCCTGACGCCTGTCTGCTAAAATGCGCTTTACATCCAGCCATATTAGATGCTCGCGTGGCTCAAAAGACAGGAGCGCTTCAGGAACTTCTATTACGACTCCCGTAGGTTCTCCTGAAAGGTTGTAAACAGGCAGATTCATAGCTCACTTACGAATGAGAAGGATTCCATTTTTCGGGCCCGGTACCGAGCCGGAGACGATGAGAATGTTTTTCTCGGGAATGACTTTCATGACCTGGAGGTTATCTATGGTAACTCGTTCGTTACCGTAGCGGCCGGCCAGGCGTTTGCCTTTCCAGACCCGTCCCGGGAAGGTATTGGACCCCATGGAGCCCGGATGGCGCTCGCGGTTGTGCTGGCCGTGGGTGCGACCTCCCACCCCGGCAAAGCCATGACGCTTCACCACCCCCGCAAACCCCCGCCCCTTCGTCCACCCTGTCACCGACACCAGATCCCCTTCTGCGAAGATTGACACCGTCAGGGTGTCCCCCACTTTATAGGCTGAGGGGTCCTCTACCCGGAATTCCCGCAGCAGTTTCACCGGCTCCACCCCCTGCTTCGCAAAGTATCCCGCCAGGGGCTTGCGCAGATGCTTCGGCTTAAGCACCCCATAACCCAGCTGAATGGCGGAATAGCCATCTTTTTCCGGCGTACGGATATTTACCACCGGGCACGGCCCCGCCTGAATCACCGTACACCCCACATCCCCATCTTCCGTAAAAAGCGAAAGCATACCCAGCTTTCTCCCAATCAGTCCCGACATAGGCTTTACCTAATTTCTACCTCTACCCCTTCTGGAAGGTCTATCTTGGAGATTTCATTGACCACCTCATTCAGGTTGTTGTAAATGTCAATGAGGCGCTTGTGGTGCTTAATCTGAAATTGCTCACGGGATTCTTTATGCACATGGGGAGAGCGGTTCACCGTAACGAGCATCTTCTCAGTGGGGAGCGGAATGGGTCCCTTTACGATAGCTCCAGCATTTTTGACGGCTTTGACAATTCTTTCAGCTGCGCGGTCAATAAGCGTATGGTCGTACGAACGCAGCTTGATCCGAATGCGCTGTATCTGGGTCATATTACACCTGTTCTTTGATGGCTTTGAGTCCTTTGGATTGCGCGACGATTTGCTCCTGAATGTGAGGGGGCACGGGCTGGTAGTGAGAAAATTCCATTACCGCATAGGCGCGTCCCGAGGAAAGCGTACGGAGCTGGGTGACATACCCGAAAAGTTCTTTCAGGGGGACGAGAGCGGTAACGACCTGCAGACCCCCACGGCTGCTCATACCGGTGATCTGTCCACGACGCCGATTCAGATCGCCCACAATGCCGCCGGTGTATTCGTCAGGCGTCTCCACCTCTACTTTCATAATGGGCTCGAGAATGATGGGATTGGCTTTTCGGCAGCCTTCCCGGAAAGCATACCGACCCGCAATCTCAAACGACAGGCTATCCGAGTCCACCTCGTGGTAACTCCCATCAAAGAGCCGCGCCCGTATGCCCGTCGCCGGATACCCCGCAATAATCCCATCCTGCATCGCCTGCAAAATCCCCTTCTCCACCGAAGGAATAAACTCCCGAGGAATCACCCCACCCTTGATCTCATTGATAAACTCAAAATGACCCTTATCATGAGGTGAAAACTCTATCACCACATCGGCGTATTTCCCGCGACCTCCAGTTTGCTTCTTGAATAGCTCCCGATGCGTGACCGCGGTCGTGATGGTTTCGCGATAGGCAACCTGAGGCTCGCCTTCGTTAACCTCTACCTTGAATTCTCTTCGGAGCCGATCCACGATGATTTCCAGGTGAAGTTCGCCCATGCCGGCGATGATGGTCTGGAGGGACTCTTCGTCTACCCAGTAGCGGAAGGTCGGGTCTTCTTCGGAGAGTTTGGAGAGAGCGGTGGAAAGCTTATCAGAGTCAGCCTGAGTTTTGGGTTCGATGGCCTTCTGAATGACTGGCTCGGGGAAAGTCATGGCCTCCAGGGCAATGGGATGGGCTTCGTCACAGAGCGTATCTCCCGTACGAACCTCCCGGATGCCCACAACCGCCCCAATATCGCCCACAGCCAGCTCCTCCACAAGATTTTGCTTATTGGCATGGAGCTGAATCAGCCGGCTAACCCGCTCCTTCTGACCGGTGCGGGTATTGAGGACATAGGAGCCGGCTTTGAGAATGCCAGAGTAGACCCGGATAAAGGTAAGCCGACCCACATACGGATCCGTTACGATCTTGAAAGCTAAGGCGGCAAAAGGCGCGTTCGCATCCACGGGTCGGGTTTCTTCCTCGCCGGTTCTGGGATTCGTGCCCTTGACGGCTTCTATATCCAGCGGGCTGGGCAAAAAGGCACAAACGGCATCCAGTAAAGCCTGTACACCTTTATTCTTGAAGGCAGAGCCGCACAGCACCGGGAATAGTTCTCGGGCGACGGTGCCTTTTCGGAGGGCGGCACGGATCTCCTCCGGCGTAATCGAAGCCGGATCCGAGAAGTACTTCTCCATGAGGGCATCGTCATATTCAGCCACTGCCTCCAGAAGGAAGGTGCGCCACTTTTCTACATCTGATTTGAGATCATCGGGAACGGGAACGACCTTATAGGTCATGCCGAGGTCTTCCTCGTTCCAGATTTTGGCTTCCATGGTGATGAGGTCGACGACCCCCTTGAAGTGCTCTTCGGCCCCGATAGGAACCTGAATGGGGACGGCTTTGGCCCCGAGGCGCTCCCGGATCTGCTCCACGACGGCAAAGAAATTCGCCCCCGCTCGGTCCATCTTATTGACGAAGCAGACGCGAGGCACTTTATAGCGGTTAGCCTGACGCCAGACGGTTTCCGACTGAGGCTGCACACCGGCCACCCCGCAGAAGACCGCCACAGCTCCATCCAGCACCCGCATGGACCTCTCTACTTCCACGGTGAAGTCCACATGGCCGGGCGTGTCAATTATGTTAATGCGGTACTTTTCTCCCAGCCAGTTCCAGTAAGTGGTCGTAGCGGCCGCAGTAATCGTAATGCCACGCTCCCGCTCCTGCGGAAGGTAGTCCATGGTAGCGGTGCCCTCATGAACTTCGCCGAGTTTGTGGGTTAGCCCTGTGTAATAAAGGATACGCTCGGTCGTGGTCGTCTTCCCGGCATCAATGTGCGCTGCGATACCGATGTTTCTACAGCGCTGTAAGGGTATATTCGGGTCAATCGGCATAATCGTTTATGATTAGAATCTGAAATGTGCAAAAGCTTTGTTGGCTTCAGCCATCTTATGCGTTTCGTCGCGTTTTTTGATGGCGGCGCCTTCGTTTTTGGCGGCGGCGATGAGCTCACTGGCGAGTCTTTCTGCCATCGTTTTTTCGGGGCGGTTGCGGGCCGCTTCGATAATCCAGCGCATGGCGAGGGAAAGACGACGGTGCGGAGTCGGTTCTACCGGTACCTGGAGGGTAGCACCCCCCACCCGCCGGGGCCGAACCTCTAAAAGAGGCATCGCATTATTTACCGCGGCCTGAAAAACATCCAGGGGATTTTGCTGCGTTTTTCGAGAAATGATATCCAGAGTGGTGTAGAAAATGCGATACGCTTTAGTCTTTTTCCCTTCCCGCATGATTTTATTGACAAAGCGAGCGACAAGCTCACTGCCAAACTTTGGGTCGGGCTGAATAAACCGGGGTTCTGGCTTACCTTTTCTCATTTTTTGCCTCCTTTTTGAGGGGTTTTAGCGGCTGCTTGGGCGGCCCCTTTCTTAGGTCGCTTGGCTCCATACAGGGATCGGCCCTGGCGACGCTTGTCTACGCCCGCACACTCCAGAGCGCCCCGTACGATATGGTAGCGCACCCCGGGAAGGTCCTTCACCCGACCGCCCCGAACCAGCACGACCGAGTGCTCCTGAAGGTTATGCCCTTCACCGGGAATGTATGCAATCACCTCGTACCCCGTAGTCAGCCGAACCTTAGCCACCTTCCGAAGGGCAGAATTCGGCTTCTTGGGCGTGGTTGTATACACCTTGATGCAAGTCCCGCGCCGCTGCGGACAGGCCTTGAGGGCAGGAGACTTGCTTTTACGCCTTTTCGGCTTGCGTCCAAGCCGTACCAGCTGCTGAATCGTCGGCATAAGTGGCGGGCAAAAGTACGAAAGATTTCTCATATCAAGAGGCAGACCTCAAGGTTATAGGGTAGCAGGTTCCTCCTGACAGGCCCTCCTCCCTCTGAAAACCAGCATTCGCAGAAAACTCAGGAGGCCTTCAGAGAAGACCGCTTCCTTGGATGTCGGATACCGCCGGGATGCAGATGGGTGGTATTCTGCCTTTAATGTCGGCCTCTCCCGATAATACCAATAGCGGCGGAGCAGCGAGAGACCACGCCTAAAAACAATTCTTATCAGGCTGTATGCCTGTGTATTCCCCTCTACCGTAAAATCCAGCCAATGGCCATACCCATTCGGGGTACAGGCCGCCCTCCGGGAAGCAAAATAAGATCCCCTACAGGCGTTATTCTGGGTATGAGGCCTGAGAAGGCCGGTTTGCTGGGGGACCACCGATGAGTGGCATAACGCAAACCCAGTCCACCCCACACATCGATGCTCAACCGCTGGCCTATCTGAGTGTGATACCCCAGAAGAAAAGCCCCTTCCAGCCCCTGGATGGAGCGCTGGTATTCCCTGAAGTACCCATACCCGCCCGAAGTGTCTATCTCAATCGTTTGATTGTAGTGCTGATAACTACCCATCAGCGCCAGATAACCCCCATGAATGATACGAGAGCGGTTACCTTTTACGGGTTTTGGAGCAAAGTATTCTCGCCAGCTGAGGCGAAGTTTGAAGCCCTGCTGGGTAAAGTCCGTTTCTGCGGCCTGACCTAAATAACCAAAGACCCATCCGCCCTCTGCCTGAATTGTATTAGTCAAACCGATAGGTAGCTCGACCCCGCCATGAAGGGTGTACTGGAAGGGATCTACCATAGCTAAGGGCATTAGTTTCAGAACAGGACCGGGTGAAAATCTCTGCGGCTCCTCCTGCGCCATAAGAAAGAGCGGTAGAAGAAATATGCCTATCCAGCGTTTTAACATGAGAGATGCAGAGTTACACGGCAAAAAACTAAAGATAATCGCTCCGGACAGATGAAATTTTTCTCTCCCATAAGGAAGTCAGGCGAGCTGGGTAAGGAGACCGAGCCGACGGCCCACTTTTTCGAAAGCTGCCAGGGCCTTATCTAAGTGCTCGCGGGTATGAGCGGCGCAAACCTGAACCCGAATACGAGCCTCGCCTTTAGGGACCACGGGATAAGAGAAACCAATCACATAAATACCCTCCTCCAGTAAGGCATCAGCGAAGCGGTTAGCCAGGACGGCATCGTAAAGCATGATGGGGACGATAGGGTGGTCATCGCCCTTTATCGTGAAGCCGATTTCGGAGAGGCGCTGACGGAAATGGCGGGTGTTTTCGGCCAGGCGGTCGCGCAGTTCGGTGGTCTCGGAGAGCCAGGAGAAGATAGAGAGGGCCGTACCGGCGATAACGGGCGAAAGAGAGTTTGAGAAGAGATAGGGCCGGGAGCGCTGACGCAGGTACTCGATAAGGGGTGCCGGCCCCGCCACAAAGCCCCCCATGGCTCCCCCCAGCGCCTTACCCAGGGTTCCGGTGATGATGATCTCAGGAGCCCCCAGCAGGCCAAACTTCTCGGGGGTTCCCCGACCTGTGGGCCCGACAAAACCGGTGGCATGCGAGTCATCTACGAGGACGAGCGCATCATACTGACGCGCCAGCCGCACAATCTCCGGCAAAGGCGCATAATCCCCATCCATGGAAAATACGCCATCTGTAACGATAATGCGATAGCGGGCTTTTGTGGCCTCTTGAAGGCGGCGCTCCAGATCTTCCATGTCGGCGTGCTTGTAGACGAAGCGCTGGGCTTTGGTGAGGCGGATGCCGTCTATAAGGCTGGCGTGATTCAGGGCATCGGAAATGATGGCGTCTTCCGGACCGAAGAAAGGCTCAAAGACCCCACCATTCGCATCGAAAGCCGCTGCATAAAGAATACTATCTTCGGTATGGAGGAAACTGGCGATGGCTTTTTCGAGCGCTTTATGGACAGACTGGGTGCCGCAGATAAAGCGCACCGAAGCCATACCATACCCCCATCGGTCCAGAGCCTCATGGGCCGCTTGAATAATGCGCGGGTGGGATGCCAGGCCCAAGTAGTTATTAGCACAGAAGTTCAGTACGGTTCGGCCGTCTGAAAGTTGGATTTCCACGCCCTGAGGGGAGTCGATGAGGCGTTCGGCCTTGTAGAGGCCGGTGGCCCGAATGTGTTCCAGTTCTTTCTGGATGTGAGGGATGAGTTGGCGGCTCATAGGACAAAGATACGCAGTGGGAAGCCGTTTTGTACCTTTGCCTCATGGCCGGTCATAGTAAGTGGGCGCAAATCAAGCGCAAAAAAGCCGCTAACGATGCCAAGCGCGGTCAGCTCTTTACACGGCTGGTAAGAGAAATCACCGTTGCCGCCCGAGAAGGAGGTGGCAATCCAGACTTCAATCCCCGACTGCGCCTCGCCATCCAGAACGCTCGCCGTAGCAACATGCCCAAAGACGTCATCGAAAGAGCCATCCACAAAGGCTCCTCCGGCGCCGAGACCTACACCGAAGCCACCTACGAAGGCTACGGCCCGGGCGGCGTCGCCATCATGGTAGAAACCATGACCGACAATACCAACCGCACCGTCTCCGTATTACGAACTACTTTCAATAGAGGCGGCGGCAGCCTGGGTACCTCCGGCTCCGTCTCCTATCTCTTTGAGCGGAAAGGGGTCTTCGTCATCCCCGCCGAAAGGGTACAAAACGAAGAGGCCTTTATTGAAAAACTTATCGAAGCAGGCGTGGAAGATATTGAAACCGGTGAAGCTACTATGGTCGTGACCTGTGCTTTTTCAGATTTCGGTGCGGTTCAGAATGCCATTCAAGAAGCGGGCGTAGAGCCTGAAGAGGCCTCCATTGCATGGGTACCGGTGAGTTATGTTCAACTGGACTGGGATGAGGCTCAAAAGGCCCTCCGGCTCATTGAGCAGCTGGAAGATCTGGACGATGTGCAGAAAGTCTATCATAACCTGGAAATGACCAATGAAATAGCGGAAAAGCTTTCGGCATGAGCTATCTGGAAGAGCGTTCCCGGGATAAGCTCCGGCGCAAATATGAAGAGTCCCTGCTGGGAGGTGGTAGGGACCGGCTGTCTGCCCAGCACCAGAAGGGCAAGCTTTCGGCCCGGGAGCGCCTGAAGGTGCTCCTCGATGAAGGAAGCTTTGAAGAGATAGGAGCATTCGTTACGCATCGCAGTCGGGAGTTTGGTCTGGAGAAGCAGCGGATACCGGGGGATGGGGTCGTTACTGGAAAGGGCACCATCTATGGCCGACCGGTATTTGTATTCAGTCAGGATTTTACGGTCTTCGGCGGCTCCCTCTCCGAAATGCACGCCCAGAAAATCGTGCGCCTGATGGACCTGGCCCTGGAAAATGGCGTGCCTATCATCGGCCTCAACGACTCCGGAGGCGCCCGCATCCAGGAAGGTATCCTCTCCCTGGCAGGATATGCGGATATCTTTTACCGAAATGTTCAGGCTTCCGGGGTAATACCCCAGATGTCGGTTATTCTCGGACCCTGTGCGGGGGGCGCCGTGTACAGTCCGGCGATCACGGACTTTATTATCATGACGGAGGCGACCTCATACATGTTCGTAACAGGTCCGAACGTGGTGAAGACCGTGACGCACGAAGAGGTGAGCTTTGAAGATCTGGGTGGCGCGGCGGTACATGCGACGAAAAGCGGGGTGGCACACTTCGTGGCGCCCCATGATGTGGGGGCTCTTTTGCTTACGCGCCGGCTCTTTTCCTATCTCCCTCTCTCCTGGCAGGACACGCCCCCCCGAGAAGCGCCCACCGCCCCTACCCATAAGCTCTTGCCCCAGCTAAAGTTCATCGTGCCTGAAAATCCTGCCCAGCATTACGATGTGCGGGAGGTGATCCGGGCCATCCTGGACCCTTACAGCTTCCTGGAGGTACAGGCCAGTTTCGCACCGAATATTGTGGTGGGATTTGGTCGGCTGGGGGGCTATGTCGTGGGCGTGGTGGCGAATCAGCCCCTCGTCCTGGCAGGCGTACTGGACATTCAAGCCTCGCAGAAGGCCGCGCGCTTCGTGCGCTTCTGTGATGCCTTCAATATCCCCCTGATAGTACTGGAAGATGTGCCGGGGTTTTTACCGGGCACGAATCAGGAATGGGGCGGGATTATCAAGGAGGGGGCCAAACTGCTGTATGCATTCAGTGAGGCGACGGTACCGCGTCTCACTGTGATTTTGCGAAAGGCCTACGGAGGGGCATACGATGTAATGAACTCCCGACATATCGGCGCCGATTATGTCTTTGCCTGGCCGACGGCGGAGATAGCCGTGATGGGGCCTCAGGGCGCCGCCGAAATTATCTTCAAGAAGGAAATCAGCGAGGCTCCAGACCCCGCTCAGGCCCTCGCCGAAAAAACCGCCGAATACCGCCGAATCTTCGCCAATCCCTACAGAGCCGCTGACAGGGGTTTTGTAGATGCTGTAATTTTCCCGGAAGAAACCCGACTCGTCCTCTATCAGGCCCTCCATAGCCTGCAAAACAAACGCAAAACCCGCCCTTCCCGCAAACATGGTAATATACCATTATGAAAGGCTTATACGAAACGAACTATCGCTTTGACCGGCAAACAGACTTTCGCCGGGGAAAAGTCCGGGACATTTATGAGATAGACCATGAATATCTGGTGCTTCTCAGCACCGATCGGATTTCTGCGTATGATGTGGTGTTAGCCGAGACGATTCCCTATAAGGGGCAGGTGCTGACGGGAATCACTGCTTACATGTATGAAAAGCTGCGGCCGGAGTGTCCTTCGGCTTTTGTGGCTATGCCGGACCCGAATGTGCTGGTCATGCGAAAGGCGCGCGTGTTTCCCGTGGAGGTGATAGTTCGGCGATGTCTGGTAGGGTACGTGTGGCGTTTGTACCGTACCGGCGGGCGGCTGATTTCGGGTGTACAGCTTCCGGAGGGGCTCATAGAGAATGACCTCCTGCCAGAGCCTATCCTTACACCCACTACAAAGTCTATTATCGGGCATGATGTGGAGATTACAGAACGGGAGATCGTAGAATCCGGTCTGATCCCCGCCCCTCAGTGGGAAAAAATACGACATCATGCATTGAATCTATTCCAGCGGGGCATAGAGATGGCCGAAAAAGGAGGCATGCTTTTGTGCGATGCCAAGTATGAGTTTGGGGAGGTAGATGGCGAAGTCGTGCTCGTAGATGAAGTGCACACGCCGGATAGTGCGCGGTATCTGCTTCTGGAGGGCTATTATGAGCGGCAGAAGCGACAGGACCCCCAGATCCACCTGACCAAAGAGTACGTACGGGAATGGCTTATGCGGCAGGGCTTTCAGGGACAGCCCAATGCAACCCCCCCATCCTTAGAGCCCTCCGTCATTCAGGAAGCTTCTCTGCGTTATCAGGAGGTTTATGAGCGCATAACCGGACAACGCTTTGAAAAGCGGGATTATGGGCGGATCTCTGAAGAGATATATGAGCGGGTGGCGTCTTTTCTGGCTACTTTGTAGTTTGATATTTGCTCAGAAGCGGGATAGCCTGTCGATTTATTACGGCGTTCTGGGGAAAGACACGCGTTTCATACTGCAGAAGCCTTCGCCTCAGGTGCTGGACTCGCTGCGTCGTGGAACTCTGAATGGGGATACGGCGGCCATAATGGCCCTGGTGGAGTATTATCAGATATACGAACTCCGGCCGGACAGCAGTCGGCGTTATCTGGAGCTGGCGGTCAAGAAGGGAATGGTAGAGGCGGCGTATTTGCTGGGGGTGGCCTATCTGCGGGGGGTAGAGGCGCCCCGGCGCCCTCAGGAAGCCCGACGCCTTTTAGAAGAGGCCGCCGAAAAAGGGCACATCCTCTCCATGCGAGTCCTGTGGGAAGAGCTGGAGCCCCCCGATAGCCTGAGTCCCCTCCGAAAACCCGTATGGCCTTACGACGCCAGGAAAGCTTTCTTTTACGCAATGAAGGCCGCAGAGATGGGCGATAAGGTGAGCATGATGGCGGTAGGGCGGTATTATGGTCAGGGAAAGGGCGTGGCCCGCAGCGATTCCCTGGCGTATGTGTGGCTAAGACGCTCAGCCGAAAGAGGATACGGACCCGCGGCGGTCCTGCTCGCCGAATGGGCCTTGGAACGCTGGCAGGCCCCCGCCGAAGCCAGAAAATGGGCCGCTATCATCTTGAATAATGAGACTTCCGACATAGACCTCCTGTATCGGGCCAAAGTGGCGGACTATCATGCGGAAGTAATACCCCGGTGGCTAAACTACTTTCGCCGAAGCTCAGGTCTTGCAGAAAAGATATGGACAGGCCCAGCCTGGATATCAGCTAATAAAGCACATCACTAAATCCCTTTCAATAATAAAAGAAACGTATCAGAATACCATATCTGCTAAAAATAAAAAGTCCGATTGCATCAAAAACTGGACTATAGTTCATATAGCATGCAAAAACCCTCTTCCGTTCGCTAATAGAGCCCTGGTATTACTCTCACCCTCGGCCCTTGTCTCCTGAGGGGAGAGAGGGAGTTTTTATCTTACGTCGCTTCCTAAAATCAATCATGATTCGCCTTCTGGTATTATCCACAGGCTTGTCCACACCGAGTTTTCCCTTTGCAACTTATCCCCGAGCCTGCTGCGTATAAATAGCATGGCAAAGATTGGGGGCCTGGATATAGATTGGAGAAAATTTTGTTACTTTACCGGTATGAGGTCCATAAGCATAGTCACCTCTCTGCTGGGCCTCATGCTGGCCGAAGGCACGCGCGAGCTCATGGCGAATAACTGTAACAACCACGGCTACATCCAGATCTGGGACAATAACGACCCCCTTAGAAACTTCGCTACCTATAACTGCCCGGAATATGCCCGGCTGTATATACGCGCTGCAGCGGGGGAGCGCATTTATATGGGCTTCCATGTCAATGGAGGACCAGATAATAACCCTACTATCTATAACGATGTCTGGATGCGCCTGCGGGACCCAAATGGGAATGTGGTAATGGGACCTATTCAACTCCAGAGCACGATGGGGGCTGGCTGGATTAACACCTGCGCTCAGGCCATGGCGGGTCCGCAGCCGCTGGTCGGTGCCGCCGGCTACAATCCCCTCGTTTACAATGTCCCTGCCGGCGGCCCATCCGGGGACTACTATATTGAGTTTGCCATCAATAACAATCCCAATACCCGCCAGAAGCGCGTCTTTAGATGGTTTGATATTACAGTAGCCCGCTTCAACGGCACAACCTGGGTAGCCAAGCCGGGCCGTGTTTGGAGCCGTAAATGGGACTTTACCACCCGGGGAGGAAATAATCCGTTTGTAGGGACGCTTTACACTTACTCGCCCGACTCGATTGTAACGAGCTTCAACTTTAATGGCATGCGGCCTTATGGATTTGAGGTCGCCTGTAACTCCTTTGGAGCCTCCACAGTAGGCACCCCCCAGCAGCGCCGCCGGTCTGACTACCGCCAGAACATCGTCAATGCCGGTGGCATACCAGCCGCTCCTGAATATCCTATCTTCCTCAATGACCCCGATATGGAATATTTCCCCACCGGCATCGTCGGCAGCGTGGACTCTTTTGCGGTCATCCCTTGCACCGAAATGAGCTACTGCATTTACGTCTCACTCTCTAAACCCGGTCAGGTACAAATAACCCTCAACTTCCCTGCGCCTTATGTGCCATGGACCTTTATCGGCCAGCTTAATGCCGGTCCAAACTGCGTTCCGTGGGACGGACGCGATGGCAATGGCAATCCCGTGGCTAATGGCACCCTCGTCAATGCCCAGTTAGACTATTTCACAGGACTGACCCACCTGCCGCTCGTAGATGTAGAGCATCATAATAATGGTTTCCGCGTCTTCCTGGTGCGCCCTACCACAAAACCTAATGGAAACCCTATCCCCGACCCCAAAGTATACTGGGATGACATCCTTCTTACAGACCCCGGGAACTCCCTGGATGGTGTACAAAACCTCGTCGGCTGTCAGCCTACGCCCACTTTCGGCTGCCACCGCTGGCAAAATCGCGGCACCAATAACTCCAATCCCGAAGTCATCAATACCTGGTGGTATACCAATACCGAGCAGCACACCTTCGTCCTCAACATAGACCCCACTCAATGGAAAGTCTTTGCCGAGATCCCCCCCTCTGGATGCTCCTCAACCGATGGCGTGACCGTGCACTTATGGTTCTCTTCTGAGATCCCTCTCTCCTCTGTAATCGGAAACATAAATACAATCCCCGGGGGCCTCCTGGGAAGTCCGGCAGATACCGTTTTAGACACCAATAGCGACCCCGGATGGACGCATCTCTACCTCACCTATCCTGTCAATGGCAACGCCAACAATGTCCTGATCACCTATACCGTGGTCTCCAGTTCCTCTAAATATCCCTACTGCAGAGACACCGCTCAGCTATCGTGCATTATCGTGCCTGTGGTATGGGGCCGCGAGCTGTCGGGGCAAGCCCTTCCTACGCATAATCAACTCTCCTGGCAGACCGCCCAGGAGCCCTCAAACACTACCTTTGTCATAGAAAGACGCGACGGAAGTCTCTTCGTGCCTATCGGAAGCATAATAGGACGAGGCGGCTCTTCTTCCTACGCCTTTGAAGATCATTTCCGACCGGGAAATGGCCCCTGGTACTATCGCCTCCGAGTAGAAGAGCCGGGAGCCGCGCCGGTATATTCCCGAACCGTTGAACTGACCCTAGATGAAATGCCCCTTCAAGTAAAATTCCATCAGGGCACTCTCTATCTCAGTGGGCCGCGGGATGTCTATCCGGTAGAAATATACAATGCCCTGGGACAGCTTGTATGGGCATCGGAATTGTCACCGGGCACCCATGAACTGCCCATCGCCCCCGGCTTTTACCTCATGCGCATCGAAGACAAAATAATCCGTATAACCTGGTGAGCCGGAAATAGAAATTCCAGGCACGGTATGATAGTTCGTATTTACGGGCGGCGGCGCCTACGGCGCCGCCGCCCTGCGTGAGGGATGCGGAGGGCCGCCCCGGAGGGCGGGTCTCGCCTCACCAGGCGAGAAGGAGCATTAGCGAACTCCGAATTCAGCCCGACCCCGAGCGCAGCGAGGAGACACGCCCCAAAATCAATCTTCAATCGTATTTCAGCATAACTCTACCGCTGATGGACGGGCAAAGAGCATCGCCTGAAACATCATCAACGCTTAAGCCAGCCGACAAGATAGGTTTAGGAACAACGCAACACCCTTACATGCCGGGGAAAGTCTCAGAAAGCGCCCCACCCCTAAGAGTACCCCTCAAAAATCTAAACTCCTGCTCTAATAAATCAGCTGACTCATTCCCAGGCCAACCAGCTCCACTTTATTTGTAACCGCCTGCAAAAATAAAATCGCATCTATGATTTGTTTCTTGTCGGCATAGGGCACGATGCCCGTAAGGGTGGTTTCGGTGGTCTTGATGTAGTCCCGGAGGGCGGCTTCCAGTTGATTCATGGCTTTTTCGTTGGCCTGTACAGAGGGGATCTTGAGATCGTTGGGGCTTTTAGGCTCTAACTTGGCGAAGGGGAGGTACTGCAATATCCTGTAAAGTCGGGTAAGCTTGGAGATGTAAATGCGGGTAAGCTCTATTTTATCCATTTTTTCCAGATCCCCCAGGCTATACACGATCGTAGCTCCACCCGGAAGCTGTACAGCGGGCTCAGGGTCTTGCGATTGAGGCACGGGTTGCTGCGCCCAGACTAACATGAAAAATGATAAACCTATGACAGCGTTTCTCATATGCAAAAAATGTAAAGTTATCTTCCTTTTGAAGTGAGAGCTTCTTTTTTGCGCAGATACTCTTTAGCTTTATCGTCTAAGTTCAGATAAGTGGTAACTTGAATGAGGCTTTGCAGGAGAGCTAAATCATCCGGAATGGCCTGATGGGCTTTTTCTAAGTAAGGCAGGGCCTGACGGAATTTCTCCTGCATTTGTGCATAAAGTTCTTTTTGCTGGGCGTCGCTTTTGGACTCATTATACCTCTGAGCAATCTCGGCCGCTTGATTGACATAATAGGCGCCTAAGTTGTAGTTAGCATTGACATTGTCAGGATTTAGAGCTAAAACTCGCTGATAATACGCAGCGGCTGAGTCGGGACTGCGCTTTTCAAGGAGCTGTGCGTATATGAGTAAGAAGGTTTCGTTATTCGGATTTTTTTCTATTTCACTTTGGAACTGCTTTATGGCTTCTTCGTGAAGGGATGGATTTTGGAGATAGAGATTGAGTTCTGCCCGTCGTATATTCTCGTCGGTGGGGAATTTAGACCGGGCTTCGTTAGCTATGGAGATGGCTTTGTCGCCCTGACCACGGCTGGCATACAGATTGATCAGGGTCGTATAGACGAAAGGCAGCATTTGCTCGGCTTCCTTCATGGGCTTGGATTTGGAGAGGGCTAAGGCTTTTTCTAAATCGGCTAAGGCGGCATTGGTATCCCGAAGCTGGGTCTGCACCAGACCCCTGAGAGCGAGGGGCGGGTAAAAGTCTTTCTGGCCCAGTCCTTCAAAGAGCTCAATAGCCCAGGTCAGATACTGCCGGGCCTCTGGCAGCTTTTCCTTCTGGAAAAGTTCAAAGCCTTTCAGATAAAGGATACTGGCTAACTGAGCTGAAGTGAGTTTCAGGTCCTGTTCAAACTCTTTTTTCGTATCCAGCTCTTGGGCTTTCCGGAGGGCACTGTACGTATCCTGAAAGAGGTTGGGGTATTTCTGCTGGGTGGCGGCTGGGTCTTTGCTGAGCAGGGCTATGTAGGCTTGGGCTCGTATTTTATATCCTTTGGCCTGGTCGGCGGGCTTGAGAAGGTCTGGCTGGGCAAACGCCTGCTCTACATAGCTCAAGGCCCGCTCAAAGTCTCCATCCTGCAAGGCCAGCGCCGCCGAGGTAATCTTACTCTTTTGTGCATATAGCCCCAGGCTTATCACCAGGGGGAGCCAGTAAATGCGCATGCGGCAAACATACAAAAACCTCTCCGTATCTTTGGGCCATGCGGTATTTAGTGGCCCTTCTGGTAGGGCTTGGATGGTCCCAGAGCCTTTCCGAAGCCGAAATAGCCTTAGAGCGGGAAAGCTATGACCGCGTGCTCACCCTGACCAATCAGATTCTGTCTGCGAAGCCTAAAGAGCTTTATGCATATTACCTGCAGGGAATGGCTTACTTAGGGAAGGCCCAGCAATCCGAAGATGATGAAATGGCCCGCCAGAGCCTCATTCAACGGGCTCAGGAGGCTTTTCAGGCGGCTCTGTCTAAAAACTCCAAATTCCCCTACGCCTACATTGGCCTGGCCGAGATAGAACGCCTCCGAAAAAATCCCGACAAAGCCCGGGAATACCTCAGTAAAGCCGAAGAATATGGCGCCTCAGAAACGAAAGTTCTCATTGAAGCCGCCCGTATCCACACCCTCCTCGGCGGAAAATCCAGCATCGACAAAGCTACCTTCCTGCTCTCCAAAGCCAAAAATAAAGACCCGCAAAATGCCGCCATTCGTCGTGCTCTGGGCGACCTCTGGAATGTCCAGGGCATCCTCGAGCTCGCCCTCCAGAATTACCAAGAAGCTACGCAGCTGGAACCCCAGAATCCCGAAAACCACTTCCGTTTGGGTCTCGCTTATATCAAAGCCAAATCTCTCAAGGACGCCGTCGAAGCCTTCAAAAAAGTCATAGAACTGGACCCCGGCTATGCCCCAGCCTACCGCGAGCTGGGCGAGGCCTTCTTCAACGCGCAAAAGTATCAGCAAGCCAAAGAGTATTATCAAAAGTACATAACCATTCGCCCCGAACTCCCTGCGCGGGTTCGGTACGCCACCTTCCTCTACCTCAGCAAAGACTATAAAGCCGCTATTCAGGAGATCGAAGCTGTGCACAAAGATACCTTTTCCCTTACCTTGCAGAGGCTCCTGGGTTACTCTTTATTTGAAGACCAACAGTACGAAGCGGCTATAAAAGCTCTGGACCTTTACTTCCAGAAGCAAAAATCTGAAAAAGTCATTGTCAAAGATTATCTCTACTACGCTAAGGCCCTTGACAAAGCCGGCCGAGATGCCGATGCCATTACCTACTATCAGAAGGCGATTGAAAAAGACCCTACCCTGGCCGCCGAAGTCTATCCCGAAATGGCCAACGCCTACAATAGCCTCGGCCGTTACAAAGACGCTGAACAGGCGCTCCTAAAAGCCATAGAAAAAAATCCTTCTCTCCAAAACTATTACGCACTTGGCAAAATATACTACAAACTGGGTCAAACTGAAAAAGATACTACCTACTTTCACAAAGCTATCCAGAATTTTTCCCATGTAGTTGAGAAAAAGCCCGATTTGATACCCGCCTATACAGAGCTTGGACGCTGCGCCGCTAACCTTGACCCCGAGAGCACCCAGGGACGTGCCAAACCCTACTACGAGAAAGTCATTCAACTGGCCAGTAGCGATCCGAACCGCTATAAAAGTGATCTCATTGAAGCTTATGCCTACATAGGCTACTACTATTACCTCCAGGCAGAAAGTAGCAAGTCAAAAGAAGATTATCAAAAATCCCATGAAGCCTATAAAAAACTTCAAGAGTTAGACCCCCAAAATGCTCAGGCGGCACAAGCCTTGCCCTACTTAGAAACTCGTATTCGTTGATATGCTTCTCTACGCCGTGCAGATAGAAATAGAAGAGGAGATAGCTGAAGCCTGGCGAAACTGGATGAATTACACACATATTCCGGAAGTGATTGCAACGGGATATTTTCGAGGCTATCGGTTTGGAGAGGTGGTAGAGCCGTCAGCGGCGACCGGTAAGCGTCGCTTTCTGGTGCTATATGAAACGCCAGATGAGACGCACTTGAAGGCCTATCTGGAAAAGGAGGCCCCCCGTCTGCGTGCGGCTTATCCGCCTGAGTTTCGGGGGCGATTTACGGCAGAGCGCTGGGTGTGGAAGATGTCGTGATCGTAGGAGGGGGACCAGCCGGACTGGCCTGTGCCTGGCGTCTCAGTCAGGGGGGGCTTAGCCCACTTGTATTAGAAGCCGCCGCCTTCCCCCGGGATAAAGTCTGTGGCGATGCCCTGAGCGGGAAAGTCGTAGCGGTACTGCGGCGTCTGGGGGGAAACGAAATTGTCCAGCAGATGGCGACCGAACCTTTTGTCCATCGAGCCTCAGCCCTCACCTTTCTCAATGACCGACACCATACGGTCCGCCTGTCTATTCCCCCCTCAGAAATGGGCTTCACAGCTCCACGCTATGCCTGGGATGCCTGGCTCTGGAAAGCCGCTCCAGAAACCATTCGCCTGCGCTCCCATACCCCCCTCCTGCGCATAGAACGCCGTCAGAACTGCTGGATACTGCATTTGCCCCGAGGTGAAAAAATCCAGGCTCGCTATCTCATTGGCGCCGATGGCGTGGCATCAAAGATACGCTCCTGGGTCTATGCCTACCGAAAAAAACGACGCCCCCCAGTATACCCGGCTGTGCGGACCTACTCAGAATACGAGGTCCCGGCCGGTGAACTGCGTCTTCATTATGTGCCGCCTTATTTGCCGGGGTACTGGTGGGCTTTCCCCATGGCAGGCGGGCAGACCAATATCGGTATTGGCGGTCCTCCCTCCGTGGCTCGCCGAGTCTCTTTTCGCTCCGCTCTTCGCCACCTCCTGAAAAAAGATTCTACACCGAACATCGCCGGTCATGGAATCCCCCTCTATCGGCCAGACGTGCCGCTGACAGCCCCCGGATGCGCCCTGATAGGGGATGCGGGGCACCTCGTAGACCCCTTTACCGGCGAAGGCATCGGTAATGCCCTCCTCAGCGGCTATCGCTTAGCCGAAGCGATCCTCCAGACTCAACCTCCTAATCCTTTCACATGGGATGCCCAGAACGCCTATGAAAAACCCCTGCACCGGGAACTCAAAACCGAGATGCGGGTTAGTCTCTGGCTCCACTCTCTCAGCCGCTGGCCCCTTATCGTCCGATGGCTCATCAGTCAGCTTAGCCAGCAGCCCCATCTCCAGCAAACCCTCCAGCGTATGCTCTTTCATCCTGAAGAGCGCCTCAAACTCTACTCTCTAAAGTTTTACTGGGAGATCCTCAGATTTTAGACAAAAGCGCCGCTGAATATGATAAGTTGGCGGCCGATTCCATACCGTCTTCTCGGTATCCATAAACCTCGTCACCACACCTTGGTCACAACCTCGTATACACCCTGACTTTGAGGAGCCTTGGCTCAGATTGATATTATACCAATCTGGGTCAAAAACGCTCTGAATGCCGACTGAGTGACTGGATAAAACTCAGGCCCCCAGAAAACGAATAGCCATGCTACAAAGGGATTGTAGGCGGTTGG
>Ga0197142_1000670_pt1 | contig 31591 bp, 22 predicted proteins | sample GBS60_MetaG_FD_148614 | JGI IMG/M metagenome (GOLD analysis project Ga0197142, IMG submission 148614) | Sediment microbial communities from Great Boiling Springs, Gerlach, Nevada, United States - GBS 60_MetaG | ecosystem: Environmental > Aquatic > Thermal springs > Hot (42-90C) > Sediment...
TCTCACCAGGGGTCTCCTCCCTTGGGACAAGGCTTCTGGCAGTTGTTATTATCTGCCCGAAGTTGATCCCCATGGGACAAGCCCAGGTGCACCTCTGACAATTGGTGCACTGCCAGATCCAGTTGGACTTTATCACCTGCTCGTCAAGCCCATAGTGGATCATCCTCACAAGCTTCCTGGGATCCATCCCCTCCCAGTCGGCAACCGGGCAGCCCCCAGCACAGGTGCCGCATGTGAGACACTGATCCAGTTTACTTGTCTCGCCCACCAAGTCCCTGAGGGGTGTTTTGGCCTTTTCTTTGCTAACCACGATCCTTGCCACCTCTTCTCCCTCCCTTCAACTTTCTCGAGTCGAGCTCTCGTGGGATCTTTTTTCTTTTTGACACTCCAAGCGCTTAGACTCTACGTTAACTTTTTCGTGCTCTCCTGATCAAGGGGAAGACCCCAACTCCGCTCTCTCGAAGCTCACTGATCCCTTCTCAACCTTTTGCCTGCACCCAACTATCCCGCATTTGTAGAGTCTTCCGCAGGTCTCGTACAGGATGTAAGGGGTGCTAAGGAGGGGAATCCCCTTCATACGGGCAAGCTCCACCGCCTCTGTCTGGGGCCTTTTGCCCCTCACGAAGATCACCGCTGACATATCGAGCATTTCGGCAGTCCTCACGACCTGAGCGTTTGTGAGACCCGTGAGGAGAAGGGAACCATCTGTGGCGAATGCCAGGACATCGCTCATGAGATCTGATGCGAAGGCTTTCCTCACCTCCATGTCCAGTTTCTCATGTCCCACCAAGACCTCCGCCTCGAGGATCTCAGCCACTTCCCTGAGCTTCATTCCCTTCACGAGAGCCTAGCTCCTATCCCTGGCAAGTTTCTCAAAGCTCTAGCCAGGAATCCGAGTACAGAGTTTGCCCCATGAGGACCCGAACAGTTTTCACATAGTCTTGCTCTTCCTTGCTCAGAGAGGCCATGTCTATGGGCTCTCCGTCCAGGACTCTGTTTACAAGGGCGACTATATCGGGCCTTTCCCCCCTTGCTATGGCCGCAAGGGTCTTGTCGAATGCATCAACTATGGCGGTTTTCATCCCGTAACGCTCGAGGATTATCATGAAGGTTTGGTTGAGAATGGGCCTCAGGTGATCTGGAGCTCCGTTGGAACAGTTGGAAAGACCACACGTAGAGTTTACCCCTGGGGCTATCACCTCAGCCATCTCCTGAAGTTGCCTCATGAACTCCAGGCATTCCATGAGTTGCTGCTGCTGGACATTGACAGGAGTGATTATGGGGTCAACATATATATCCTCAGGAGCTATTCCCGCCTCCACAGCTCTCGTGAGGATATCTGTCGCAAGGAGGCTTCTCTCAGAAGCATCCCTGGGCAATCCTTCGGGGCCCCAGAGCAAGGCCACCATCCCCGCGTCGTATTTCTTGGCCATGGGGATCTGGACTTGCATCCTCTCCTCTCTGCACATGATGGAGTTGATGACCGCCTTCCCCTTTTTTGGCTTGTAAACCCTGAGTCCAGCCTCTATGGCCTGGATGTTTGTGGTATCGAGGAAAAGAGGGGTATCAACCACCTCCTGCACAGTCTTCACGATCCACTCCATGAGCTCTTCCCCGCCTTTGCGGGCAGGGCCGAGATTTATGTCTATCCAGTCAACCCCAGCTTCAGCCTCTGCTATGGCCATCTCCTGGATAGGCTTCGGATCCTTGTTTTTCATGGCCTCGCCTATTCTCTTGACCATCACATTGAGATTCTCGCCGATCCTTAGCATATCCACCTCCTCTTCCCTCGGGCTCATCCGCTGTTGTAACTTCTCCTTGTCAGGCCTTGAATTCCTTCAAATATGCCGGCAATGCCGAGGCCTCTCTCGGCCCAACTAACACCGTCCAGTCGACAAGTTCCTCTTCCAAGTCCCCAGCTATTGCAGCGGCATAGCCAGGTATTATGACCTTCTTGTGCTTCACCTTATCCACCACCCCGGACTTCTTCATAAAGATCCCTATGGCATCCCCTGCGAACTTACCAGCCGCCCAAGCTGTCATCACAGAGAGTCCCTCAGTATCTACGACTAGAAGCCAAGAGGGGACTCTGCTGGCCTCTATCTCACCACTCACTATGAAATAAGTCAAGGAGAAGTTGCTTGTGACACAGAGGGGCGAGTTCTCATCTGGCCCGTTTATCTCATATATGCCAGGAGAAGTAGCCATGGGTCTCTGGGGGTCGGTGTAGATGTTGAGCCTCTGAAGTAACAATGGGAAGAGGCTTTCTGGGACGAGATCGTCCATCACTATGATTCCAGCGTATTTTGGGAGAAGCATCGCCGCAGCCGCTGTCTGCTCAGCGAGATCATCCCCCATGGCGTTGGCGAAGGCTATAGTTGGAAATCCCAGGGCCCTGTTTTTCTCCAAGAGGGCTGCCCTTCTTATGGCTACCTGATCTATAAATGCTCCAGCAAGGTCTCTTGCCCCAGAGTCTATGACGAGGTCCTTGAGCCCGGCCTCCGTTAGCTCAGTTGTGAGTTCCACCACCTCTTCCAGGTCCACTCCCCTGACAGCCAGAGGACATCCCGTCTCCCCTGCAAGCTCACACATCTTGTCGGCATTGGCCTGGGTAGCAGCGTAAAGGAGCGGCCTCCTGTCCTTGAGAGCCCTAGCGGCAGGGGCCAACACCTGGGGATCCTCGCACGCCAGAATGAGGGAGAAATCTGTGGCTTCTGCAACTGCCCTAGCCGCTGCCTCGAATTTCTCCGGATCACCCGAGTCGCACTTGAGAAAGACAAGTTCAGGTCTCAGAGTCAAGCCTATCCTCTCCCATTTCAGGCCAGCCCATCTCTTCACTTTGTCCAGTAGCTCCGGGTCATTATCGCTCACCTGTCCTGCAAACCCGCATGGATTGTAAAAGGTCTTCTCGTGACGGAATAGGACCGTCTCCCCCCCTACCCTCAGGGAACGGCCATCGGCCCCTATAACAACAGGCCTTATGGGAGGGGCGCTTGCTTCGGCCAGCTGTTCCTTAGCTTCCTCGGATACGTACGGGCAGGAAGCGAGCTCCGCCTTTCCCGCAGCCAAGGCCATCGCGAAAGCCAGACAAGTGGGCATACCACACTCACCGCAATTGGTCTTGGGAAGCAGCTTGTAAATCTGAATTCCAGTGAGCGCCATCTTTCAACTCCTTCCTTTTCAGAAATTTTGCCTGGAACAGCTCTTCCTCGATCCCGAAGAACTCACATTGAACCTAAAGGGGGCCTTCCTTTGGGAAAGGCCCCCTAGCCTCAACCCATTATAGGTGGCATGGAGAGAGCCGGGTGGTTCACCTTCTTCATGAACTCGAGGACCGAGGCCTCATCGGTCCCTATGGTCTCATCCGCTATCTTATCGATGAAATCGGGCACACCGAGCTCCTTGCCCCTCCTCAAGAGCCCTTCCCTCAATTCCTCTTTGAGGGCCTTAGGCATCCAAACCATCCTCAGAAGCCCCCCGTCACCCGCTAAGTATTTGCGTTGGATTATGTTGTATTTGGAATGGCCCACAAACCCAGGTGTCGACTGACCTCCACCTATTGTCCCTGCAAGAGTGGTGAACTTCATCCCACAGGGGGTATCGCCCGTATAGTCCCGATGGACTGTCATGACCCCATTGCAATTGGGGAGCACAGCTGCTATGCACTCGCAGCAGCCACATGTGGTCATGGGGTCGTAGACTATGCTGTAGAAGTTGTAATGATCTATCTTTCCCCTACTGGCCTTCTTCACGAACTCATTGACCCCTTTCCACTGACCCAGCTTGGGATCAATGCACTCTCCTTTTTCCACAGGCTGGTTGGGTCCTGTGGGGTTTATCTCGTAACTTGCCTTGCAGTCGAACCAGTTGTAAGCGCCGCAAAGGCCAGTCCTCTCAGGGCTTATCATGCAGACGTGTGTGGGTGCGAAGGACTGGCAGAGGGTGCACGAGTAGTAGACCTCCACACCCTCATCTGTCATGTTCTCCACTCGAGCATCCCTCTCCCTATAGATGGCCCTTGCCATCTGCGTGAATCTCTCCACATCCTCCGCGTTGGTGTAGAGGGTCACCTCCACCTTGTCCACTATGGAGCCAAAATCCTTGTGGAACATGTCGTGAATGATCTGCCCGATGTGCTTGAGCCGGAAGCCCTTGTCCGTTGCAAGCGCGGAGAGCCTTATCCAGGCTATGTCCCTCTGGCCTATGTGCATGACTCCTTGAGCATAATTGAGGAGATGGTGGATCTGCCTCTCCAAGATGGGCTCGAAATCAGGCTGCATCTTCCTTCCTGCAACCTTGACGTGGATACCCAGGGGGAGCCTCTCTCCCCTCTCGCAGTCGGGAATGTCCTTTCCAATGACTGTTATCTTCCCGTCCTCTATCTCGTCCATATCTGCCATCTGGACGAGCTCCGTGCACTGGGTCTTTCCTCCACCCATCTCCAGAACCAGGTCCTCTTTTCTCACTCTCTCCCCTTCGAATGCGGGACCATAGGCCACAGGAATATCTACCTTGGTTATGGTCGTCTTGAGGCCTCTTACCTCAACTGACTTCTGGACTATCTCGCTGTGAGGCACATTGGCCACAACGTGCTCGTAAGTACACACACCAGTGGGAAGGATCTCGGGAATGTCAGTATCGGCAATGGTGGGGAAGCCCCAATTTATGGCTCCCGCAGCATTGGCTGCCCACTCTGCATTTACCTCGCCCAGGGCGTTCACGAAGGCGAAGATCCGGTCCTTGTTGTAAAGGAGGATTCTCCTATAATCCCCTGGCTTTATGCCTCCAAAGGCCATTGCGGCCCTGTTTGCGAATCCCAATGCGAAAACCGCAGCGCTTATGTCTGGCCCAAAGGGAACTAATCTGGTATTCCATCCCACCTGCACCCCGGCCTGAACCAACTGCTCGGCGAAGGTTGTACCAGCCTGATTCGCACACATGAACACGTAGAGATTTCGCTTCTGGTACTCCTCGGCTATCATCTTCGCCGTCTCTGGATCAGGGGCCGCACCCACAATGGCCGCAAAGCCGGGGGCTGTGCCATCCACGAACTCCACCCCTCGCTTTCTCATGATCACGTCATCTGCTGCCCCGAGCCAAAGACGCCCGTTTTCCGGATCGCACTCCTCCCCAGGATGGTAAAAGTCAGGATCATCCACGTACCTGATGGCCTCGACTATCTCCTCAGCGAAGAGAGTGGCCATCCCCGCATCCAAGGTGGGGCCCAAATAGGGCAGGTGGTACCTGTTCTTCACGATGGGAGGTAAAAGCTTCTTGCAAATCTCCAAGACCTTTCCAGCATCCCTCAGGGTCTTCACTGGGATGCCCAAAAGGGAGTAGATGATGGGGAGGTAATAGGCGGTGTTGGGGAATTCCAGCTTCTGGTCCGGTCCGTACTGTTCCAGGGCCCTCTTGTAGATCCCCTCGGCCTTCGAGACGATATTTCTGGCGCCCTGGATCGCAGCGAAAGCAACCAACTTGGACATCTCTCTCCCTCCTCCTTTCCGGAGTTTTCATTCCCTTCTTGGGTCATGCCACCTCGAGAGCCCGGCGGTCGGCCATATCGAAGAGTTTCCTCTCCTTTGCTTTGTCTAGCCCTAAGGCCTTTCGCTTTTTGTCTATGTGGGCAATCATCTTCTTGGCCATCTCGTATGGATCGGGCTCCACATCCCACATTCCACCGAAGATGTTCTCCAAATCCTTGGTGAGATACTTGGCAAATCTTGGGGCACCTGTAATAGGGAGACCGACTCCGAAAATGGTGTAAACACCACTTGCCACGAAGTACATCCCTATGGCAATAGCCTTCTCGCTCATCCATTCAGGGGCAGCGCCTGCAGCGGGAAGGTCCGAGATATCCTTCCCAAGGCCCCCTGCCTTCACCACTTGGGTTGCTGCCATGAGAATGCGGCTATTGTCCACACAAGCTCCCATGTGGAGAACAGGAGGGATTCCCACTGCCTCGCAAACTTCAGCGAGGCCACCTCCGCAATAAACCTTTGCAGCTTCTGGCGTGAGAAGCCCAGCCTTTCCACACGCCATGGCATTGCAGCCCGTTGTGAGAACTATAACGTCGTTTTTGAGAAGTTCCTTCACCACAATGAGATGGGCCGAGTCATGGGTGGTCCTCGCATTGTTGCATCCCACAACTCCTCCTATCCCCCTTATGCGGCCATTTATGATGTTGTCATTGAGAGGCCAGTAAGAGCCCCTGAATGTCCCTCCAAGGTGGTAATTGATGGCCTCGTAGCTGAATCCTACTACCATCATCTCCTTTTCCTTGGGAATGAGGACCTCGGATCTCCTGTTGGGGAAGTTATCTATAGCAAGTTTCACTATCTTCTTGGCATCTTCCAGGGCATGGTGCTCGTCAAATTCGATGTGCGCCACATCTCCACTTGCCATCATGGCCCTGGGATTTGTGGTCACGATCTTGGTGTGGTAGCAGCTCGCCACATTGGCAATGTTCTCCATTATGCACTGGACATCCACTACCATCGCATCCACAGCTCCTGTGACTATGGCCAGCTCCTGCTGGAGGTAGTTTCCAGCTACGGGGAGGCCGTGGCGCACCAGGATCTCATTGGCAGTACAGCACATACCTGCGAGCACTATCCCCTTTGCACCCTTGCTCTGGGCATAGGAGACCATCTCGGGATCCCTCGCTGCTACAACGAGCATCTCCGAAAGAAGTGGCTCATGGCCGTGGACTATGATGTTCACATGGTCGGCCTTGAGAACCCCGAGATTTATTTCCCCTTGGATGGGGTAAGGTGTTCCGAAAAGCACATCCTGGAGATCCGTAGCCATCATGGAGCCAGCCCATCCATCTGCAAGGGCAGCCCTAGCGCACTGTTTGACCAAGTTCTTGTAATCCTGATCCACCCCCATATGGGTCCTGTGCATTATCTCCACTATTTCCCTGTCTATCCCTCTGGGTATGACATCTAGTTTCTTCCACAATTCATATCTGGCTTGGGGAGCCCTCTTGGCATAGTAAATCTCACCTTCCTGTTTCCCCCACTCAGCTAGGGCCTTCTCCCCCACCTCCACCGCTATCTCGTAAATGTCCCTCTCGACTTCCTCTCCATTTTCTATGACATGGGTTGGGACACCGAAATCCGGTGCTATCTCCAGGAGCTTTTGCTTGTCCTGGATATCGTAATCTGTTGTCTCCCTTCTCGCTGCAGCCAGAAATACCTCCGCCACTGCTCTTCCGTGGTCACTGTGTGATGCAGCCCCCGCTGCTACCATCCTGGCGAAGTTCCTGGCGGCTATGGTCTCCGGGGTAGCGCCGCAGAGACCCTTTCTGGTATCCGGCCCCTCCATGTCCTTCTTGGTGAGAGGCAATCTGCAGGGGCCTTGGGCACACATCTTGCAGCAGGTGCCTTGCTCGCCTATGTTGCAGGGCTTCATGGTCTGGGCCCTGTCGAAAATGGTCTCGACCTGCTCTGCCTGGGCCTTGGCCAAGACCGCCTGTGTGGCCGGATCAACGCTCAATTCCTTGGGGTCGACCTTCTTGGTCTTCGCTTCGGCCACAGCTGCCAATTTCTCTTTCTTTTCCTCTACCATAGCGGTTCCTCCTCCGCTTTTTTTTCGGAAAGGGAGACCTTTCCGCGGATGCTAGCATCCAACTTTTAGTCTATCCCAGCAAAGCCCCACGAAAAGTCCCCTATCTCCTCAGAATTCCGTCTCCCCTGAGCCTCCACCTCTCAAGCTGCCTCAGTATGTAAATCCCATCCGGACCAGCTGTTCCCGGCTCAGGTCCCTTGCCGTACTGAACGTCTTTTTTCTCAACCACGTGAAGCTCCGCCCGCCTCCTTTCCCTCTCTTCCCTTCTCCTTCTCCTGAGCTCCATTAGCTCCTCTTCAGCCTTTGCTTTGGCCTCTTCTCTGGCCCTGGCTTCTTCCTCAGCCTTGGCCTTGGCCTCGGCCTCAGCCCTCGCCTTGGCCTCAGCCTCAGCGCGTGCCCTAGCCTCGGCCTCTGCACGGGCCCGTGCTTCCGCCTCTTCTTTGGCTCGAGCCTCTGCCTCCTCCCTCGCCTTGGCCTCTGCCTCTTCCCTCTTTTTAGCCTCCAGGTCCTCGGCAGGCTTCACTACCTCTTCCACCTTTGGAGCTGGTTGGGGGGGAGGTGGTGGTGGAGCAGTAGCCACTTTTGGAGGAGGTGGTGGTGGAGCAGCAGGCTTTGGGGCCTGGGCTGCAGCGGGTTTTGCCGCAGCTGCTATGGGCTTGGCCTTTTCCCTCTGGACCTTGAGTCTAGCCGGGGCCTCCGCCCTCTTGGCCATTATTCTTTCTAGGAATTGCTTCACCAGTTGCACTGTCTTGGGATGGCGAAGGATGACTATATCGGACCCGGCCATCAGGAATGAGACCGCTGTCACTGTCTCCATGAGGATGCCCCTCATCTCGGGATCACCCAGGTCAGGAGCCTCATCCAAGCCAACCTTTGCTTCCTTGGTCTTCCACACCTCGTTCCCGATATTGTTGATCATGGGCTGGGCGAGTTGATCATCCTCCTGGACAAGGGCAGCCATTCGGATCCTCTCCATGACGGAGTAAGTATACTCGAGGCCGTACCCCAGGCCACCTGTAGTTGGATCAATGATTATCTTGTCCCTCGGTACCCCCAGGTTCCCGAGGAGGATGTTGAGCTGTTTGGCCAAGTTCACGTCTATGGGGGAGCTCGCAATCACCGTGTGTCCGAACCCGAGGGCTGCAGCCCCGATCGCCTTGTGATTTTCCTCCTCAACCGGCCCCAATAACAAGTTCCTATTTTGGTAGTCCTCGGCTATCTTTCTCAGCACAGCCGCATCCTTGGCTGGATTGGCAGTTCCCCACACTATCACTGGCACATCCACCGCAGCCAAAACCTTCCCTACCGCCTCGCTCGCCTTCTCTGGAGGAGCATCCAGACCATTGGGATCCGTTGACTTGAGCTGAACCGCGATTGCCTCTGCCCCATATTTCTCGACGCACTTTTTGGCCCAAGCCCCTGGATCATCGAGAACATCCTCGAAGGGCTTCTCGCACGCCTCTGGCCATCCCTCTGGCCTCATGTCCCACACTTCCATGGCGATAAGGGGCCTATTGGGCATGCTCCCTTCAAACAAGTGAAATGGATAACAGTCCTCTCCGCCCACGCGCACTGTCTTGGGCTCCGTTCCCAAGACCACTTCCCTGATCTTCCCCGTGTACTTGATGGTAGGAATCGCTAGAGCCAATTTTTCACCCCCTGTGAGAGATTCTTTAGCGCATCCCTTTCAGGCTCTGCGCAGAGAACTCAACAACGACCCTTCAGGCCCCAACTGCCTTCATGGCAGCCTTCACGGTGTTCTTCATGAGCATGGTGATGGTCATAGGTCCCACCCCACCGGGCACAGGGGTTATGGCTGCCACCTTGTCCACAACCTCGTTGAAGGCCACATCGCCGACCAGCTTCCTCTTCCCATCGGGAGTCCTACCCACCTCGTTCACCCCCACATCTATCACCACAGCCCCTTCCTTCACCATGTCACCCTTGATGTATTCGGGCACTCCGGCTGCCACAATGAGGATGTCCGCCCTTCTTGTATGGAAGGCCACATCCCTTGTCTTGGTGTGGACCACTGTGACCGTCGCGTTCGCTCCTGGGCCCTTCTGCATGAGCATGTTGGCAATGGGCTTCCCAACTATGTTGGACCTTCCAACAACGACTACCTCCGCCCCTTCTATCTGAGTGCCAGACCTTATGAGGAGCTCCTGGATACCAGCCGGGGTGCAGGGGAGAAAATCCGCCGTTCCTATCATGAGCTTCCCCACATTGACCGGATGAAAGGCATCGACATCCTTCTCAGGATCTATGGCGTAGAGCACCCTCGTCTCGTCTATATGCTTGGGGAGGGGAAGCTGAACCAGTATTCCGTGTATCTTGGGATCCTTATTGTACTTGTCGATGAGGGAGAGGAGCTCGGCCTCGGTAATGTCCGCTGGTCTATCCTCCTGCACCGAATAGAAACCCAGCTCATGGGCGGTCTGCTGCTTGGCCCTCACGTAGCTCTGGGAGGCGGGATTTTCACCTACCAGAATCGTCACAAGGCCTGGCACGACCCCGTACTTCTCCTTCATCTGAGCTACCTGTTGCCTCAATTCCTCCCTGATCTCCTTCGCCACCTCAGCACCTTTGATGAGTTTCGCAGCCACGGTGACCTCCTCTTCCCTTCGCGGTCTCGAGGACCTCATTGCGAGATCCTACTCTCTCATAACCCTTAAAAAAATCCTCCATTTCCAATGGGCCCATTATACTCGGCTTCGTGTCTCGTTCCAACCTGACTCACCTCACCTTCCATCGAGAACCCTGTCCATTATCTCGTATAGGGCAGTCACAGCTGGAGACTCCCTGGGAAGCTCTATCACTGGTCTCCCCTTGAGGTCAAATTCCGCCACATGGGGATCAGCCGGAACCACCCCTGCAAGCTCCAATCCCCTCCTTCGGAGCTCCTCTGCAAAAAACCCCCGATCCACATCCTCCGGGCACCTATTCACTATCACCTTCAAATCCTGGACCCTTATTTTCAGCTCTTCCACAAGATCTCTCACCCTCTCTGCCGTGAGCAGACCCCGCTTTGTCGCATCAGTGACCACAAGCATGAGATCCACCTCTTTCTGATTGAGGCGGCTAAGGTGCTCGAGACCAGCCTCGTTGTCCACCACAACATAGGGGTAGTTTCTCTGGAGAATGTCCAGATACTTGCTGAGAAGGGTGTTGGCATAGCAATAACAGCCAGGCCCTTCGGGTCTTCCCATGACTATGAGGTCGAAGCCATCCGCTTCCACTAGGGCCTCCTGCACCTTCATCTCCATGTAAGTTTCCTTGGTCATGCCCACAGGGACTTTAGTCTTCATCTCGTCCCTGGCATCCCCTATCACCTTGTGGACAACAAGCCCCAGCATCTCGTTGAGGTTCGCATTCGCATCCGCATCCACTGCCAAAACGGGCTTCCTTCCCGTGTCCACCAAGTATCTTATGAGGAGAGCGGCTATTGTGGTTTTGCCCGTTCCCCCCTTTCCAGCCATGGCTATTTGATAACTCATCTGATCCTATTCCTCGCTTCAAAGACCCTATGGGGTCATTCTCCATGAGGGCGCTTCTCCCGCCCCCTCAATTCTTCTCCCCTCATTCCAAAGACCTTCTCCGTATGGCACCGAGGATGTAAAAGGACAGACCTCGCCCACTCTTAGAGGGACTAGCACAGATAGAGGGATGAGCACAGAGCTCCCCCCACCCTGATGGGGAGAGAGGCCCGGATCCTTCTCTGAAGGCAAGGTTTTTTGGCTTTTACAGGGGATGAGCTTGCCGGAGAAGAGATTGGGAGGAAAGTCTCCTTGATCCTCAAACCCACGAACTTCACTCCCCCTTCGGACTCGGATCCCGAGCCTGTGGAGATCGAGACGCACCCACCACTTCCTTTTCATCAGAGAGCCATCCGCAGGGAACACACTACCACTTCAAGATTCTCGAGGAGACCTCCGAGCGAGCCCCGAAGTCCATATCCCGTTCCGCTCTCTATCCACAAACTTGCCGTTTTGAGCTCGGGACTCCTCGATTCAAGCCCACTATTCTCGCGGCAAACGGCAAGCGCGGTGCGCCCTTTCGGTGTGGGTTTCTGGCGGATGAGCCAGGCCCTAGAACCCTCTGAGTTGACCTCCGTCTTATTTTACGTGGGCAAAGGGGAATATGTCAACACGTTGGCGATTCGCGACCTAGGGTAATCGATACGAGCTAGGGGATAAGGGCTTTGCCCGATGGGAGTTCCGACCCCTCACCCGTCCCCCTCCGGTTCCGGAGTTCCTTGATCTTCACCCAGACGGAATGGGAGCTCGCCCACCAGGAGGCCAGCCCCATTCCACCATCTACGACCTCACTACGAATCTTGAATCCAGCTTCGAGAGTTTCTCCACTATTCCACCATATTCCAGCTCGGAGAAGGGCAGCATGGCGTTTCCAAAGAACCCCTGTCTCCTTATTTCCAGGGCTTTTCTCGAAACCTCCTGTCTCACATAGTCCCAAAATGGATGATCGAAGGCATCTGCTGATTCGGTGAGATGGCCCTCATGGACGCAGTAGGCTGCACAGCTCACAACAGGGGGCCCGTCAAAATAAGATATGGTGGAGTTTCTCTTCACTGGCATGAGAGGCCCCGTGTGGCTTCCCCTCATGAACCCGGCCACGAAGTGACCAATGCTGAAAGGAGCCAGAATCTCCCCTGTTGCTGGAAATGCCCCTTGGACCCTCACTATCATAATGGGATCATCCTTACCAGTGTACTTCCCAGCTATGTTGTGGAGTCTAGTCGTGCTCACTGCCACGGCCTGCTCGCCCGTTGTGCGAGAATGGATGGACTCCACGACGAACCTTTCAGGGTCTCTGAGCAGTGCTGCTATATCGTAGAGCTCTTCGGGCGCATTGAGCTCTATGACCCGGTCAGCTTCCACGTAATTGACATCCATTATTGTGAATTTGAAGCCCTTGAACATTCCAGGGGAGAGGATGAGCCCGCTGTTGAACATGGGATCGCAGAATCCCAAATAGAGGGGCAGGTTGTAAGCACCTGGATCCGTCTTGTCGGCGGCGAAGAACAAGAAGGGCTCGTTGGGCCTCTCCTCGAACTCCATCTCAGCCACCGCGGGGCCGAGGCCTTTCACGTTTCCCGAGAAGGCGTCCTTGAGGAGATCTTGGCCTGCTCCGTAAAGGCCCTGCTTCTTGGCCACCTCAGCTCCCTCCCAAAAAGCCTCCCAGGCAAGCTTGTGGACCTTCTCGTCGTTCACTCCCCTCTCGTGGGTGCAAAGGATGGCTACGTCATCTCCCGTGAACGAGACCTTGTAATCTATGATCAGTCCCCTCCTGTGTTCCTCGAGATAGTTAGTCACAGCATCAAGGAGCCTCTGGCTTGGCTTGATGTGCCCCCCTATGCTTCCCACATCCGCTTTTATGGCCGTGATCGTGGTCTTCATCTTCTAGCCCTCCTTTCTCAGCCGCATGAGTGCGTTCTCATTTGAGGAAATTGCTCATCCGGCACAGGCTTTACCCTAGGTAAACTCCCACCTCATGTCAACCCCTCAGTAAGGAGGCCCGAGAAGATGAACATTGCCAAGCCTCACCCTCTGGAGGCCCAGACTTCTGGCCACCTCGAGACACCTCTGAGCATGTTCCCTCGAGGTTGTAGGAAGATCCTGGAGCCAAAAACAAGGATAAAAGGCCAAAAGGGTATAAGGGATTGCGGGGTGGAGATCCCTCAGAAATGCTGCTATCCCCGCAACCTCTTCCTCATCAACGTATCCGGGCACAAGAAGAGTGCTGACGATGAGAAAAGGGGGGTCAGGTCTCTTAAGGAAGAGCTTTGCCAGGCTCTTTACGGTCTCGATTGTCTGGACATTGGAGACTCCGCAAAGGGCCATGTGCACCCTCTCATCCCAGGCCTTGAGATCAACCTTGATGCACCCGCCTGAAGCCATGGAGAGCTCGGCCATATGCTTGAGAAAGGGTTCCCGCACAGCCCCATTGGTCTCCCAACATATTCTCAAAATGTCTCGGGCCTTCTTTTTGAGCGCCAATTTTGAAGCTTTGATGGCGTGGAGAATCTGGGGGGCTGGATCCCCTCCGAAAAAGCAGATGCAAGTCGTATTCTCAGTCACGGCCTGGGCCAGTTCCCTTGAGGGGTGGAGCCTCCCTTTCCCCGTAGACTCCTTGAAGTGATAGTTCTGACAATAAAGACAGTTGAAAGAACAGGCATGGTAAAAAACAGCGAGATTCAGATACCCAACCTCGGGCCCATTTCTCTTGGAATACTTGGGATATCCGCAGCCTGTTCCTCCTGGGCAGACCCAGTCGGCCACACAGTTCGTGGGGAGGGGATCGTGATACCACGATACGCTCCCCTCATGAGGCCGTCCTCCTGTGATCACTCCCGAGACTCTCTGCCTCAAGCCGCAATATCCCTTTTGGCCCTCCGGTATGGAACACTGGTGCATGCATATGTTGCACGTCGAGCCACTGGGATCCTTGGGAGGATTGAGAGGGAGAGAAAACCTCCTCCTGGATTCATGGTGGACCTTCTCTATCTCGGGCCATATCTCCTCGAAGTGGGTTCTCACGCACGAGACACAGAATCCCAGGAGACCCGATACGTCTCTCCTCCTCTTTCCGCAGAGATTGCAGCGAGCCATGGGTTTTCACCTTTCCCCCGAGGGCTACCCGGCTGGATCCAATGCCTCCAAAATCTCCTCCACAAGACCCTCTCTGTTGTCAAGGGTCACATTTCTGAGCATCACAGAGGGATGAGACCTCACCCACAGGAGAAACGGATCTTTTCCCTTTCCCACAGTTGCGAGCAGATCCCACGGAGCCTCCAGGGCTTCCCTGACGGCTTTTCGGAACTTTGCGGAGAGTATTTCCATCTTGCCTATCTCGTCCATTACAAGAACCTGCCCCTCCCGAGCGGCCTTTATTGAGGACAGGGCAAGCTCCTCGAATTCCTCCAAGCAAACCCCATAGGCACCCACCCTGAGGGGACTCTTCTTGTCTCTGTGCGCGAGAATCCCCTCTTTCCCATCCAGTGTCTTTATGGCGAACCCCACCCTCTTCTTCCCTTCCCTTATCTCGTGGGTTATGAACCCTAGAGCTGGCCTCCTTAGCCGCTTGATCACCTTCTCCACTATAGTGGATTTTCCACACCCAGGAGGCCCTGTGAGGAGTATCTTCACAGCCGAGAGCAACTCTCCTCTCCTTTCCCTAATGAGGGAGAATCAAGGGTTTTTCTTTTCCTCGAGCCAGGGAGCGTTGACGACGTTTTGCGGATTGCCGGCTAGGAAGGCCTTGACGTTCTCCACTGTGGCCCTCATCAGACGCTTTCTAGCTTCCAGAGTCGCCCAGGCCAAATGAGGAGTCATTACGAGGTTTGGGGCCCCAAAAAGGGGGCTTTCCCCATCTAAGGGCTCTTTGGGAAAGACATCCAGAGCTGCTCCAGCTATGATCCCTTCCTTCAGGGCCCTGGCGAGATCCTCCTCTTTCACGAGGCCTCCTCTGGATGTGTTTATGAGAAAGGCTGTGGGCTTCATCCTTTTGAAGAGCTCCATGTTCACAAACCCTTTGTTCTCCTCTGTCTGATTGCAATGGAGGCTCACGAAATCAGAAGTGGAAAAAAGCTCTTCCAGACTCACCCACCTGAAGGGCGCATAGTCGGGCTCACCTACCCTTTGGACATCGTATGCTATAACCTCCATCCCGAACGCGTTGGCGATTTGACCCACCCTTCTCCCTATCCTTCCGAATCCCACGATCCCGATCGTCTTTCCAGCGAGCTCCACCAGAGGTACCTTCCAGAAGCACCAGTCTTCCTTCCACTCCCCTGCCCTTATTGCAGAGTCGTGGAGAGCTGGCCTCCTGGCCAACTCCAGCAGGAGGGCGAAGGTGTGCTCGGCCACGGTATTCGTCCCGTATTCGGGGACATTGGAGACCGGAATTCCCCTGCTCCCAGCAGCTTGAATGTCCACGACATCGTAGCCTGTTGCCAAGACAGCTATGAACTTGAGATTCCGGGCCTCTTCTATGGCCCTCTTGTCCAGGGGAGTCTTGTTGGTGAGAAGGATCACAGCATCCCTTACCCTTTGGAGGATCTCCCGGGGGCTCGTTCGATCATAAACCACCAACTCTCCAAGCTCTGAAAGTTCTGTCCAGGGATTGTCCCCTGGATTGAGGGTATAACCATCCAAAACCACTATCTTTGGACTCATTTTTCGCCCCTCGAAATTCTCGCCCGACCCTCCCGATGAAACCGGGACCGAATCTCGCACCTAAAAGGCGAGCTTCTTATGGACCGCTTTGTCCAGAGATGTCATCTACATACCCCCCATTCCCCATTGATCTTGGGGCATGCGGTATTGGGCACGGTTCTATTCTCGAGGTTCTTTCAAGCCTTCTCACTTCTGTTTGGACAGAGGAGGCACGTCGCTCCCGCAGAACTTGCACGGCACTGTCTTGCCCTTTGAAGACATGGGCACAAGCTGGGCTCTCTTGCAAACAGGGCACTTTCGAGCAAGGGCCCTGAATGTCCCCATGATGGCTGCAATCACATGTATCATCGTTCCCCGAGATCCCCTTTCCAAAGCTCGGCATTACAGATCCTGAAGTCCTTGTATCCAGGACCCCCATCACCCTTCATGGCTCGGGCTCCCAGCAAGCTTTGGCCTCGTGACACAACAGCCTCTGGATTTTCCCAACTCCCTCTGCCCTAGCTAGCACAACTAGAACATCTCCTGCCAGGATCGGCTCATGGGGATCTGGGTCCACTTTCCATTCAGAACCCCTTTTCAGGGCTACAACTGTGACCCCGTAATTCCTCCGGAACGCAAGCTCCGAGAGGGTCTTCCCCACCACCTCCGAGCCATCCTGGACCCTTAAGGCTCTCACTTCAACATCCCCCAACATATCACCTAGTTGGCAAATAGTCGAGCCCACGGCAAATGGCTTCCTCAGCATCTCATAGCCTTCCGAACGAATCTCGCTTATGAGCTTCTCCACCTCTTGTTCTGGAACGAGGTAATTTCTCAGAACGCGAGTGAAGATCTCTATGGAAGTCTCAAATTCCTCCGGGATCACATGGTCGGCGCCCAAGGCGTAGAGAGGGTCAACCTCCTGGATGTATCTGGTGCGCGCTATTATATGGACGCCGGGGTTCAGTTTCCGGGCCAGGAGAACCGTGGAACGAAGGGCGCCCGGGTCGTTTATAGCGATGACAATCGTTCTGGCATTGTGGATTCCCGCCTCCCGTAGGACTGCCTCGTGGCTCGCATCCCCGAAAATTATTGGCTCACCTTTTCTCTTTTCTTCCCTGACCGTCTTGGGATTCATTTCCACTATCACGTATGGGATCCCCACGGCCTTGGCCGCTCTGGCGAGGTTCCTCCCATTCAAGCCAAACCCCACTATTATAAGGTGGCCATGGAGGCTTTCCTTTTCACCAATCCTGGATTCGGCCGTTCCCATTGCCCAGCGGGACAGCCAGGTCCAAGACGCCATGACCTTTCCCAAGCGCTCTCCAGCTATCAGGAGGATGGGGGTCGCTGCCATTGTTAGAACCGAAATAGCCAAAAACACCTGGTAGGCTCTCGGGGAGATGAGATCTTCCACGAGCCCAGACTGAGCGAGGATGAAGGAGAGCTCCCCTATTTGGCTCAACCCAAAACCCATACCCACTGCCACCCTGACAGGAAGCCCCAGGATCATTCCCGCGACCGTGGCAACCACTGTCTTGATGAGGACCAAGCCCAAAGCCCCTATCCCTATCCACACTGGATTGGCGAGAAGGGATCTCATATCCAGCATCATCCCTATGGATGCGAAGAAGAAACTCATGAACACGTCCCTGAAAGGGAGCACGTTGCCGAGGGCCTCGTGAGCGAAGTCGGATCGGGAGATTAGAATTCCCGCAAGGAGGGCTCCTATAGCAGGTGATAGGCCTTGAGAGTGAGCAAGCCAAGTCATGAAAAAACAGAGTGCCAGAAGGGCAAGGAGAAACATTTCCCGACTCCTTGCTCTCGCAATCAAAAAGAAAGCCCCTGGAATGAGCTTCCAGCCCAGGCCAGCTGCGGCGCACATGATGACAAGTCCCGTGAGAGCTCTCATGGCAGCCCCAGTATCCCAACTGCTCCCCCCAGCGGCCCCTAGAACTGGGATTGCCAACATCATGGGCACGATCATCAAGTCCTGAAAAATGAGAATCCCCAAGGCCGATTGCCCTTGGGGAGATTGGAGCTTGGCACTCTCTTCCAATGAGCGGACAACTATGGCCGTGCTGCTAAGGGACACAAGCATCCCAGCGAAGATCGCCTTCTCCATGGCGAGACCGGCCATGTGACCCAATACCACTACAACCCCAGTCGTGCCTGCTATCTGGATGGAGCCTCCGAGCAACATGGCTTTTTGGACTCGAGAAATTGTCTCCTGAGAAAACTCCATCCCAATGGTGAAAAGAAGGAGGGCCACCCCTATCTCGGCTAGGCTCGCCACCTTGAAACTCTCCCCCACCAACCCAAGCCCATTGGGTCCAGCGACCATCCCCCCAACGAAAAACCCGAGAAGGGAAGGGAGCCTAAAGACCTTGCAGAGGGCCAAGGTCCCTATCAAGATGCCGAATAGTGCGACTATCTGTTCCAGCGCTGATGCATCCATAGGGGATCCTTTCTATTCCCCAGAAGTCCTAATTATTCTTCGATGAGTAACGGGGAATGCGACTTCAAGAAGCCTCTTTCCATAGCAGGACTTCACCCCAAGTATCGGATCACTTCCCGCAAGTCCGATTTTTCATTCTTCGGACACACGAAGAGAATCCTCCCTTCTCTGATCTCCTTTTCCCCGAATTTTCTCAGGAACTCCTCTAGCGCCTCATTGTAATTGAAAGCAATTCCCTTGCCGCCTCTTCTTGCTATCTCGAGGATGCCCAGGCTGTCACCCATGGTATCCCCCATATGGGCCAAGGCTTCTATCTCCACTCCCAACTCGGCTGCAAAGTCCATGGCTATGGAGGCCTTGGCGCCTTCATCCTTGAGTCCCAGTTCAATGGTACCGGTAGCTCTGATCTCCGTGTAAAGGGGGTCTCGCCTCACATGGGGTCTTTCCACGTAATCCCTCACGAGGTCCTCAAGCTGCTCCTCATGGATTTCTTCCCCGGTTCTCCAATGGGCGAACACAAGCCTGTTGCAACGGAACATGAGGTCCCTCATGGAGAGGAGATACCGCATAGTATAGAGGGTCACAGTGTAGCCCGTAGACACTATGGCGATGTGGATGGAGCTCCTTTTCAGATGATCCATGAATGGGCCGAATCCGTCTACGAACCTCATTCCATCCATTGTGTAATTTATTGCCGAGGCAAGGGATATCCCCTCGCTCATCTTGCCAGCTATTCTGAAGGTCTCCTCCATGGACATGAGACCCCTTGTCTGAAGGCCGAAAGCCCTAGCTGCTTCATCCAGCCGACCTCGCTCATTGGGAAATGCCCACTGGATCATCTCCTGCATGGTGTGCGAGTGGACAAGCGTGCCATTCAAATCCGATGAAAGGAGCTTCACCTTCGCCATGAGCTATCCTCCATTAAAACTCGGCGGTTGTTTATGAAGCTTGCAGGTTCTTATCCTTTTTGTCTCAGAACTTCTGGTGCCAGGACCTGTTGTTCTCTGTCCACCTGGAGTATCACTATGGCCCCAATAACGAGAAGTCCTCCTATCACCTGAAGACTCTCCATCACCTCCCCCAGTATTAAAAAGGAGATGACCCCAGCTGATATGGGCTCTAAAGTGGCGGTAACAATGGCCCTAGTGGACCTGAGATAGTTGATCCCTAGAAGATAGAGACCGAAGGGAAGTACTGTGCCCATGACTGCCACCCAGAGAATCCCCATAAAGCGAGTGAGATCCACAAAGATTTTGGCGTATCCTCCAGGGGGAACAATCACGTGCCAGAATATGGCGGAAGTGAACATGGCGTAAAACAAGACGGTCCACGGATCGTGCCTGTGCATGCCCCTTTCGGACAGAAGCGTGTAACCGGAAAAACAGAGTGCGGCTGCGACACCTCCCATGAGTCCCTCCTTGTTCAGTTTCAAGAGCTCGAGACTGTACCCACCAACCACCAGGTAACAACCGGCCAACGCCAAAACGAGGGCTAGGGACTTGAGCACAGTGAACCTCTCGGACCAAAACGCCATGGCATAGATGGCTACAAACACAGGAGCCATGTACTGGAGCAAGATAGCGGCGCCTACCTGAATCTTGCCTATGGCGTAAAAATAGCTCGCATTGTTCAGAGCCATGAGAAAACCCAAAAATGTCAAGATCGGAACATCTCGGAGTTGTAATCTCAGAAGGTCCCTTCTTTTGGCAAAAAGGCCTATCCCCAAAAGCAAAGTCGCGAAGGAAGCCCTGAACTGAACCAGTTCCATGAGCCTCAGACCCTCCTGCATCATCCACTTTCCCGCAATACCAGAGGATGCCCATAGAATGGCTGCCCAGGCAACGAAAATATATCCCTTCACCCTGAAAGAGTCCCCCATCCCTCGCAATTTGAGGTGCAAGAAACCCGAAAGGCTATCTTACCCGAATCCACTCCTCTCCCCAAAGACCCCTCCGGGAAAATCTCCTCCCCATTGTCATCCCGAAAGGCCCTTTTCCGCTACACCCATTCTATCTTGTCCGATTCCCTCCACTTAAGCCCATCCTTTAGACGTCCGAGCATGGCCTGGGCATGCTCAAAGCCTTGACCAGTAGACCCACAAAGTGTACTCCTACGGCAAAAATCTTACCTTCCCTTATATTCCACGCTGCCACGGAGAGACTGTTAACCCTCGCATACCACATGTTGTGGAGGGGCAACCTCCCCAGGCCCGCAGCGAAAGCTCACGTCCCGTCCGTACACAATCCCCACTAGGGCACCAGCTCGTATCATGCCTCGGTTCATTGTGACATGACTCGGTTTGAGTATGGCCAGTATTGACAGCCACACACACTGCGTCCCTTGTATGTAAGAGGTAAGGTCAAACAGAGAGGGCCCTTCAGGGTTAAAACCGAGGGTGACGCAAACGGGGGTTTGTCTGAGCAATACGCTCCACGCGTCCGTATGAGAGATGGATACGCTAGCCGACGCATTTCTTGGGGCATGGCGCGAGGGGTGGTTGTCTCGGAGGGGCGCACTCCGTGCGCCCGCGTGGTACGGCAATACGGCTGCCGAGGCATTTCATTTCCTGGAACGGTCGGGCGGGGGGTCGGTGGCCTAGTGGGGATGGCATATACGTGAAACCCTGCTCCGTTTGCGGGCGTGCGGAGCCCGCCCCTCCGCGGGGAATGCAAGCCAAAGAAAGATGGCCTTGCGAGGTGAGATTTGGGATTACATGAAAGGTTGTTTTCTCGGAGAGGCGTACTCCGTGCGCCCGTGAAGACGGGCAGGACCCATGCCGAGCGACATCCCCATTAAACCACCTGCCTCTTGCCTACCCATCGGCGGTGGTGAAATTCCTTGGCGTCCGTGAGGCCTTGAAATCCGGACGCAGAGACCGTGCCCCCCCCGAGAAAACCGTCCTTCCCGTCTATCCCCCGTGGGTCCTTTTCCCTGGCGCTTTTCCCCGGCTGGAAGGTCGAGCTCGTCATCACCCTGAAGGATCTCCATTGGGATGCGTCTGGGTAGACATTGGAAGGAGACGGTACTCGCTCCCGCGGGGAAAAGCTCGACTCGGGAAGTCCATTTGCCAGTTGATTGGACGACCCGATGGTCCGCGGGACATTGCAATGCTCGAACAAGGGATTACAATAGCACTCAGCCATCAGGGCCAAGGAAACCAAAAAAGGAGACCTGTCATGCTCATACCGGAAGATTGCAGGTATACAAAGGATCACGAGTGGGCTCGGCTGCAGGGGGAAAAGGTGCGGGTCGGAATAACTGATTTCGCCCAGCAACAGCTAGGGGATGTGGTGTATATCGAGCTCCCCTCCAAGGGCGATAGAGTCGAAAGTGGCAAGCCTTTCGGTGTAATAGAGTCCGTCAAGGCAGTATCGGACCTCATCTCCCCAGTCACAGGGTTAGTGGAGGAGGTGAATACGGATCTCTTGCAGCATCCAGAATGGGTGAACCAGGATCCGTACGGGAAGGGTTGGATGATACTTATTCTGCCAGATAGCCCTTCCCAGTGGGAGGAGCTACTGGATGCAAGGGCCTACGAATCTCTTGTCTCGGAAGAGACCAAATAGAGGCGAAAATGGGTCAGTTTTACTCTGACGACGAGAAGGCCCCGAGGGGAATGCTCAGGGAGATAGGAGTCGAGTCCATAGAGGATCTGTTCGAGGACATCCCCGAGGAGGTCAGGCTCCGAAGGAAGCTAGATTTTCCGGGCCCCATGGCTGAATGGGAGCTCATGGCCCACCTGAGGGACCTATCCCAGAAGAACATCTCCAGCCTGGATGCTCCCCACTTCATAGGAGCTGGATGTTATGACCACCACGTATTTGCCGCGGTCAAGGCCCTCTTGAAGAGAGGAGAGTTCTTCACCGCATACACCCCCTATCAGCCCGAACTCAGTCAGGGAACCCTTCAGGCCATGTTCGAATTCCAGACCTTCGTTGTCCGGCTCACGGGGATGGAGGTGGCCAATGCTTCCATGTACGATGGGGCAACAGCTCTGGCGGAAGCCGTGCTCATGGCCCAGAGGCTCAGACCCGAAAGGAGAAAGGTGATCCTTTCCAAGGGGGTTCATTTCCACTGGCGCCAGGTTGTGAGGACCATAGTAGCCCCTTTGGAACTCTCCTTGGTGGAAGTGGAGACAACCGAGAGTTTGGAGACAGATTGGGCAGCGATGGGATCCTGTCTGGACGGGGATACCATCTGCGTGGTGATCCAGAATCCCAACTTTTTCGGCACAATTGAAGACCTTCGCGAAATTCAGAGGCTCGAGAGCCAAGTCCACGGTGCGGGCGCCCTTTTTGTTTGGGCCATTGTGGAGAGCACCTCTTTGGGGCTTCTCAAGCCCCCTGGCGAACTGGGAGCTGACATAGTTGTTGCGGAGGGGCAGCCCTTCGGGCTCCCCATGAGCTTCGGTGGGCCCCATCTAGGGCTTTTTGCCACAAGGGAGAGGTATTTGAGACAGATGCCCGGAAGGCTCATCGGCCAGACAGTGGACCAAGAGGGGAAGAGGGGGTTCGTCCTGACCCTCGCCACTAGGGAACAGCACATAAGAAGGGAGAGGGCCACCTCCAATATTTGCACCAACCAGGCCCTCTGCGCCCTCGCAGTGACAATTCATCTGGCTCTTCTAGGTCCGAGGGGACTCAGAGAAATAGCCTCAAGGAGCGCTCGAATAGCGCAGAAGGCGTTGGAGGCCTTGAGGGAGATACCAGGTGTGGAGATCCCCCAGAGGAGAGTGTACAACGAATTCGTGGTCAGGATCCCGGGAGACGTGGAAGAGATAAATGGAGCTCTCCTCAGGAAAAATATGGTAGGGGGTTTCAATCTTGGAAGGCTTGATCCTGCTTGGAAGGGAAGTTGGCTCCTCGCCTTCACCGAAAAGAATACCGAGGAGCAGATACTCGAGCTGGCCCAGATCCTGAGGGAGTCTTTGGCATGAAAGGTGATGCGCCCCTAGATTTCTCAGAGGCCCGGAGAGGACTTCATTTTTTTGAGCCCCTCATCTTCGAGATGGGAGGTGAGGGAAGGGTCGGAATAGCCCTTCCCCAGACCTCCGGAGAGGAGGAAGTCCCAGGCATCCCCCGAGAATTTTTGAGGGAGCATCTTCCCCTCCCCCAGCTTACGGAACCCGATGTGGTTCGCCATTACACGAGACTTTCCCAGTGGAACTTTTGTGTGGACACAGGGTTCTATCCCCTGGGATCTTGCACCATGAAGTACAACCCCAGGGCGAGTGAGGATGCGGCAGCCTTGGCTGGATTCGAGTCCATACACCCCCTTGCTCCAGAGGAGGCAGTTCAAGGGGCCCTGACCCTGATGCACCGCCTAGAGAGGATGTTGGCGGAGATAACGGGAATGGATTTCGTTTGTCTGCAACCTGCTGCCGGTGCTCACGGGGAGTTGACGGGGATGCTAATAGTGAGGGCCTACCACAGGGAAAAGGGGACTCAGAGGAGCAAGGTCCTCATTCCGGATTCAGCCCACGGCACGAATCCAGCTTCGAGCGCCCTCTGTGGATTTCAGGTAGTCCAGGTCCCCTCGGACAAGAGGGGCCTTTTGGATCCCAGGACCCTGGCCTCCATGCTCGACGAAGATGTGGCGGCCATCATGTTGACCAATCCCAACACCTTGGGCCTATTCGAAGAGGACATCCTCGAGGTATGCCATCTGGTTCACGAAGCAGGAGGACTTGTCTACTGTGATGGGGCCAATCTCAATGCCCTGTGCGGAGTGGCCAGGATCGGAGATATGGGCATAGATCTCGTTCACCTTAACCTCCACAAGACCTTCTCCACCCCACACGGAGGCGGGGGCCCAGGGGCTGGTCCTTTGGCAGTGAAGGCCCACCTGGAACCATTCCTTCCTATTCCCAGAATAGTGGAGGACAAGGGCCTCCTGGTCTTGAAGGAGGACTTCCCCAAGAGCATAGGGAGGATGAAGGCCTTTTGGGGACATTTCTCGGTAATGGTGCGGGCTTATGCTTATCTCTTGTCCATAGGGCCCGAGGGCTTGAGGAAAAACACCGAGAGGGCCGTTCTCAATGCCAATTACCTTAGGGTGAAACTTAAGGATCACTACCACCTCCCATATGAGAGGATCTGCAAGCATGAGTGCGTATTTTCGGACAAATATCAGGCCCAATATGGGGTTCAAGCTCTGGATATAGCGAAAAGGCTCATGGATTTCGGTTTTCATCCGCCGACCATTTACTTTCCCCTCATTGTGAAAGGCGCATTGATGATAGAGCCCACAGAGACCGAAAGCCCAGAGACCCTAGAGAGGTTCATAGAGGCTATGAAGGAGATAGCCAGGGAAGCCAGGGAGACCCCGGAAGTAGTGCGCTCTGCACCTCATCTCACAAGCTTAAGAAGGCTCGATGAGGCTATGGCTGCGAGAAACCCAATCCTCTCAGCCCCTTGGAAATGAAAGGGCGAGGCTCGGAGATACTAAGATGAGCCTAGAGAAAGACGAGTTTCTGGAGATCCTGGAGATGGGTCTCGAGGATGCCGATCCATTCATGGCACAGCTCCTGGAATTCGAGGAAAAAAGACAGAAGCGAAAAATAATTCTCATCCCGTCAGAGACCATATGCCCCAGAGCTGTGAGGCAGGCCCTCGCTTCTCCCTTTACGAGCATATACGCCGAGGGCTACCCACCCCAGCTCATGGAGGGTGCGAAGGAAGAGGAAATCGGGGACGTTGAGCTTCAGCTGACCCGTTACAGGCGTTACGGCGACAGACGCTTTTACAAGGGGACGGAATACGTTCATATGGTGGAGGAGCTTGCGAAGGCGAGGGCGAGGCGTCTTTTCTCGAGCCCCGAGTGTCCCCCTGAGGCCATCTTTGTGAATGTGCAGCCCCTTTCGGGTGCAGCCGCCAATAACGCCGTGTATCACGCCCTCATGAAGCCTGGGGACACCCTCATGGGTATGGGGCTGGCGCACGGTGGTCACCTCACCCATGGAAGCGATCTCAACCGATCCGGCCAACTATACAGGAGTGTGTCCTATTGGGTTTCGGAGGAGACAGGCCTTCTCGACTACGATGCCATTTTGAGGTTGGCCCTGGAGAGGAGGCCGAAGATCATAGTCGCTGGCTTCACATCGTATCCTTGGGCTCCAGATTGGAAGAGACTCAGGAAAATAGCCGACGAAGTCGGTGCCTATCTCCTTGCGGATGTAGCCCATCCTGCAGGATTGATAGTAGCTGGCCTCTACCCAAATCCTGTTGGGGTGGCCCATGTGGTCACCTTCACCACCCACAAGACCCTCTGTGGCCCGAGGGCCGCAGTGATAATGTGCACGGATCCGGGCCTGGCCCAAAAGATAGATGCAGCTGTATTTCCTGGAGAACAAGGTGGACCTCATGTGAACAAGATCGCGGCAATGGCGGTGGCCTTTGGCCTAGCAGAGAAAGAGTCCTTCAGGAATTTGCAGAGGAGGATAGTTGAAAACGCCCGCCTTCTCTGCGAAGCCCTATCCCGAAGAGGGGCTAAGATAGCTTATGGTGGCACAAACACCCACCTTCTGGTCCTGAGCCTCAGGGGCTTGGGGAGGCCCACTGGGTATCCCCTTTATGGTGAGATTGCCGCTCGGATCTTGGATCTCGCCGGGATAGTGGTAAACAGAAACACAATACCCGGAGATCAGTCCTTTGCCCAGGCTACGGGAATAAGGCTAGGAACTCCCTGGGCAACCCAGAGGGGAATGGGGCCCGAGGAGATGAGGGAACTAGCGGAAATAATCTCCCTCGTGCTCGAGGAGATTAGGCCCTTTACTTACATGGGCCATTCGGGTCCCCTCCCCAGGGGAAAGATCCCCCAGACGATCCTGGAAGAGGCAAGAAGGAGGACAAGGGAACTCCTCCACAGGGTGGATCCTCATCTTCCCTCCTGGGGTTATCCCCACGAGACAAATCCGGAAAGGGAAAGGGGTGTTTTGCCCAAGGCCATCTCCGTGAGGGGGGAGAGGGCCATGGCCTTCCTCCAGGAGGTATGCACGAGAGATCTCAGGGAGATGAAGAGCGGGGAGGTCAGGGAGGGTCTGGTCCTGGATGAGAGAGGCGAGGTCAAAGATAGGATCCGGGTCCTCAAAGAGGGGCCAGAGTCCTTTCTCGTCTCGTGCAGCCGAGGCAAGGAGATGGAACTCATGCGATGGTTCCGAAACCTCTCGGATGGCTACGTGGTCTTCGACGAGAAGGATCTCCTGGCCAAGGTCCAAGGGCCTGTTCGGATCCAAGGGGTGGATGAGTGCCCGGAAGCCCTGCGGGTGGACTTTCAATATCCAGTGGGAATTTCATTCGAGAGAGGAGATGGCCTTGAGCTTCCTTCCTCCTGGTCGCATCTTGTGGATCTTGATAAGCCTTATTTTGTCGGCCTACATCTCTTGTGGAGCCAAGGAGAGAGATCTCAGGAGACGAGCTGGATTCCTCCAGAAGAGCCAAAGCGCTTCAAGAGAACCCCCCTTCACTCCTTCCATACCAGGTATGCCAAGAAAATTGCTCCCTTCGCTGGATGGGAGATGCCCATCTGGTACACTTCCATCCAGGAGGAACACAGAGCAGTTCGCAAGAAGGCAGGCCTCTTCGATGTGAGCCACATGGGCACGATCGCTGTCTCAGGGGAGGATGCCGAGGATTTCCTGGACCTCCTCACCACAAACTACGTGAGGTGGCTGAAGGTGGGGGAAAGCCACTACAGCTTCCTTCTGGAACCTGGAGGAGCTGTAATCGACGACCTCATCCTTTACAGGATTGGCCCTAAGGACTTTCTCATGGTAGCCAACGCTGTCAACGCTTTCAAAGTGATCTCCTGGCTTCGGGCAGTGGCCAAAGGGGAGGTCTGTCTGGATGTGGAAGGAAGAGGGGTGAGATTCAGGGGAGAAGTGGAGATATTGGATCTGAAAGGGCCGGAAGCTGGGGAGAAGGCCCTTGTGAATGTGGCACTCCAAGGCCCAAGGTCTCTGGAGATCCTGGAGCAGATGGCACCGAGTTTAAGGGACAAGTGGTCCCTGAGATCCCTGAGGAAGGGTCATCTGGCAAAGGTCCAACTGGGCTCATCAGATGCCTGGGTGGCGAGGACAGGTTATACAGGTGAACAAGTGGGCTTCGAGATCTTCGTCCATCCTTACAGGGTGGAAAAACTGTGGGAAGAGATCCTGGTTGTAGGAGAGGCCCTCGGATGTGTGCCCGCGGGCCTAGGGGCAAGGGATTCTCTGAGAATAGAGGCCGGTCTACCCCTTTATGGAGCGGAATTAGCTGGCCCCTTGGGAGTAGATCCCATAGAGGCAGGATTCGGCAACTATGTCAAGCTCCACAAGCCCTTTTTCTCGGGAAGAAGAGCAATGGTGGAAAGATCTCGCTCAATATCTAGGAGAGTCGTCAGATTCCGCCTCAATCAAAAGGGAGTCCGTCTCGTGAGAGCTGGAGACCTGGTTGTCCACAGGAGGACCCAGCAGCTTATGGGATGGGTGACAAGTGCAGCACCCAATGGAGAGGGGATCCAGATGGGGCTCGCTCTTGTGGAGGACAGATTCGCGGAGGCAGGAACGCCCGTTGCCCTTTTGAGCAAAGCACCCAAGGTTGAGGACACAGAGCCCTCCCCTGGCCAGAAGATGAATCTTCACGAGGAGGGGGTCCTCCTCACGAGGTTCCCTGGGAGGGACATCTGGCGTTAAGGCAAAGAGGCTCAGGATGGCCTTGGGAGCTTGGTTAGGGAAAGCTCCACATGCATCTCCTCGGCCAGAGCCTCGAGCTCGGCCCTGAGGGCCTTCTTATCCAGTTGTTCGGGAACGGTTAACTCTACAATCATTGTGAAAACAGGGCTTCCTGTTGTGGCTGCTGGCTCGACGTGGGTGTGAAGATCTGTTATGTTGATGCCTTTAGAAGCAAGAAGCTTGGATGTCTTGTACACTATGCCGGCTCTGTCTAGCCCAACTACCCTTAGTTCGTAGTTGGCCTCCGGTTTTCTCGGAGGAGGTATTACCCCTTCCTTCAAGGGGGAGAGGAAGACAGTGAGGCCTTTGTCCCACTCGAGCCTTTTGCAGCCTTTTTGGAGCCTTTCTGTGAGCTTCTCGCCTTCTCCCGAGAGCATGACGAGCAAAGCGAAATGATCTCCAAGAAGGGTCATGCTGGAATCTTCGAGATTGCACCCACACTCGAAGATGAGCTCACTCACATCGGCCACGATCCCCGGCCTGTCTTTACCAATGGCTGAAAGGACGTAATATTTCTTCATGGAAAGTCCTCTCCTGGAGATGGCTCTTTCCTGGGCCGGCCCTTGCCGACAAGGGCGCTCAGGTGGCCCAAACGGGCTCCTTTAGGTCCAAGCCCTTTTTAGAGGAAAATCCCCGGGCAGTCAACCTTGTCAGCGCAAGGGCCCGAAACAGAGCTCCAGAGGGCAGAAGAGGATCCCATACTTTTTGTGGGCTGACCATGCACCCTAGACTCCCATGGATTCCGGTCGGGGCCTAAATGTGGATATACGGCTAAATTGGCACCTAGAATTTGGGAATAGTGGGACACGGTGATCCTCTTCGCCAAACACACGGCACTCGCTGGGCGCCCTCGCCAATGGGACACGGGATAAAAGTCCTTCTAGACCCACTCAGGTCGAGGCGCCAAGTGTAGCAACCGATGAGGACGATTCCTTTTGAGGAAGGCCCCAGCTGCTCGAGACCGATACACCAGGGAGTGAGGCTCGTAACTTTGAGCCTCGATTCCTCGGCCTTTCCAGAGGTCGAACGCGAGACGATCCCGCTCGTTCCCGGCTCGCGTCGAGCGAAAGCCAATGGTTCCACCAAATCGCTTGGAAACTGTATGAGCTGGGACTTCACCTATCCTTCTCTGCGGAGTCATGGGGATTGGGCTCCTCCCAAGAGGTAGGCTTTTGCCGCTTCGATAAATTCCTGAGCCCAGATGCAGACCAATTCCGCATCGGCCCTCGACACGTGCGCCTCGATCCCATAGTCACCTACGTTCCTATAGTTTTGAGCGGCCAACAACCATTGGTGAAACTTGGGATCGAGTCGACCGGATTTGGCATATTCCCGGCCAAAAGCCGCTATCACTGCGGAATGCTTCCGATATCATTGGCCCAAACAGGCAAGGAGTGCCTCGGTCACATAGAACATAGCATAATATGCGCGAGAGGCCGCAAAGTCGGGGTAGCCATCTCGGAGGAGACCTCTTGCAGCCTCGAGACTTTCTTTAGCCTTTTGTAGGAGGGCCTCTATTTCGCTCATATGGCCACACCCTCCCTACGGACATTCATCAGGAAAGGAGTATTTCGGCTCCTATAGTCCTCGGAAATCACGAACGACGTTGAAATCACCACGTCGTATTTCAGACTGATTTTCGATGCGACCTCTGCAGTCTTTCTAATCATCTCGCCGTAATCAAAGGGCCTTCGCATGATGCACAGCACATCGATATCCGATGATTCCTCCGCATCATTTCGAGCGCGAGATCCGTACAGGACTACAGACTCCAATTCCTCACCCAGAATCTCGGCCAGCCTATCTCGATATTCTCGGACGATTAGTTGGATCCGATCTGGATCACCCATCTCCCTTACCTTGTTCCCTCTGGAAAACCAACTCCGGGATGCGGCTGGAAACCCTGGGGCTCCTTCACGAATGCTCCTCGCCTTCTCCGGAGAGCACGACGAGCAAAGCGAAATGATCTCCAAGAAGGGTCATGCTGGAATCTTCGAGATTGCACCCACACTCGAAGATGAGCTCACTCACATCGGCCACGATCCCCGGCCTGTCTTTACCAATGGCTGAAAGGACGTAATATTTCTTCATGGAAAGCCCTCTCCTGGAGATGGCTCTTTCCTGGGCCGGCCCTTGCGGACAAGGGCGCTCAGGTGGCCCAAACGGGCTCCTTTAGGGCCAAGCCCTTTTTAGAGGAAAATCCCCTGGGAGTCAACCTTTGGCTCGATATGACCCTCACATTGTCGACCGTTGATAGTGTTCTCACGGTCTTGCCCTTCCCGCACTCCGACAAGAGGCCCTTAGTCCCATCCATCGGGTCAACCACACAGGTCCTCCGGTTCCCGTTCGGCCCCCTGGGGCCGGCTCCCCACCTCCGAGAGGAGGGGACCGCCTTCACCCGGACATTTCCTCGCAAGGTCGCTGGCCCTTCGCGGGTCATCCTCTACGAGGGAAACAGACGAGGGTGCGGCTTGCCGTGCAATGCAGAGGGGGAGACTGCGCCCCTCAGAGAAAACCACCTTCCGTGTTAACTCCGGGTATTTCCCCGCAAGGCCATCTGTGCCGGGGTGGTCTCCCCGCGGAGGGGCGGGCTCCGCACGCCCGTACTGTCAGCATAACGCTAAACCAAATCTTCCCTCCTTTCGGCCACCGGCACACCGCCAGTGATCTTGACATGCCCCGAGTTGCGGATGGCCTCGCATAGCGGGGGTAGATACCTCGCCCTTCCGAAAAAAAATGCCTTTCGAGTCATTCCCGGGCTTGCCTCGCAAGGCCTCAGTTACCTTGGCCTGCCGGCCTCGAGATCCTCAGACGTCTTTCTCCATAACACGACGAACCTCTGGCAGCCACGCTCTGGGGGTGCGCCTTCGATGCGTCCCCCTGGCCCTCCGGGGGAACAATGCGCAGGGGATCGAACTGTTCAGTGGAGGAGAGATTCCTTTGTCTTCTGAACAACTTTGGGCTATCCTGGAAAAAAGGCTCGAGGGGAGAATCTGCAGGGAGGAGAGGAAACGGGAAGGACCCTTGTGGCCCAAAAAGGTAGAACCTGGGTTTGGATCCTGGGGGGAGTCTTTTTTTTCTTCTTTGTCTTGGCATTGGTGAGGTGGCTTTTTCTCCCCCGCTGGATAAATAGTCAAGACCTCAAGGGACAAATTTCCAGCAGGATAGAGGCCTCAAGCGGTTTTCACGTAGAGATAGAAAATCTCGAGGTCGTGAGCTTCTCGCCCCTTAGGATCAGGGCGCGAGGATTGCGACTCATGGGGGAAGGGCGAGAAGAAGCCATATTCGTTCCTCATGTTTCGGCCACAATCTCTGTACTCCATCTCCTCAGGGGCGAGATTCAGATTAGCTCATTGGAGCTAAGGGGGTTGCTTGTGCGAGGAGACCGCCTTCTTGGCAGAAGACAGTCGGAGTTGGTAACCTCGGCACCTCTTTTGGGAGCCTCTTCCCTCAAGGTGAGGGATGCCACCTTCGTGCTCGGCCAATTGGGAAGGGAGAATGTCTCCATAAGGGGAATGGAGCTAGACGCGGAACCTTTGAATTCAGGCTCCTTGGCCTTCAAGGTAAAAGGGACTCTCTTCTTGGGAGAGTCCCAGGAGTTTTCATTGGGAGCCCTTGGCTCCATGGATCCGGATGGTCGTGCGAGGCTTGTTCTCGATGCGGAGTCCGTCTCTTTGG
>Ga0197142_1000671_pt1 | contig 31589 bp, 23 predicted proteins | sample GBS60_MetaG_FD_148614 | JGI IMG/M metagenome (GOLD analysis project Ga0197142, IMG submission 148614) | Sediment microbial communities from Great Boiling Springs, Gerlach, Nevada, United States - GBS 60_MetaG | ecosystem: Environmental > Aquatic > Thermal springs > Hot (42-90C) > Sediment...
CCGCGACAACCTCAAACAGGCGGTGGCCGGCAGCCTCAAGCGCCTGAAAACCGACTACATCGACCTCTACCAAATCCACTGGCCGGATCGCTATGTGCCGCTGTTTGGGGGCGTGGCCTATGATCCCAGCCAGGAGCGGCCCACCGTTCCCATTGCCGAGCAACTGCAGGGCTTGGCGGAACTGGTGCAGGAGGGCCTGGTGCGCTACATCGGCTTGAGCAACGAAACCCCCTGGGGGGTCTGCGAGTTCTGCCACGTGGCCGAGCAGTTGGGCCTGCCCAAGGTGGTTTCGATTCAAAATGCCTACAACCTCCTCAACCGCACGTTTGAGATGGGCCTGGCAGAGGTCTGCCGCCACGAGCAGCTGGCCTTGCTGGCCTACAGCCCCCTGGCCTTTGGGCTGCTGACGGGCAAATACCTGGGGGGCGCCAAGCCGCCGGGATCCCGTTTGACCCTGTTTGAGAGCTTTGGCCAGCGCTACCGCAAGCCGAACGTGGAAGAGGCGGTAGCTGCCTACGTACGCATTGCCCGCCAGCACGGCCTGACTCCTGCCCAGTTGGCTTTGGCCTTTGTGCGCAGCCGCTGGTTTGTTACCAGCACCATCATTGGGGCCACCAACCTGGCTCAGCTCAAGGAAAACCTCAGTTGCCTGGAGGTGGAGCTGTCGCCTGAGATCCTGGCGGAGATTGAGGCGGTGCACCAGCGCTACCCCAATCCTGCGCCCTAGGCAGGCAACAAAACGGCCCGCCAAGGAGAACTTTTTGAGAACTTTCCTCGTCTGGGGCTATGGCTTGGATAACTAGGTCCGAGCTGGCCCCTCTTGAACTCACAGACCTCCCAGGGGCTCTCCTAGCAGATCGTGAGGTGTGAACAATGCGCGACCTTTTCCTTTGGCAGGGTTGGAAGACGGCAGCTCTGGTGGTAGGCTGCAGCAGCTTGGTTTGGATGGGGGATCCCACTTGGGCGCAACTTTCTGACATCAGCACCTACTGGGGCGCCCAGTACATCGCCGGGCTCAATGAGCGGCAGATCATCGGCGGGTTTCCAGATGGCACCTTTCGCCCCAATGAGTCGATTACCCGCGCCCAGTTTGCTGTCATCGTTACCAAAGCTTTTGGGCTAGACACCAATGTTCCCGTGCGTCCTTTTGCTGATCCCATTCCCAGCTGGGCAGCTCCCTCCATCGGCGCGGCGGCAGCAGCAGGGTTGGTTTCCGGCTTTCCCGACGGCACCTTCCGTCCCAACGAGGTTCTCACCCGTGCCCAGGCCATCACTGTCTTGACCCGCGCTGCCACCAACGGTAAGCTCCTCGAGGATCCCGGTCAAATTGAGGCCATCCTCTCGGGGTTTGCGGATGGCGATCGGGTGCCTAACTTTGCCCGCGCCCCCATTGCGACAGCACTTCAAGAAGGGCTGTTGGTGCTCTACCCTGATCCCACCCGCTTGAATGCCCAGGCGGTGGCCACGCGGGGGGAAGTGGCGGCTCTTACCTACCAAGCCCTGGCCAAGGTAGGCCGGGTGCCCAGCCTAGACCCACCGGTGGGAGCTGCCATTCCCAGACCAGGGATCCCCACCGAACTCCTCGCCCAGCTTACCCCCACCCCTGAGCCCCTGGCTACGCCGGACATCCCCGTGGAGCCGCTGGTGGAAACGCTGCCTGCCGCGCCGGAAGTGAGGACTTTCTTTGCCCGCGAGGAGCTGGGATCCGTCAAGCCGGGAGATACCTTGACGGTGTATTTGCTGGGATCCCCGGGGGCGCAGGCGTCTTTCTCCATTCCCGGCATTGCCTACAACCTGCCGTTGCAGGAAACCCGCCCCGGCCAATACGAGGGCAGCTACACCTTCCGCAGCCAAGACCGGGCTCTAGAAGCGCCGGTATTTGCCCGTCTGGAGCGGGATGGGCTGGTGACGCTGGTGCAATTGCCGGACAAAACCATCACCATTGGGCAGGTGACCGACACCACCTTCCCCACCATCAGCGATCTGGCTCCACCCAACGGAGCGGTGACCGACAACCCGCGCCCATCCATCTCCGCTCGCTTTCAGGATGACCAGGGGATCGACCTCAATAGCTTTACCCTGCTGGTGAACAACGTCGACGTTACCGCCCAAGCCCAGCTCAGCCGCACTGGCTTTACCTATACCCCCGCCGAGCCGCTGCCCACTGATCGACCAACCTTGATTGCCGTGCAAATTGCCGATCCCAGCGGCAACACCGCCCTCCAGCAGTGGTCTTTCCAAGTGCGGGCCGCTCGGCCCACGCCGACTCCAACACCTACCCCCACTCCAACGCCCACGCCGGAAGCTACTCCGACGGCAACAGCAACACCTACCCCCACTGCAGAGCCTATGGTGGAGCCTTTGACTTCTCCCTCTCCCAGCCCTTCTTAGGGAAGAGGGATCCCATGAACAGGCTTTAATGGTGTTTTAAGAGCCAATGGGTTGCCCCTAGATACTACATCTAGTGGGCACGAGCTGGTCAGGATGTTAAGCTGTTAAGCTACTGCCAGGCGTGACTGGATGGGATCCATGAGCTCAGCGTTGCAGCCGTTTCTGCCGTCGTGGCAAAGGGTTGGCTTTGGGTGGCTGGTGAGTGGGGTGGGGTGGGCTGCTGCGGCGGCTGCAGTTGCTGCCCAGCAGTTTGAGTTTACTCCCCAAGCTCCTCAGCCGAATCCCGTTCCCACCCTGCCGCTGCTGAGCGCTCCATCTTCCCCCAGCTTTGCCACCCCCGATCCCCTGCCACCAGTGCCTCAGGTGCCGCAAATGCCGCTGGATCCCACGGCTCCGGTTTTGGATCCGATCCCGGTGGTGCCCGTTCAAGCGGCCCCAGGTGGACCACCTCCGCCAGGCGAAGCCTATTCCTATCAGCGGCGGCCCGACCTCAGCCCAGGGGGGAACCTGGCTGGGGCCACGCGGGGCGAGTTGCCTGCCGGCACCCGTATTCTCCTCACGGTTTACCGCCCCATCACCTTCCAGCCCTACCAGGCCATCAGCACCAGTCTGGAGGTCTCCGAGCCAGTGGTGGATCGCTTTGGCCAGGTGGTGATCCCGGCGGGGAGCGTGGTGTGGGGCACCTTTGAGCCGGTTTACCAAGAACTGAAGCTTTCTGGTCGGGAGTCGGAGAGCGCCGATCCCCAAGAGCGGGTTGTCGGCAGCCGCTTTGTGGCCAACCGCCTGACCATCGGCTCTTCCACCTATCTCATTAGAGGCCAATCTGCACCCCTCCAGGTTGGGCTGGATCGCAACGCCGATATGGGTACTACCGTCGCTCGGGGGGCAGGCTATGGGGCGGCGGGCGGCTTAGCCTTGGGAGTGCTCACGGGGGGATGGGGCTTTTTGCCCATCTTGGCCGGCAGCCTCGTGGGGGCAGCTGCCAGCACTACCAACATCGACCGAGTGGTGACGCTGCAGCCCAATACCCTGGTGGAGCTGGAACTCGCCGAGAGCCTGATCATCCAGTAGCCTTGACAAAAAGCGGGCAGGAGCGGGTCGGTAGAGTAGAGAAGAGCCCCCTAGTTTGCCCCATGGCCTTCTGGACCTACCTCGTGCCCCCCTTGGCCGGGTTGGTGATTGGCTACTTCACCAACGACATTGCTATCAAGATGCTGTTCCGGCCCTACCGCCCCTACCGGGTTTTCGGCTGGCGCATCCCCTTTACCCCCGGCCTAATCCCGCAGAACCAGCCCCGCCTGGCCAGGCAAATCGCCAAAACCATCATGGGATCCCTGCTCACGCCGGAGGAGCTGCACAACCTGGCTCGCAAGCTCCTACAAACCGAGCGCATGCAGGCAGGGATCCGCTGGCTACTGGGGGTGGCTTTGGATCGACTGCAGGATCCCCAACACCAGCAGCAAACGGCGCAGGTGCTGGCCCGCATCTTAGCGGATTTGTTTAACGAGTCGCTGCCCCGCCTGGTGAAGGTGCTCGCCCGCCAGGAGACCTTCCTGGAGGGGCCAATTAACCAACTGTTCGACCAGGTGCTTCTAGAGCTGCGCCTTAACGCTGAGCAGGCCCGGCAGCTCTCGGAGTGGATCCTAAAGCAGGTGCTGCCCCCCAAGGTGCTGCGGCAAAACCTAGTGGACTTTCTCACCGATCGCAACATCGAAGCTTTGGATGAAGAATTTCGCGAGCGGGCCACTGGCTCCTACTGGGTGGTGGCTAACTTATTTGGCCTCAAAAACGCCCTGCTGCGTCTGCGTACCTATTGCCTGGAGGATCCGGAAGGCGCAGAGGCCCTCTTGGCAGATCTGCTCAAGGACCTCAACGCCTCCCGCCGCTTAACGGAGATTCTGCAGAACCTCTCGCTGCAGAACCTACCCCTTTCTGCCGTACGTCAGTTGCGCCGCACCCTGCGCGACGGGATCCAAGACTACCTGCGCTCCCAGGGAGCCGAGGCCATTCGCAGTTTGGGAGAGAGTATTGATTGGGAAAAGGTGGCCAGCTTAGTGTTGGGTCGGCTGCGCAGTTCCAAGGCTGTTATGGCCTCCATCGATCAGATCAGCGCCGACCTGGCTTTGATCCTGGAGCGCTACCTAGAGCGCGACTTAGAATCTCTCATGATGCAGGTGATCCCCGTGTTGAACTTAGATCAGGTCATTGCCGATAAAGTCAACGCCACCTCCCCCGCTGAGCTGGAGCAGGCCATCCGGCAAATTGTGCGCCAAGAGCTGCAGGCCATCGTTAACTTGGGGGGGCTGCTGGGCTTTTTGGTGGGCTGTGTGCAGGTGCTGTTTTTGCTGAGGTAGCAGCTTCCCAAACCAGGAGCTTGGATGGGAGTTTTCGCTTCGGTTAGGATAGTGGAATGCGGTTAACAATTCTCCACACTTCCGATCTCCACGCCAACCTGCACCCTTGGAACTACTTTACCGGGATCCCTGCCGAGCACGGCCTGGCCAAGCTGGCCACTCTGATCAAGCGTGTGCGGGCTGCCAGCGAAGATCCGGTTTTGCTTATCGACAGCGGCGACACCATTCAGGGATCCCCGCTGGGCACCTACTACGCTCAGGTGGAGCGGGTTTCCCCTCACCCCATGGCTTGCGCCCTCAACGCCCTGGGCTATGACGCCTTCACCCCCGGCAACCACGACTTTAACTTCGGGCTCCAGGTCCTGCAGGATTTTGCAAGCGACCTCCACTGTCCCACCCTCTGCGCTAATATCCTTCGCCACAACGGGGATCCTCTCTTCCAGCCCTACCTCATCCGGGAGGTGGCCGGGCTCCGCGTCGGCCTGGTGGGGCTGACCACTCCCCGCATCGACACCTGGGAGCGTCCTGACTATATTGCAGGGCTGCGCTTTGCCCCCCTGCTGGAAACTGCCCAGCACTATCTGGCCCTGCTGCGGCCCCAGGTGGACGTGCTGGTGCTGATTTTGCACAGCGGCCCCAGCCAATTGCCCCCTCTGCGTACCCCTGAGGGCTGGCTTAGCCTAGATCGCTCCGGCTGGGTCAGCAACAAGAGCTTGGTGGGGGAAAACGAGCTGCTGGCCTTGGCGGAACTCGAGGGCATTGACGTCATTCTCTCCGGCCATACCCACCAAACCATTGCCGGCTTGGGAGGGGCCAAAGCCCTGGTGGTGCAGCCCGGCTACTGGGGTAGCTACCTTTCCCACGTGTCTTTGGAGCTGGAGCGCCACGGCGGACGCTGGCAAGTGATCCGCAAAACCGCCCAGTTGCTGGCTGCGGAAGGGATCCCTCCCGATCCGCAACTCTTGGCCCTCACAGAACCCTATCACCAAGCTACCTTGCGCTACATCCGCCAGCCCATCGGCCACGCCCGTTGTGCCTATCGCGGGGGGCTGGCAGCCCGCTTGGGGGCCAACCCTCTGGCGGAGCTACTGCATCAGGCGCAACTGCAGGCAGTACGGGAGGCCGGCCTTTCGGCGGAGCTCTCCCTAGTCAATATCTGCAGCAATGCTGGGTTAGCGGCAGGCCCCATCTTCCTGCAAGATGCCTATAGCCTCACCGTTTACGACAACACCCTCTGCCTTGTGGAGATCACCGGCGACATCCTGCGGCGGGCCCTCGAGCAGACGGCTGGGTATTTTCGCCAGTTGGATCCCAACCATCTGCCAGAGGATCCTGCCGCCGTGGTGGCCCCCGAAGCCCGAGGCTACACCTTCGACCTCTATCACGGTATCAACTATTGCTTTGATCTCACCCGCCCAGTGGGCGATCGCCTGGTTAGTTTGCAATTTCGCGGCCAGCCGGTGCAACCGGATCAAACCTTTCGCCTGGTAATCAACCACTACCGCGCTGGTGGTGGCGGTGGCTACAGCATGTTCCAGGAAGCCCAAATGCTCTGGATCTCTGCAGAGAGCATCCGCGATTTTCTTGCTCACCACATCCGCACCCATTCCCCCCTCCAGCCCATCTACAACTACAACTGGCACCTTATCCCCAACTTGGCTGAGATCTACTTTCCCCAGAGCTTGGACCGGTCTCAGGAGAGGCTACTGGTGGGCTAAAGCAACTAGGGTCCCAACTGGCCGGCAGGGCAACCGGTAGAATACGATCAGCACAGAGCCTAGTTTGGCTAGCTGCAGCGGTAGTTTTGAGGTGCCAAACTGGGGACGTAATGCCACTGCTAAGTGCTTGTCCTCTTGTTGACCAACTTATGACTGCTGAAGAAAAGCAACCCATGCCTCCAGAAGATACCCACCCTGAGCTCCAGGAAGAAGAGCTCAACGTGGAAGCAGAGCTGGAGAAGCTTATTTTGGAAGACCGTGAAGCAGAAGTCGGCACCCCCGCTGGCGAGACTAGTGCTGAGGCTTCTCCGGATCTCAACGAAACTCTAAAGCAGCTCCAACAGGAGTTGGAAATAACGCGCCAGAAACTGAAAGAGAAAGAAGACTCCTACATTCGCCTTTATGCTGACTTTGACAACTACCGGAAGCGTACTCAGCGAGAACAGGAGGAGCTCAGCCAAAGGGAACGGCGGAGATTTGTGCTGGAGATCCTGCCTGTTGTAGATAGCTTTGAGCGGGCCCAGCAGCAGCTAAGGATCGAGACTGAGCGCGAGCGGGAACTGCACAACAGCTACCAGAGTGTCTATCGCCTGCTGGTGGAATCTTTGAAAAAAATGGGTGTATCCCGCATGAAGTCAGTGGGCCAGCCCTTCGATCCCAGCCTGCACGAGGCCATAGCCCGCCAACCCAGCAGTGAGTACCCCGAAGATGTGGTAGTGGCCGAGTATCAGCCAGGCTACAAGCTGGGAGATGTGGTGATTCGCCATGCCCTAGTAGCCGTCTCTGCGGGTAGTCCCAGCCCTGAGCCCTCCCCCCCAGACGAGAGGGCCGACGCCCAGCCCGAGGCTGAAGGTAAAACTGCCCCCAATTCGTAGCAAAGCTGCTTTCTGGAACCCTAGACAAGTAGGGTCTACCCGCCTTCCCAAGGCTACAGTAAAGCTAGGGAGGGGAGAGCGCTACCTGAAGGTTTCTGCAGGAGGCTGGGCAGAATGCTCTTAGGAGATCCCGGGAATCCGTCTTGGGTTGGGATTTGCCACACGGGAAGAGGGGGCCATGGGTAAAGTTATTGGAATTGACCTGGGAACCACCAACAGTTGCGTGGCGGTTTTGGAAGGCGGCAAGCCCGTTGTGATCACCAACGCCGAAGGAGGTCGTACCACCCCCAGTATCGTCGGCTTTGCCAAGAACAACGTCCGCTTAGTGGGCCAACTGGCCAAGCGCCAGGCGGTTACCAACGCGGAAAACACCATCTTCAGCATCAAGCGCTTCATTGGCCGTACCTTTGCCGAAACCGAGGAAGAGCGGAAGCGAGTTCCCTACAAGGTCATTCCCGGCCGGGACAACATGGTGGAGGTGGTTGTGCAGGATCGCGCTTACACGCCCCAGGAGATCTCCGCCATGATCCTGCAAAAGCTCAAGGCCGACGCGGAAGCCTATCTGGGGGAGCCGGTGACCCAGGCCGTGATTACTGTTCCCGCTTACTTTACTGATGCTCAGCGCCAGGCTACCAAAGACGCCGGCACTATTGCAGGGCTGGAGGTGCTGCGCATCATCAACGAGCCGACAGCAGCGGCTTTAGCCTACGGGCTAGACAAGCAAGATCAGGATCTGCGCATTCTAGTTTTCGACTTGGGCGGGGGCACCTTTGATGTCTCTGTGTTGCAGGTGGGCGGCGGCGTGTTCGAGGTAAAAGCAACTGCTGGCAACAACCACTTGGGCGGGGATGACTTTGACCAGCGAATTGTGGATTGGCTCATCCGCCAGTTTCTCGAGAAGGAAGGGATCGACCTTTCTCGGGATCGCATGGCCTTGCAGCGGATGCGGGAGGCAGCCGAGAAGGCCAAAATCGAGCTCTCCAGCACCCAGGTTACCCTCATCAACCTGCCCTTTATCACCGCCGACGACTCCGGGCCTAAACACCTGGAAGTGGAGCTGACCCGCGCCAAGTTTGAGGAGTTGGTGCGGGATCTGGTAGAGGCCACCGTAGAGCCTACTTTCCAGGCCCTGCAGGATGCCGGCCTCTCCCCCGAAGACATCGACCGCGTGCTGCTGGTAGGGGGATCCACGCGGATCCCGGCTGTCCAGGAGAAAATTCGGCAAATCTTCAACAAAAATCCCGATCGCTCCGTCAACCCCGACGAGGCAGTGGCCCTTGGCGCTGCCATCCAGGCGGGAGTATTGGGCGGAGAGGTCAAAGACTTGCTGCTGCTGGACGTGATTCCCCTCTCCATTGGTGTGGAGACCCTGGGCGGGGTATTCACCCGCATCATTGAGCGCAACACCACCATTCCCACCAGCAAAACTCAGATCTTCTCTACGGCCACCGACGGCCAGACGGTAGTGGAAATTCACGTCCTGCAGGGGGAGCGGGCCATGGCCAAGGACAACAAGACCCTGGGCCGTTTCCAGCTGACTGGGATCCCACCAGCTCCCCGCGGGGTGCCGCAGATTGAAGTCTCGTTTGATATCGACGCCAACGGTATCCTCAAGGTCTCGGCCCGCGAGAAGAGAACCGGGATCGAGCAAAGCATCAAGATCACCAACCACGGTGGCCTCAGCAGCAGTGAGATTGAGCGGATGCGCCAGGAGGCCGAACTCTACGCCGAAGAAGATCGCCGCCGGCGCCAGTTGGTGGAAGCCCGCAACCAGTCAGATAGCTTGCTCTACAACTACGAGAAGACGCTGCAGGAGCACGGCAGTCGCCTGAGCGAGAGCCGCCTTCAGCGGGGGGCCCAGGCGGCGGGCACGTTGAGGGCATTGCTGGCAAATGATAACGTAGACTTAGCGACTTTGCAGAAGGCAATGGAAGAGCTAAGGGCAGCTCTCCTAGAGATGGGGAGCGAGATTTACGGTCCTCGCTAAGCGACTTGACAGATTAGCCTGAAGTAAAGTTGCAGCCAGATCTCTGGCCAGCTGTGTTTCCAGCCTAGTTTTCTGAAGCGTTTCTATGGCCCGCGACTACTACGAAATCTTGGGGGTTAGCCGTGGTTGCTCCAAGGAGGAGATCAAGCGCGCCTATCGCCGGCTAGCTCGCAAGTACCACCCTGATGTCAACAAGGAGCCTGGGGCTGAGGATCGCTTCAAAGAAATCAACCGTGCCTATGAGGTGCTCTCCGATGACGAGCTAAGAGCCCGCTACGATCGCTATGGCGAGGCAGGGCTAAGCGGAGCAGCAGCCAGTGGGTTCCAGGATTTTGGTGGCATTAGCAGTTTTGCTGACCTGTTTGAGAGCTTTTTCACCAATTTTGCTGGAGGGGGAGTCGGCTATACCCGTAGCCGCCAAGGGCCCGTACGGGGGGACGATCTGCGCTTTGACCTAAAGTTGGAGTTTCTCGAGGCCATCTTTGGGGGCGAAAAGCAAATTCGCATCAGCCACCTGGAGACCTGTCCTGTCTGCGGGGGCAGCGGCGCTAAACCGGGCATGGGTATGAAAGCCTGTCCCACCTGTGGTGGCATTGGCCAGGTGCGGCGGGCCACCCGCACGCCCTTTGGCAATTTTACCCAGGTTTCAACCTGTCCTACTTGTGGAGGTACCGGCCAGGTGCTGGAGGAGCCCTGCCACCACTGCCATGGGGAGGGGCTGGTCCAGACCACCAAGAAGCTGCGCATCAACATCCCCGCTGGCGTGGACAGCGGCACCCGGCTGCGGGTTGCGGGTGAAGGAGATGCGGGCCGGCGGGGCGGTCCGCCTGGGGATCTCTACGTCTACCTGTTTGTCGAGCCGGATCCCGACTTCCAGCGGGATGGCCTCACCATTTTCTCGGAGGTGCGGGTGAGCTATCTGCAGGCCATCCTGGGAGCCAAAGTCTCAGTGCCTACGGTAGACTCAAAAGCTGGCCTAGAGGAAGAAGCGGAGCTCATTATCCCGCCTGGATCCCAGCCGGGTACGGTGCTAACTTTGGAGGGCAAGGGAGTGCCGCGTCTTGGCAACCCAGCAGTGCGGGGTGACCACAAAATTACGCTGGTAGTGGAGATTCCCACCCGCCTCAGTCCAGAAGAGCGGGAGCTGCTCCTGCGCTTGGCTGAGCTGCAGGGGGAACGCACCAACAAGCGGGATGGCTTCTTGAGCGGACTGTTGCGCGGGCTGGCCCAAATGCCTGGCCACCGGGAGCGGGAGGAAGAATGATGGCAGAGACAGTTCCCCCCCAAGAGGTGAAGTTGGTTTTGGATCAGCGGGGGATCCCCTGCCCGCTCAACTACGTGCGGGCCAAGTTACGCCTAGAACGCATGGCGCCAGGGGAGCTGCTAGAGCTGTGGTTGGATGCAGGGGAGCCCTTGGAGCAAGTGCCCAAGAGTCTGGCGATGGCTGGGCATTCCATTGAAGGGCAACAAGCGGCGCCTGAGGGGCACTACATCCTCTGGGTACGCCGCGGGGACCTGGCATGAGCCACCTGCACCAGAACGGATTGCAACAAGCTGTCCAAAGGGAGAGGCAGGGATCCACCTGTAGCGGCTGGGTGCGAGCGGCCCAGGCCAACTTTTATCGCGTGCGCATTGATCCCGAGCTGGCTGCCCTGTTTCCCGAGATCAAGGCGCATTTCCCGGCTCAGAAGCCCACTCCGGCAGAGCTTCTCTGCACAGCACGGGCCAAGCTCAAAAAATTGGGGCAGCAGGTGATGGTGGGCGACTGGGTGGAGGTTAGCTTGCCGCCAGTTGCCGACTCTCTCTGGCCGGAGCGGGGGGCCATTGAGGCCATTTTGCCGCGACGCACTCAGCTATCTCGGCCGGCGATTGCCAACGTGACCCAGGTCTTGGTGGTGGTAGCTCTGGTGGATCCAGAGCCTGAGCCCGAGGCGCTTAGTCGCTTACTGGTACAAGCAGAAGCCAGCCATCTGCGGGTTCAGGTGGTGTTCAACAAGAGTGACTGTGTCGAAGCGGCGGTAGCCGAGGAGTGGCAGCAGCGTTTGCAGCGGTGGGGGTATGAGCCTGTGGTGGTCAGCGCCCTTACTGGGGCCGGGCTCCCTGAGCTCTACCACCGTTGTCGGGATCAAATTTCAGTGGTAGTCGGTCCCTCGGGGGTGGGCAAATCCAGCTTGCTCAACCGACTGCTGCCGACTGTTCAGTTGGCTACCCAAGCTGTGTCGGAGAAGTTGCGCCAGGGGCGGCACACCACCCGCCATGTGGAGCTGTTTCCCTTGCCAGAGGGCGGTTGGATTGCCGACTCTCCAGGGTTCAATGCTGGCGAAGAGATCCCACCGGTTTCGCCTCAGCAACTAATACGCTGCTTTCCGGAAGTGCGGGAGCGGCTGGGCACCTGTCAGTTTCGCGATTGCCTGCACGATCGGGAACCGGGCTGTGGGCTGCGGGGGCTGGATTGGGAGCGACGCGCATTCTACCTGCAGCTTTTACACGAACTCCAGGAAGCGCAAGCGGCAAACTTTGCCCCCGCTCGTCCAGATCCTAAGCGAAGCGGGGAAAGGCACCACCCTCCCTCCCGTAAGCAGAGCCGTCAGATCCCGAATGCTCTCGAACTTGACTGGCAGGAGGATTGGCAGCTGCCGTCCGGTTCTTGGCCCTAGTGGATTGCTGCTGCTTGCTGCCTCTGGGCGCGGGATACCCCACCGTATAGACTGCGCTTGGCATGACCCAACTATCTCCTGCAAGCCCAAGGTGTCTGCCTTGCAAGCTGCAAAGCTAGATGCGACCTTAGAGGCTTTTGCCTAGGCCTTGCTTGCGCTAGCGGGACGGAGTCCTTGAGTTTAGAGGGGTAGTTTATGATGGTAGGACCTCCTATGCCATGCTCCGCCAGAAATAGCTGTCGCCAACCCCAAGGCTTAAAACTCCCGCTTGGCAGCTCTTATGGTTTTCTTGGATCCCCTTGGCCCTGTCGTGCAGGAAATGCTGCAGGGCGGGTACGCAGACCGGGTAAAAAAGCTGGTTTACTTTACTTACAGCCGCACTTGGGCAAACGACGCTGGCAAGCTAAGTGAGGAGGAGCTAAGGGCTCTGTTGGAGCAGCTTTGCCGGGAGAGTGCCACCCTTGAGGACTTAGGCCGGCGTTTTCGCGAAGCCATCAGTCGCCTTAACAAGAAGGCCGAATATGCCCGCGTTGCCAAACTCCTGCTGAGCAAGCTCCAGCCCCTCTACCAGTCCTCCCAGTCATCTCAAAGGGATCCCGGCAACCCCTTTCCCTCCTCAGCCAGGGCTCCTTCCCCTGGGGTAGCTCCTCCGCTTGGCCTACCGCTGGGCTACAGCGGCCTGCAACTGCGCAAGCAAGCCTACGATCCCTTTGAAGTGCGGGCTTGGGTGATGCAGCAGACCAGTCCTTTGCGGGCCAAGCTGGTTCTGTTCACGGCTTTGCACCACAAGCTGGAGCCCACAGTGCAAGGGTTGGCAGCCCTGAGGCGCTACAGCCTTGACGAATTGCTCAAGGCCCTCTATGACGCCTGCAGCTCCCCTCAGGAGCTGGAAGGGCGGCTGCAACAGGCAGTGCAGCAGCTCCAGGAGCCTGAGCAAGATGCCCAAGCAGCCAACGCTGTACTGCAGATACTGCAGCCTCTCTATACCTACGTGCTTCCAGAGGCCGGGGCGGGTGGGGGACTGGCTGCCGAAACCTCCAACGCCAATCTCGACTGGCTAGATGGGGAAAGTGCCGCTGGTGGGGTGGAGGCCAGTCACATCACCTGGTTAGAGCCAGAAATTCCGGAATGCGAGGAGAGTGAGCCTGAGGTTGCTCCTGTTTCCCTACCTGGCCCTCCTGCCATCGCGGTCCAAGAGCTCCCAGAGCTCTGCCGCCAACTGCTGCAGCGCAGCGCCGGAGCCCTGATGGTTACTCTTGAGAACACCCTGAGCGACTTGGGCAATGCTTTAGACGAAAGCCTACAGGACGGGAATCCAGCCCACTACTTGAACCTCAAACACCAGGTGCTGCGCGGCTTTCTCAAGGAGGTAGAGGGATCCGCCGCCCTTTTCCAAGGGATCCTGAGTAAACTGGAGCAATCGGAGTGGAGTTTGCTGCGGCCCGCTGGCCAGGGGGGACCGCCAGGGGAGATAGCCAAGATGCCGCTTCAGGTGGGGGGGGATCCCCATGCTGCTCTGCGGCAGGTGCTGGCCACCAGCGAGCTGGCGCGGCAAAAGCCCCAGTTGGAGCAGGAAGTGATGCGCTTGGTGCGGCACAGCATTGGCGCGATCAAAACCGCCATTGAAAATGCCCTGGACGAGCTGGGCCAAGCGTTGGACGAACAGTTCCAGAGCCGTCCTCCAGAAGAAGCCTTAATTCTCAAGTACCAGACCTTGCGCGCCTTTTTGCAGGAAGTCGAGGAGATCTCCAGCAAGTTCGCCGCCTTTCTAGCTCGCCTGGAAGAGGCGGAGCGCCGCCTGTTTGGTCTGGTTTGAAGGCCAAGTTTTCCCCGCCAACGCCAAGAGCCAGAGCCGGACCTCGTTAAAATGGCCCCTAGGAGCGGATAACCTTGCCATGGATGCCAAAGATCTGCTCCGGCTATACCGGGCGGGGCGCACTTCCTTCGTAGGCGAGAACCTGGCTGCCCTTGACCTCAGCCGAGCCGACTTGATTGGGATAGACCTCTCCCAGGCTAACCTCCAGGGTGCCACCTTCCTCTTTGCCTACTTGGGGCGGGCCAAGCTGACTAAGGCCAACTTAGTGAGAGCCAACCTCAGTGGAGCCAATCTCAACCAGGCGGACTTGAGCGAGGCGGATCTCAGGGATGCTCAACTGCACGGTGCCACTCTGCAGGGGGCGGACTTGCACAGAGCCAACTTGACGCTGGCCCTATTGATTGACGCCAACCTCATCGATGCAGATCTCCGCTGGGCCGACTTAACCAGTGCTAACCTGGAGGGGGCTTGTCTGCGGGGGGCCAATCTCCGCTTTGAAAGCCGCCGAGGAGCCGTGTTGCGCAGCGCCAATCTTAGCCGCGCTGATCTCAGGGGAGCCAACCTATCGGGCGCAGATTTAACCCGGGCCAATCTCAGCAGGGCCAACCTCAAAGAGGCCAGTCTAGTTGGGGCGCGGTTGCAAGGAGCCAGCCTGCAGCAAGCCTGCTTGCAGGGAGTCATCCTCAGCAATGCCGACCTGAGAGAGGCTCGCTGTCTAGGTGCAGACTTGCAGGGGGCGCAGATGGGAAAGGCCAATTTAAAGGAGGCGCTGCTTAGCCAGGCCAACTTGGCAGAGGCCAATCTCAGCGAGGCAAACCTGACAGGGGCCGATCTTTCCGCCGCCTGTCTGTACTCCGCCAAACTGGCGCGGACAGACCTGAGTCGGGCCAATCTAGCTGGAGCTGATCTGCGGTCTGCTAACCTTGTGGACGCCTACTTGGGCCGCACCAGCCTAGAAAATGCCGATCTCAGCAACGCCATCCTCACCCGCGCCGATCTAAGCACAGCCAACCTCAGCGGGGCCAATTTGCGGGGAGCTACGCTTCCCGATGGGCGAACTGGCTGAGGCGGGGATCCACCCCGTAAAAGGTGAGGTTTTCCGCTGTCTGAGGAGCACTGCAACCGCTACTCTACAGGGGGAGGGTGGAAGCAGAGGGAGCCGTGAAGAGCCGCCGATTTCTGTCCCTGCTGGATGCCCTTTGGGCCGAGCTGCCTTTGCCAGAATGGTTGCCGGGGGCGGGGGAGCGCGCTTGGCAGCAGGCAGTGGCTGCGCTGCTGCGGCTATGGCAGGAGGTGGGTCAATTTGGCGTGGTTATTGGCGGGCCGGTACCCTGGTGGCCTCCCTGGGTAAGCGGCGATCCGCCGCCTGTGGACGCCGTGCAGTACCACCCCCGCCAGCCGGCGCGGGAGGCGCCCTGGCTGTTTACTCCGGATTTGTCGCCTGAGTCCATCCTAGCCCCCGGCCAGACAGTGATCCCCCTGCTGCGCCCCGACCCGCTGGCGGAGGAGCTATTTCTACTGCTGCTCACTCCTGTTTTTGCCGTGATAGTTGCCCAGGGGTACCATCCCCACACCCGGCAAAGGGGAATGATGCTCTCTTTTGAGCCGGAGGTGGTGCAGCGGGCCTGGCAGAACCTGGAAGAGCGAGTGCACCAGGGCAGGCCCGATCGGCTAGCTGCTTGGAGGGATCTAGCTATCCACTATCCCCTGAGAAAGCCCCATGGGCGGGTGCTGGCCCGCTTTAGCAGCTTCCTCCTACTGGGTTCCCTAGCTGAGACGGGATCCCCGCCTGCCTACCTGCCCCCCGCTAGGGCAGAAAAGGAGCCTGCCCCTAGGCCTTCTCCGCCACTAGCCACGGCCAAGAGGCCAACCCCTGCGTCTTCCTCTTCCGCTGCCTCGCCACGGCTCGAGTCCCCTGCCCGCGGCCGCTCCTCCACCCCCCAAGCCGAGCCAAAGCAAGCGGGTAGCCTTTCAGAGGCAGAGCTCTTGCGGGCCCTCATCCACGAGATCCAGACGCCCCTCTGTACCATTCGCACCTTGGTCAGCCTCATCCTAAAGCAGCGCGACCTGCCACCACGGGTGCGGGAATACGTGGAGAAGATTGACCGCGAGTGCACCGAGCAGATCAACCGTTTTGGACTGTTTTTCCAGGCCACAGAAACGGTCATGCCCACTGCCCCTCCGGGCGAGGGACGGCGGTTGCACCTGGAGCCAATTGCCCTGGTGGATCTAGTGCGGCAAAACCTACCCCGCTGGCAAGACCAGGTAGAGCGACGGGGATCCCGCCTGGAGCTGGAGATCCCTGATGAGCTACCCGATGTAGTTAGCGATCCCAAAGCCCTGGAGGCCGTGCTATTTGGCATTGTCGACCGCCTGGCCCGGAGCACCCCTGCCGGCAGCCACATCCGCGCCCAATTGCTTAGCGCTGGCGAGCTGGTTAAGCTGCAGTTTCAGGTGAACACCCCAGAGGGGAGCGACAGCCCCAGCTCGGAACTCAAGTCCCCTCAAGCAATTGGCCAGTTGCTGGTGGTGCAGCCAGATACAGGCGCCATTAGCCTTAGCCTGCCAGTAGCCCAAACCCTGTTCCGAGCCTTGGGGGGCTACCTAACTGTGCGCCATCGGGCTCGCCAAGGGGAAATCCTCAATATCTACTTACCCCGCCAGCTCTAGTTTGGATCCCAGCTCCAAGGAGATAGGGCTAGGATCATTGAGGTGCCCCAGGAGAGTCAAGAGAGGGGATCCATGCCGAGAGGGAAAAAAGTTGCCGAACCCCACCCAGAGCCCGAGCCTGTCTGTGGGGCCAGGGCTGCCAGGCCGGGGGAGAGGGTCACGCTGCCTGCCCAGCAGCTTTCCACCCTCATCCACCAGATGCGCAACCCAATCGCGACCTTGAACATGCTGGCCAAGCTGCTGCAAAAGCGCCTGCCCCCTGAAGATCGCAACCACTGGATTGGGCTCAGTATCGAGAAAGAGTGTAAGCGCCTGCAAGAGTTACTGGGCGAGTTCGAGCGCTTGGATGGAGCTCCAGCCCCCCTGCAACTCCGGCCCCTTGCCCTGGGCGAGCTGCTCCAGGAGTGGATCCCCCTCTACCAAGCCCTCGCAGAAACCCAGGGGCATCACTTCCAGGCCATTCTGCCCTCCTGGCTGCCCCAGGTGCAGACAGATCCCCGTGCCCTCCGCCAGGTGTTGGACAACTTAATTGACAACGCCTGTAAATATACCCCTCCCCCCGGCAACATCCAGCTTAGGGTGGAGCTTAGCCCTGCAGAGGCAGCGGAAAATGCAAGCGGCTCCCCTCGGCAGGAGGTGTGGATTGCTGTCTGCGATAACGGCCCTGGCATCCACCCCGAGAACCTGGAGCGGATCTTCGATCCGTTTTTTCGTGCCGATCTCTCCAAGCCGGGGCAGGGGCTGGGGCTGGCCATCAGCCGCAACTTGGCCGCCCAAATGGGAGGGAATCTCCAGGTGGAAAGCTCCCCCCAGGGCTCCTGCTTCCGCCTTAGCTTGCCTACGGTCCAGTAGGACTTGCCTCCCAACCAAAGTTTTGCAAGCTACCTAGGAGCTGCCCTATGGCCTCTTCCGCCAACACCCAACCCGAAACTGCTGTTAGGCCAGCGGCCCGCATTCTGCTAGTCGATGATGAGCCAGGCCTACGGGAAGCAGTGCAAGCCTACCTTGAGGAGAGTGGCTTTGAGGTGATCCCGGCTGCCAATGCCCACCAGGCCTTGCAACTGCTCAGCACGGCCCAGCCGCAGCTAATTATTTCCGACATCATGATGCCGGGCATGGACGGCTACCAATTTTTGGCCCAATTGCGAAAACTCGAGCCCTACAGCCATCTGCCGGTGGTGTTCCTCACCGCCAAAGGGATGACCGCCGACCGCATCCAGGGCTACCGGGCCGGCGTCGATGCCTACTTGCCCAAGCCCTTCGATCCAGAGGAGTTGGTGGCCATTGTCTCCAATCTCATTGAGCGCTCCCGCGCGGCCAGCCCTTCGGAGGTGGTGGCCCGCGAGCTGGCCTCAATTCGTGCCCTGCTGTCGGAGCGCACCCTTGCTGCTGCCCCTCCCCCCCAGCCCGCTGCCCCCAGCCCCTTGCCTCCACCCATCAAGGTGGAGCTGACGCCGCGGGAACAGCAGGTGTTGGAGAAGGTGGCGGAGGGGCTGATGAACAAAGAAATTGCCAAACAACTGCAAACCAGCGTGCGCAACGTGGAAAAATACGTCACCCGCCTCCTCAACAAAACGGGCACCAGCAGCCGCACTGAGCTGGTGCGCTATGCCCTCACCTACGGCCTGATCCGGTTGTAGCCCTCACCCCTGGCCCCTCTCCCTTTGGGAGAGGGGAGAAGGAGCCTACGGCTGTGGCTGGGGCGGCACGGTAACCAGCAGCTCCAGCCCAAAAGCGTGCTCCCCGGCGGGGTAGCTGGTGATCCCCACCCCATCGATGCGGGTCAGCAGCTCGCGGGCTTCCGGCTCTACGCTGGCCAGCCCACCCGGCAAGGCGGCTTCTAGCACCGTGCGGAGGCCTCGCCAATTCAGCAAAAAGTAGCCGTAGTTGGGCTTGGGCAACTGGTTGTAGAGGGTTTTCAGCGGCTCGGTTTGAGGAAGCAGATGGCCCTGGCGTTGGGCAAGGCTTTGCAGCGCCGCCGTGCTGGTGGTAACCATCAGGTAGTTGCCTTCCCAGGCGCGGGTTAGAAGCGGACGGTTAAACAAGGGATCCGCCCAGGTTACCTGGCCGCCGGCTTCTGTTACCTGGGCGCCCGACTCCTGAGCCAGCCGATCCAACTGGGCCAGAGCCGCGTTGGCCTTGTCTTTTTGGCTGCTCTCGATGATCAAAGCCGCCCCCATCCCTTGCAGAAGGGGGTGGGCCTGCTCATCGGGTGCCACCAGCAAGGCCATCTCCCCGTCCAGCCAAGCCATTAGGTCTCGATCCAAATCCAGGCGGGTGTTGGCGCGGAACTCGGACCGCAGCTCCTCCAAGGCCTCTTTGGCCTGGGGATCCTTTTCCAGCTCCGCCACAGCCGCTTGCCAGCGTTGGGCAACCTGCTGGGTGGTGATTACCAGCAGGGCATTGCCGGGCAACCGCTGGATCAGCTCGCCCCGGGCCGGCTGCCACCTGCGCAGCAGGGGGGTTTGCGGATCCAGTTGGGTGAGTAGGCGCATCTGCAGGCCCTGCTCCCGCCAGTGGGCAGCCATGGCCAAAGAGCGCAGCGGCTGCAGGGATCCCAGCTCCGCCGCATCCCAGTCCCGCGTCCAATCTCGGAAAGACTCGGGATCCTCCTGCAAGGCCTGGAAGTTGAAGTAGGCAAAAGCCAAGGTGCCCGGCTTCTGGTAGAGCTCGCCCACGGCAGTGCGGAAACCTTCGGCGCGGCTAATGGGCTCCGCCTCGCCGCGATAGACAGCAATCGCCTGCTGCATCACCTTGGGGTCGTTGGCCAGGGCCACGAAACGGCTGCCAAACTCCGCCGTCACCCACCGCTGGCCCGGCTCTCCATTGGTTTGCACGTGGAGAGTCACCCCTTGCTCCTGGCGCTGCTCGAAGTTGGCCCCTTCCGCCTCTGCCTGTTGCCGCACTTGGGCCAGGAATTGCCTGGACAGATCGGCGTTGCGGGTGCTGGCTCCCAACAGGATCCCGGGCACCGGCTCCGCAGCCCCCGGCACTAGATTGGGGATCACCACCGCCAGCGTGAATTGATCCCTGGCCCAGGCCTGGATTTCCTCGCGGGAGAACTCCTGGCCGGCGCTAGCCCAAGCTTTGTCCGTCCAGCTCTCCCACTGAGCCAAAAGGTCAGGGTGGGTGCGCAGCGCCTCTTCTGGTTTGGTAGAAAGGGCCAGCACTAAGGGTGCTGACTGGGGCACCAGCGCCGTCTCCGGCAGGACATCGCCGGGCAACTGCACCTGGGGTGCCCTAAGCTGGCAGGAGCCCAAAAGCCAAGAGCTCCCCACTGCCATCAACGTGAGGGAGAGCGGACGCGACCGAGGAGGGAGGAGGACCTGCATACCACACCTGCAACGAGCCGTCCTCTTGAGCATAAGCGATGAACTCGAAGGCTGTCTGTGATCCCAGGCCCGTCCATGGAAATTAGTTGGAGCGGGCGCGGGCAACCAGCTTATCCACGTATTCATTCCAGCGCAGACCTCGATGGGCCGGCAGCCAGACCACCCGCACCTGAGGGCATTGCTGCTTTAGTTGATACAGCTCTTGCACCAGGTCCAAGTTTTCCACCGGCCCGGTGCGCCGCCGCCACCCCTGGGCTGCCCAGCGCTCCATCCAATCGTTGTAGGTCTGTACACAGAGATGGGAGTCGCTGTAGATGGTGTCCATGCGGTTGTCCGGGGTATCGCGGCAGTATTGCAAGGCGCGAATGAGACCGGTCAATTCCATGCGGTTGTTGGTGCTGGCGGGATCCCGTCCCCAAAACTCTTCCACAATCTGGTTATCTTGAACCACCACCACCGCCCATCCCCCAGGTCCAGGGTTGGGAGAACATCCTCCATCGGTAAAAATGCCACTGCGGGGGCAATCCGCCAGCCGTCGCGCTACTTGGCGGTTGCCCAGGTGTGAGCTTTTGGCCATGATGGAATCCCTAACCGACAGCAGAAGCTGCATTCTATCCTCCAGCTATTGAGCGTGGATGGCCCTGGAAAAGTATGCTTTCGCGCTACCCGCAGCATAAACCTGTAGAGGTACGAGAAGCCGAGTTGTCTGCCCAAAAAGCGCGAATAAAAACCCCCAGAAAAGCTGGGGGAGGAGTGGTGTGTTGAGGTGATGATTACTTGCATGATATCTCCTATAGCCGGTGGGGAGCCACAAATAGCAGGCAATCTCTAAGTTTTCTTGTTTGAGAAAGTGCAAGACACGAGCAATCCGGAGGGTAGAGAAGCCTCAGCTTTTATGCGCCCGCTGCCGACACGAGGGATGGTGTCAGGCCCAGATGGGCGTAAAGGCGGGAAAAGTCAAACTTTGCTGACATGAGCTCCTGGATACAGCGGACTTTGACCTCTTCATGCAGGCGGATCCGGCCGAAAGCCCGCTCGATGCGGTTAATGGTGGTGAAGGTGTCCAAATCCACCGAGAGGATCGGCACTTCCAGCTCTTCTGCTCGAGACTGAATGCGGGGATCCAAAGGCAGCTTGCCGGTCAAGATGAGGCAGAGGGTGGAAGTTTCTAGGGCAGCCAGTTGAATGTCGGTGCGATCTCCACCCGTGATCACCGCCTTGTGCTCCAGCTTGCGGAAGTACTTCAAGGCGGAGTTGACGTTCATTGCTCCTACGGCAATGTTTTCAACCATTAAGTCCATCCGATCCGGGCAGCAGAGCACCTCCGCCTCCAATTGCCGCGCCAGCTCTCCAACGCTGATGCTGCGCAAAATGCGGTGGGAGGGCAAGATGCCCAAGACCGGGATCCCTTGGGCCTCGAGGAAGGGTCGAACGATGGTCTCTGCCGGCTCCATCTGGTCGGGCGGCACATCGTTGAGCAGCACGCCGGCCAGATGGGATCCCAGTTGGCGATGGGCAAAAAGGAGGACCTCAACAGCGAAGGGGGAATGATAGCGGTTGATTAGCAGCACCGGGGCACCTAGGGCTTGGGCCATTCTGGCCAAGGAGAGGCCGAACAGCTCTCCTTCGTAGAGATCGGCGGGGCCCTCTAGCAGGATTAAATCCGCAGACGATTCCGCGGCAAACTCCAGCAGAGGGGCAACCGAGCAGGTTGGCGCCAGCTGATCCCTTGAAAACTGCTGGATGTGGTCCAGCAAAGCCTCCTTGTCAAGCTGGAGGAGGAGGGGAGGCATCTGGTTTATCGCCAGCCCCAGACTCTCAGCCACAAAGTGCATATCTGGATCCATCCCTCCCCGGGAGCCATCCTCCCTAGCCCACGCTCCAATTGGCTTGCCGTAGGTCACTTTCACCCCCTGCCGCTGCAGGTGCTTGCCCAAACCCAAGATGGCTGCTGACTTGCCGCTGTAGGGCTCGGTAGAACCAATTAAAAGGAACTTGGACACGGATGGCTCCTAGAACGCCAGAGACAGAAAACCCCGATCCCCAGTCTAACGAAGACTGCTTTAACTAACCGATTAAGATTGCCTCTTCGGGGTAGGTCACTAACTGACGGGGCTGCTGCTGGGCCAAAGCTAGGACAATTGTCAAGGCCCCCAGCCGGCCCCAGAACATCACCAAAACAATGATGAGCTGGCCAAACCAGTTGAGGCTGCTGGTAAACCCCACCGAAAGGCCACAGGTGGCAAAGGCAGAGATCACCTCAAAGAGCACTGGAGCCAGCTCGCTATGGCTATGGGTAATCAGAATCAGCCACGCTGCCAACAGCACGACAAACAGGGAAACCGTCAGCACTGCTGCCGCTTTGCGCACCATTGAGGGATCCAAACTGCGCCCGGCAATCTGGGCGCTGGGCAGGCCGCGGGCATAGCCCCACAGGGCCAGCACCAACACCGCCAAGGTGCCGGTGGTCATGCCACCTCCCATGGAAGCCGGAGCTGCCCCAACAAACATGAGCGCCATCAGCAACAACTGACTGGCTGGGGTCAGATCCTCAATGGGGATCCCGGCAAAGCCGGCAGTGCGGGCCGAAACCGACTGAAAAAACGTCAGGCCCAAGCGACGGGGCCAGCTTACCTCCAGCAGCGACCCGCCGGGCAAGCTTTCGGCCAAGAACATGCCCAGGCCGCCCGCGCAGAGCAAGACCACCACCACAACCAGAGTGATGCGGGTGTGCAGGGAGGGGCGGTGGCCCCGCGGCCAGGTCAACAAATCCGACAACACGGGGATGCCCAGACCGCCAATAAAAATGAGAGCGCCCAAGATCGCTAGCGACAGGCCATCGGTAGGGATCCCCTCCTGCCCAAATAGGTCAAACCCGGCGTTGCAAAAAGCGGAGACGGCGTGAAAAATGGCCAGAAAAACCGCCCGACCTGGCCCGTAGAGATCCCGCCAATGCACCCAGAGCAGCAGAGCCCCCCCTAGCTCGATGAGGGTGACCCCAATCAGAACCCGCCGCGTCAATTCCAGAATCGCCCCCGGGTCGATGAGGCCTAGGGAGTTGCACAGGGCTAGGCGGTTGAGCAGAGAAATGCGCCGCCCAAGCAGTTGAAAGACCACCACCGCCAGCACCATGAAGCCCACGCCGCCAATTTGGATGAGGAGCAGCAACAGGATCTGGCCCAAGAAAGTGAGATCCTCTGCTGCCACAATTGTCGAGAGTCCCGTTACGCTTAGGGCCGATGTGGCTGTAAACAGTGCCTCACTCCAGCTCAAAGGCTCCTCGCGCCCGATCCCTGGCAGCTTCAGCAGCAAAGTCCCCACCACCACCAGCAGGCCCAGTCCAACCACCAGCCGTGAGGGCGGTGGTAGCGGCCGACGCCTGTCCCCCACCAGGAGCCGATGCCAGCGGTTTGCTGCAACTGCAGGGAAGGGAGGCAGAGCCAAGCCTGGAGCAACCGACCGACGGGCACCCTCCGGCCTGGGGGACACCCCTGCCTCAGACTCCCTGGAGCGCGACGGCGGGGCGCCGTCCTCTTGCATCGCCTTCCTCCCTCACATCTCATTCAGCCGCGAGATGTTGGTGTTGGCCCCCAGCACCACCAGCAGATCCCCCTTCTCCAGCAGGTAGTCAGCTGGCGGCGAGACCACCAGCGATTGTTTTCGCTTCACTACCAAAACTGTGATGCCAAAGCGGCGGCGCAAGTCCGACTCCGCCAGCGTATGGCCCACCAGGGCCTCCGGCACCTCCAGCTCCGTAATGCTATAGCCCGGCTCCAGCTCCAGTTGGTCCAGGATCCCTGGGGCTGTTAGCACCTGCGCCAAGCGCCGCCCTGCCTCTTGCTCTGGCAACACCACCCGATCGGCCCCTACCCGCAAGAGAATCGAACGCTGCCGCTCCGTCGAAGCCTTGCAGATAACATTGCGTACCCCCAAACTCTTAAGGGCTACCGTCGTCAGCAAATTGCTCTCAAAATCACTGCCGATGGCCACCACCACCGTGTCAAAGGAGAGAATGTCCACCGCCCGCAGGGCATCCTCATCGGTGGAATCCAGCGCCACCACCTGAGTCAGCTGATCTGCCAAGCGCTGTACAATTTCTCGGCTGCGGTCGATCCCCAAAACGTTGTGCCCTCGCTCCATCAAGGTGAGGGCTAAACTTGTGCCAAAGCGTCCCAACCCAATTACCGCATACTCCCGCTCTGCCCGCCCCATCCGCTCCCATGCTCTAAAACCAACCATCAATCATAAGCCATGCAGCCGGGCTGGGTAGGGCTGCAGCCCTAAGCAGACTCCGGCTGGGGCAAGGTGGAGGGGTGAGGGATCAACTCGCCCGTAGAGCGACGCTCCACCATCTCGGCGGTGATGCGCACGTGCTTGATGTCGCGGCGAGAGGGAACCTCGTACATCACGTCCAGCATTAGCTCTTCCACAATGGCCCGCAGCGCCCGTGCCCCGGTTTTGCGGCGGTAGGCCTCCTTGGCAATGGCAGAAATGGCAGCTGGCTCAAACTCCAGCTCCACTCCGTCCATGCGCAACAGCTTTTGGGCCTGCTTGAGGATGGCATTTTTGGGCTGCGTCAAGATGGCCTCCAAGGCTTTTTCGTCCAGGGGATCTAGGGTGGCCACCACCGGCAGCCGACCAATGAATTCAGGGATCATGCCGTACTTGATCAAATCCTCTGGCTCCAGCGCCTTGAGGGCATTGGCCAAGCGTTGCTCGCGGGTAACTGCCAGCTGATCCCCTGGTTTAATAAAGCCCACCGATCTTTTGCCGATGCGCTGCTCGATGATCTTCTCCAGGCCAACAAAAGCACCCCCACAGATAAAGAGAATGTTGGAGGTGTCCACTTGAATGCAATCTTGGTAGGGATGCTTGCGACCTCCCTGCGGCGGCACGTTGGCAATTGTCCCCTCCAACATCTTCAGCAGGGCCTGCTGGACGCCTTCTCCGGAGACGTCGCGGGTAATGGAGGGGTTTTCACTCTTGCGGGCAATTTTGTCAATCTCATCAATGTAGACAATGCCGCGCTGGGCTTGCTCCACATCCATGTCGGCTACCTGCAGCAGGCGCAGCAGGATGTTTTCCACATCCTCCCCCACATACCCAGCTTCCGTGAGGGTTGTGGCATCGGCAACGGCAAAAGGCACATCCAGCAGACGGGCTAGGGTCTCGGCCAGCAGGGTCTTGCCAGAGCCCGTAGGGCCAATGAGAAGGATATTGGACTTTTGCAGCTCCACCTCCTCCACCTCTGCCAACCCAGTGCTGCCAGGGTTGGCTTTGGCGGCTAGCCGCTTGTAGTGGTTATAGACGGCTACCGATAGGATCTTCTTGGCCTTTTCTTGGCCAATTACGTACTGGTCGAGATACTGCACAATCTCCCGGGGCTTCGGCAACTGAGCCAAGGAAGGCAAGCTGCGGGAAGGCTTTTTAGGAGCTTCCCGACGGTTGGCGGCAGGGGCTGCGGCTGCCGAGCTGTTGCCGTTGTAGAGTTCCTCCTCCAAAATTTCGTTGCACAGCTCCACACATTCATCGCAGATGTAGACCCCTGGCCCTGCAATGAGCTTGCGCACCTGATCCTGAGACTTGTTGCAGAAAGAACACCTCAAGTGGGAGTCCTGCTTGGCCATGGGATCCTCGTCGCTAGTGGCTGGTGAAGTGGGTACCCGAAAGGGCAGTGAGCGTTCCCTCGCCGTCGCGGGGGAGGAATTGACTACAGCCGAGTTAACTCCCCTAGTCTAACATTTCCCTCGCCAGGGATCCCTCCTAGCTCGCTTAAGCCTATAGGAAAACCGCTCGACTTGACGCCGAGCGGCGGATGGTGTGAGGAGTGAACGGAAACATGCGTCTCCGCTACTTCCATGATAGTGGAACACTACTGCCTACCGCCAAGAGGGCCTTAATCCAAAAGGGGAAGGGACTGTCCTTGTTTCGTCCGCTTCCCCCTCTGGCGTCCACTCCTCACAGAATCGAATGATAAACCATCTCCAAGGCTAGGACAAGCTGGGCTGCCCAAAGTTTTTGAGGTCCGCCCCTGTCTCTAGGGCCAACAGCTCGGCTTCGCTCAGCAAGGGGATTCCCAGTTCTTGAGCCTTTTTGAGCTTGGAGCCAGGGTCTGAACCCACTACCACATAGTCCGTTTGGCGGCTAACGCTGGTGGTTACCTTGCCGCCGCGGCTTTCAATCCAGGCCTTGGCCGCTTGGCGCGAGAGAGTGGGCAGGGTGCCGGTAATCACAAACTTCTTCCCAGCCAGCACCTGAGGAACAGCAGGGGCCTTATGCCGCGGCAGGGCGGGGATCCCCAGCTCCCCCAGCTCCTGCAGCAGCCGCTGGTGGGCAGGATCGGCAAACCAGCTCACCACCGCCTCGGCAATTTCTGCCCCTATCCCGTAGATTTGGGCGATGGCCTCGACGCTAGCCTGGGCTAAGAGCTCTGGGGTAGGGAAATGCCGGGCCAAAATCTGGGCCGTCACCACGCCTACATGGGGGATCCCCAAGCCGTAGAGCACCCGCTCCCAGGGCTGTTGGCGGGAGCGCTGGATGGCCTGCACCAGCTTCTGGCTGGAGCGGGATCCCATCCCCTCCAAGCTGGCCAACTGTTCCGGGGTAAGGCGGTAGAGATCGGCCACGGTGCGCACTCCTAGCTTTTCCACCAGCTGGGCTACCCGCTTTTCCCCCAGGCCTTCGATATCCAAAGCGTCCCGGCTGGCCCAGTGCTGCAGTTGCCCCCGGATCTTGGCCGGGCACTCCGGATTGGGGCAACGGGTTATCGCCTCACCAGCAGGGCGAACCAAGGGGGTGTGGCATTCGGGGCAGTGGCTGGGCAAGCGGTAGGGAACGGCATCGGGGGGACGCAGCTCCTTAAGGATTCTCACCACCTCGGGGATGATTTCCCCTGCCTTGCGCACAATGGCCGTGTCGCCGATGTGCACATCCAGCTCCTCTAGGCGATCAGCATTGTGCAGGCTAGCGCGGCTGACGGTGGTGCCAGCCAGAAGCACTGGCTCCAGCTCCGCCACCGGGGTGACGGCTCCGGTGCGGCCTACGCTGGCCACAATGGCCCGGATGCGGGTGGGAACTTCCTGGGCAGGGTACTTGAGGGCAATGGCCCAGCGGGGGAATTTTTGCGTAAAACCTGCTTCTTCCTGCAGCCGCAGGGAGTTGAGTTTAACCACCACGCCATCGCAGGCATAGGGCAGCTGAGCCTGCCGCCACCGTTCGTAGAATTGGGCCACCTCTTGGAGGCCCCGACAGACCCGGGAGAAGGGATTGACGGGCAATCCCAGTTCTTTCAGCCGCTGCAGACACTCCCACTGGGTTTGGGGGGGATCCCCAACCGGCCACCCCTCCGGCCAGTGGAGGGCATAAGCAAAAAAGCTGAGCTTGCGGGCAGCAACAACGCGGCTATCCAGCTGACGCAGGGTGCCAGCGGCACAGTTGCGCGGGTTGGCAAAAGGGGGATCCCCTGCGGAGCGGCGCTCCCGGTTGATGCGCTCGAACTCAGCAATGGGAAGATAGGCCTCTCCCCGCACCTCCAAGACCGGCGGGGGATCTGCCGTTGCCAGGCGCAGGGGAATGGAGGGGATGGCGCGGACATTGGGGGTGATGTCTTCGCCCAGCTGGCCATCGCCACGGGTGGCCCCTCGCTGTAGCAGCCCATCCACATAGGTCAGGGCCAGGGCCGCGCCGTCGATTTTCAGCTCGCATACGTACTCCAGCTCCCCTTCTTCAGGAGTACGCCCCAGCAGCCGCAGCAGGCGCTCCTGCCACTCCTTGAGCTCTTCCAGGTTGAAGGCATTTTCCAAGCTGTAGAGGGGAATGCGGTGGGAAACAGTGGGGAAGTGCTCGGCGGGTTTTTCCCCTACCCGTTGGGTAGGGCTGTCGGGGGTAATCAGCTCGGGGTAGGCCTGCTCTAGCTCCTGGAGCTCGCGGTAGAGGCGATCATAAACGCTGTCTTCCAAGATGGGGGCATCGTGGACGTAGTAGGCAATGCTGGCCTTTTGTAGCAGAGCACGCAGCTCGCGGGCACGTTCTTCCAGTTTGGGATCCATACCGTCGTATCCAGCTAGCCCCTAGGGGGGACTAGAGTCTTGCTCTACGCTTGTTTTAGCAGCCTTGGGGATCTCCTCCGGCCTAGCCGCCCATTTCTGCCCCTGCAGGTAGTGGTAAGCTTGGGCAGCAGCAGCCATTTCCGCCGCCTTCTTGGAGCGGCCCTCGCCGCGGCCCCAGCATTGGCCTTGGCCCCAGACTTCCATGGTGAAGCGGGGCGGGTGTTCCTGGGCAGCCACCAGGCGATACTCTGGCAAAATGCCCCACCAGCGCTGGGTCAGCTCCTGCAGGGCAGCTTTGGGGTTACGCCGGGTGGGATCCTGGAACCACTGCTCCACCCGTTGGCGAAAGTAGGGATCCAGCCAGGGATGGAGCCGAGACAGGGTGTGGATGCCCCAGCTGAGGTACAGGGATCCCAGCAGGGCCTCAAAAGCATCCGCCAAGCGGCGCGCCCGACCAGCCAGGTCGTTTTGGCAGCTAGATCCCAGCTCGAGGTAACGCTCTAGGCCATGCAGATCCGCCAGTTCCGCTAGGTAAGCATCGCTGATGAGATCGGAGCGAATTGCGGTGAGTTCTCCTACTGACAGGTGAGGATAGGACTGGAACAAGAACTCAGTGGCCAAAACCCGTAGGACGGAATCCCCTAAAAACTCCAGCCGGTCGTTGTTGCGCTGGCCATCTCGGGAAGGATGAATCAAAGCCTGATCCAGCAAATCCCAGCGCAATTGCTCTAGCCAGGTGGGATCTTTGAACCCTAAGCGAGCTAGCAACTGCTCCAGGGAGCGGCGACGAGGTGAGAGGAGTTCAACCATACAGCCCAAGCCCGACTTGCAGCACCTTGACCCAGGAGGGCAAAAAGGGAGAAGGCGACTTAACCCTCCTAGGCGCTGCCTTTTAAGTTTCTGTCCAACTACATTAACAGCCATCACTGGGGATCGCGGTAACGTGGGGATATGGCCTGTCCCCGCTAGCAGCGGCTCTAAAGGCAGGCCAAGAGTGAGGTCTCATGCTGCCAAGTGGCTCCAAAAACTCCCCCCAGCCGGGGGCGCCGTCCGGGCAAGGAGATTTAGTTGGGTCTGGGGTTGAGTCTCCAGGCCCGCGGAGTACAGCCACTGCTCCCTACGTGGTGCTGCATGGCCATTTCTACCAACCACCGCGCGAGGATCCCTGGTTGAACCGCATTGAGCGCCAGCCCAGCGCTAGCCCTTTCCACGACTGGAACGAGCGCATTTTGGCAGAGTGCTATCGGCCCAACGCCTTTGCCCGCATTCTTGATGAGCAGGGGCAGGTGGTGCGCATTGTCAATAACTATGAGTTCATGAGTTTTAATTTCGGCCCCACCCTCCTCTCCTGGCTGGAGGAGCACGACGTTGAGGTCTACCAGCGCATCCTGGCTGCCGACCGCGTCAGCGCCGAGCGGCTGGAGGGACACGGCAATGCCATTGCCCAGGTCTACAACCACGTCATCCTGCCCCTGGCCAACGAGCGGGACAAGTACACCCAGATCCGCTGGGGGATTGCCGATTTCCAGCATCGCTTTGGCCGCTTCCCCGAAGGCATGTGGCTGGCGGAAACCGCCATCGATGCAGCAACGGTTAAAGCCCTGGTCGACTGCGGGATCCGCTTTGTTATCCTCGCCCCCAGCCAGGCGCAGTGTATTCGTCCTTTGGGGCAAACGGAATGGATCGATGTCAGCCAGGGCCAGATTGATCCCAGTCGGCCCTACCGCTGCTTTACCCCGGATCGCAGCGGCTACCTAGATGTTTTTTTCTTTGACGGCCCCATCTCTCGGGATCTTGGCTTTGGCGATATTGTCTACAGCACCCAGGCGCTGGCGGAGCGGCTCCAGTTGGCCATTCGCCCTGGCCGAGAAGTCCAGTTCATTAACTGTGCCACTGATGGCGAGACCTTTGGCCACCACAAACGCGGCACCGAGCGTACCCTGGCCTATGCTTTCTGCGAGGAGTTTCCCCGCCGGGGCTGGCAGGTGGGCAACTACGGCCATTTCCTTAGCCACCATCCCCCCACCTGGGAGGTGCAACTCAAGCCAGTTACGGCCTGGAGCTGCGCCCACGGGGTGGGGCGGTGGTCGCGGGACTGCGGCTGTGGGGCAGTTCCAGGCTGGCACCAGCGCTGGCGGCAACCGCTGCGGGAGGCTCTCAACTGGCTGCGGGATCAGTTGGCGGAGATCTACGAGACGGAGGCCAAGGCCTACCTGCGGGATCCCTGGCTGGCCCGGGATCGCTACATCGAGGTGATCTTGGATCGGGAGCGCTGCGAGGCGTTTTTGCAGGAGCACCAGAGCCACCGCCTCAGTGCCGAAGACCGGGTGCAGGTGCTGCGCCTGTTGGAGATGCAGCGCTACAGCCAACTGATGTTCACCAGTTGCGGCTGGTTCTTTGAAGAGATCTCTCGCCCTGAGGGGGTGCAAATCCTGCGCTATGCAGCGCGGGCCATTCAGTTGGCAGCAGCAGTGACGGACGTGGATCTGGAAGAAGAATTTCTGCGCCGCTTGAGCAAAGCCCCCAGCAACCTTGAGCTCTACAAAGATGGCCGAGGTGTTTACCAGGCGCTGGTGCGCCCCTGCCTAGTTAGCCCGCAGCGGCTGGTGGCTCAGCACGCCATGCTTTCCCTGGTCAACACCATGCCTCGCTCCTCCGGGTATGTGCTGGAGCCGCTGGATCAGGAGCGCCTAGCTATAGGGGGATCCACACTGCTGGTTGGGCGGGTAAAGCTCTCTTTTCCCACCACCTTTGAGGAGCATGACCTCATCTACGCTCTCCTCCACCTGGGGGGCTGGGACTTTCAATGTGGCGTCAAGCCATTTACAGGGCGGCGCAGCTACGAGCAGTTGAAAGCCCGCCTGCTGTCTGGAGCCCACAGCCGCATCCAGCTGGTCCTAACCCTGCAAGAGCTGTTTGGCCCGGAAACCTTTGACCTCAACGCTTTGACGGAGGAAGATCGGCAGCAGATGCTGCGCTGGTTAACCCAGGATACCCTGGATCGCCTAGCCCAGCTCTACCGCCAAACCTACCTGGAAAACTACGGGGTTTTGATGGCTTTTCGGGCCGATGGCCTGCCAATCCCAGAGGAGCTGTTGGCTGCCGCGCAGATCACCCTCAACCAGCGCCTGTTAAGCAGCTTGCGAGCGATGGAAATCGAAGAGGGCAAGCGGGATCACCTGCTGGAGTTGCGGGCCATTGCCCGCGAGGCGGAGCAGTTGGGGTGCCAGTTGCGTCAGGAAGAGGCGGCCCGCGTCTTGGATCGGCTCTTGCAGCGGGGGATGTGGCAGTTGGCGCAGGCAGCCGACTTGGAAACTCTCAGCGAACAGCTCCACAACCTAGAAGAGTGGCTGCGCCTAGCTGCCGATCTCAACCTGCCTATCCGCCTGGATCGCCTCCAAGAGCTCTACCTGCTGCGCCTAGAGCGGCAGCGATTAGAGGCGCTCCGCAGTGGCCCTGGGATCCCTGGCGAAGTCCTCCACCGCTGGCTGCGGCTGGGGCAACAACTTCGCATCAATGTTGCTGCCTGTCTCCAGCACCTACTGCCTCCAGCAACTGCTGAGGGCTAGCTCCCATCGGGATGACAGGATTCGAACCTGCGACCCCTTCGTCCCGAACGAAGTGCGCTACCAAGCTGCGCTACATCCCGCAATCCCAAGGCGCCCCAATTTTAGCACATTGACATACTCCCCGGCCTAAAGGCCGGGGATTCTTGTTCTTGGTTCCACGAGCGCACTTACT
>Ga0197142_1000672_pt1 | contig 31585 bp, 25 predicted proteins | sample GBS60_MetaG_FD_148614 | JGI IMG/M metagenome (GOLD analysis project Ga0197142, IMG submission 148614) | Sediment microbial communities from Great Boiling Springs, Gerlach, Nevada, United States - GBS 60_MetaG | ecosystem: Environmental > Aquatic > Thermal springs > Hot (42-90C) > Sediment...
TAAAATACTCTGGTAAAGTTCCTGTTGAAATCTCAGAAGATGATGCAATCAAAGCTGCTGAAATTTGTGCATTGAATTGTTTGAATGTAATTAAAGCTGAGATTGGAGATTTAGACAAAATAAATCGAATAGTGAAGGTAACTGTTTTTGTTAATTCAGCAGATAATTATTCAGCTCAACCGAAAATTGCAAATGGTGCTTCTGAATTCTTGGTGAAAGTCTTCGGTGATGCTGGTAAACACGCAAGAAGTGCAGTTGGTGTATCTTCTCTCCCATTAAATGCACCTGTTGAAGTGGAATTAATCGCTGAATTAAAAGGATAAATAGACTTTCTTAATTAAAACAAGCAATTATTTTCTAAATTTCATTTAAGAAAGTGCTTTTCTATATTTATAAAAATGAAGGAGTGACTATGAATCGATTATCAATTAAAGAAGTTGAAAATTATCTCAGTGAAATGAAAAACTGGTTTATTGAAGGTGATTCGATAGTTAAGAATTTTGTATTTGTAAATTTTAAGGAAGCAATAAAGTTTGTTAACAAGGTTGCTGATCTCGCTGAGGAAGTTAATCATCATCCTGATATAAAAATTTTTAATTATAGAAATGTAACAATCAATCTTTCGACACATAGTGCAGGTGGTGTAACTTTGAAAGATATTGAACTCGCAAAAAAAATAGATGAGTTGTATTATTCATGACAAGAGAAGAAAAACTTGAAATATTTAGAAAAACTGGTGCCTTACAGGAGGGACATTTCCTTCTTAGTTCTGGGCTTCATAGTAATGTTTATTTTCAATGTGCGTTAGTCTTGCAATATCCCGATCTGGCAACTTTATTTTGTAAGGAAATTGCCGATTACTTTTCACAATTTGATTTCGATACTGTAATTTCACCAGCCATCGGTGGAATTTTAGTTGGACAGGAGGTCGCAAGGTTATTGAACAAAAGGTCAATCTTCACAGAAAGAACAGATGGTGAAATGACCTTGCGTAGGGGATTTCAATTAAAAAATGGAGAGAAGGTTTTAATTTGTGAAGATGTAGTTACAACTGCTAAATCTTCAAAAGAAGTCCTCGAAATTGTAAAATCAGCTGGTGCTATTGCAATAGGATTGGGTTCAATTGTAGACCGGACAAAAGAAAAATTAAATTTTGATTTTCCATTCTACAGCACAATAAAAATTGAAGCAGAGACATTTGAACCTGATAATTGTCCACTTTGCTTACAAAATATGCCTTATATAAAACCAGGGAGTAGAAAATGATTTTATTATTTATTCATAAATTCCTTGAAAATTTACTTAAAAATTTAATTCTGGTTGATGTCGCAATTGGTTTACTAATAATAATTGGTTCTATCTTATTTGGGAAAATTCTGAATTTTAGTTTTAGAGTAATTCTTAAACCAGTTTTCAAAAAAACTAAAACCAAGCTTGACGATAAAATATTAGAACTATTAATAAAATTTGATAATCGAGTATTTTCCGTCTTAGGTTTATATCTTGGTTCAAATTATTTTCATAACAGAATTAAAAATGAAGATGGATTAAGGAATTTATTATCTGCAGGGACATACAATTTTCTTGTTGGACTTTTTGATTTAGTGTATCACCTACTTTTTATCGTAGCTGTTGTAATTGGCATTTATATCATTTCAAAATTATTTAATCTAATATTGGACTTTTATGTAGAGAAAAAAAATCTTGAAAAATCTCGTGGTTCACTTCTCGATTTTGTACCTCTTATTAAAAATGTGTTCTTAATTACTATTTCGATCATTGGGCTTTTGATAATCTTAAATCGTTTCAATATAAATGTAAGCGGGATAATTGCAACACTTGGAATTGGATCGCTTGCAATCGCTCTCGCTGCTCAGGAAACTCTGGCTAATATGATTGCTGGGTTTGTGATTTTAATTGATAGACCATTTAGAGAAGGCGATAGAATTAAACTTCCAAGTGGTGAAGTCGGGGATGTTTTTGAAATTGGAATGAGAAGTACAAAAATTCTTGACTTCGATAACAATTTGATCATTGTACCGAATACTGACCTGGTAAAGTCTAAAATTCAGAATATGACTTATCCAGATTATGTTTCGAGAGTCCTTGTTGATGTTGAAGTTGCTTATGATACTAATATTGATCTCGCAAAAACAATTTTGATTGATATTGCTAAATCACACCCATTAACTTTACAAGAGTTTGAGCCAGTTGTTTTTATAACCAATTTTGCTCAAAGTGGAATTGCGTTAAGACTCGTTTGCAGAACAGCAGATTATAGAAATGTATATCAGATGCAGAGTGACTTTAGAGAGGAGATTCTCAAAAAATTTGCTGATAATAAAATTGAAATTCCATATCTACAGGTTGTAATAAGAAATCCTCAAAGCTGATGGAAATTTTAACCATATTCATTTTAGTTTTAATTGGTTTAATATTGATAACTTTGGAGGTTCTTTTTCTACCAGGTTTGATTGTTGGAATACTTGGTGGGCTTTTAATTTTGTCAGCCATTATTTACTCCACAATAACATTAGGATTTCAGGCAGGTATTATTACAGTAATTGGTTCTTTGCTGGCTTGGATTGGCATGTTTCTAATTTTCAAAAAGTTAAAGGTATGGAATCGCTTTATCCTGCAAAATGAACAAAAAGCATCAATTAAAGATGCTTTAAATTTTACTTATAATAACTTGATAGGTAAAAGAGGAATTGCATTAACAGATTTAAAGCCGTCTGGCTTTATTATAATAGATGATAAAAAAATTGATGTTCAAACAAGTGGTGAATTCATTCCTAAGAATTCTATTGTAGAAATCATTTCTGTTGAAGGAATAAAAATAGTAGTCAAAAAAGTTGAGGAAAAACAATGAAGCAAATTTTAGTCTTCTTTTTGGGATTTTTATCAATTTTATATTCTCAAATTCAGTTTGAAGATTATTTCACAGATAAAACATTAAGATTTGATTACTACCATGTTGGTGATGTTAATTCACAATTAATCGCATTTGATGAATTGCGTGAAGAACCATACTGGGGTGGACCAAAGAAAAACTTAATTGATCCATTCAATTATGGAAATTACAAATATGAAGTTTACGACAAAGAATCAGGTAAATTAATTTTTTCAAGAGGTTACTCAACACTTTTTGCTGAATGGTTAACGACACCAGAAGCAAAGAAAATAAAAAGAGCTTTTCATGAGACAATAGTTTTTCCATTTCCAAAAAGAGAAGTCATTCTAAAAATTTATGCCCGTGATGAAAAAAATGTTTTTCGACAAGTTTTCGAATTTGAAATCGATCCTTCCAATCCATTCATAAAAAAAGATAAACCAAATAGATACAATTCAATAAAATACCTTGATAATGGTGATCCTTCTTCAAAAGTTGATCTAGTAGTTATACCGGAAGGTTATACAAAAGATGAAATGGAAAAATTCAGTAAGGATCTTGAAAAATTTGTGAATGCTCTTTTCGGTTCTTCACCTTATCGAGAAAATAAAAATAACTTCAACATCTGGGCTATTGAAGCACCATCTGAAGAAAGCGGAACAGATATTCCAAGACAGAATATATGGAAAAGTACAATTGTAAATACTTCATTTTATACATTTGATACAGAAAGATATCTAATGACCGAAGATAATAAGACATTGAGAGATTTAGCTGGCAATGTTCCATACGATTTAATTTATATTATGGTTAACACTTCGAAGTATGGTGGAGGTGCAATCTATAATTATTATTCCGTATGTGTAAGTGATAATGAAAATTTTGAGTATCTTGTCATTCACGAATTTGGTCATGGTTTTGCAGGACTCGGTGATGAATATTATACTTCTCAAGTTTCATATGAAGAATTTTATAAAACTGATGTGGAACCATGGGAGCCAAATCTCACAACTCTAGTAAACTTTGATATGAAATGGAAAAATCTTGTTGATAAAGAGACCCCCATTCCAACACCAGCAACAGAAGAGTATAAAAATAAAGTTGGAGTTTTTGAAGGTGGCGGATATGTTCCAAAAGGTGTTTATCGACCAATGTTTGATTGTACAATGAAATCAAGAACCGTTAATAATTTTTGTGTTGTTTGTAAAGAAGCAATTCAAAAGATGATTAACTATTATTGTGAAAAATAATTTATGGATCAAAGAAAGCTTTATCGAACAATTGAGAAAATAACAAATCAACCTGCAGAGACAGAAGAACAAATTTTAATAAATGTTCTTAAAGAAGTCGTTGCAAGTCCAGAATTTAATGTCAAAGGTGGAAGAATTTGGAAATTAACTCCATCGAAGACAAAATATAAATTGATTGCTCAAGAAGGAGCTATTGATAAAATCAGAGACGGATTTACAATTAATGTTTCCGATTATCCAATTTTTGAAGTTATTGCAAAAGAACGAACTGTGCTGGCAACAGAAACTAATGAATATTTGAGGAAGAAAGGAATATTCAAATATTCAGCAACTGGAGTTGGAGAAAAAGTAAAAGGCGAAAAATTTCCTTTATATCAGTATTTGATGGCGTTTTCTGCAGACGAAATTAATGAAGATTTATTCTACACATTAAATATTATTGGTACGGCAGTCACTGCTACACTTAGAAATCGAAAGCTAGAAAAGAAATCTAAACAGTTAATTGAAGAGATTGATGACGCTGCTGAGCTTCAAAAAAGAATTTTGCCTGCTCACGATTTTAAATTCTCAGATTATGAAATGTTTGGTATATCCATTCCAGATAGAATTGTTGGTGGTGATTTTTACGATTACTTAGAACTTGGTGATGATGGAGATAGATTGGGAGTTGTAGTTGCTGATGTTGCAAATAAAGGATTTGCCGCTGCTGCCGAAGCTTTCTATGTATCGGCAGCTTTGAGGATGGGCGCAAGTTATCAAACACAACTTTCATCTTTAATGAAAAGATTGAATAATCTTGTTTACAAAATTTTTCCTAATGATAGGTTTGTCTCTCTTTTTTATATTGAATTAACCAGCGATGGCAGTGGATATTGCACATATTGTAATGCAGGTCATAATAGTCCAATTCTTTTTCGTTCAAAGACAAAACAAGTTGAGTTACTGGAATCAACAGGTCCATTAATCGGACCAGCTTATAACTCAAAGTTTAAAACATCAATTATTAAGTTAGAAAAAGATGATTTCCTTGTTATTTATACTGATGGAATATCAGAAGCAATGAATGAAGAAGGTGAAGAATATGGTGAGACAAGACTAATTGAAAAAGTTAAAGAACTTCATGATAAATCTGCTAAAGAAATTACTCAACTTTTAATTGAGGATGTTCAGAAATATAGTGCTCGTGCAATTTATTCTGATGATAAAACAATTGTAACTTTGAAAAGAGTAGAGTAATTAAAATCAACCAAATTCATCAATTTGAAAAAATTTGAGGATAAAATGCTTTCACAAAAATTAAAGCAAATGGGAGTTGTTGGTGCTGGTGGGGCAGGTTTTCCAACTTATGTTAAGGCACAAGCAAATGTCGAGTTTGTAATTGCCAATGGTGCTGAATGCGAACCTCTCATTCATAAAGATCTCGAATTGATGAAGAATTATCCCGAAAAAATTATTCACGGGATGAAATTGATGATGGAAGCTACGAATGCTAGAAAGGGTAAATTTGGTATTAAAGAAAAACATACCGAAGCAATTGATGCAATTTCAAAATACATACAAAACTCAGCAATTGATTTTACATTTCTTGGTGATTTCTATCCATCGGGTGATGAATACGAGGTTGTTTATGCTGCAACTGGAAGATTAATTCCACCGGCAGGAATTCCATTGCAAGTTGGTTGTGTGGTTAATAATGTCGAAACATTTTATAATGTTTCAAATGCAGTTGAAGATAAACCTGTAACGAAAAAAATTGTGTCAATTTCTGGTGAAGTTAAAAATCCAAAAGCATTTTGGGTTCCAATTGGTACGCCTTTCAAAGATTTGATTGATTTAGCTGGAGGTGTAACAGTTAAAGAATTTGCAATTATCGTTTCTGGCTTAATGATGGGTTCACTAACTTTTGATATTAATGATGTTGTCACAAAAACAACGGCAGGATTAATTATTTTGCCTAAAGACCATTTTCTTGTAACTCGAAAAACTCAACCACCAGAAAATCAAAATCGCATAGGAAAATCTGCTTGTGACCAGTGCAGTTATTGCACAGAATTTTGCCCACGATATTTACTCGGTTATGAAGTGATGCCTCACAAAGTTATGAGAAGTTTAGGTTTTACATTAACTGGCGAAGCGATGTGGAATCAATGGGCTGAACTTTGTTGTGCATGTGGTTTGTGTACTCTTTATGCCTGTCCAGAAGATTTATTTCCTAAAGAAGCCTGTGATAAAGCCAAATATGATATGCGTCAGGCTGGGATTAAATTTACTCAGACAAAACCAGTTGTAGTTCATCCAATGAAAGAAGCCCGACGAGTTCCACAATTGCAACTCCGACGAAGATTAAAGATTGAACAATACGAAGTTGAAACACCATTTGAAGAAATTGATTTCATTCCCGATGAAGTGAAAATTAAATTACAACAACACATTGGTAAATCTGCAAAACCAATTGTGTCAATTGGTGATTATGTGAAAGAAGGTCAAACTATTGGAACCGTTGATGATAATGAACTTGGTGTTTATATTCACTCAAGTATTAATGGAAAAGTTGTAGAAGTAAATCAAGAGTTTATTAGAATTCAAAAATCTTAAGAGAGGTAAAAATGGAAAGAAATTCAATTGGATTAATTGAACTAAGCAATATTGCAGCTGGCTTTCAGGTAACAGATGCTATGTTAAAAGCAGCAGAGGTTGAATTGATTTTGTCGCGTACAATTTGTTCTGGAAAATATATGGTTTTAGTTCGTGGCGAAGTTGCAGCTGTTCAAAGTGCGGTTGATGCTGGTGCTGAGGCTGGAAATTTTTCAGTCATAGATACTTTTGTAATTCCAAATGTTCACGAATCAATTTTTCCCGCAATAGCTGGCACAACTAAAGTCGAAATGCTCGAAGCGTTGGGAATAATTGAATCTTTCTCAGTTGCCTCTTTGATTGAAGGTGCTGATGCGGCAGTTAAAGCAGCAAATGTAAAGTTGATTGAGGTGAGACTAGCAATGGCTCTCGGTGGTAAAGCATTTGCAACATTGACAGGTGAAGTTGCCGCGGTTCAAAGTGCAGTAGATGCAGGGGCTTATGTAATTGGTAAGAAAGGTTTGCTTGTTAACAAAGTAGTAATTCCACAACCAAGAGCTGAATTATTAAATGAGATGATATAATTAATATAAGATAAAATCAATTTTATTTACCCTTTTCAATTCTTACCTGATATTTGTTTAATAATCTAAAGATTAGGTAGCTTACTTTAGGAATTAATCGATGATTACATTAGGCAAAAATTTGAAAAGATGAACATTGGATTGTGAGTGTGATACTGTTAAGACAAACCTTTGTCCAAAATCTTTCCTTTAGAAAAAATATTCAAATTGAATCCTTATGTAAAGAAAATGAAAAGAAAAATAACAAGTTAATAGGAACGCCATAATGCTTATCCAGTCAGATTGGAATTTCGAGGAAATTCTGATTGAAGTTTTTTACTCTTCCTGCTTGATTTATTTAAAATTATTTGGTGGAAAAACTGGTAAGAATTTAGTTGGGGAGACAGGATTCGAATCCCGACAGGTCGGGATTTCGAAAAAATTTTTAGGTAAAATTTTTTCTCAACCTGCCTGACTTCTTGGAAATTATTATGAGGGAAATTTGGTAAGAATTTAGTCGGGGAGACAGGATTCGAATCCCGACAGGTCGGGATTTCGAAAAAATTTTTAAGTAAAATTTTTTCTCAACCTGCCTGACTTCTTGGAAATTATTATGAGGGAAATTTGGTAAGAATTTAGTCGGGGAGACAGGATTCGAACCTGCGACTTCTTGGTCCCAAACCAAGCGCTCTAGCCGGGCTGAGCTACTCCCCGATTAATTAACAGAATTTTGAGAACAATCTTTTTAAAGTGCGATGCAAATTTAATAAAAATTTTTGTTTCTGTCTATTGTAGGGCAAAATTTGATTAGGCATTTACGGTCATAAGTTTCGAATTCTTCAATACTTTTAGTTTAGTATCTCGCCAGATGATTTTATTGTAAATAAACGGCGTAAACCAGATTAATCCCATTATTAAATCTTTGAATGGAACCAATAAAAAGTGAATTAGCTTTAGATCAGAGCAAATCAATCTTGATGTTGAATAATCAATAAGTATTTTCAAAAAAATTGATAAGAGAGAATACAAATAAAAATTTGAGTAAAATATAATCATTAGTAAAGCTAAAAGAGTGGTATTGGTTAAAAATTCAAGAACATAAAAAAATGGATCTATTTTTAATCGCATCAATGTCCAGCGACGGTGACGATTGACCAATTTGCTTAAATCCCATCTCTCATTAATGTTATCAATTGTAATTGTTGAGGTGATTACTTTGTATCCCATTTTCTTTACTTCAAGTCCCATCAAATGATCTTCTGCAAGAACATCTTTAAATTTTTCAAATCCACCAATTTTATCTAAAATTTCCTTGCGGATTAATATTGCTTTTCCAACAGTTATTTGAATATCTGCAACAGAGGTTGCCAACTGAACAATTCCAAACACGAATGAATTTAAATGTAAGTTTTCAAACAGAGCAAAAATGTTTTTTGCTCCTTTTCCTTTAATGGCTGCCGAAACCAGACCGACCTGCTCATCTTCAAAATGTATTAAAATCTTGTTTAGAAAATCTTTTTCCACTCTTGTGTTGCTATCGCTGATGAAAATTATTTCGCCATTACTGTAAGGATAAATATTGTTAAGATTATTAATCTTTGGATTGAGACCAATCTCGTTTTTATCGATTACAATTTTCGATTTTATAGAGGGATGTACACGGGCGATTTTATTGACGATTTCAATCGCTGGATCATTTTCATTGTGAAAACCAAAGATGAGTTCATAATCTGGATAATCGATTTCAAAAAATGATTTTATGTTTTCTTCGAGACCATCGTCAATGCCCTTTAGGGGTTTAAGAATGGAGACCTTTGGAATTTTGGTTCTATTTTTTCTTGAACGAATAAATTCATTTTCTCTTTTCACATTAAGTTTTGATTGAATTAAAACAATTAAGTGATATATTAAACTGATTATGATTCCCGTGAAAAGTAAAACTTTGAAAATCATCGAGCTTCTTTTTCCCTTTCTAACTTTTTATACTTTTCGGAATAACTTTGAATCAGTTCTCTATAAAAATTATAACTTTCTTTTGGAATTCTTTTGAAGTTGTTTTCATAGTCAACAAAAACTAATCCAAATCTCTTTGACTTACCATAAAGCCATTCATAATTATCTAACAAACTCCAGTAAAAATATCCACGAACATCAATGTTGTGCTTTAAAGCTTTGAAAACGAATTTTAAATGTTTCTTTAAAAATTTTTTTCGAACTTCTTCATTGTTAATGGCAATTCCGTTTTCAGTTACTATTATTGGTTTACCGTAATTTGAAATCATTTTAAGGATTTTTAAGATTCCTTTCGGATAAATCTCCCATCCAGTATCTGTTTCGGGGTGTTTTGTATAAAAATGAAAGGGATTATCCAGACTTAATCTGAATTTTGTATATAATCGATAGTAATAGTTCACTCCCCAGAAATCTATTTTATTATTCAGTTCAATTTCTTTTTCAAATTTTAGAAGAGTTGGGAAATTTGCGATTAATTTGTTTGTTACAAATGCATCAGGAATCATTTTGTTGAAGAATTGATTAATTCTGTTTCGAACAGCTTTATCAAGTAAGAACCAATCTCTTTCCCTTTTGAAAACAATAAAATGTTTTGCGATACCAATTTTTGATTCTTTGGATGTTGATTTGATTAAATCATAAATATTCTTGTGAGCTTCTAAGATATTCGAAAGGGCAATCATCATCATTTCAAGATTTTTAATTCCTGGTGGAAAGTTTCCTTCACCATAACCAGCCATGACCCAGACTAAAGGCTCGTTAAAAGTAATCCAGAATTTCACTCTATCTTTAAACCTTGAAAAAATTTTTTCAACATATCTATAAAAAACTTCAATAGAATTTTCATCATGCCATGGTGAAATTTTGTGAAACCATTCAGGATGTGTAAAATGATGCAGAGTTAAAAACGGCTCAATTTTTTTCTCAAGCAGATAATCAATCATTTTATCATATTGGTCAAGTGCAGCTTCAGAAAATTTGTCTGGTTCAGGTTGTATTCTTGCCCATTCGAGTGAAAAGCGATATGCGTTTACTCCAAGTTTTTCAAGTAAATTAATATCTTCTTTCCACATTAACCAGTGATTTGCACCATTGGCATAGACTGGATCCAATCCAGATTTCTTAAATTTTCCTTCTCTTTCCCATTCAGTAAAATCATTTTCTATATGACCTTCAATTTGAAAAGATGAAGTCGCTACTCCCCAGAAAAATTTTTTCATAGAATTATATCGATTATCTCTACTGAAATAATTGCAATTGAAATTCCAAGTTGTGAACCGATTAAAACATCAGTTGGATAATGTAAATTTAAAATAATCCGAGATAAACCAACAAGAATAGCGTAGATAAAAACTATGAATGTAAAAGCAGGGAAGTAAAAACTAACCAGAGCGGCAAATAAAAATGCTGCTGATGTGTGACCAGAAGGAAAGCTATATCTATCCGGTGGGAGTACTGGTATTTCATTTATTTTTAATCTCTCGAAAGGTCGTATTCTCTTCATAGTGTTTTTAATCGTGAAATATAAAATTCTTTCAACGGTAAAAGCAAGTAAGAAACTGAGAACATAATTTAATGTTAAGTTTGAGAAAGAGAACGATAGAACTATAAACACAGGATAAATCAGACCATCACCTATTCGAGTAAAGATTATGAAAAATCCTTTAATTATCTTGTTTCGCCATAAATCACTCTGTAAAAAGACTTGACCTAAAGTTTGCATTAGATTATCTTCAATTGCTTGAATTTTTTCAATTGCTGTTATCATTTTTTATCCTGTTTTTAGTATAAAACTACTTCTGCAGTATTTCTTTTGTGTTAATTCATCGTTAAGTTATTGTAAACAGAAAAGGAACTTTAAGGGTATTAAATGAATAAAATTGCAGGAATTTGTTAAGTCTAATTAAAGGAGGCTTTATGTTAAGGAATCAGAAGATTAAAAAAATTGCATACATAGGAAATTATTTACCACGTAAATGTGGAATTGCAACATTTACTTATGATTTATATCACTCCATAAAAAATCAATATCCAGAAACTGATTCAATTGTTCTGGCTATCACTGATAAAAATCAAACCTTTGATTATCCATCTGAGGTGAGATTTGAAATTATTAAACAAGACATAGCTTCTTATCAAAGAGCCGCTGATTTTCTGAACTATAACAATGTGGATATTGTTTGTCTCCAGCATGAATATGGAATATTTGGTGGAGTTGAAGGAAGTCATGTTCTTGCTTTACTCAGAAATTTAAGAGTTCCTGTTGTTACTACTTTACACACAATACTAGAAGAACCAAATCCTGAACAAAAAAGAGTAATTAAAGAGGTTATAAATCATTCATCAAAAGTAATCACAATGACCGAAAAAGGACGAACTTTTTTGAAGGAAATTTATAAAATTCCAGATGAAAAAATTGATATAATACCTCATGGAATTCCCGACATGCCTTTTGTTGATCCTAATTTTTATAAAGATAGATTTGGTGTTGAAGGTAAATATGTGATTTTAACTTTTGGATTACTCTCGCCTGGAAAAGGGATTGAATATGTCCTGTGGGCATTGCCAAAAGTAATTGAAAAATTTCCTAATGTAGTTTATATCATCCTAGGTGCGACTCATCCAAATATTGTAAAAGAACAAGGTGAATCTTATCGATTAAGTCTTGAAAGATTAGCACACGAACTCGGGATTAAAAAGAATGTAATTTTTTACAATCGATTTGTTAGCTCCGAAGAATTGAAAGAATTCATAGGAGCGGCTGATATTTATATTACTCCTTATTTAAATAAAGCACAAATCACATCAGGAACTCTTTCATATTCATTTGGATGTGGTAAAGCAGTTATTTCAACACCTTACTGGCATGCAGAAGAATTATTAGCAGACGAAAGAGGAGTATTGGTTCCATTCAGAGATTCAGAAGCAATAGCTGATGCAATTATTGATTTACTTTCGAATGAAGCAAAAAGACATTCAATAAGAAAGAAAGCATACATGCTTGGTCGTGAAATGGTATGGAGCAATATTGCTCATCTTTATGTAAATACTTTTCAACATGCAAGAGAATTATCCATACAAAAGTTGCATCCAACCCCTGCACTGAAAACGCTTGATGATCAACGAATGGAATTACCTGAATTTAATCTTAAACATTTGATAAGCATTACAGATTCAATTGGAATTTTTCAGCACTCGAAATTTTCTTTACCAAGATATTCTGAGGGATATTGTCTGGACGATAATGCTCGAGCTTTGCTCTTTACCGTTCAATTAGATGATCTTGGAATTGCAGATGATAATGTTTTTAAGCTTGCAAGTATTTATGCCGCCTTTGTTGATTATGCCTATAATTCAGAAAAGAAACGATTTAGAAATTTTATGAACTTTAAGAGAGAATGGATGGAAGAAGTTGGTTCAGATGATTCGCAAGGAAGGGCGGTATGGGCACTTGGAACAGTGGTAGGAAAGTCGTCCAGAAAACATCTTCAAATGTGGGCAACACAACTATTTAATGAAACCATTCAAATTATTCCTCAATTAACTTCTCCTCGTGCCTGGGCATTTGGATTACTTGGAATTAATGAATATTTGAGTAGAATGAGCGGTGATAGGCTTGTTCTTTCAATTCGAGATGAACTGGTAAGTAAACTGATGGATCTTTATTCTAATGTTGCAACTGAAGATTGGAAGTGGTTTGAAAATTATTTGACTTATGATAATGCCAAAATTTCTCAAGCTTTAATTGTTAGTGGTTATCACATGAGAGATAGTGGGGTTCTCTCGGTAGGATTGGAATCATTAAAATGGTTAATTAATCAACAATTGACTGAAAAAGGACATTTTTCACCAATTGGTTCGGAGGGTTGGTTTATTAAAGGTGGAACCAGAGCTCGATTTGATCAACAACCTGTTTCGACTTGTGATGCAATTTTAGCTTGTGCAGAAGCTTATCGAGCTACTGGTGAAGAAGACTGGTATGATCTCTCTAAATTAATTTTTGAATGGTTCTTTGGTAAAAATGATCTTGGCCTGTCATTATATGATGCAGCAACCGGTGGTTGTTATGATGCGCTTCAAATGGATAGGGTAAATTTAAATCAAGGTGCTGAATCAACTTTAAGCTTTTTCATCTCACTTGCTGAAATTTACAGAATTGAAAATATGGTCAAAGCTTATGAAAAAATTAAACAACTTGAGGATTGAGTTTGATCAATAACAAAATGGAGGATTATATGAGCAATTCAAAACTTGAATTGTTCAAGAGATATAAAGATAATCCAATCATTACAATTCAAAATATTCCTTATAATGCTAACTCAGTCTTCAATGCAGGAGCTGTGAAATTTGGTGATGAAACAATTCTACTTATGCGAGTAGAAGATATGAGAGGCATCTCTCATCTTACAATTGCGAGAAGTAAAAATGGAATTGATAACTGGAAGATAGATCAAAAGCCAACTTTAGCTCCAGAACCAGAGAAATTTCCAGAAGAAGTCTGGGGAATTGAAGACCCTCGAATAACTTATCTTGAGGAACTTAAAAAATATGCAATAACTTACACAGCTTATTCTCACGGGGGACCTCTTGTTTCATTAGCATTGACAGAAGATTTTGAAAAGTTTGAAAAAGTTGGTGCAATACTTCCGCCAGAAGATAAAGATGCAGCACTATTCCCGATTAAATTCAATAATCGATGGGCTTTGATACATAGACCTATTATTTCAACACCATACTCAGCTGCGCATATTTGGATTTCTTTCTCTCCTGATCTTTTCCATTGGGGTGAGCATAGAATATTAATTCGAGCAAGAGAAGGAGCGTGGTGGGATGCAAATAAAATTGGTTTATCTCCTCCACCAATTTTAATTCCAGAAGGTTGGCTAATACTTTATCATGGAGTAAAAAGAACAGCCGGTGGTGCAATTTATCGACTTGGTTTAGCTCTACTTGATAAAGAAAATCCAGCCAAAGTTCTAAGAAGAAGTGATGAATGGATTTTTGGACCTCGAGAATTTTATGAAAGGGAGGGTGATGTTGATGATGTTGTGTTCCCTTGTGGTTGGGTTGTTGAAGGTGATGAAGTTAGATTGTACTATGGTGCCGCAGATACATCAATTGCTCTTGCTTTTGCAAGCCTTAAAGAAATAAGAGAATATATTTTGAGTTGTCCTGTGGCTGAGGAAACTAAAAGATGGGGATAATTAAAAACACTCAACCAAATCCTGATTAAAAAACTTGATTAAAATGAGTGATTAATTGAAATGATAAAAGTCAGGTTGATCAAGTTTTCAACCTGACTTTTTTATTTATCCTATTTGAATTAATTGATGTTCAAAAAGGTTAATATTTAGATTATCAAAAATGAAATCGATAAAGCTTAGTGAATATTTATTAGCGAAATAAATAAAATTAATCTCTCGTTCCTGTAAATTTTCATCGGGAAATAAAATGTTGGATGTTTTATAAATCTGCCTGAAAATAATTTCATTTTTCTTTCTCTGAGCAACTAAAGCTTTTTCTTTTACAATGCCAAGAGTTTGAATTACTCTATTTTGGGCGTTTTTTATCACATCCTCTAATGTTAAATCAATTTTCAAAAGGTTTTCTCTGAGCTTATTGAATGGATTTTCAATTTCCTGAAAAACTTCATCGAAAACATTTTGAACAACTATCTCTGAATTTTTATCGGTGATATTGGTTGCAAGAGTTTCGAGATCATTAAAAAAATCCTGAAGCTTTAGACCATATTTATTCAAAATGTTCTGAACCTTTGCTTCAATCAAAGTTGCACTGGCTCGTGGGAATAAAATGGGTGGAGTTAAGTTGTGTATTGCATAGTAGGGATAAATTTGAGCGTGATAACAGATTTCGGATGGACCTGCAACATAGTATGCAGTTGGAAAAATAAAGTCCTGACAGATGGGTCTAAGAACCACATTTGGACTAAATTTTTCGGGATTAGAATCGATTTCAGCTAACAATTGTTCCTTGCTGAATTTTTTTCTCTTACCTTTTAATCTAAAATCACTTACCGCTGGTTCGATTAAATATCTGCCTCCATCTTCAAGGTAAAATAAATTTATTGGTTTAATTTTTACCTGTGCATGATAATTTTCTTCAAGTTTTGCACTTCTTAAAATAAGTTCTTCTGAAATAAATGGATAACTTTCAATGTCTCTTCGAAATATATTTTTAAGCCAATCTTTAACTTCAATATCTTGAGGATCAAAAACTATCAAGCCATATTTATCAAAAAAATTTTTCAACAAACCAACAAAGCCAGTTTTAAAACTTGCACCAGGGTAGTAAAACTTTTTAATTAAATTAATGACATCAGTTTTAAATTCTGTTTCTCTCAATGACGAAGAAACCTTTTCAATAAAGTTTTCGATTGTTAAATCAAGCTGGTAATTTCCCATTGGCCCACGATTAGTTTCAGCATCGAGTCCATCCTGATAAGAAATTTTTGTCAGGCTGTTATCGTTATCGAGAATTTTAATCCAGTTGACTTCATTAAAGTCGTGATCGTCACCTTCAAGCCAGAAGATTGGAACGAATTTTAACTCTGGATAAATTTCGTTTAATTGTTCAGCTAATTTGATAGATGTGACGATTTTATAAATCGTGTAAAGTGGTCCAAACAAAATACCAATTTGTTGTCCCGTGACAATGGCAAAAGTATTCTCGGATAATAAAGCTTCGATATTCTCTCGGGTTTTTTCAGAAACACTTTCATTTACATATTGCTTCTTTAGTATCTTCACTAATTTTTCTCGATGTTCCAGATCTTTATTAAAGTTTTCGAGATTTTTTATTAAGGCTTCACTATCTCGAAAATTAGTTGGATAGAATTCTTTAACATTTTCAAAGTTCTCGACATAGTCAATAAATAATTGTGGATTGAGTGGAATTTCAGAGTACTTAATAGACATTTTTACCTCAAATAAAATTTTGGGATTAATTTATAACACAAAAATAACTATTGATTTAAAATAAAACTCAATTAAGAATAAATTGATTAAAAATTTTGGAATTCAAAAAATTTTGATAACTTTGCAACGAAATTTTGGGGCCATAGCTCAGTTGGGAGAGCGTCTGAATGGCATTCAGAAGGTCGGGGGTTCGACTCCCCCTGGCTCCACAAAAATCAAAAGGGGTTATAATTCACATTCATCCACTTAACTGAGCAATCGCTTGTTTGTATGTTGTTATCGATGCAAATCCCTATAGCTAAATTAATTGATGTTCTAGAATAGCCCAGCAAATAATTACGCATGTGTAATTCATAGTTTTTCAATCTCTTTAATTATAAAAAAATTTATCTAAATCATTTCATAAATACTTTTAAAACATCTCTGTAACTCATTGTTTTCTTGTGGAATATGTCAGAAAATATTTTTATTATTCAGAAAAAGAGAGACCAGAATGGCAAATTATAAAGCCAGAAAAATCATAGTTTTACTTTTAATCTCACTTTTTTCATTTTCCTGTGAAGATTTTAGAGGTAGATTCCCCAGTGGTCCTATTGAATCACCATTTGGTTTTGAAAAAGGTGAGACTGGAATAAGATTTATCAATTTATGCGCACAATCAAATCAACTTGATTTTGTTGTTGCAACAAAGAAATTAATATCTGCTGCAAAGTATAAATTTGCCGGACAAATATTTAATGTAGGACAGGGGAATCGAAGCATTCAAATTAAACCCACAAATAATCCGAATGAAAATCTTGCCGATTTTTCGCTAGTCGTTGATCCTACAAAAGTTTATACAATTGTTGCGTATAATAAAATCTCTGATTTTCAATACACAGTAATTGAAAATGAACCAAAGCAAGTTGGAGTTGAAAAGTCTTTGATAAGATTTTTTCATGGAACAAAAGATGTATCAGGAACAATTGATATTAAAATTACCAATGACAAAGGAACTAAACTCCTGCAAGGAATTTCTTTTGGGGAACTTTCTGATTATCTCGAATTAAAAGCTGGACGAAATGATATAATAATTACTGCCACTGGAACAAATTATACAATTTTAACAAATGTTGCATTTCTTGAATCTGGAAAAGTTTATACTGCTTTCTTAACCGGTTTAAGAGATAAGACGGATGACGAAAAAATTAATCTCAATTTCTTAAACGAAACAGATGCAAGAGCTCAAGTTCTATTTAATTATGCAGAAGGAGAAGCATCTATAAGATTTCTAAATGGCTCTGTTGATTCTCCAAATCTTGATTTTGTTATTGATGATGCAAAAGTTCTGGTAGATCAACCATTTAAATTAGCTTCAGCTTTAATAAAAGTAAAAGCCGGATCAAGAACGGTTAAGATTTTAGAAGCTGGTGGAGTTGCACCGATTTTTACTGGCGCCTTTAATTTTGAACTTGGTAAATCTTATATGGTTGTTGCAATCAATAACTTTTTGAACTTATCGGGATTGGTTTTTGAGACCCCTCAAAAAACACCTGGTGGAGATAAAGCACTTCTTAGAGTGGTTCACATTTCTCCAAATGCACCTTCAGTTTATATTCAATTTACTTCGAGTCAGGATAGGCCACCAAGTTATGTAACTCTAAGTTATCGTGGTGTGTCGAATTACATTGAATATCCTGCTGGTCCACTTGATGTGGTTATGTACAGAGCTGGAACAACAGATACATTGAAATATGGAAGAATGTTTCTTGACGGAGGTAAGGTTTATTCGGCTTACATAATTGGTTTTATGACTGGAACTCAGAGTTCGCCAATTAGTTTTGATTTGTTGATTGATTCTGAACCAGGTTCACAAATGTTATTTAATTGGTTTTAGAATTATAATTATGAAATGGAAATTGAAATATTCATTAATACTTTCAACTGTTTTTATTTTATTTATTACAACTAATTCATGTGGGCCTGCTAAGGAATGGCCAACAGAACCAGGCAAACCAACTTTGGGTAAAGGGACAAAAATTCGCTTTGTTAATTTAATTCTTGAAAATCCTCCAATTGATATTTATGTAAACAATGTTAAAGTCTATTCATATTCAACATTCAAACTTGTAACTTATTTATTTGACTTGAAACCGGGGGAACATGAAATTAAAATTACAAGACATTCAGAAACTGACTTTTTAGTTAAAGATACTGTAAAGCTTGATTCCAATAAATTTTATTTGATCAGCTTTATTGGAAGTGGTAGTGATTTAAAAATCAAACTTGACGAAACAAACAAATTAAATCCACATACTGATTTTGCTATTGTAAGATTTATCAATGGATTTAATGAAGTAGATAGTATTGACTTATCAATTTTCAATCTATCTGACAATTTTTTATTTACAGAATTGGGCTACCTTTCCTCAACTGAATTCATCAGAGTAATCCCCGGTACATCGAAAATTAATGTATTTGAAGCTGGTTCGGAAAGATTGATATTCACATCGGCTGTTAATCTTGAAGCAAATAAAATTTATTCCATTTTTATTGCCGGTAATAGAGGAGTTTCGGATAGTACAGCCTTAAATGCATTCATTCTTGATGAGACTAAATTTACAGAACAAAATTTATTTAGTTTTGAGCAGGGTATTACCAGAATTAGGTTCATAAACGGAATAACAACATCTCAGTCTGCACAGATTTTAATTGATAATGTTCCTTTTCGTAGTTCAATTCCATTCAATCAAGCGACATCATTTCAAAATTTTAAGGCTGGTGCAAGAAAAATTAAGATTGCATTGGCTTCAGGTGGCGGAACCTTAGATACAACACTTTTATTTGAAGAATTAAAGAATTATACAGTTTATTTATCCAATTCTCAGAATAAACTTTCTCTTTACACATTTTTTAATGAAACAAAAACAATTCCCGGAAATCGTTCATTACTTAGAATTGTAAATTCATCAATTGATGTGGAAAATGTTATAATAAATTATAAATCATTGCTTGGACAGGGGATTAAGGAAATACCGTCTTATGGTAAATCAACAGATTATTTTGAGCTTGCACCTGGTCAGAATATTTTAACATTAAGTTCGAGTGGCAAACCAAACTTAATGAGCATCTCAGCTTTTCTTGAAGGTGGGAGAATTTATACTGCTTATCTGACAGGTTCGTATATGGGTTCAGATCGAAATGCTTTAATGCTGAGTTTTGTAAAGGATAACGATACACTCGGGCAGAATCTTTTTACATTCGAACAGGTAAAGTCTGGAATTAGATTGATTAACGGTTCACCAGATTTTGAAGGTTTAGATTTAGTAATTGACGATAATACATTAGCTTCAGGAGTTCGATACAAGTATGCAACAAAATATTTTCAGGTTAATACAGGTTTTAGAACAGTTAAAGTAAAACCTTCTGATTCAAATACTCCAATTTTTCAGTCTACAATAAACCTGGAATTTGATAAAAAGTATATACTTGTTGCAATTGATAGATTAATCTCGCCTGAGGTTCTTGTTCTTGAATCTGCTCAAAGATCAATTCCAGCAGGTAATTCAAGCATAAGATTTGTAAATGGAATTTATGACCAAACTGCGGTTGATATAAAAATAATCAATCAATCCGGTTCATTTTCGATTAATCAAAGTGTTCCAAAAAATGTAACTAATTATGTAAATATTCCTGGTGGAAAAAATCAAATCATTGTTTATCAATCAGGAACACAAAATGTTCTTGTTTCCAGTGAAGCAGAACTGGATGTAGGTGGACAATATACCGTTTTATTAAGTGTATTGAGCTCGGGTACTTTTGATGAAAAATATTCAATCGGTTTTTTAAAAGAAACGGAAGATCTTTATCAAAAGCTGATAGAGTTTAGTTCCATTAAAACAAATGTTCGATTTTTAAATGGACTTTATGACAATCCATCTGTTGATTTTTATGTTGACAGCGTACGATATGCAAGCACGATTAATTACAGACTGGCAACTGGTTTAATTAAAATTCCATCTGGAACAAATAGAAATTTAATGGTAACTCAAGCTGGGAGTATAACTCAAATTTATAGTCGAGTATCAATTATTGATTTTTCTAAGGAATATACATTTGTTGTGTGTGGAGAAAGAAATTTCCCTGACGGATTCTTAATTGAAAATCCTGTAAAATCTGTACCTGCTGGAAAATCAAGTATCAGATTTGTTCATGCCTCAACTGGTCTTGGAAACTTGACTGTGAGTATTCAAAATGCAGCTGGGACAACTAACATACCGAATGTGGTTTTTAAATCGGCTTCAAATTATGTCGATGTGATTTCTGGTAATAATCAAATTACAGTTACAATTTCATCTGCAACTGGAAACATTATTCTAACATCCGATGCAAATTTAGAAGAGAATAAAGCTTATACGGTTTATATTCTTGGCAAGTGGGGAAATACTGGAGAGTCTGCACTTGATGTATATTTCCTTGTTGAAACAAATCCTGGAGCTCAACAACTTTTCAAGTTCGCTCAATTAAAAAGTAGATTAAGATTTGTTAATGGCTCTACTGATAACCCACTTTTGCAATTAAGTATTGATGATGAGTTTGTTGCAACCAATGTGAGTTATAAACTGGCAACTGCACTATTAAATGTTAGTTCCGGAATAAATAAAAGTGTAAAAGTTTTTGAATTCGGTTCAACAAGTCCTTTAATTACTCAATCAATTAATCTATCTCACACCAAAGCTTATACTTTTCTTGTTACTAACCGTAAGACAAATCTGGAATATGTTTTATTTGAAAATCCAGCAAAACTAGTTCCCTCAGGGAAAGCAAGTATAAGAATTGTTCACGGGGCTTTTGATTTATCCGCTGTGGATATAACTTTTAATAATTATACATCGACTACAAAAATTACTTCTTTGAATTATAAAAGCGTTTCAAATTACATTGATTTAGATGCTGGTTTTAACGAAATTATTGTGACAAGATCAGCTTCATCAAGTCAATTGGTTTTAGCTGTTGATGCGACACTGGAAGAAGGGAAAATTTACACAGTTTATCTTCTTGGAAATAATTCAGGAAATTTTGGTGAAGAATATTCACTTAACTTTTTAGACGAGACCAACCCAGGAGGTCAAGCCTTATTCGAATATACTCCAAGTCTCATTGCAAGGATGAGGGTAATAAACGCTTCACCAAATTCTTCTGGTCTTGATGTAACTCTCAATCAAACAAAATTCGTTCAAAATGTTTTATTTGGAAATTCGTCTGGTTATCAATTTTTAAGAAGTGGATTGAGAGAAGTACAAGTATTTCAATCAGGACAAACTTTGCCATTGATTAGTTTCAATTTCCAATTTGAAACAAATAAATTATACTCATTTTTGTTAATGGATTCTGTTTCCAAACTTAGTCCGATTTTGATTGAAGATATGAATTTTACTTTTGATCCGACAAAATCCTATGTACGATTTATAAATGCTTCACCAAATTCACCTCCATTTGATATTAAACTGGGAAATCCAACAGGAACAATCAAACATAGTTATTTTACATACCAGCAAATCACAAGTTATGATCCTTATGATCCACAGGTATTGAGTTTTGTTTTTACACGCACTGGCACTTCTGAAGAATTGATTAGTTTGCGTGGATTTTCTCTTTCAGCTGGAAAGGCTTACACAATAATTGTAATGGGATTTTATCAAGGTCAAATTGGTCAAAACTTGCAGGTTAAATGGTTTCAGGATAATTAAAAAGGTGAATAAATGACTGAAAAAGAATACAAAGAACTTGAGGAAGTTGTAAGGCTTTTAAGAAAAGAGTGTCCATGGGATCGTATTCAAACCAATGATTCGATTAAAGAAGCTACACTCGAAGAAGCTTATGAAGTTGTAGAAGCTATTGATCAAAAAGATTATGATGAATTGAAAAAAGAATTGGGCGATTTGTTACTTCATGTGATTTTTCACTCAGTAATTGCAGAAGAAATGAAAAAATTTACCCTTGCAGAGGTTATCAATCTTGAAAAGGAAAAATTAATTCGAAGACATCCCCATGTTTTTGGGAATGTTGAAGTTCAGGACCATCATGAGGTAAAACAGAATTGGGAAAAAATTAAACTTACGGAAGGAAGAAATTCAGTCCTTGATGGGCTTCCTAATGAATTGCCAGCATTACAGAAAGCACAACGAATTCAAGAAAAAGTAGCCAAGATAGGATTTGAATGGACTACAAAAGAACAGGCTTTCAAGAAAATTGAAGAAGAAATTTATGAGTTAAAAGAAGCTATTCAGAAAAATCAAATTGAAGAGATAGAAGATGAACTCGGCGATTTGCTTTTTTCGCTTGTGAATTTTGCGAGACTTCATAATATAAATGCTGAAACCGCTTTGCGGAAAGCAAACAAAAAATTCATCAAAAGATTTCAATACATAGAAGAGAAATTAAAAACGGAAGAAAAAGATATAAAAAATCTTTCTGTGGATGAATTATTATCTCTCTGGAAACAAACAAAAAACATTGAAAATCTTGATAAAAATGATTGAAATTGAGCTTTAATAGGTGTAAATTAACATTGAAAACTTTGAAAAATTTTTCGGAAATAAAAGATCTAAAAATCAACCAATAAGAAGAAAGGAACAATAAATGGGAAAAGCGTTATCAAAAACCGAAATTATTGCAAAACTTGCCGAACAAAATGGACTCACCAAAAAGCAAGTAAAAAAACTCCTTGATGATCTTGCCAATTTAGCATATCAGGAAGCAAAAAATTCATTCACACTTCCTGGACTTGGTAAGCTTGTTCTGGTTGAAAGAAAAGAAAGATTGGCAAGAAATCCCCGAACAGGAGAGATGGTACAGGTTCCTAAAAAGAAAGTTGTAAAATTTAAAGTCGCAAAAGCCTGCAAAGAAGCAGTTCTAGCTAATAGTTAAATTTATTTATTACCGTTAAATCTTTAATTTATGCCAGTCTGGGAACCTTCTGGACTGGCATTTCTTTTTTTGTTCTCATTAGAGATAATTTATTTCTTAGAAATGTAAAATAATTTAACAACGAATAACATGGGGTAAATGTATTTTTTATTTTTTCAACTAAATCTAACAGGCTTCAATTAAGCAATAATAATCCCTAATCTTTTTCGATTGCAGAAGCAACAATATTTGCAATTGCTCTTCTTAGTGATACAACATTTCCCTTGCCATCAGGATGAACCCGATTGGTTAAAATTATAATGAAAATGTTTTCTTCCTTTGAAATATGAATTGATGTACCTGTAAAACCAGTATGACCGAAAGAACCAATTTCAAAAATATCTCCACGTTGTTGCATATAAGCTGAATTGATATCCCACCCAAGACCACGTCCTGCAAATTTTACTTTTGGATAAATTGAAGTCATAAGTTCAACTGTTTTTGAGCCTAAAATTCTTTTATTTTTATAAACGCCTTTGTTTAAAATCATTTGAGCAAAAATTGCCAAATCATCAGCTGTAGAAAATAGTCCCGCATTTCCAGAAATACCACCCTGAACATATGCAAGAGGATCGTGAACTTCTCCACAAATAATTTTACCATCTCTGAACTCAGTTGGCGCACACTGTTTTTTCTGATTTTCATCTGGATTATAAGTAGTATTTTTCATCCCAAGAGGAATAAAGATATTTTCTTTAGAGAAATCGGCTATGTTTTTTGCCGTAACTCGTTTTACAATTTCAGCGAGTGTAATAAAGCCAAGACAACTATATTTAAATTCTTTTCCTGGTGGAGCAAGTCTTGGTAAGTTACAAATGGTTTCAATTGTTCCATCTGGCGCAGGATAACCATATTTATTTTTGATTGAATCAGCATTTGTGTAATCGGGCAATCCTGAAGTATGAGTTAAAAGATGATAAATTTTTGCATGATATTCCTTTCCTTGTTCATCAACATAAGGTTTAAATTCGGGGATGTATTTTCTGACTTCATCTTCAAGTGAAATTTGTCCCCGTTCAAGTAAAATCATAATTGATATTGCAGTAGCAATTGGTTTTGTTAGGGAAGCTAAATCAAAAATAGTTTCAACTTTCATTGGTTTCTTTTCTGGAACGAGCCAGCTGTATCCGAATGCTTTTCGATAAACCACTCCATTTTTTCCACCAATGACAACAACCGCACCCGGTAAATTTCCTTCATTAATATTCTTTAAAACAACACTATCAATATTTTTTAATCTTTCAGATGATAAACCAATAGTTTCGGGTGAGATTAATGTTGGATATTGGGCAAAAATTTGTGAGATGAAAAGTAGAGTTATGATGTAAATCCTTTTCATAAAATCTCCAAATTGATGATTAGTTGGTAATCTTTTTAAAAGTTATCTTCCTTCGAAGAACTCGGGATGGTCTAAGAACTCAGACCTCATGTCAGGCTGAGTTTATTGAAGCCTGACGAAAGTTCTAAACAATTACTAAACTTTTCACATTAATTCTTCAAAGAACATAAATTTCATTTTAATAAAATCATTTTTCTGGAGCTTTCGTTTTCATTTTGAATTAAACGATAAAAGTATACTCCACTCGAGACTTTGTTATTAAAATTATCCGTTCCATTCCATTCAACTTTGTGAATCCCAGGATTAAGCTCGTTATTAACTAAAGTTTTTACTAACTGGCCATTAGCATTTAAAATTTCCAATCTAACATTAGAATTAGTTGGAATTTTAAATTCGATTGTTGTATTTGGATTGAAAGGATTGGGATAATTTTGTTTGAGATCAAATCCAATAATTGGGTTATCCTGAACGATTGTGGTTCCCACATTAGTATTGTAAACAATCAAGCGATACCTCCAGGCATTAATAATGTCATATTCTACAAAAATCATTTCTAAAGTTCCATCGTTATCAATGTCATAGATTGCTGGAATGGAATAATAGTAATTGGGAGAATTTAGTTCTAAAAGTATTGAATTATTTATAATGTTTAAAATCTTGATTGATTGTCTTGGATATGAAGAAGTGGTGTATTGACTGATTACATAAAATTCCACAATGTTATCGCCAGTTAAATCAATTCCCAATGAATAAATTTGGCCACCAGCGGTTATTTCAGGTTGAGTAAAATTGTATTGATATTGCACATAACCATTGTAAGGAGCTGAATAAACCTGAAATTTTGTTGAATCGACATAATAAAAACGATATTCCCAGTTTGAGCCAATTTTTTTGAAAGGGAACCAGCCTGAAGTACTGTAATAAGGAAAATCCTGTGATTGATATTCAAGGGTTAATTGTCCAAATAAGTGTGTTTTTGTCAAAATGAAAAAAATCAAAAAGAAGATTCGAGATACTTTCATTTTTTACCTCAGTATTAGATAGTTAAACTTTTATAAATTTTATTTCAGGTAAACGGCCTTTATAGTTTTGCTAAATTTACCAGCGTTTAATTGGATAAAATAAACTCCAGAAGGAATCTCATCGTTAAGATTTTTTGTATTGAAGTAAATTTCGTGTGTGCCTGCTGATAATTCTTTATCAAGCAGAATGGCTATTTGTTCACCAAGTGAGTTAAATAAAATTATTTTAACATTCCTTTGTTCTGGAATTGTAAATCTAATGGTTGTAGTTGAGTTAAAAGGATTTGGGTAGTTTTGCTCAAGTTTAAATGCAGAAAGTAATGGATTCATGATTTCAACAAAAGTTAATCCACCGTTTGTTGTTTTTAATATCAAACCTAAATCGCCAGTAATGTAAGCAACCTGATTATTAATGACGAAAACGGATTTCAAATCCTTTCTTGTTAATCTTGGCAGTTCAATCCAGTTTTCACCACCATCAGTAGTTTTTAGAATAATACCTTCACGCCCAACGGCAAAACCAAAATTTTCATCATAAAAATTGATTGACATTAATTCTTTGCTTGTTGCTGAGAATTGTTCAAACCAATAAAGTCCCGAATTAGTTGTCTTAAAAATTTTTCCAGCTTTACCACAGGTCCAGCCAACATTTGGATTAACGAATTTAATCCAGTTCAACCAATCGCCAAAACCTAAAAGATTAGGGTCATAATAATTCCAGCTTTCGCCACCATTTGTTGTATATCTTAAAACGCCTGTTCTTCCTGAAGCCCAACCATAAGAATAATTTAACATTTGGATATGAAGAGGTACTGCAGCATAATATTGATCGGAAGGACGCCAGATGTACCAGCTTTGACCACCGTTTGTTGTTTTTAAGAAAACAGGCTGACTCCAATAGCCGCCCACAACCCAACCATTCCATTGATCAAAGAAATGAATTCCAAATAAATCATCCATTCTGTTTGTTGAATCGTAATGATAGAATCTCCAATTTTCACCGCCATCAGAAGTCCAGCCGAAGTATCCTGAATCTCCAATTGCATAACCCTGACTTTCATTAAACATTTGAATTGCGTTAATATCAGCGGTCATTATCTGATTCCACCTATTCCAGCACAGAACTTTGTACCAGCTTTTTCCACCATTGGTAGTTTTAAGAATTGTTCCTCTATCACCAGCGACCCATCCATAATTTTCATTAATGAAGAAAGATTTATTTAAATATTCATCACTTCCTTTGTTGAGTTGTAACCATCCATCACCACCATTTGTAGTTCTTAAAATTGTACCCCAGTCGCCAACACAAATTCCAATTGAATTGTTAATAAAATAGCAGCCATAAAGGGTTCGCCAGGTTGGACTTAGTTGAAATGTCCAGGTTTCCCCACCATCAGTTGTAAAGAAAATTCGTGATTCTTTTCCAACAACATAACCTCTGAAATCATCAAAGAAGAAAATTGATTTTAAGTCTGATTGAGTCACATCCTGACCAATGATTTGCCAGCTTATTCCACCATTTGTTGTTCTCAAAATTAAACCAGAGTCGCCAACCGCATAACCTCGAGTAGGGGAAGTGAAATAAATATCTGAAATATTTTTCTTAACCTGTGGGAGAGGAACTGCTTGCCAGAAAGAACCAGCATTATAAGTTCTTAACATTACACCCGAGTCACCAACGATGTAACCATTATTTTCATCAATGAAAAAAACTGAGTTTAAGTTTCTTTGAGTAGGTGATGATTGTTGAACAAAAGTATATCCATTGCTTGCATAAAGAATAGTTCCATTTTCACCAGCAATCCAGGCTTTATCCCATCTTAAAGCAAATACTTTTCTTAAATTGTTCATTGTGGGAGACGATTGAATTTGCCAGCTTTGAGTCCCATCGAATGTGCGGATGATTAATCCATAACTTCCACAAATCCAGCCATTGTTTTCATCGGTGAAGTCAATTGAGTAAAGGTCATTTTCCAATCCAAGAAATCGATGCATCACTTCCCAATTTCTTCCGTGATCTATTGATTTTAATACAGTTCCTAAATCACCTACGGCAAAAAGAGTTGAGTTGTTAAAAAAATCGATATCTCGTAATGTGTTGTTTTGAATTGTTGGGTTACTCCAGAAAAACTGTGCGAATAAATCGACGGTTAAAAAAATTGACAGGATAAGCACTTTTCTCATGGCTTTCACTTTTTCAAATTATTATCGGTTCTTTGTACAAATTTATGATAAATTAAAATGCAAAGTAGTTTTAATTAATGCAGCCTAAAATCAATTTAGTATGAAATTCTGAATTTCGAATATGGTTATGAGAAAATTGAAATAATTGTGAGAAAAATTTTGAGTTTAAAAATTTTCTTGATTACTCAATGCAAATTATGAGTTTAAGTCAAAAATTTTTCAATCCTGCATCAATTTCGTAACTTTATATATGAAAATTTTAATCTTATTACTTATCAGTTATTTTCTCGGTTCAATTCCCACAGCCTTTATCTTTATGAAATTATTCAGGGGAATTGATATCAGAAAAGCAGGATCGGGAAATGTTGGTGGAATGAATACTTATGAAGTGAGCGGATCGAAATTATTGGGTTTTATTGTGTTTTTAGTTGATTTTTTGAAAGGGTTTTTTGCTGTTCAAATTGCAAAAAGTTATTTCCCGGATAGTTTTTTGATTGTTGGACTCGCAACATTTTTTGTTGTATTTGGACATTGTTTTTCGGTCTGGATAAGTTTCAAAGGAGGACGTGGACTTGCAACTGCTTTTGGATCAACAATTACTTTTGTCCCTTCGGCGTTTTTTCTCTGGGCAATCATATGGATTCTTGTTTATATAAAGAATAAAGACATACATCTGGGGAATATATGGGCAACAATTTCAACATGGATTCTTTTAATTATAAACTTTGGTTTTTTGAAAAGATATTTATATCCATCCACTGAAAATTACTTTGAATATTTTCTTATTGTTACAATTGTTCTTGGTGTAATTTTTATTAAGCACATTGAACCCTTGAAAGAATTGATTAGTAAAAGCAAACTAAAAAGAGAGGTTTAGTGATGAAAAAAAATATCTTAATGGTTATTGGATTGACAATTTTAATTTCAGTACTAACTACCTTAAGTCTACAGAAAATTTTAAGTTCTCAGAATGAAAAAATCTATGTTGAAGCAACCGATACCAAATTTTTACCCGCAAATTATCTTCAAAAAGAGGCGACCAATCAGGAGTTGTATAATTCAAGAGAGACTGCCATAACAAGAACAGTTCGAAAAGTTTCTCCTGCAGTTGTTGGTATTAATGTTACAGAAATTAGAGAATATCGAGATCCTTTCTTTTCATTTTTTGATGATCCGTTTTTTAGAGATGATCCTTTCTTCAGAAGATTTTTCGGCGATAGAACTTTCAAGAGAGAAGTTCACAGTCTTGGTAGTGGATTTATCATTTCACCCGACGGATACATTGTCACAAATGATCATGTTGCTGGTAATGCAAAAAAGATAGTAGTCACACTAACAAACGGAGAGCGATATGATGCTGAAATAGTAGGAAGCGATCCGCAAAGTGATATCTGTCTGTTAAAAATTAATGGTAAAAATTTACCTTATGTTGTTTTAGGAAATTCTGATGATGTTATAATTGGTGAATGGGTTATTGCGCTTGGAAATCCTTTCGGGCTGTTTGACATTAATAATAAACCAACCGTGACCGTTGGTGTCGTAAGCTCGACTAATTTAACTCTTCAACCAGTAAACAATCGGTATTATAGAAAAATGATTCAAACTGATGCACCAATAAATGGTGGAAATTCTGGTGGACCACTTGTCAATAGCATTGGTGAAGTAATTGGAATGAATACTTTGATTTACACCGGTAATACTTATTCGTCTGGCAATATTGGGATTGGTTTTGCAATCCCTATAAACAAAATCAAAAAAGTTGTTGATGAATTAAAAAAGAATTCAAAAATTGATCGTGACTTCTGGACTGGTCTCTCAGTTCAAAATGTTGATGATAGAATAGCTAAGTATTATGGATTGAAAACCAATAAAGGTGTAATTGTAACTCAAGTTCAACCTGGAAGTCCAGCGGATAAAGCTAAAATTGAAGTGGGTGATGTAATTCTTGAAGTTGAAGGTGAACAGATAAACGATGAGAATGATATTAAATCAATCTTTATTGAGTTTAGAACTGGGCAGGTTATTAAGCTCAAAGTTCTACATAACGATAAAATTGTAGAAAGAAGAATGAAGCTCGAAAAACGATGATTGAAAGATATTCACGCAAAGAAATTTCTTCTGTATGGTCAGAAGAGAATAAATTCAAAATATGGCTTGAGATTGAATTATTAGCTATAGAGGCACGAGTTCATCTCAAAGAAATTCCAAAATCTGTTTATAATAAAATTAAAAGCAAAGCCCGTTTTAACATTCAAAGAATAAAGCAGATTGAAGGAAAAGTTCATCACGATGTAATTGCTTTTATTACAGATGTTGCTAAGAATGTTGGCGAAGAGGGGAATTTAATTCACTATGGGATGACTTCTTCAGATGTTCTTGATACCTGCCTTGCAGTTCAGATTAAACAGGCTTCAAAAATTTTACTCGACGATTTGGAAAAACTAAAAAATACACTTCGTAAGCTTGCCCTTCAACACAGAAATTTAATTTGCATAGGTAGAACTCACGGAGTGCATGCCGAACTTACAACTTATGGTTTGAAATTCGCTTTATGGTATGATGAGATTTTAAGAAACATTGAAAGATTAAAAATTGCAACGGAAAATGCAGCTATTGGAAAAATATCTGGTGCTGTTGGAACTTACGAGCATTTGAATCCACAGGTTGAGGAATATGTTTGTGAAAAACTCGGAATAAAGCCAGCTCGAGTCTCAACTCAAATTGTTCAAAGGGATGTTCATGCTGAATATTTATTGACATTAGCGTTAATTGCATCGTCTCTTGAAAAATTTGCGACTGAAATTCGTCATTTACAAAAAACTGAAGTTCGTGAAGTTGAAGAACCATTTGTTGAAGGGCAAAAAGGTTCATCTGCAATGCCTCACAAAAGAAATCCAATACTTTGTGAAAGAATTGCTGGACTTGCTAGACTAATTAGAACAAATGCATTTGCTTCTCTTGAAAATATTAATCTCTGGCATGAACGGGATATTTCTCATTCCTCTGTTGAAAGAATAATTTTCCCTGATACAACGATTTTACTTGATTACATTCTGGATAAAATGAATTTTGTTCTCGCTAACTTAAAATTCAACCCGGTTCAAATAAAGAAAAATATCGAATTGACAAAGGGATTAATCCATTCTCAAAAAATTCTTTTAGCTTTAATTGAAAAAGGTTTATCAAGAGAAGATGCATATAGATTAGTTCAGGCAAAAGCAATGAAAGTCTGGGACGGTGAAACTGATTTTAAAACTGAATTGATGCAAGATCCTAAGGTTATGAAATACCTCACACAAGATGAAATTGAACAAATTTTTGATTCCTCAAAATTGCTTGAACGAGTTGATTACATTTTTGGAAGATTAGGACTTAATTGATGAGAATTAAAATGTTTTGAGATGAATTGAAAAGATTGATTTTATTCTGAAGATTAAATTGAAATTATTTTTTAACATTCATAATAAATTGATTTAAAAGAAAGTAAAGTTGCTAAGGTTAAATCACATTAAAATTTTTCAGGTCTTCAATTAATTTTTCATTAGACTTAAATTGAACTGCATTCCAGCCTAGATTTTTTGCTGCAATTACATATTCTTCGATATCATCAATGTATAAAACTTCAGCCGGGTTTAACTTAATTTCATTAATCACAAACTTATAAATTTCTTCTTCAGGTTTTACATGACCAATTTCATAGGAAAGGAAAAGCTTATTGAAGTTTTTCAAGAAATTATAATGATCCCATCCAAACTTTCTATGAATGATGTTTGTATTCGAGAGTAAAAAGAGATTATAGTTTTTTCTCAAATCAGGTAAGAGTTTTGTCAGTTCAACATTTTCCCAGAAAATTTCTGAAAAAAT
>Ga0197142_1000673_pt1 | contig 31585 bp, 30 predicted proteins | sample GBS60_MetaG_FD_148614 | JGI IMG/M metagenome (GOLD analysis project Ga0197142, IMG submission 148614) | Sediment microbial communities from Great Boiling Springs, Gerlach, Nevada, United States - GBS 60_MetaG | ecosystem: Environmental > Aquatic > Thermal springs > Hot (42-90C) > Sediment...
ATTCCCCCTGCTCTGAGTCGATATTCCTGAACCCATCTCCTACCTGTCGAAGGGTCATATCTCCTTATCCTGAGTATCAGGTCTTGATCCTGGCTCATATCTTCTTCTCACCCCCCCTGGTGACCAAAATAAACCGATAGGTTGCGTGGCTTTGAAATCGAGACCCCACTTCAGTATTTTCTCTCTATCATTCCGAACCTCTCAGCGTAGGGGCCCCCTTCTTCATAGATAGTCATGTCGACTGGCTTCCAATCGATCCGCACCTTTCCAAACTGTTCCATATAAACCAGTGTGTGACGGTCGAACTCGGATCTTCTCTCTGGGAAATCCTCCCTGAAATGCCCACCTCTCGACTCCCTCCTGTGGAGAGCCCCCTGAGCTATCAACATGGCAGAGATGAGGAGATTGTCCAGCTCCCATCTCTCCACGAGTTCTTGATTCATCACGAGATCCTTGCTCCGAAGACCGCACTTCTGGACCTCTTCCTTGAGCTCCTGCAATAGCGAGATGGCCTCCTTGAGCCCCTGTTCGTTCCTGAAGACCCCTACCTTCTCTGTCATCACAGCCTTCATCCTTTCCCTTAAGGATCCAATTGTAACCATCGAATACCCCGCAATATATGACGAAAATTTCTCGAAGGTTCTGCTTCCAGCATCAGGGGGGAGGGGTGGAAGATCCTGGTCCAGGTCTTCCATTGCCTTTTGGGCTGCGAACCTGCCCATGGTAATGAGCTCCAGGAGGGAATTAGTCCCGAGCCTGTTGAAGCCGTGGAAGCTTGCACACGCGCATTCCCCAATAGCGAAAAGGCCTGGAACATGGTTATTGGGTCCCTTCAGGACCTGGCCGTGCTCATTGGTGGGGATCCCGCCCATGTGATAATGATTGCTTGGCCTTATGGGACAGAGCTCCGTTCTGGTATCCACGTTGACGAACTTCTTGAAGAAGCTAGCCACCTCGGGTATTTGGCTCTTGTGGACATGCTCGGGGAGATGACGCAAGTCTATCCACACGTGCTCTATACCGTGGGAGGGATTCAGTATCCCCCTACCCTCTCGGATCTCCGTCTCTATGGCCCGGGCCACCAGGTCCCTGGGAGCCAGTTCCTTCATCTTGGGAGCATATCTTTCCATGAATGCTTCGAGATCCTTATTGCGGAGTATTCCTCCCACGGACCTGAGGGTCTCGCTCGCTAGAATTCCTGGGCCCACTATCCCCGTTGGGTGAAATTGAACGGCCTCAGGGTCCATGACAGGAAGGCCAGTTTCCACAGCGAGGGCCAAATGGTCCCCCGTGTTCTGCCTGCAATTCGTGGTTATCTTGAATACCTGTCCGCACCCGCCCATGGCAAGAACCGTTGCCTTTGCCCTTATGGCCGTGAATTTCCCACTCTTGGGACTGAATACGACGGCCCCCACGCACCTATCCCCATTGAAGAGAAGCTCGGTTGCCATGGACTGGTGAATGAAGGTAATGCCCCTCTTTATCACCTCGCCCCATAGGGTATCCATTATCCCCTTGCCAGTTCTGTCTGCCTCGAAGACCGCCCTGTAGGCTGATGTCTCGCCAAAATTCAGTGTGTGCCCGCCAAAGGTGCGGCGGGCAAGCCTACCATCCAGATCTCTGGAGAAATGCATCCCCCTATTTTCCAGCCAGAGAATCTCCTCCCAGCCCGCCTCCACTATCCTCTTCACCACATTCTGATCAGCCATGCAGTCGGAGCCTTTCCAGGTATCGAACATGTGATATATGGGCTTGTCCACAGGATCCTTGGGATCCACTGCTGCAAGTCCTCCCTGGGCAGTTGAGGTGTGGGATTTTTGGGGATGAGAGACTTTGGTCACCGCTATTACCTTGCATCCCAGTCTCTTCTCCAGGATCTCGGCTGCACACCTGAGCCCAGCCCCACCGGCACCCAGGATCAAAACATCACACGAGATTACCTCCGAAATCTTCCACTCATTTCCCATGAGTGCACCCCTTCAAGGTATCATCACCTTGAGCCCGGCCCAGAACAAAAGGAGCCCGCTTGCCCAGATTACCACTGCCAGGGCGACTCTCACGAGCCGGGTCCCCAGGTAGTCTGACAGGATAGAGAAGACACCGTATGACCCATGGAAGACCACGCAACCCAGGATGGTCAAATCCAGACCCCTCATTAGAGGGCTCGCAAGTCTCTCTATGACCCGAGAGGCATCGTGGCCCACGGCCACATTGAGATGCATGAAGAACATGTGGGCTGGCACCAGAACGAGTAAAAATCCGGCGGATATTCTCTGAAGTCTCCATCCAAGGGGCTGGTAGGCCATCCAGAAAGGCTTCAACATCAACCCCGTACAAGCGAGGCCGAGAAGCGCTGCTCCCACCCAGAAGATGGAATCCGAAACCCACTGATCCCCCCTGGCCATTGCCCACCCCAGAAGGAGCACGTATCCTGAAGCTGAAGCCATCCCCCATCGAATTAAGGCCGTATCGTCCTTTAGACCGAAACCCTCGTAAAGGAGCAGCCTCCCGCCATTGAGGGCGTGAAATATTACCGGAATTGCGAGAAGCCATTCCATGAGAACGAGGGGAAAGCTCGAGAAGAGTCTCATCTTGGCGTTATAAGAGTCGGGATTTTCCAAGGATGACAGGGTCCATATGTGAAGGAGGAGGAAAACCACGAGGATGATCCCGCTTATCCTGTGTCCCCAGCTGAGCAAGTACCTCCATCCCCGTGCTCTCGAAAGTAAAAGAAGCCGGGAGAAAACCATGGGGCGATAAATAGTGGGCCTGGGCCGGCCGAACTCTCGTACTCTCTCCCATGTCATTTCGAGAATCCCTCCACTGATCCGATCTTAGTCCGATTTTGACCTCCCAAATACTCGAGGAACCTCTCCATGGCCTCCTCTATATGGGACCTCACCTTCTTCTCTATCTCCTCCTCGCTCTCGGCGCTTGGATTGCGAAAAAGCTCCATTATCTCCTCATGGCACGCGAGGGATCTTCGGAGATCCTCTCGGTAATACCTGTAAGAGAACCTGTACCAGAGGGCATGGGTCCTCAAGGTCTTTAGGAGACTCACCAGGAGCTGGTTTCCGCAGGCATCTATGAATAGTTCATGAAACGTCCTGTGATGTGTCCAATAGGCTTTCGAATCCTCAATCTCAACCGCTTCTCGCATCCCTTCCAATGTCTTCTCAAGTAGGGCCAATGTCTCGGGGTCCATCTTTCGCATGGCTTCCCGTGCTGCGAGTCCCTCGAGTGCTGCCCTCACCGGGAAGTGTTCCTCTATATCCCTTGCCGATATGTTCCTCACAAAGCACCCCTTCCTAGGAACTATCTCCACAAGGCCCTTCCTCTCCAGGTCCCTCAGGGCCTCCCTTATGGGACTCCTGCTCACACCGAGCACCTTCTGCAACTTATTCTCGACGAGCTTCTCCCCGCCGCTGAACACTCCTTCCAGAATCGCCTCTGTGAGGACCTTGGATATTTGCTGGGACAGGGAGCTAGAGTCGAGCTCCATCTTTGCGAGTTTGTCTTCCCAACCCCTCACGGATCCTCCGGGATATTTACCTCGGGGGCCAGTCTCCCGCTCACTCCTTCAATCAAAGAGTCGGGAGACCCTGTCCATTTTCTCCAGCTCCATGACCATTTCACAGATTCTCATGGCCCTCGACTCGGGAAGGATTCCCCCTGTCAGCTCCATGAATTTCTCTCTGACCTCCTCTTCGGTGAGTGGGTTTTCAGGATCGCCTTTGGGATCCGAGCATTGGGCCTTCAAGATTCGGCCGTCTCGTAGGTGTATCTCCACCTTGGCAGGCCATTTTTTGGGGTAAAGGGCCGTCAGCTCCGGGTCCTCCTCCATCTGCACTTTTTTCATCAGTTCCTGGATCTTCTTGTCGCCTAGCCTCTCCGCGGTAAATGCACTGAGGCCCACTCTTCCATAAAGGACCGCCGTTGCAACACAAAAGGGAAGGCAGAATTTGGCGAGATAAGGGCTTTTGGGCTCCACACTTCCAAGGAGATCCAAGGCTGCACGGTAGGTCTTCACCCGAATGGTGGAGATCATTTCTGGATCAGGCCTCTCCCCTTTCGTAGCCTCTATGGTCGCATCTATTGCCGAATGGGTGTGACCGCAAGAGGCGTGATACTTGAGGGAGTTCCTCTCGAACCAAAACTCTTTCCCCAAACCATGCACACCCCGTTTCTCGTCGAAGTCCCGGGATGTGGCCCGGAAAAAGCCTTTTTCGCTCTCCAGGATGCTCACAGCCCCTGTAAAGCCTTCCCTGGCCAAAAGGGCCGCCAGAAGTCCGTTCATGGCAGCCTTGCCCGGGTGAAGCTGTTTGCTCATAGCGTTCTCCACCAAAAAAGCCCAAAGACCCGAAGCCTGCGTCCCGGCAGATCCCAAAGCCCAGGTCATTTGCTGAGGCGAAAGACCCAAAATCCTCCCCGCCCCGGCTGCAGCGCCGAAGGTCCCGCAGGTCCCCGTAGTGTGCCAGAAGTTGTAATGGGAGACCCCGGCTCCCACAGCCACTCTGATACCCACCTCATAGCCAACAGCCATGGCCGCGATGAGTTCCCTGCCCGAGGAACCCTCACTCTCCGCGGCTGCGAGGGTCGCCGGTATTATGGCTGCAGCCGGATGGAGGACCGATTCCTTGTGTAGATCATCCATCTCCACTACGTGGGATGAGGCCCCGTTTACAAGGGCGGCCATAAGTCCACTGCTCCTTGAGCCATCTGGAATCAAGGTAGCTTGTGGGGTTCCTCCCTGCTTCTTGGCCACGGCCAGGACCATCTGAACCGGCTTTTGGCTGGCCCCGGCATAGGCCGAGGCAAGCCAGTCCAGAAAATAGAGTTTGAGCTTGGCGACTTGGTCCTGGGTGAGGCTCTCGTAAGGGAAGGTGCTTGAAAAATGGGCCAGCTTTTCGGAAATGGTGTTCACAAGGCCTCTCCTTTCCTCAGTGAGCTTATCTTCAAACCAGGAAGGAAAGCTCCTCCTCCATGCGTTTTAAGAATTCCTCCATGAACTTGATCCTCTCCTGGGCTATACGGGATGCCCCATCTATCTGAAACGTGGATCTCACCTTGTCCATCAGCTGACGAAGGAAAACCGGGAAATCCTCGGCACGACCGCTGAATGAACCATCGGTGAGCCCTCGAACCACGGCCCTCACGATCCCTATGGCGCCCAGGTACTCTATGGCATCCGCGTCCCTGGCTACCTTGGCCTCCAAGGTACGAGGCTCGGGGCCACCGTAGCGGCTGTGAGCTTCCATCACGTGAAGGGCATCTTCGACTCTTGCCTGGGTAAATCCTGAGCTGAGCAAGATTTCCCTGGCCAATTCTCTTCCAGCCGTGAAATGGAGCTTCCTATTCACCGTGACGCCCACATCGTGGACCAGAGCACCAGCAAGCAAGACCTCCATGTCCGCTCCCACGGCCCTTCCGAGCCTTTCACACCACTGAGCCATACGATGCACGTGGTCAGGACTTGCTACCCGCTCTGGAGAAAGTAGCTCCTGCACCTTTTTCCAGAGGGCCTCGCGCACTCCTTGAGGGAGCTCTCCCATCTCCCACTCCGGTGACTTCAGTCGACAGTCGACTATATACTTCGGGTTTCAGGACCTGTCAAGATGGAAATTCCATATTGTATCGCAAGGGCCGGGGACTGGAAGTGGGATTCCGCTATCTCTCGACTTGGTATATGGAAAAATGCGCGAGCGGCTTGGAGACTTGCCCCCAAAAGCCTTTAGCCCTGGAGAGCGATCCGAGTTGGTCGAATCACCCTCTGAACAGGCTCACCTTCTTGAATCCTCTTACATCCACCAGTCCCAGATCCGTGACCTTGAGCTCCGGTATCACAGCCAGGGCCAGGAAGGACAGTACCATGAACGGGTCAGCAAGAGGGCAACCCAGCTCCCTTGCAGCCCTGAGGAGCCTCTCGTGCCTTCTCACCACCCGCTCCAGGGGCCAAGGCGAGATCAAGCCGGCAATGGGAAGGGGCAATCTCTCAAGAACCCTCCCCTTTTTGATCACAACAAGGCCCCCTTTCATTGAGACCACCTCCTTCAAGGCGGCCAATATATCCCTGTCCTCTACACCGACAACCATTAAATTATGGGAATCGTGGGCAACAGAGGAGGCCAGGGCACCCTCTTTGAGACCAAACCCCCTGACGAAGCCCACCCCGACATTCCCTGTCCCCTTGTGTCTCTCCACGACAACTATCTTCAGAATGTCCCTCGAGGGGTCCGAGACAACCTGATCTCCCCGCAGAAGGGGCTTGGCCCAGGTCTGTCTCGTGATTATTTGTCCAGGGACGACCTCGATCACCCTCATCTTCCTGCCCATAGCTGGGATCTTCAAGGCCTCAATTTCAACCTCCCTCACATTGAATGAGGAGGGAGGTTCGGCCATAGGAGGTCTTTCCCACCTCAGGAACCCTCTCTTTTCTGACCAAACTAGCTCTCCTCGGATCAATACACCCCATATCTTCAAAGGCCGAATGGACTTCAGGATCACTCCATCTGCGAGGTAGCCGGGGGCTATAGCACCGAGATTGGTCATCCCAAAATAACTCGCTGGATTGAGAGTCACCATCCTGAATGCGAGCACTGGGTCCAGGCCCAATTCCATTGCCCTATTGAGTATGAAGTCCAAATGTCCTTCCTTCTCCAAACTCTCTGGGGTCCTATCATCGGTGACGAACATGCACCTGGGACAAGTCATCTCATCTACCAGAGGAAGCAACTCCTCCAAATTTCTGGCCGTGCTGCCCTCGCGAATCATTATCCACATTCCTAGGCTGAGCTTTTCCCTTGCCTCATCCAGGACAGTACACTCGTGGTCAGAGCGTATATTGGAGGCGACGTAAGCGTTCAAGGCAAAACCCCTGACACCCGGAGCATGGCCATCTATTACCCTACTAGAGAAGCTCCCGAGCTTTCGGTGCACCCCAGGATCCCCTCCCACGACACCTGGAAAATTCATCACTTCTCCAAGTCCAACAACCCATTCTTCCCTGGCCAAGAGCTCCAGGTCCTCGGCCTCAAGCCGAGCTCCCGATGTCTCCAGAGGGGATGCTGGGACACACGATGGAAGGGTGAAGAAGAACCTCATGGGAGCCTTCCTCGCCTCCTTGGCGAGGTAAAGGATCCCCTCAATTCCCAGCACATTCGCTATCTCATGGGGGTCTGCAACTATTGCGGTTGTCCCCCTTGGGATAACAGCCCTCGCGAATTCCCTGGGCATGAGCATTGTGGATTCCAGGTGGCAATGGGCGTCTATAAATCCAGGGACCAGATACAACCCTCGGAGGTCAAGGACCCTTCTCGCCCTGTAATTTCCAGGTCCGGTGAAACGGCCTCCTTTGACTCCCCAATTCCCCTCTCTGAACCTGCCAGAAAAAACATCGAGCCACTTCGCACCCTTGAGGAGAAGATCAACTGGCTTTCTTCCGGCGCACGCGTCGATAAATTCGTTGTCGATCCGCATCTTCTCGCCCCTCCCCGTGTCCTTCACCAGGACAGTTATCCCATGATACCATTGGACAGTTGGGAATCCTCCCCTGCCCTTCCAAGAGTGTAGAGACGGAGAGCCCGATGAATCAACTGTGGGAAAAAGTGCAGGAAACAAAGGCTTGGCTTGAAGGCCGGATCGCGGTGAAACCGAAGGTGGGGTTGATTTTGGGCTCTGGGTTGTCCGTGACATTGCAAGCCCTCAGGGTCTCACACCTCATCCCTTACGGCGAAATACCCCACTTTCCCAAATCCACTGCGCCTGGTCATGAGGGAGCTCTGGCCTTCGGGGAGCTGGACGAGCTGGCTGTGGCAGTCCTGAGGGGCCGCTTCCATTTCTATGAGGGCTACAGGACCTGCGAGATCACATTCCCCATAAGGGTCCTCGGAGAAATGGGGATCAAAATCCTCATAGTCACCAATGCGGCAGGGGGCCTCAATCCATCCTTTGAACCTGGGGAGATAATGGCCATAGTTGACCACATAAACCTTATACCTGAGAACCCCTTGAGGGGTCTAGATGATCCGAGACTGGGAGACAGGTTTCCCGATATGTCCCGGGCATACGACCCAGAGCTCATCTCCATTGCTGAGAAGATTGCCCTGGCAGAGGGAATTCTTCTGAGAAAGGGCGTGTACGTGGGGATACCAGGGCCAAGCCTTGAGACGCCAGCGGAAACGCGTTTTCTGAGAATGATCGGGGCGGATGCAGTTGGTATGTCCACCACGCCGGAGGTCATTGTTTCCAAATCTATTGGAATGAGGATCCTAGGCATCTCGGTTATATCCAATGTCAATAAGCCAGATTGCATGGAGCCCATCTTGGTTGAAGAGATCTTGGAGTGCTCCCGAAGGACTGCGCCCAAACTCTCGAGACTCCTAGAAGGGATAATCAGGGAGATGAAGGCCGTGGTGGAGAGGGAATGATGGAAGAAGTGGATCTTATCGTCGAAAACGGCATGGTCGTCACCATGAATTCATCGATGGAGATCATACCCGAAGGGTCTTTAGCCATAAGGAACGGAGTGATAGTGGATGTGGGGCCTTCCCGCGAGATCAGGCGAGGGTACAGGCCTAGGGAGGTCTTGGATGCAAACCATTGTGCCGTTGTGCCAGGTCTTGTAAATGCGCACACCCATGCTGCGATGACCATCTTCAGGGGATTGGCCGACGACCTTCCCCTCATGGAGTGGTTGGAAGATTACATCTTCCCAGCCGAGGCTCATTTGAGGGCAGAATGGGTGAGATGGGGCACTATGCTCGCTTGTTGCGAGATGCTTCTTTCAGGCACGACTACCTTCTGCGATATGTATCTGTTCGAGGAGGAAGTGGCCCGTGCAGCAAAGGAGATGGGCATGAGGGCAATGGTGGGAGAGGTCCTGTACGATTTTCCCTCACCCAATTACGGTCCCATAGAGAGAGGATTCCGGTACACGGAGGAGCTCATAGAGAGGTGGAAGGGAGACCCCTTGATAAGAGTGGCGGTGGAACCCCATGCTCCCTTCACTTGCTCCCCTGAACTTTTGAAGAAGGCTAGAGAGCTCGCCAACTCCCATGGAGTTCCCCTCATCATCCATGTTTCCGAGACCAAGGACGAGGTGGAAAGGATCAGGGCCTCTTACGGTGAGACTCCCGTAAGACACCTTTGGAGATTAGGTGTGTTGGATGGCATAACAGTGGCAGATCACGTTGTGTGGGTGGATGAAGAGGAGATCCGAATCCTCGGAGACGCTGGAGTTGGAGTGGTCCACAACCCAGAGAGCAATATGAAGCTGGCCTCTGGTGTTGCGCCCATAACAGAGATGCTCAAGGCAGGTATCCACGTGGGCCTGGGCACGGATGGGGCCGCAAGCAATAATGACCTGGACATGTTCAGGGAGATGGACTCAGCTGCCAAGCTTCACAAGGCATTTTCGAGGGATCCCAGGAGAATGGACGCATCCACTGTCCTTCGCATGGCCACAATAGGAGGGGCAAAGGCCCTGGGGATGGAAGATCTCATCGGGTCAATCGAGCGGGGGAAGAGGGCTGACATCATATTGGTAGATCTCTTATCCCCCCACTTTGTGCCTCTTCACAACGTGATATCCCATCTCGTTTACTCTGCCAAGGGAACGGATGTGAGAAGTGTGATTGTGGATGGCCGAATCCTAGTCCGGGACAGGAGACTCCTCCACGTGGATCTCGACGAGGTCTTTGGGGAAGTGGAGGCCATCTCCAAGGAGATCCGGTCAATTGTGAGGTCGGGAAATGGAGTCCGTGGAAGGTGATGTCCTCATAAGGGATGCCATTCTGGTGAATCCGACCCTGCCACCCCAAGTGACGGAACGGGGATGGCTTCTCATTGAGGGTCCTTTGATTCGAGCCATGGGATCCGGAGATCCGCCCCAGGATCTCCGGGCCAAAAAGAAGACGCTGAGTGCCCGTGGCGGCATCTTGATGCCAGGGCTAGTCAACCTTCATACCCATGCTCCCATGAGCCTTTTTCGAGGACTGGCAGATGACCTCCCCTTAAAGGAGTGGCTCGAGGAACATATCTTTCCAGCCGAAGCGAAGGCAGTGAACGAGGAGTTCGTGTACTGGGGAACCCTCCTCTCTTGCTGCGAGATGATTCTCTCTGGCACGACGACCTTCGCTGACGGTTATTTCCACGAGGACATGGTGTTGGAAGCAGCGCATGTCTCTGGCATGAGAGCCTTAGTGGCCCAGGGGGTGGTGGACTTTCCAGCTCCTGGCTGCCCAGACCCATCCTTGAACATAGAGAACGCCATAGCATTCATAAATCGATCCAAGGGAGAGGACTCGGTTCGGCCTGGGATCTTCTGCCATAGCGCGTATACTTGCTCTCCAGAGACCATCCAGAAGGCGAAAGAAGTCTGCCGTGTCCATGAAGTTCCTTTTTTCATCCATGTCGCAGAGACCCTCTGGGAGGTTGAGGAGATAAAGGCCAGATATGGGGTCAGACCCATTGAGCATCTCAAGCGGCTGGGAGTTCTGGACAGGGGGACTATCCTGGTGCACGGGGTCTGGCTAGAGCCAGAAGAGATGGAGATAATTGCGCAGGCGGAAGCAGCACTGGTCACATGCACGGAGAGCAACATGAAGCTAGGAGCAGGCATAGCTCCTTTGCCCGAGCTCCTCAGGAGGGGAGTCAGAGTGGGAATCGGAACCGATGGGCCTGCATCCAACAACGACCTGGATCTTTTCGGGGAAATGGACCTCACAGCCAAGATCCACAAGGTCGCTTCCTCAGATCCAACAGCCGTGGACGCCTCCATTGTCCTTCACATGGCAACGAGGGGTGGAGCGAGTATCCTGGGGTTCAATGACGTTGGGCTCCTCCAACCAGGCTTCCAGGCGGACCTGATACTGGTAGAAACCCAAAAGCCCCATATGCAGCCCCTGTACAATCCTGTGTCCCAGTTGGTTTACGCAGCAAAGGGCTCGGATGTGAGGAATGTTTGGATCAGGGGAAGGGAGATAATGGAAGATCGCCAAATTCTCACAATGGAGGTGGGGGAGGTGATAGGGAAGGCAAGAGAGCTGGCCAAGGGGTTCTAACGGGCCCAGACTGGCCAGAGCCCTCTTCTGGCAAGGGGAGGGAATCGACCCGAAGGCTCTGGCCTGACCCCGACCACTAACTTAGGGGGTTCAAGACCCCAAGTCCTGATCCCACTTCTGGCCACTCCTTCTCAATACGGGACCAAATCTCATAGAGAAATTCAGAGTGTTCGTTGGGACAATGCTCCCCCTTTTTTCCAAACACCTCATGGAGATGGCCCCACTACACATTCATCGCCAACAATGGGATCCCAAGAGACCTTTTGGCCATACACTGGTTTTTCAAGGCTGACCGTATTGCGCCTTCACCTTTTCTCGATCAACACTCCCGTCCTGGGTTTTGGGCAGAGACTCCACAAAAACGACATACTTGGGCTTCTTGTAGCGGGCTATTCGCGATGCAACGAACTCTATCAGTTCCTGCGGCTCGAGGGAGCTGCCGGATCTTCTCGTGCACACGGCCTTTATAGCCTCTCCCCATTGGGGGTCTGGGACTCCGAAAACACATGCCTCCAATACATCTGGATGTTCCAGGAGGGCCTTCTCCACCTCCGCTGGATACACGTTCTCGCCCCCCGGTTTTATGAGCTCCTTTTCCGCCTTCCTCTTGACATACCAGAGGTACCCATCCTCGTCCAACTTCCCTATATCCCCCGTATGATGCCATCCCTCCCTGAATGTATAGTCTGTCTCTCTAGGCATGTTCCAATAACCGAGGAAAACCAGGGGTCCCCTTACCACGATCTCCCCAGGACTCCCTGGAGGCACCTCCCTGTCGTAATCATCCACGATCTTCACCTTTGCCAAGGGACCCTCTTTGCCAGCAGAGCCAGGTCTCTCATCAAAGGGACATATGGTGCAGAAGCCCGTAGTCTCTGTCTGGCCAAAACCAACAAAGAATTTGGCACCGGTTGCTTCCTGGCATCTTCTCATGGTATCTGGATGGTCCAATCCACCCACTGCCTTCAGGCTAGTTATGTCCCTGCCCGATGAGGCAGCCTCATCCAGGATGCTAGCCAACATGGGAGGGAATGTCTCGAGATGAGTGACCTTCTCCCTCTCTATGAGCTCTACAGCCTCCTTGGCATCGAATTTCCTCATCACCACGTTGATCCCGCCTGCATGCATGGCGTGCATGGCCATTCCCAACCCCGCTATGTGGAAAAGGGGAAGCACAGCCAAGTGCACGGCCTCCTCCTGGATCCCCATAACTGCCATGGATTGAACGTTGGCAGCTATTATGTTCCCGTGACTCAGGACCGCCCCTCTCGGCCTCCCTTCAACTGCCGCTGTATGGATAATGACAAAAGGATCCGAGGCATGGACCTGCGCCTCCTCCCCAACCTTCTCATGGACCTTCAAACTCGAAAGTGGCTCGAACCCCTTTCCCCCCTCGCCTATGGCGAATTTGGCTTGAATGAAAGGGTTGGAATCGGCCAAGGGAGAGAGGATCTCCAAGTACTCGCTGCTTCCCACAAGGGCCTTGGGAGAGCAATCCTTCAGAATTACGTCCATCTCCTCAGGCTTGAGCCTCCAGTTGATGGGCAGCATGATGGCTCCTATTTTGGCAGCCGCTCCATAGAGAACGAGAAACTCGTGACAGTTCATGGAAACCACAGCTATCCTGTCTCCCTTGACGATTCCCCTATTTGCGAGCCCAGCTGCTAGCCTGTCGACTTGATCTGCATACTCGCCGAAGGTCATCCTCAAACTCCCACAGATGAATCCAACCTTGTTCTTTCTCAAAAGAGCGTTCTTCCTCACGATGTCGTAGACGGTGAGATCATAGAGTCCCATGGCCCTCCTCCCGGACTTTAGGATGCCTTCTAGGCCTTGCATTTAAGACAATAGGTCCTAAGATGTCAAGAATCTCCCTTCGTCTCCCCCATCTCAGTAGCCCATCCCCATCACATCTCCCAGGGTCCACTGACAAAATCCTCTTCTGTAAATGGTCTGCTGAGATCCGCTTCTCTTTACTGGGGTATGAAGTCCTCGGATCTCACCTCTTCCAGACTGATGGCCTCTGTGGGACACTTCACCATGCAAACCCCGCAGCCCATGCATTTGTCGGGGTCGACCTTTGCCACCTCTCCATCTGTCAACTCGATGGCGTCGAAGAAACACCTCTGGGTGCACGTCCCACATCCCGAGCAGAGGGACTGATCCACCCTTGCCACGAACCTGCTCGGCAATATAAAACGCTTGACTCCAGCCTTGAGAGGAGGCCAATTCATGCAACAACACTTGCAACAGTTACATATGACGTGATCGACTTCCTTTCTATTGTCGACCACGTGGACGAGGCCTTCCTCCTCACAACGTCTCAAAATCTCCAGCGCCTCGTCCTTGGATATGGGCCTGCCAGTTCCCCTCTCCACAGCATAGTCCGCAGCCCTGTTAACCTGGATACAGACCTCAAGGGGTTTGTCGCACCTTCTAGCTATGGCTCTGCATGTGCACCTCGTTACAGCCAGATTCCGAGCTCCATCGACAACACTCCTCACGTCGTCGAAAGCCAAAATCCTGCTCCCACCTTGGAAACTGACATTGACAGGAATAACCCTTATGGGCGCCTGTGGGAGGAAAGCCTCCACCTTCTTGGCATAGTTTGGCCATTCCGTATCAGTGTAAAGACGCCAGAGATCCAAAAGCTCCCTCGGCGCATCCTCGGCCACAGCCGTGGCATCGTGAAGCTGTGGCACATGCCTCACCCTATAGTAGCGCCTCACCCCTGCCTTTTCCGAATAGAAGAGGAGACCTTTCTGGAATAGGCTTCTGATTAATTCCAGGAGCTTCTCTTCCGCGAAACCAGTCTTTTGGGCCAACTGCTCCACTGTTGCCGGAGGGGAGGCCGCAAGAAGCACTTTGGCCTCATCCTCGGTTGCCAACAGCTGGAAAATTTTGGCTATAATTTCCGATCCCCCAGCACCGATGGCTTCTGCAAGTTCCCTGTACGGATCGAGCTGACTCATCTCCTCTCCTCCTCCACTGTCTTGCTCCAGTCTCTGTGGAACTTCCCTTGGGGGAATCCTACCAATTCTCCCGCGCACTTTCCACTCCCCTTTTCCCCATTGATGGCACCTTAGACCCCCAACAGCGTTCTTCCACCCGGGCGCACATGTTTGCTTGATTGGCTTCGAGGGCATATCCTGTTTCCAAAACGAGTTTTATCTCCTGGAGGGATAAGATGAAGGGTAAAAGAGGAGAAATCCTCCTTGTAGCCCTTGGAGGCAATGCGCTCATAAGGAAAGGGCAAGTGGGCACTATAGAGGAGCAATTCCAGAACCTCAAGATCCCACTGGCGCAAATAGCCAGGCTTTCGGACAATTATCGCATCATAATAACCCACGGAAACGGTCCACAAGTGGGAAATCTTCTCTTACAGCAAGAGTGCTGCAAAGAAGTCCCGAGGCTGCCCCTGGAGATCCTGGTCGCTCAGACCCAGGGCCAGATCGGTTACATGATAGAATCGACCCTAGACACCGAGTTGATGAAGTTGGGTAAAGACGAGAAGAAGCTTTTCGTGAGCTTGATAAGCTACGTGGTAGTGGATTCCAACGATCCATCATTTCGGAATCCAACCAAACCAATAGGCCCAGTTTATCCCCCAGAAATGGCGCCCTTCCCTTTCCCGGTTGTGAAGACCAGAGGGGGCTACAGGAGGGTGGTCGCCTCTCCCAGGCCAATAACCATAGTGGAGAAAAGGGAGATCAAGAAGTTGGTGGAAATGGGCTTTATTGTGATCTGCTGCGGGGGTGGCGGAATACCCGTTGTCCGCGAGGGAAGGGGATTTTGTGGGGTGGATGCTGTGATAGACAAGGATCTGGCCAGTGCTAGACTCGGGATGGAAGTTGGAGTTGACATCTTTCTCATAGCGACGGATGTCCCGGGGGTGGCGCTCCATTTTGGTACCCCAAGGGAGCAGTTCCTCAAATTCATCAAAGTGTCGGAGGCCATGAGCTTGCTAGCCCAAGGACAATTCGAGACTGGCTCTATGGCCCCTAAGGTGGAAGCGTGTCTGGAGTTCCTCAGTTGGGGAGGAAAGAGAGCAATAATATGTTCTGTGGAGGAAATAGAATCGGCCTTGGAAGGAAAGGCTGGAACGGAATTCGTGAGGGATGAGTAGAAGAAAAGGTTGGGCTCTCAGTCCCCTGGGCAGAATTGATGGAAGGACTAGAAGGAAACGGTAATGGGGATATGTGAATCGGCAAATGAATCCCTGTGCCTCCCGAGTCGATACTTGCGAGAGGAGATGCTCTAGGGTTAACACCACAATACCAAAGGCGATAGCGGCTTTGGATGAGCTGGGCCAAATCAGTGATTCCGAGGTAAAAGGGAGGGGAGGGAGATGCCAAGAAAAAGTGCGGGGATTCTTCTCTATCGGGTCCGATCGGGAGCTGTGGAGGTTCTTCTGGTTCATCCAGGTGGGCCATTTTGGAAAGGAAAGAACTTGGGCTCATGGTCAATACCAAAAGGAGAGGTTGCTCCTGGAGAAGACCCATTGGAAGCTGCTTTGAGAGAATTCAAGGAGGAGACAGGCTACTGCCCTACCCGAGAGGCCATGCCACTTTCGCCCATCAAGCAGAAAGGCGGCAAAGTGGTTATGGCCTGGGCTATAGAGGAAGACTGGGATCCCTCCCAGTTGAAGAGCAATACGTTCTCCATGGAATGGCCTCCTGGCTCCGGGAAGAAGAAAGAATTTCCTGAGGTGGACGAGGCCAAGTGGTTCCCCATGGAGGAAGCCATGTCTTTCATAATCCCGGCCCAGAAGGACCTCTTGAAGGAGCTACTCATCAAAGTGAAGGGGGCTTCCGGCTCGTGAGGCATCCTCTCTCGTCTAGTCCTGGCTGCGAGGGTTGGCCAACCGAAAGGCTGTGACGAATTTCCTCACTTGATGCCTCACGAGCAGTCGGATTTGGTCTAGGCTGTAATCTAGGCCAACCCCTCCATGGGACCATGTTATTGCGGGGGTCTTGATCCTAGGGTCCCTCTCGAGTATCACCTGCTGATTCAACTCCACTCTTATGTAGAAGAGATAGCGTCTTGTCTCGGTGGGAAGTCTGAAGACATGGAGGTAGATGTAAAGATAAGGAGCACCTTTAGCCCATTGGGTCTCTGCTAGCACGGGGATCTGCGCCTCCCTCAACTCCCTCTCCGCATCGGACTGAAGTTGTGCCCTCGTCAAACCCTCGGCCTCTATCTCGGGGTTGAGCTCCTCAACGTAAACGTGCACACCTTCGAGCCCCTTGAGTGTGGCCCTGGTCTGCTCCTCATCTTGGCCCCAGGAGATGAGAGGAAATACGAGCAAGCTGATAAGAACGAAGGCAGACACTCTCATGACCCTACCCCCTCGTCCAATTTTGGGATTCTAGCACTTTGGCCCCTTTCCTCGATACGAGAATGGATGCGAATGACTCTCCAAATGAGAGTGAATTACTTCTTCCCCGGATCCAGTCCGCGGATTCCGATTCCTCTCTCGAAGTCGAGGTTCGTGGTGTTGACTTTCTCCAGGGATTCGTTATAGACATGATGCCATACAAACGTGCAACTTTCCATTTTGGGGGTTTGGATGAAGGTTTCGGAATGGATGACCAAGGATGTGATATCCATTACCAAGGACAGGAGCATTCAGGAGTGCGTGAACTTGATGAAGAAGCACTCCATACGGCATTTGCCCGTTGTCGAGGATGGGAAGCTTGTGGGGCTTGTCACTGAGGGGGACCTCAGGCAAATCTTTCTTGCCTCCCTGATAGAGGATCTCGCCATAGAGGATGTGATGATATCGGATCCCATAACCGTATCCCCGGATACCGAGATAGAGGATGCGGCAAAGGTCATCTTCTACAACAAGATAGGCGGACTTCCCGTTGTGGACGAGCAGGACAGGCTCCTGGGAATCATCACAGTCGCAGATATCCTCGCTGCATTCATAGAGATAATGGGGGTTCTCAAGACCACCTCCCGAATAGATGTGATCCTCGGGGATGACCCTGAGGCCTTCGAGAAGGTTTCGTCCCTCATTCGAGACAGGGGTGGGGAGATAGTCAGCGTGGGAATGTCGGGCCACAGGATACGAAGGAAGAGGGTGTACTATTTTCGCCTCAAGAAGTGCAATGTCAGGCACCTGGCCAAGGTACTGGAAAGGGCCGGTTATCAAGTGATCTCATCCGTCGCCTGAGGGCTCCTTTTCCTCCCAGCAATCCACCTCCTGAGCACCGAACCATCGACGCCCAAGCACTCGGCCCTTCCAAGGTGGGCTTCGGCCTCGGGGAACCTTTCCATCACAGCCAAAAGAGCGGCCAATCCGTATCGCATGGGCCCGTCAATGGGGTTTCTTTCTAGCCACTCCATTAGGGCTCCCAGGGCCTCTTCCAATTTTCTTTCGACATCCCCTGACCTCATCCAGAGCTCACCGCCCTTATAAGACATTCCACGAGGCTAGGATCTAGCTCCTTTCCGGCTTTGTCCCTCAATCTCTGGAACACAAAGTGAGTGAACTCCCCCTCCGCCTCTTTGCTTTCAAGCAAGAGGTGATGAAAGATATCGGCCACAGCCAATATTCTTGCCTCGAGGGGGATTCCTTCCCCCCTCACCTTCCGCGGGTGCCCACTGCCGTCATAGTGGGCATGGTGATAGAAGACCCCCCTAAGGATGCTAGGGGGAGCTCCCAGATTCCTCAACATCACTGCTCCTATCGTTGGATGGAGTCTGAGATTCAAGTCCATGAGCTTTGGACTCTTGAGCTTTATTTTTCCATCTGGTGCTGGGAGGGCCACCTTGCCCAGGTCGTGGATCCAACCCGCAACTCCCACTTCGAAACATCTCCTCGCCTCAAGCCCCAGTTCCCTGGCCATTAGCGCTGAGTATTTCCCAACCTCCTTTGCGTGGACGAACACCAATGGGTCTTCCTGGGATTTCGCTTCCAGCAGATCGAACGCCTCTTTCAGAGAAGGGTATTCCCTTATGACTGCCTCTGGGCTCAAGCCATCGAGGTCGACATGGGAAACGGGGAACACCCTCACCTGGCTTTTTCCCTCCCTTTTCGCGAGGAAGGCTGCGAACTCCGCGTTTTGCAGCAACTCCGTGGCGCTTTGGGCGTGACGGGGAAATGAGGCAACCCCAACGAATACCTCCGGGGATCTTCTTCCCCCCGACTCGCTTTTGGCCTTGGAGATGTGCTCGAGGAGCCTTGTGGCTGTAGTTAGGGCTCCGGATGGGGGAGTATCGGGAAGGAGTATGACGAGATCATGTAGCCTGTATCTCGCTGGCACGTCCATGTTCCGCACGGAGCTCCTGATCCTCTCTCCCAGAGGTGAGAGGCTTTCTCGCAAAGAAGCGCCGTCAATGGGATATGTGGCTCTTTCGCCCGCTATGGCGAGGTAAAGGACAGACACCTGGGAGTCTTTTCTGGAAGCCCTCCTTATCTCTGACCTGAGTCTATCCAAGAAGTACGCAGCGTTATAGAGGCCCGTGAGCTCGTCCCTTATGGCGCTCTCGCCAAAAGAGGCCATCTCCTCTCCCCTGAGGACAATATCCGCCATTAGATTTCCGAGAAGGGAAGCTATCTCCTGGGCCTCTTTGTCCAGAGGACTGTCCTTGGTATGTAATACCCCCAGGGCCCCAACGACCTCGAGCTCCTTGAACGCTGGCAGGATTACCATGCTGAGGGCTCCGGCCTCAATCTCCGTTTCGCCGCAGATGGATGGGAAATTGGCCGCCAAATCCTTCACAACAAGAGGGTTCTTTTCTTCTAGCAGGGTGGCCAAAAGACCAGATTCCTCAAGGAGGTGGCCCCACTTGTGCCAAACTTCTCCCTTTCCGCTGGCCTTGTAGAGGACCATGCCCTCCTTCCTCTTGATCCACAGGCTTACCCCTTCCAATCCGAGGGCCTCTTCCATCCTTTCCAGAGTGGCTTGGACAAAAAAGGATGGAGCCCTGGAAGTGGAAAACACCCCCGAGACTTCCCTCAGGACTTCACACAAAAGACCCCTTTTCCTCCACTGGTCAGAGAAGGCCCTCAGAAGGGAAGCCATTCCTGAATGGAGCACATGGACATTTTCCGGTTTCAGCTGGTGGATTATGGCCTCAACAGTCTTGTCCGGAATGAGGTTCACAAGGAGATCTAAGTCTCTCCTTTCTAGAAGCTCGGTGTAGTCCTGAGTCACAAAAACTCCTTTCCCTTTGGCCTCGTTGAGGGACTCATGGTAGGATGAGAAGTCAGCAACTGCCACGATCTCAAGGGGCCCACCCTCAAGGTCCCTCATGAGGCCAGGACACTGGGACAACCCTATTATCCCGACCCGAGGCCTTCCCCTCCCACTTCCCCTGTCTTTTAGCTGAACCACCTCAGTCCACCTCCTCCATATGGTCCATGTCCTTTTTTACCCCACTAAGCCCTCCCATACAATAGGGGATATCGGACGATCTTCCAAGTTGTTTAGGCGAGGAACTCCCTTTGCCCGCTGTGGTCCATGCCCTTTTGGCCAGTTCCCTTCATCTGGTTTGAGTTGGGATACGCGCACTCCACCTGGGTTTTGGGAGCTTGAGCCTCCGGTCCTCCTCTCGAGGTTGGATGATGAACCATCTAAAGCTTGGAACCCCTAGGGAGAGCCGGATCCCTCATTCCTCTTTTGGCCTGATTTCCAAAACCCTTCCCCTCTCTATGGCGCCTTTCTTCTCGAGATCCTCGAGGAAGGATTTCGCTGAGGCCCTGTCCTGGAATTTTCCAGCGAAGACCCTGTAGAACTTTCCCTTTTCTGGGACTTGGGCTTCTTGTGAGAACGCCTCTATGCCCATGGCCCTTAGCTTTTCAACCCTTTTCTGAGCAGCCTGGGGGTTTTTGAAGGACTCGAGGTGGACAGTGAAGACACGACTCCCCGACGAAGTCTCCCGAACACTTGTCTTTTTCTCCGGGGCGGAACTTGCTTTCCCTGGGACATCGCTTTTCTTCACATCCTTGGGAGGTCTTTTCCAAGGCTCATCTGAAGTTCCTGAGACTAAATGGGGCTGATGCGATTTGAGCTTTCCTTCTTCCAATCCCTTGACTCTGTCCTCAACTAGAGGAGGTAACGCTGGACGGGCTATTTCCAAGGATAGGGGTTCGTGGAGTTTTTCCCCTGGAAGCTCTGGCCTTGGGGCCTCCAGTTGGGAGGGCCTAGGGGGCATGGGCCTCGTCACTCGCTGCTCGCTTCTCAGGGGCTTTTCGGGTGGAGGAGAGAGCAATGTCATGGAGGCCAGGAGCCCTGCCACCAGACCCAATACCAGGACAAGGGCTCCTATCCCCAGTTCCCTCAACAATACTCCTCCCCCACTCCTCACCTCATTCGGCCTTCAGCTTTCTCACTTCTTCAATGAGGGGTGGAACCACCTTGAATAGATCATCTACTACCCCATAATCCGCCTTCTGGAATATGGGTGCGTCGGGATCCTTGTTGATGGCCACAATCACCTTGGATGTGCCCATGCCAGCTAGATGCTGAATGGAGCCAGAGATGCCGCAGGCTATGTAGAGATTGGGCGTGACAACCTTTCCTGTCTGCCCCACCTGATCCGACTGAGGTCTCCATCCAGCGTCAACCGCAGCGCGGGAGGCACCAACTGTCCCTCCCAGGAGATCTGCTAGTGTCTCCAACATGGCGAAGTTCTCAGGTCCTTTCATACCCCTTCCACCCGAGACGATTATCTCCGCCTCGGTCAGGTCGGGCCTTCCTCCAGCCTCCTCCCTCAACTCGATGACCTTGGTACGCAGATCCGAATCCTCGAACTGCACCTCCACCTTGACCACCTCGGCCTTCATGGAAGGATCTGGTTCGATCTTGGGAAAGACATTGGGCCTCAGGGTCGCCATTTGAGGGACTGCCTTGCAAGCCACATAGGCGTAAAGCTTTCCAGCGTACATGGGTCTCCTTCCAACCAAGACCCCGTCCCTCAGTTCAAAGGCCACGCAATCGGAGAGCATTCCCACACCCAGTCTCGCAGCAACCCTCGGAGCCAGATCCTTCCCAGTAGAAGATGCTCCCATGAGGATGATCCTGGGCTCGAGCTGCTGAGCCACCTGAACCACTACCCTCGCATACGGGTTTGTCCTGTAGTCAGCGAGCTCAGGGGCCTCTGCCACAAACGCCCTCTTGGCACCCCACTGGCCCAGGGCCTCCGCATGGCCTGAGATCCCATCACCTCCCATCAGCACCGCGACCAGTTCTTCTCCGAGCTGATCTGCCAATCGCTTCCCCTCGCTTAGGACCTCCCAGCTCACCTTTCGGATTGTTCCGTTTCTCTGTTCTACAACTACTAGCACGCCAGTTGCCATGACGATTCTCCTCCCGAAGTTTTGTCTCCCATTTCTCCGCGGTTCATATCACCTTGGCCTCCTCCCTGAGGAGCTTGGCCAACTTGGCTGCCTTCTCCTCCGGAGTCTCGCCTTCCACTATCTTCCCCGCTTTTCTCGGTGGGGGAAGTTCCACTCGGAGTATTTCGGTTGTGTCCCCTTCCTTTCCCACCTGCGCTGGATCCAGACCCAGGGCTCCCAGGTTCTTGGTCTCCAAGGGCTTTTTCTTGGCCTTCATGATTCCTGGCAATGAGGCATAACGGGGTTCATTTAGTCCTTTCTGGCATGTGATGAGCACGGGGAGAGAGCATTCTATGATCTGACTTCCTCCCTCCACTTGTCTATTGACCCTCACTGTCCTAGCATCTATCCACTCCAGGCCATTGACGAACGTCAACTGAGGGATCCCCAAAAGCTCAGCCACAGCTGGCCCCACCTGGGCCATGTCGTCATCTATGGCCTGCTTGCCAGCGAAGATTATGTCGAAGGGTATGCTCTGGAGAATCTTTGCCAGAATCCTGGCTTTTCCGAGACTGTCTGTCGTGCCCACGAGGGCAGGATCGTCCACGTGAATGGCCTTGTCAGCCCCCATGGCCAAGGCAGTTCTTATGGCCTCGACTGCTCTTGCAGGGCCAATGGAGACTATGGTCACGGTCCCACCGTGCTTCTCCTTGGTCCTCAGGGCCTCCTCGACACCGAACTCACAGTAAGGGTTCATGATCCACTTGATATCGTCCTCGATTATCCAAGTCCCCTGAGGATTTACTTTGATTTGGGTCTCGGTGTCCGGAACCTGTTTCATCAGTGCCACTATTTCCACTTTCAGACCTCCTCGAATGGATTTTTCAGATCAGGCCCACGGCCTGGTTCAGATCCTTTCCCAAACAGTAGCCATCCCCATGCCTCCGCCCACACAGAGGGTCGCAAGCCCAAGGGTCAAGTCTCTCCTTTTCATCTCGTAAAGCAAAGTCACCACTATCCTGCAACCTGTTGCCCCCACTGGATGGCCAAGGCCTATGCCGCTTCCGTTCACGTTAACAATGGACCGGTCCCATCCTATCAGCCTCTCGCAGGCCAAGTATTGGGCTGCAAAAGCCTCATTGCACTCTATGAGCTGGATGTCCTTGAGAGACAACCCCGCTTTCTTCAAGACCTTTTGAGTGGCTGGCACGGGGCCATAGCCCATGAGTTCCGGCTCCACCCCGGCTACCGCATTGGCCACAAGTCTAGCCATGGGTTGGATACCCAGCTCTCTTGCCTTGCTCCTCTTCATTAGGACCACTGCGGCTGCGGCATCGTTGATCCCAGAGGCGTTTCCAGCAGTCACAGTGCCATTGGGTTTGAAGACTGGGGGGAGTTTCGCCAAATCCTCCATGGTCAGGCCAAATCTCGGATGTTCATCCGTATCAACCACTTTGGGTTCGCCCTTCTTTTGCTGAACCTTGAACGGCACGATCTCTTCCTTGAATTTTCCCGATTTGATGGCAGCCTCTGCGTTGTTGTGGCTCCTCAAGGCCACTTCGTCCTGTTCCTCCCTTGTTATCCCGTATTTCTCAGCGAGGTTCTCAGCTGTAAGGCCCATTATGAGACCGCTCCAAGCATCCGTCAGGCCATCCCAGACACCGTCACCTAGTCGGGCAGGCCTGAGTCTCAGACCCCAGCGGGCTCCCTCTATGTAATAGGGAGCGTCGCTCATGGCCTCGACACCGCCGGCAACTACTATGTCAGCATCTCCTGCTTGGATTACCTGAGCCCCGTAGACTATCGCCTGCATCCCCGACGCGCAATTTCTCTGTATGGTGACCCCGGGCACCTCTATGGGAAGTCCCGCTTTGAGGGCAGCGAGCCTCCCCAAGGTGAGCTCATTGGGTTTTTGCAAGCAGCACCCGAAGATCACGTCGTCTACCTGATTCTTCTCTATCCCAGCCCTCCTTATCACCTCCTCCACAACCGCAGCTGCCAAGTCAACCGCTGATACGTCCTTAAAGGCACCTCCGAAATCGCCTATCGCTGTTCGTACAGCAGCCACAATACACACATCATCCATTTTCAGTTCACCCCCCCTTCTCTGTGCCGCAACACCATCTCTTGGCGGCCTCTCTTAGTCTCTCACCTGTCCTTGAACTTGGGCTCCCTCTTCTCGAGGAATGCTGTCATTCCCTCTTTGCGGTCCTCTGTCTCGCAAAGGAGTGAGAAATACTCTGCCTCGAGCTCGAGACCTGAATAGAGGTCTCTCTTTAGCCCCTCTATCACCACCTCCATAGCGTACTTCACAGCAAGCTGGCCTTTGGATACGATCTTTTCGGCCAGGGCCTTGGCCTCGGATAGGACCTCCTCATGGGGCACCACCTTGTTCACTAGCCCAATTGCCAATGCCTCCTGAGCTGAGATGAACTCACCTGTCAAGATCATCTCCAAGGCCTTGGCCTTGCCCACGACCCTGGGAAGCCTCTGGGTGCCACCTGCTCCAGGAAAAACACCCAGCTTTATCTCGGGCACTCCGAACTGTGCTTTTTCCCCAGCAATCCTCATATGGCATGCGAGAGCAAACTCAAGCCCACCTCCAAGGCAGTACCCGTGGATTGCAGCTATGACTGGCTTTCTCATCTCCTCTATGCGGTTGAGGGTCCTGTGGAATATTACTGTCAGCTCTTTGGCGTCTTCCTTTCCTTTCACAGCTTGCAACATCCTTATGTCCGCCCCGGCTATGAAGGCTCGACCCTCACCAGAGAAGACGACCGCTTTTATGGAATCATCCCTCTCGAACTGGCCGAAAACGTCCTCTATTTCCAAAAAGACCTCTCTGCTCAAGGCATTCATGGGAGGATTGTTGATGGTCGCAAACGCTATCCTGTTCTCAACCCGATAGGATATTTTTCCATCTCCCATTTCTCTCCTCCTTATACTGTCATTGCCACCCCTATGAGCCGAGTGCCATTCCCTCCGCTGCGCCCCTTTGGCCTTGTGCCATCAATCCCCTGGCTAGGATCTCGAATACCTGGGAGCATATTTCCTTGAGCGGACGTTTCCTCCCCTTGGAAAAAACCCAGTAAGTAGACATCTCGTCCAAGGCCCCGAAGATTACCCGCTTGGCGACAGAGGGGGATATACCGGACCTGATCAGCCCTTCTCTTTGCCCTTGGGCCACTATATCGGCCAGGATGTCCAGATATTCGTGGAACTTTCGGTTTTCATAATGCTTCATGAACTTGTTGCTCTGTCTGAGCTCCACCTGAATCACTTCCGCCATGTCCGGATTGCTCTCCACGAGCCCCAGGTGAGTGTTCACGAAAACCCTAAGCTTCTCGATGGGGTCCTCGACCTCAGAGAGCTTGGATCGCATGGTCCGGATGATCTTTTCCATCTCTTCCTCGAATATGTGGATGAGGATATCGTCCTTGCTCTTGAAATACAGGTATATTGTGCCATCTGCCACCTTGGCTTCCCGTGCGATCTCCGAGACTTTGGCGTTGTAAAAGCCTTTCTGAGCGAAGACTTTGACAGCCGCCTGGAGGATCCTATCGTGTTTCGTATTTTCCCGATTTCGAGGCAAGGGGCGAAAATTCCTCTTCTGAATGATCATTCATTCGCCCCTTGATATCACACCCCATCCGCCACTGTCAAGGCGCCGCTCATTCAGAATACTGTGATTCAGGTCATGGGCTTGAAATAGACAATGTCAAGGATGTTCCCCTCCCTGAGCTCCTTTTCCTTTAACACTGCCTCAACAGGCATTCCGATATAGACGTCCTGGGGTTCTACTTCTCCCAGAAAATGAACAAGGCCACCATCTGCATCTTCCAACATCACCATGGCCACTATCTTGGGCTCCTCAAGCCTGTTCTCGTCCATGTCCTCATAACACACTGTGAAGGTGTGCACTACCCCCCTCTTGCTCACCTCCAGGTAACTGTCTTCTATTCTCTCCATGCACTCTTCGCAATAGATGCGAGGCGGAACAAATACTTTATCGCATCTATTACATCTCGTGCCCAAGAACTTTCCCTCTTCCTTGATGGCCCTGAAGAATCTTTCCCCTGCCCTTCCCATCGTATACACATAATAAACCGGGATTTCCCCCTTCCAATATCCTAGCTCTGTTGTCCTACTGAGTCTCTCAGCTATTGCCATGGTGTCTCCTCCCACGTCTCTCCGTTTTACACCTCTCGCACAACTCCTTTGATATCCCTCCGAGACGTTTCCTTCTTGAGACAACTATAACGGCTTGAAATACTTGATATCCGTTATTGCCCCTATTCTCTCCTCTGGTGGCTTCCAGACTGCCTTCACCTTCATGCCAATCTTTATTTCGTATGGTTCTATCTCGTCTATCATGTGAAGGATTCCCATGCCTTTGGATGCACCATCAATTTCTATCACTGCCGGAGTATAGTAACGCTGACCTGGTGGGATTCTGCTGGCCTTCCAATCCACGTGGCTCACAACAAATGTGTTTATGGTCCCAGTGTCTTGGACATAGACCCACTCATCTGTCGGTCTCCAACAAAGTTCACAGAACATCCGAGGAGGCAGCATTATCCTCCGACAGCCATTGCACTTTTTGGCTATGATGCGGCCGTTTTTGAGTTCCTGAAGATACCTGCCTATGGCAATTCCGTTGTCCCAGGCATAATAAAGCTTGGGCTTCCATTTGATAGTGAGGACCTTGCCATCTCTCATATCTGTCTCGCTCAAGGCGGTTACACTGGCCTTTATTCTTGTCTCGTCGAGCATTTTTTCCCTCCTCATCTCCTCATCACGACTACTGTCCCAACTTGCATAAGGTCTCCCCATGCCTGAGCCAAGCCACAAGTGGGTTTGCCTGGCACCTGACGCTTCCCCGCTTCTTCCCTCAGCTGAAGAAAAATCTCGATAATCTTCATTAAGCCTGCTGCAGCAATAGGATTACCGACTCCCAAGAGTCCACCCGATGGACAAATGGGAAGATCTCCATCCCTCTGGGTTACTCCATCCACAAGAAGTTGAGGAGCTTCCCCTTTTCCGCAAAGGAGCAATCCTTCCATGTGGTGGAGCTCCTTGTATGTGAACGGATCGTATGGTTCTGCCACATGTATCTCCTTCCTAGGCTCCCTTATCCCAGCCATCTCATATGCCATTCTGGCTGCTTTCTCCACATAGTCCGGATAAGCTAAATCCCTCGTGCACCAGTAAGCGGTATCGAGGCTGTATCCCACTCCATCTATCCAAACAGGTTTATCAGTTACCCTGTTAGCCACATGCTCAGCAGCGAGAACAATGGCCGCAGCCCCATCCGAAGTGGGGCTTATATCCAATCTGTTTACTGGGTAAGCCATCACTTCAGACTTGAGCACGTCATCCACGGTTATTTCCTCCGCCACTTGGGAGGATGGATGATCCAAGGCGTTCTTTTTGTTCTTCACAGCAACGAGAGCTATGTCCCTTTTGGAAATGCCATATGTCGTCATATATCGATGCATTTCCAGGGCGAAAATCCAGATAAGAGTCGGGTAAAGGGGCTGCTCTGTTGTGTGATCGAAGATGGTGAGAAACGCCCCTGCCGGATGTGGGTGACAGCTGGACATCTTTTCTTCTGCTACCACAAGACAGGTATCAAACATACCAGATGCCACGTGATACCATCCTTGAATGGGAGCAAACACTCCAGTTCCCCCTCCCACGAAGTTCCTCATGTAAGGCTTTCGGAATCCGCCGGCTCCATCTATTAGGTATTCTCCGTTCATATGCACCCCGTCAAAGGCATCCGGAGCTGTCCCCAGCACCACGCAATCTATATCCTTAATGGTCATTTCGCAGGAATCTAAGGCCATCCGGACCGCCTCAAAGGCCAGTTCCTTGGGAGTTTCCTGCGCCCTTCGCACAAATTTCGTTATTCCTGCCCCTACAATGGCTACTCTCCTGAAGCCCATGCTATTCACCTCCTAGTCATTGGAAAGGATAACAACAGCGCCCGTGGTGGTTGGGACACCTCGCCAACTGTGGGCAAGTCCAGTTCGAACATCCGGAAGCTGCGCCTTTCCCTTCTCTCCCCTTAGCTGAAGGACTACCTCTAGAACCTTCTGGCCTCCATTGGCCTCAAAGAGATGGCCCACTCCTAGGCAACCTCCCGAGACGTTCACAGGTAGTTCACCGTCCATTTCGGTTGCCCCAGATTCGGTCAAATATCCGGCCTCTCCAGGCCCACATAGCTTGAGGTCTTCTAAGTGCTGAAGTTCCTTGTAGGAGTATTCATCACTGAGCTCGACGAAGTCTATTTCTGACCTGGGACTTCTTATTCCAGCCATCTTGTAAGCCATCTCCGCCGCGAGCCTGGTGTAAACCGCCGAGCCCCAATCCCTAGTTTCCAAACTGGGCGTGTCTGAGCACCACCCAATCCCCCTTATCCAGATGGGCATGTCGTTGAGGGACTTGGCTATGTCCTCAGCAGCTAGAACCATGACTACTGCTCCGTCAGCTGTTGGAGCCACATCGAGCCTTCTCAGAGGATAAGAGATCCACTCTGAGCTCATCACGTCGTCCAGCTCCAGCAACGCTCCATGAGCAGCGAAGGGATTCAAGAGGGCATTCCTCTTGTTCTTCACCACTACCGCCGCGCATTGCTCCAAGGTCGTGCCTGTCTCGAAAAGGAACCGGTTCATTTCCATCCCCGCTACAAAATCGGGATGAAGTCCCAGGGGTCGATTGTAGATGGGATCGAGGGCAAATCCCACCATGTGCGGTATGGTGAGCATGTTAGAGGCCTTGCTCATGCACTGGACAGCCACAATTCTGCATACCCCGGAAAGTATCATCATGACCCCTTGGGCGAGGGACTGGATGAAGTCACCTGGAACGGTGCTTATGGGCTTAAGAACTGCCCCAAGCTGATCGTTACAATATTCGTCTGAGATGCTGTAGCCTTCGAGGAAGTCCTCGGAAGTAGCCACGAAGCCATCTATGTCCTTCGGTTCCACCCCCGCATCCATGTAAGCTCTCACAGCTGCCTCGTGGGTTAGTTCCCGATATGAAACATCAGGGGAAGTGGGCCTGAAACCCGTTGTGCCGACTCCGACTATTGCAACCCTCTTTCGCATGGTCTCCTGCCTCCTTTTCTACCAGAAAGACTGATTGAAGCCATATAACCGAGCACTATTCTTTCATCACCTCCTTTCTTACATCCTCCATCCCCCTGTTACTTCAATGCAGGCCCCTGTCATAAAGCTTGCTTCATCAGAGGCCAAAAAAGAGATCACGTTGGCTATTTCTTCGGGTGTGCCCATTCTCCCTAGGGGTGTATCCCGAATGATCATCTCTCTATATTTATCCGGCATTCTAGCTATGGTAGGGGTATCGGTGAGCCCTGGGAGCACGGCATTCACATTTATACCGTATTTTCCAACCTCTCTGGCTACAGATTTCGTGAGCCCCAAGATCCCAGCCTTGGCAGCACTGTAACTGACAGCGGCTATCTCTCCTGTCCTCCCGTAGACAGAAGAGACGTTGATAATCTTTCCGTAGGTTCGCTCTATCATGTGAGGGATTACAGCCCTCATGGTATTGAGGGTACCCTTGAGGTGGACCCTGAGAACTGCATCCCAATCATCGTCCGTGACCTTCAGGAGGGTTCCAGGTCTGTCAAAACCAGCATTGTTGACCAGTATCTCAAGCCTCCCCCATTTTTCCAGCACTTCCTCGACCATGGCCTCCACAGCCACCCTATCACCCACATCGCATGGGACCAAGAGGCTCTTCTTTCCCCTCTCCTTGAGCTCTCTCCAGACCGAATCCCCTGTCTCTGCGTTCCACTCGGCAATTACTACCCAAGCTCCCTCGGAGGCCAATTTCAAAGCAGTTGCTTTCCCTATTCCCTGCCCTGCGCCAGTAACAACTGCGACCCTGTCCTTGAGTCTCATCCCAGCACTCTCAACCGGAATTCTCATCCGGAAACATGCACATAGCACCTGGCGGGCTCGATAGGGAAAACTCACTGCCGCCCGAGCTCAAAGGAAAGACCTGTGCATAATTTTTCAGATTAACCACAGGATGGAAAAAAGGGTCCAAACTTTGCTTGAAAGGTCTGTGGCCCTTCTTAAGGGAGAAACGCGTCAACGAAAAAGAGCGGAGCAATTCCACCATGACCCGAGCCGCCTTCTCCGAGAGACCACCGAGCTCTCTCCCCGAGACCCATTTGACCGAGGAAGCGGCCTAACATTATCACGGCTCCATTTAAATTGTAAAGCCCATCTATGGAGAGGATATTGTCGAGGGATTGCGTACATGTATCCACCCGGGAAACTCACTTTTCCAGTTTTTCCCGGGGCCCTACGACGTAGGGCCATTTCCCCTCGTCTTGCCCCCCTTGGGGAGGGGCGAGCTCAGGACGCCCGCAGAGACCGCATCACGCCAATCCAGATGCTGCCTCCTTCTGACCACCTCCCATCAACCCCGGCGCTTACCCCGTGCCTTGGCTCCCATCCAGCCCGTATTTGCGGACGCGCAGAGCGCGTCCCTTCCCCCAAACCGCCTTTAGAGACTCGAGCCAATTACCCTCTTTACCTTACCCTCCCTTTGGGTGATCGAGCCCCATTTGGATCTTCGTCCATGGACTTGCCGTAGCGCTCCAACACCTCTGCCACTTTTGGATGGGGTTTGTCTAGAGCATGGGCCTGCACAGCCCGGAAGAATCTCAAAGTCCACTCCTGGGCCAACTTCCTGTTCCCAGCGAACACAACCAAAAGTCCTGGGTGAAAGGCGCTTATCTCCGCTATAGCACTGGATGTGAAGGAAGGCCTATAATAAGGAACCTTGGCTGGGTTTAGGAAATCAGCATAATTAGCCTCTATTACCAACGCGCAATGTCTGTAAGAGGAGAGCTCCGAAAGTTGCTGGTGGAAGGCGGGCATCTTAGCGAAATCCGTGAGCATATTGTCCATGGTCTTTCTCTCCACGATGGCCAGAAGCTCCCCTTTCTCGCCAGCCAGTGCATAATCTCCAACAGGGAGCTTTTGTCTTGTCACCTGGCAACCTAGGAACTTCCAGGGGTACCTTTCCGAGGTATCCACCAAGATGTTGATGGAACACGCCCCCGATGTACTCAGTTTTACCCTTGTCCTGTGGCTTGTGAGGGCCCTCTGGGTGCGCCAGAAAATTTGCTCGTATTCCCCCTCCTTGGTCCTGTATTTCTTAGTAAGGAAGAGAAAGTCGCACCTTTTCCTCTTGGCCCTATCTAAAACCAAGGAGAGCCTCTTTCCCAGCCTTTTCATAAGCAAAATTGGGACCCTCTCGAGCTCCTTGTGAGCCGGTATCCACGAACCCCTTTCCTCCCGCATGCAAAAAACATTTCCTTTCTGGCCCGGCCACCTCTCTCGAACCCTGAGCCCTAGAAGTATCTTGTCACCTTTTCTTATGGTAAGCCGATAGGGGAACCTGGGGTCATGGACCTCTTCCAAGACGAAGAAGGTCGCTTGTCCCTGTTCCTTCGAACTCTCGTTCATGAGAATTTCTCCACGCCCTCCTACCTGTGCGCCATAAACTTGAAATTCGGGGATATCTTCTCTCAAGATGAGGCCTGTGGCAACTCCGCACCTGCGACTTAGTCCCACGCTCCAGCCAAAAAGCTCCCAGTGCTCATCCTGCATCCCGTTGCCCCCCTTCTGGGTCAAACTAACAGTTTCCCTTGGATCTTAGGGAGCTACCCCTCCGAAATGGAGCTAACCCAATGACTACTGCATCCAGATGAATCGAATGCCCCTATTATGGTCGTCCATGGCCCCGATCCTAGGCTTGGGGCCGAATCAAGGCAATGAGACCTTATGGGGGGCGGTAGGAATGCGAAGGGGCAAGTTCCTCAGAAGAACACGCTCGGCGTATCCGGAGACACGGACCAGAGGTAAACCAAAACATATCCGGCCTAAGGATTGACGGGAAGACGGAGGGAAAGTGGCCTGCAAGGGCTGAAGTGGCGGAAAAGCCAGACGGTGGTGGGCCGAAGTAAGGAGCCCGCCCCTTCGCCAGGTCTTCAAGTCAAGGAAACGAGGCCTCGGGCCGAGATGGCCTCGAGATGACGCCACCGCGGGTCTCCTAGGAGGGGCGAACTCCGTGCGCCCGCGGCGCAGGGCCGTACGGATCCCCAGGGACATTTGGGCGGACCCGGCGGACCGGGTCCCTTGTACGTAAGATGTAAGGTCAAACAGGTAGGGCCTTCCAGGGTTAAAACCAA
>Ga0197142_1000676_pt1 | contig 31496 bp, 26 predicted proteins | sample GBS60_MetaG_FD_148614 | JGI IMG/M metagenome (GOLD analysis project Ga0197142, IMG submission 148614) | Sediment microbial communities from Great Boiling Springs, Gerlach, Nevada, United States - GBS 60_MetaG | ecosystem: Environmental > Aquatic > Thermal springs > Hot (42-90C) > Sediment...
CGTCTCGGCGATGATGCGGCGTTTGCCCATCCGGCGCGCCAGGAGCACCTGACCGAGCGCGTTGTTGATCTTGTGCGCGCCCGTGTGCAGCAGGTCCTCGCGCTTGAAATAAATCCTCGCGCCGCCGGCGAACTCACTCAAGCGCCGTGCCAGGTACAGCGGCGTCGGGCGGCCGGCATAGTTCCTCAGCAGCTCGGCGAGTTCGGCCTGGAAGGCCGGATCGCCGCGCGCCTCCAGATAGGCCGCCTCGAGCTGCTCGAGCGGCGACATGAGGATCTCCGGCACGAAGCGCCCGCCGTAAGGTCCAAAATGCCCGCGGGCATCCGGAAGCGCACTGCTCATGAAGCCCCCTCCCGGAGAGCGGCCTCGAGGAACGCCGCCAGTTTTCGGTGATCTTTCTTGCCCGGCGCCGACTCCAGGCGCGAGCAGGCGTCAACGCCCCAGGGCCGAGCCGTCCGGATCGCCTCGCCGACGTTGTCTGCGTCCAGACCGCCCGCCAGGATGATCCGATGCTTGAGACCCGCTACCCGGCGCCAGTCGAACGTCCGCCCGCTGCCGCCGACGAGCGGCCCGGCCGGCGCGTCGAGCAGGAAGGCCTCCGCCTCATACCGATCCAATAGCTCGGCGCGAAAGCCGGCCTCGACGGGCAAGGCCCGCCAAACCCGGAGCCCGGCCGGCGGCGGCGTCTCGCCGTGGAGCTGGACCACATCGAGGCCGAGCGCGCCGGCGAGCTGCGCGACCGCCTCGGCCGATTCATTGACGAAGACCCCGACCTTCCAGACCCGCCCGGGCAAGCCCGTCACCAGCTCCGCGGCTCTCTCCGGCGGCACATAGCGGGGACTCTTCGGCCAGAAATTAAATCCCAGGGCCGAGGCGCCGCCTTCGATCGCCGCCAGGGCGTCCTCCCGGTTGGTGATGCCGCAGATTTTGACCATCATGGAAGGAGCGCCCGCAGGGCGGCGGCCGGGTCTAGGGCGCGCATGAGGTGCTCGCCCACCAGGAACGCCTGGTAGCCGGCGGCGCGCAGCCGCTCGATGTCGCTCGCCGACTGAATGCCGCTTTCGCTGACGCGCGTCACTCCGGGCGGGATCTTTTCCGCCAGGCGCAGCGAAGTTTCCAGATTTACCTCGAAGCTATGCAGATTCCGGTTGTTGACGCCGATCAGCTCTGCGCCCGAATCGAGGGCCGGACCGAGCTCGCTCTCCTGGTGAACCTCGACCAGAGCCGCCATGCCGTAGGAGGCCGCCGCCTCGCGCAACCGGCGCAGCTCGTCGGCGCTCAGGATCGCGGCGATCAACAGAATCGCGTCGGCGCCCATGGCCGCCGCCTCAACGACGTGGATCTCCTCGAGGGTGAAATCCTTGCGCAGCACGGGCAGCCTCACGGCCGAGCGGGCCGCCTCGAGGTCCCGAGCGCTGCCCTGGAAGAACTCCTCCTCCGTCAGAACCGAGAGGGCCGCCGCCCCGCCTGCTTCGTAGGCGCCTGCCAGCCGAGACGGGTCCACCGCTCCGGCCAGCGTCCCTTTGCTCGGCGAAGCCCGTTTGATCTCGGCAATCAAGGCGGGCTCGCGGACGGAGAGCGCCGCGCGGAAGTCACGACGCTCCGCGATCCGCCTGGCAGCCCGCTCTTCGAGCTCGTCCCGGCGCCGCCGCACCGCCTCCAAGCCCGCCCGTTTCGCCGCGACGATTCGGGCGAGAATATCGGGTATGGCCGCCGTCATTCGGGAACTTCTCATGATAGCAGGGGCGCCGTGAGCGGACCGGCGCTTCCGGCCGAGGGGCCCGGCCGCACGGCAGGGCTTCAGCGTGCCGGAGGGGAGCCGAGGATCGTCGCCGGTCCCGGCTTAACGCGGAGGCTGGTCGGGATTGTTCGGGGAGCGGCGGGCGGGGGGCTCGGCGCGGATATTCCCGATGGGCGGCCCCTTGCGCAGCCGCTCGAGATCGGCCACCAACTGACGGGTGATCTTTTCGGCGACGTCGGCGCTGGCGCCCCGGAACTTGGCGCCCTTGCTTTCTTGGATCGTGGACCAAAGCACGTCGCCGTCGCGGTCCACCAGGCGCACCGCCGCGCTTGCCTCGTGTTTGCGTTCCTGGATTCGGCTCGATTCGTTCTCCCCGGCGCCGGCGCTGGCCGAGACGCCTCGCCCGCCGATGTAACGGCCGGTGGAAGTTCGGGGCGCGCCCACGGCGATCGAGCCGCGGGCGTCGATGCCCTCGGCGCTCTGGTAGACGTCGGTGTAGATGAGATCTTCGGCGGAGCCGCGCAGGAAGGCGTCGGCGCGGTCCGGGTTCTCGGTGATGATGAACAGCCCGGTCCGCTGTAGGCTGCTGATGATCATGTCGCGGATCTGATCGGCCCCGTCGCCGCCCGAGAGCCGCTCAACGTGAATGCGCCGCACCTCGAGCAGCCGCCGGCTGAGCTCCTCCTCGGCCGCGAGCGGCAGGCCTCCGATCAGCATCAGCCAAATGCAGGTCCTCATCGGGCTACCCCTTCCCCGCTCTCCGGGCGTCTTCGTCCTGGTACTCGACCTTGAGGTTCGTGCGCACCTCGAGCGCCACCAGCAGCGAGCGGATGTCGTCCTTGTCCACCCGAAAGACCATCGCCTGCGGTGCGCCCGCCTCGTCGGTGAAGCCGACGGTGAGAAAATGCTTGCGGCTCTTGCTCAGCACCAGCAAAGGCGAAATGATCACCCCCATGGCGTAGCGGCGGCTGACCCTCTGCCCGTATTCAAGCAGGGTGATCTGCTGCCATCGCACCGCGTAGCGGACCGGACCCGCCTGGAAGATCAGGAAGTCACTGTCGGTTGTGATCAGACGACCCTTGGGTCGCTCGGCGAGCGCCGCGACCGTCCCGCCGACATATTCCACCCGCCCCGCGCCCGGCTCAGCCAGGCTCAGGGCCGCAACAGACACGAGCAGCGCGATTGTCCGCATGAGCCCGAACCCGTCGTGAATCTAGTGGCGCGGGCGGCCCGGCCGTCTCGGAGAATCTTGGGCCTTACGCCCGCGCGCGGCGTCCGACGCCGAGCACGTCGCGGGCATAGGCGACGCTCCGCTCGACGTCGTAGCGCTGCTGGGCGCGCAGCGCGGCCTCGTACTCCGGCGGCACGCCGCCTGCGCCGGCTATGACCATGGAGCCCATAAACGGGCGTCCGTTTCTGACCAGTTTCAGGAACCGCGCCAGCTCAGCGCCGGATCGCCCCGGAAGGGTCTTCCAGAACTCCGGCTCAAGAAAAGGCAGCACTTGCGGCGGACGGCCCGTGATGATCTCCAATTGCAGGGGAACGCCGGGGCAAAGCGCGGCAAAACGCGCCGTCCACTCCTTGAAGTCGATGGTCCCGTCCCCGAGAGCCACCCACTGAAAGGCCGCCCCTCGCGGGTGCTCCCAGACGACGGAATCGCGGACGTGGGAGGTGGCCACATAAGGCGCCAGTACCTCGAGCGTCTCGAGCGGATCCTCCAGGACCGCCACCGGGTTGCCGGTATCCAGGCAGCAGCCCACCGCCTCCGGGCCGGCCTCTTCGATCAGGCTCCTGAGCTCGGCGGCCAGAAAGTCGCCGTGGTTTTCGATGGCAAGCTTGATCCCCTCGCCCGTCAGGCGGCTTTTGACGGCGCGCAAAATCTTGAGCGTCGGCTCGATATGAGGCGCGATGGGCCGGTCGGCCGGGCCGCCGACGAAACAGCGCAGGACCTTGGCGCCGATCGCCTTCGCCACCCGGACTCCCATGGCGATGTAGTCCTCGGGCCGGTCCGTGCGTTTACCCCAGCTCTTGGTGGTGGGCGTGATGCAGCCGATGGCGGCGTCGAGCGCCAGGCCCGCTTCCTCAGCCCGCCGGCGCACCTGCTCCAGGTGAGCCGGCTCGAGGCTCTCGTAGTCGCCGGGCGCCGCCAGTTGCAGGCTATCCAGTCTGAGCCGCACGGCGAAGTCGATTAGCTCGAACGCTTTCCAGCGAAGCGCCCGAACCGAATAGGCGTCCAGGCCGAGAGGCACTTTCGCCTGTGCAAGAGCGGGCGCGGCCGCCAGAGCCGCCGCCGACCCCAAGAAGCTGCGCCGGGTCATGACCTTATCAAAATACCCCAAGCGCGGGCGGCCGGGCGATATAATCCCCGTCGAGAATGCTCAGCCGACGTTCGTTTTTGGGCGGCCCCGCGCTCGTCGGCCGCCCGTCAGCCGCCCGGCGGCCGAATCTTCTGTTCCTCATTGCCGACGACCACCGCCACGATGTGTTGGGCGCCGCCGGGAATCGGCAGGCCGAAACGCCGAATCTCGACCGCCTGGCGCGCCAGGGCACACGCTTCTCCCACCATTACGTCAACTATCCGATGTGCACGCCGTCCAGGCAGTCCGTGCTGACCGGACTGCTGCCGCACGCCTGCGGCGTCCCGCTGCTTTCGAGCGTGCTGGCCGACGAGCAGCTCACCGTTGCCGAGCAGCTTCGTGCCGCGGGCTATTTCACCGCTGCCTTCGGCAAGATGCACTTCAACCGGAGGCCGGCGCCCGGCATCCATGGTTTTGAAATCGCTTTGGTGGATGGGGCCTTCCAGGAGGCCTGGCGCGCGGAGGTGAAGCCGCGGCCGGTGCCGGAAGAGATCGCCGTCAAGCCCCCGTGGCGGCCCTTCCGGGATCCGGCCCGCATCTGGCTCAACGCGGACAAGCTCCCCTATCCGCGCTTCGAGGAGGACATGGCGGGAACTTTTCTGGCCCGGAAGGCCGCGGCGTTCCTTCGCAAGCCACCCAAGCGGCCGTTCGCGGTTTGGGCCAGCTTCTTCGAGCCGCACTCCCCTTTCGACTTCCCCATCGAGTACCGCGATCGCTTCGACCCGGCGCAGTTCGCCGCACCGCGCCCGGGGCCGGAGGATGCCTGGCAGATCCCGCTCATCTTCCGGGGGCTCAGCGAGCGGGACAAACAGGGCATCATTGCCGCCTACTACACTTCGGTCGCTTTTCTCGATCGCAACGTCGGGCTGGTGCTTGAAGCGCTCGCGCAAGCCGGGCTCGAGGAGGACACGCTGGTCGTCTATTGGGGCGACAACGGCTACTCGCTCGGCGAGCATGGCCGATTTGAAAAGCATTGTTTCTATGAACCGGCCGTGCGCGTGCCGCTGATATTGCGCTTTCCGGGGCGGATCCCCGCCGGGCGCGTCGTCGAGAGGATGACCGAGTCGCTGGATCTGGCGCCGACGCTGCTTGAGCTTTTGGGAGTGAGGCCGCTTGCCGGCCTGCAAGGCGAAAGCCTCGTCCCGCACCTGGAGAGTAGTGGTCAAGCCCGGGGGCGCGACCACGTCTTCAGCGAATATCTGCACAACGAGGAGCTCATGATTCGCACCCGGCGATGGAAGCTCATCTATTGCTCGGGCAGACGCAAGCGCGACGACGGCTACGAAACCGAACGGCCCACCCCGGGACGCTACACGCGCCTGTTCGACCTGGAGCGAGACCCGGGCGAGTTCACCGACCGTTCCGCCTCCTACCCGGAAGTGACGACCGAACTCCTCGAGCTGGCCCTGAGCCGGTTTCGCACCACGCACCCGGAGGCAAGTCGCGAGCCGGCCGGGCTTTCCGCCGAGGACGCGCTCGACTGGTACTTGCGGCCTCGCCCGGCTTCGTAGCATGGCCGCCGCCCCGCGGTGCGAAAATAGAGTTGCAGGCGCCGGCGTTTCGCCGCAAACTAATAAAGTTAACGGAGGTGCGTTGAACCCCAGATTCGCGGAAACTCTTGCTGCGCACGAACCGGCCGATCGCTGGACCGTGGCCGACGCCGCCGAGCTGTACGACGTGGCCGGCTGGGGCCAAGGCTACTTTTCCGTCGGCGAGAACGGCCACCTCTGGGTCCATCCGACCAAGGATCCGGCGCGCGCCATCGACCTGAAGAAGCTCGTGGACACGCTCGTGCTGCGCGGCATCTCGCTGCCGATCCTGCTTCGCTTCGGTGAAATCCTCAAGCACCGGGTGAACGAGATCCGCCTGGCCTTCGAGCACGCCATCGAGGAGAACGGCTATCGCGGGGAGTACCGCTGCGTCTACCCGATCAAAGTGAACCAGCAGCGCCAGGTGGTCGAGGAGATCTACCGACACGGCAGGCCGTACGGCTTCGGACTCGAAGTGGGTTCCAAGCCCGAGCTGTTGGCCGTGCTGGCCATTGCCGACAACTCCACGCCGATCATCTGCAACGGCTTCAAGGACGACGAGTACATCGAGATGGTGATGCTGGCCACCAAGATCGGCCGGCAGATCATCCCCGTCGTGGAGAAGTACACCGAGCTCGACCTGGTGATCAAGCACGCCGCGCTCATCGGCGTCGAGCCCGTCATCGGCATCCGGATCAAGCCCGCCGCGCGCGGCTCCGGCCGCTGGAAGAGCTCGAGCGGGTATCGCTCGAAGTTCGGCTTGACGCTCAACGAGGCGATGCGTGCGCTCGAACAGCTCAAGAGCCTGGGCATGCAGGACTCGCTGCGCCTGCTCCACTTTCACCTGGGGAGTCAGATCACCAACATTCGCACCATCAAGGCTGCGGTGACCGAAGCCGCACGCGTCTACGCGGAGCTCAAGCGCGCCGGCGCCGGTTTGACTCACTTGGACGTGGGCGGCGGGCTGGGCATCGACTACGACGGCTCGCAGAGCAACTTCGAATCGAGCGTGAACTACACGCTCCAGGAGTACGCCAACGACGTCGTCCACCACATCAAGAACGTCTGCGACGAGGCCGACATTCCGCATCCGACCATCGTCAGCGAAAGCGGGCGCGCCATCGCCGCCTACCACTCGGTGCTTGTCTTTAATGTTCTGGGCGTCTCCGGGCTCGGCGAACCGAACGTTCCGCACTCGGTGCCCGAGGACTACGAGCAGCCGGTCGTGGATCTGCTTGAAACCTATCAGGAGCTCAACGTCAAGAATCTGCTTGAGAGCTTTCACGACGCCCAGCAGTCGCTCGACGCCGCGCTCAACCTCTTCAGCCTGGGCTATCTGCCGCTCGAGCAGCGCTGCGTGGCAGAGAACCTCTACTGGGCCATCTGCCGGAGGGTGCTTAAACTGGCCGAGAACCTGGACTACTTTCCTGAAGAGCTCGAGGGCCTGGAGGCGATGCTCTCCGATACCTACTTCTGCAACTTCTCGCTGTTTCAGAGCATGCCGGACAGTTGGGCGGTCAAGCAACTGTTTCCGATCATGCCCATCCATCGCCTGAATGAGCGGCCCACGCGGCACGCCATTCTGGGCGACATCTCCTGCGACTCCGACGGCAAGATCGACCAGTTCATCGACCGGCGCGACGTCAAGCGGAGCTTGTTGCTCCATCCTTTCACCGGAGAGCCGTACCTGCTCGGCGCTTTCCTGATCGGCGCCTATCAGGAGATTCTGGGCGACCTGCACAACCTGTTCGGCGACACCAACGCCGTGCACGTCGCCACCAGCGAATCCGGCGAACCGGTGCTCGAAACCGTCGTCCGCGGCGATACCGTCCGCGAGGTGCTCGACTACGTGCAGTTTGACTCGGCGCGTCTGGTCGAGGAGTTCCGCTCCGATGTCGAGGCGGCGATGCGGGCGGGCCGGATCGACTACAAGGAGGCCGGGCGCCTGGTCCGCGTCTATGAGGAAGGCCTCCGCGGCTACACCTATCTCGAAGACGGTCACGGCCGCTGACGGCCCCTCCATCCTGGTTACGGCGGGGGAGACGTCCGGCGATCTCTACGCGGCGCGGCTCGTCGAGGCGCTCCGGCGAAGGCTGCCGAGGGCGAGCTTTTTCGGGTGTGCCGGGCCACGGATGCGCGCCGCCGGAGTGGAGCCTGTGGTCGACGCCGCCAGCCTGGCCGTGGTGGGTCTGGTCGAGGTCGTGTCCCACATCCCGCGCATTTATCGGGAATTCCGCAAGATTGTCGGCGAGGCCAGACGCCGCCGGCCCGATCTGGCCGTGCTGACCGACAGCCCGGACTTCAACCTGCCTCTGGCCCGGTCGCTCGCGCGGCTGGGCGTGCCCGTCATCTACCTGGTGGCGCCGCAGGTCTGGGCCTGGCGCAAGGGCCGCCTGCGCTCGATGCGCCGCGTCATACGCCGGCTGCTGTGCATCTTTCCCTTCGAGGAGGAGTTCTTCCGCCGTCACGGTGTGGCGGCCCAATACATCGGCCATCCGCTGGCGCACCGGGTGCGGCCGACGCTTTCCCGCGCGGATTTTTTGCGAAAGTATCACCTGCCGGACGACCGGCCCCTCGTCGTGCTGCTGCCCGGCAGCCGGGCCGGCGAAATCCGCCGGCATCTGGCGCCGTTGGCGGAGGCCGCCGAACGCCTGCGCCGAACGGAGGCGGTCTGCGCGCTGCTGGCGCTTGCGCCCGGCACCGGCGGCGTAACATTTTGGGAACCGTTTCGCTGGCCGGCCATCCAAGTGATTGAGGGCGATACGTGGAATGCGATCGCCCACGCGGAGGTGGCGCTTGCGGCCAGCGGGACCGTCACCATCGAGGCCGCCCTGCTGGGCACGCCCATGGTCGTCTTCTACCGAGTCAGCCCCCTGAGCTGGCTGCTCGGCCGCATCCTGGTTGACGTGCCTTTCTATTCGATGGTGAACCTGATCGCCGGCCGCCCGGTGGTGCCGGAACTGATGCAGAATGAGGTTAGCGGAGAATCGCTGGCCGAGCATGGCCGGCGGCTGCTCGCCGATGAGGAGGCCCGGCGGCGGATGAAGGCCGAACTGGCCGAGGTCGCCCGAGCACTCTCCGGCGACGAAGATCCCATCGAGAAAGCCGCCGCGTGCGTGATCGAGCTGTTGCCAAGAGGATTTGACTGAGATGTCCTTGAGTCGTTACTGGAGCCGCGCCCGGCGTTTCGCAGCCGGCGCCGCTTTGCTCGTGGCGCCGCTCGCCTCGGCCCTTGCCCAGCGTCAGACGGCGCGGCTCGACGTCGAGCATTATGTCATCCGCGCCGAGATCCACCCCCGCACCCAGGATCTCAATGCCGAGGTCGAGGTCCGCTTCCAGGCGCTCGACGACGCCGTGCGCAGCGCCTCCTTCCAGCTTCACAACGCCCTGCGGCTGGAAAAGGTCACCGACGAGACCGCCGCCGAACTGGCCGCGGACCGAAACGCGGAGGACTTCACCGTTCGCGTGAGCTTCTCCGAACCGCTCGAAAAGGGTAGCTCGAAAGCGATCCGGTTCTTCTACCGGGGCGTGCTCACCGGCAGGGAGGAGTCGCCGGTTTGGGGATTGACGTTCGCCGCCATCCGCCAGGATTTCGCCTTCCTGCTTTACCCGGCTCGCTGGTTCCCGATCAACGACTATACCGCCGACCGGTACACGGCGGAGCTGGAAATCCTGGTCCCGAGCGGCTACAAGGTGATCGCCGGGGGCATCGAATCCTCCGATGCGGCAGGGCCGGACAAGATCCTTTACCGCTTCCGGTTCACCCAACCGGCCTTTCCCGGCAGTCTCGCCGTCGTTCAAGGCGAGCCGCGCGTGATTAACAGCGACGGCGTGACCACAACGGTGTACTTCCGCGGCGAATCGGAAGCCTTGGCGGCCGCCTACGGCGAGGGGGTGGGCAAGGCGGTCAACTTCTTGACGGGTTTGTTCGGCATTGCTCCTCAGGCTTCACTGACCGTTATCGAGACCGTCAGCGGCGCGCCTACCGGTTACGCCGGACCCGGCCTGCTGTTCCTGTCGCCGGAGGGCATCGGCAAGGCGGTCAACTCGCGTCTGCTGGTGAACCAGATCGCGCGGCAATGGTGGGGGCACTTGGTCTCGGCCGCCACACGCAACCACCTTTGGCTGACCAACGGCATGGCCCGGTACGCCGAGTTGGTCTGGCTGAGAGAGACCGCCGGGCCGCCGGCGATGGACAACGAGGTGCGCGAGGCCTTCGTCGAGGCGCTCACCGTCGACGAGGTGCCGTTGATCCAGTCGGCGCGCCTGGAGGATTATTCGCCGGAATTCTGGGCCGCGACGGCGGCCAAAGGCGCCGCCGTCCTGCACATGCTCCGGCGCGTCATCGGGGAGGAGCCCTTCGCTCGCCTGCTGCGCGAGTTTCCCGAAAAGCACGCCTGGAAGGCGGTCTATACGGACGACTTCCGCGCGGCCGCCGAAGCCGTCTCCGGTCGCAATCTCCAGGGCTTCTTCATCCAGTGGATCGAATCGAGCGGCGCCCCGGAGTTCGACCTCGAATACACGGTGTTCCGCACGCGGAGCGGCTTCCGCATCATGGGCAAGATCACGCAGGACCTGGACACCTTCCGCATGCCGGTGACGCTCAAGATCGAAACCGAGGGCAACCCGGAGGAGAAGGAGATCGAGGTGGTGGGCCCCTCCACGGAGTTCGTGGTGGAGACGTTCGGCAAGCCGAAGAACGTCATCATCGACCCGAACAACGAAGTGCTGCGCTTTGACGACAACATGCGCGTGAGGGTGGCCATCCGGAGGGGCGAGCAGCTCGTCGAGATCGGCGAGTTTACCGAGGCGCTCAAGGAGTATCAGAAGGCCTTGGAGGTCAACCGTTACAGTTCGCTGGCCCACTTCCGGATCGCCGAAGTCTTCTTCCTCCAGCGGAACTACCAGGCCGCCGCCAACGAGTTTCGCGAGGCGCTCAACGGCGATCTGGAGCCGAAGTGGACCGAGGTCTGGTCGCACATCAATCTGGGCAAGATCTTCGACATCACCGGACAGCGCGAGCGTGCGGTGAACGAATACAACCTGGCGCTGCGAACCAAGGACAACACGCAGGGCGCCCAGGAGGAGGCCGCCAGATATCTTCAAACCCCTTACGAGCGGCCGGCGCAGAGCCAGTAGGGACGGCTTTGCCTTGGTGAACTGAACCTGAAGAATTCCCCGACTTCGCCGATAAGTCGCACAGGAGAGAAAGGCCGCCGACGGCTGACATCGCGCCGGGATTTTCGTGCTGCATGTGTTTCGGGTCCAGGCCGGGAGGGGTTCCCGGCACAGCAAGCGCCCCGACGATGCCCTCTTAAAAGTTGCCCCGCCCGCCGCTGTCGGCGCCTGAGCACGGACCATGATCTCCGCTGAAACGGTATCTTGAGGCAAGCTCAACCGAGCAGCTTGCCCAGGTCCGGGCGCGCGTGAACAGCCTGTTGCTCGAGGCGATCCGCCTGCATGCCGTCGAAGCCGATCCGGCCGATGTCGAGCGCTTCCGGGCCGAGCTTTCCGAACTCGAGCGCCGCCTGGAGGCGGCCGGCCCCGGAGACGCTTTGGTCGTCGCCGGCGAGGCGATCAAGACCATCGAAGTCTACAACCACCGGGTCGGGCGCTGGTTTCGCGCGCAGCTCTTCGAATTGCGGCAGATGGTGGCGGTGCTGACCGAAGGGCTGGAGGCGCTCTCGACCGGAAGCGACCGCTCGGTCGCGAGCCTGAAGAAGATCAGCCAGCAGGTCGAGCGCGCCTCGGCGATCGAGGACATACGCCTGCTCAAGATTCGCCTGGCCGAGTGCGTTCGCGAGCTCGAGCAGGAGGCCGCGCGTTCCCGGGAGGAATCCTCCCGGTTGATCACGCACCTGAAAAGCGAAGTGACCCGGCTGGCCGGCCTGGGCAGCCGCGAGCCGCGGTTCGATCCCGTTACCGGGCTTGCGAGTCGGCCGGAGGCCGAGCGGGCCATCGAGGCCGCCTGCACCCAGAAGCGACACGTCTGGGCGGTCGTCTTTGCCGTCGAGCGGTTGCCTCTGGTAAACAACCGGTTCGGCTACGCCGCCGGCGACCAGCTCCTCAACGCTTTCCTGGCTCGACTGCGAACGTTTCTCCAGCCCGGCGACTCCGTTTTCCGCTGGAGCGGGCCCGCTTTCGTCGCCTTGCTCGAACGCGAGTCAAGCGAGGCCGCCTTAGAACGTGAGGTCCGGCACTTCGCGGCCCAACGGCAGGAGGAGTTTCTTGAAGCGCCAGGCCGGAGCGGGCTCGTTTCGGTGACGGTCGCCTGGGCCATCGTGCCGATATTCCAGCATTCGGCCGCCGCGCCGGTCATCGCGAAGATCGATCAGTTCGTGAGTTTGCAGTCCGGAACGCACACCAAAGCCGCCGACGAGAGCGCCAACGTCAGGGCCGATCCGGCCTCTTCTCGTCCTTGCGGTAGAGCGTAGGCGCCTTCCGCTTGTGCTCCTCCTCCTTTTTCTGCATCTCTTCGGCCTGTGCACGGCGCTCCCGCACGCTTTCGGGCGTCATCAGCTCCTCCAGGCGCCGGCGCTCCTGCTTTTCTCGTTCGGCAGCCTGGGCGGCGCGCTCGCGCAGGTCTTCGCGATTGATCTCCAGGCTGTCCTCGGTGGTCTCGATGGCGTTCTCCAGAGCGAACCGGTAGCGCGCCATGTCGCGCGGAGCCGCCGCCTGAACCTTCTTGAGCACCGCCAGGAATTTCTCCTGAGCTTCGGCCACTGCGGCGATGCCCTCTTCGATCCGCTCGCCGCGCAGGAGGGCGTCGTCGGCCACCGTGTCGATCGTTTCGATGATCTTGGTGTAGTCTTCGAGCGCTTCGTGGATCAGGTTGGTGCGGCCGGGTCGCTCCTTCGCCAGCAGGTGCTCGATCATGTCGATGCGCTGGGCGGCGAACTGCGCGTAGAGTTTCAGGCGAGCGTTCGGCTCCTGCACCAGCCGGATCTGGTCGGCTTCGTCGGTGGTGAGAAAGTCGCGGCCGCCGGCTGCAAGCAGCGCGGCGGCGCAGAGCGTCGCCGCCAGGATAGCCGTCTTCATCGTCGCCCTCCCATGATGTCGTCCAGCAGCTCTTTGTTGACGTGCTCGACCCGCTCGATGACTGGCTCGATCAGCTCGCGATCGAGATAACTCATCTCGTCCCGAAACCCGCCGAGTCGGCGCAGGAGCTGACGGGTGGTGATCTCCGCATGCTTGTAGTGCCGGTAGTTACGCCGCGGATCCTTGCCGGTCTCCTTCAAAGACTGATAGCACAGCTCGACCGAAGCGGCCACCTCGTCGAGCGCGGCGCGAACCAGAGAGGCGTCGCCCTGCTGGTAAGCCTCCCGCGCCGCCGTGATCATGCGGTCGGCGTTTTCAAGCGCCAGCCGCGCCCGCTTCTCCAGTCTCTTCTCCGCCCGAACTGCTTCCAGATCGGCCTCGGCAAGCACGGCGCCCAGGTGCCCGAAGGCGAACAGCACGAGCGAAAACGGCCAGCGGATCATCGCCGGTTCAGCTCCTTGCGAATCGCCCTGACGCGCTGGCGGGCTTTGAACTCCTCCTCCGGGTACGAGCCGGCGCTCATCGCCAGGAACTTCTCGTAACTGGCGAGCGCCGGTTCATACTGCTTGTCTTTGTCCAATAGCATCGCGCGAAAGAAGTGGACGGCCGCATTGCCGGGTTCGAGCGCCTCCAGGCGGTGAAGCGCTCGAAGGGCCTCGGGCCGGTTGTCGAGCAGGACGAGCATCCCGGCGAGCTCGCTCCAGGCCTCGCGGGAGTCCGGAGCCAGCCTCGTGGCAGCCAGAAATTCACCGGCTGCGGCGGAGTAGTTCTTCAGATCCCGGAGCGTGCGCCCGTAGGTGAGCCGCAGGCGCAGATCGTCCGGGCGCGCCTGGCTGGCCGCCTTGAGCAGCACAGCGGCCTCCTCGAGCCGCCTGCTCTTCAGATACGCCACAGCCAGCAGGAACTGGTTGGCGGGTGTCGGTGAGGCCTTGACCGCCGCCTCCAGATGCGGCAGAGCTTCCGCCACCTTGCCGCTCTCAAGCAGCAGGTTCCCCAGACGTTCGTCGACCTCGGGCGCCGGAGGGCACTCCCGGTAAAGGGCTATCGCCCGCTCGGCGTGTCCTTTCTCCTCCAGGCGGGCGGCGAGTTCGATCAGGTAGATGCGGAACTCGGGGTCGAGTCCGGCCGCCTCCCGGTAGAAGGCCAGCGCCTCGTCGAACTTGAGCTGGTTGGCCAGCGCCCGGCCCAGGCCGATCCGAGCGAGGGCGCTCTTCGGGTCCAGGGCCGCCGCCTTGCGGAAATGCTCCTCGGCGCCGGCATCGTCGGCCACGGCGTCCAGGGCGCGCGCCAGGTGATACTGTGGCTCGAATTTGTCCGGTTGGTGGGCGGCCGCGGCCTTCAGTAGCGGCAGCGCTTCGGCCGCCTGCTCCGCCTCGAGGAGAAGGATGCCCAAGTTGAGTTGCGCCTGGTACAGCCCCGGTTTCAGCTCGAGCACCTTGCGGTAGGCGGCGATCGCCCGCTCGCGCTCGCCGAGCATGGTGCGCGCGTAGGCCAGGTTGAATTGCGAGGCGAAATCGTTCGGATCGGCGGCGACGGCCTGCTCAAGCGCTTCGGCCGCCTCGCGGTAGTTGCCGGCCTCGAGCGCCTGAAGTCCCCGTCTGGCCGGGTCGGTATCCAAGGCCAGCACGAGAAGAGCGCCGACCGCCACGGCCCTCATACTTCTTAGTCTAGCCTGCTAGCCTGGGACCGAGGAGGTGCACACCGCATGAGCATGTCCCGGCGCATCGATGATTTTCTTGGCCGGCGGAGGCTGGCGATGGTGGGCGTGTCGCGAAACCAGCGGGATTTCAGCCGGGCTCTATTCCGCGAATTCCTGCGGCGCGGTTACGACATGGTGCCGGTGCATCCGAGCGCGGCCGAGATCGAAGGGCGGCCTTGCGCGCGGAGTGTCCGCCAGATCGAGCCGCCGGTGGACGGCGTGCTTTTGATGACGCCCGCGCGGCTGAGCTACTCGCTGGTCGAGGAGTGCGCCGCAGCGGGAATCCCACGCGTGTGGATGTACCGGGCGGTAGGCCGCGGAGCGGTAGACGAGCGCGCCGTGGCGCTCTGCGAGGAGAAGGGGATCGCTGTGGTGCCGGGCTATTGTCCCTGGATGTTCTTCGAGGGCGCCTCCCTCGTTCACCGCCTTCACGCTTCGCTGCTCAAGCTCGCCGGCAAGTATCCGCGATAACCGGCAACGGAAGCGGGCTCAGGCCGCCAGCTCGTGATCAAGCAGGTGGCGGCAGTTGAGGATCTTCTCGGCCAGATCCAGAGGCCGGTAATAGTAGTGGTTGGAGGATTCGAAGGCGATCGTCGAGTTTCGCCGCGCGATGAGATACTGGCGCCGTGCCGTTTCCAGTTCGGCCTCGACGATATTCCGCATGCGCCGCGTGATCTCCGAACGCCGCGCCGGCTCTTCGCTCAGCCTGGCGCGCAAGAGATAGAACTCGACCTGATTCGCCGTGCTCGCGAAGTGGTTGCGGCAAGTCTCGGCGACAGCCAGCTCCGCCTCAAGCGCCGCGTTCTTCTGAGCGGGGACTTTGCCGGCGGCGCGCCGGAGTGCGGCGAGCCCCGCCTCCCACAGCGACGCCATTTTTGAGAATTGGGCCGCCACCACCTCTGGCGGGTAGCGCCCGCACCAGGCTTTCACATCATCGTGCGGAAACAGAATCATGCCCGGCCGGTGCCCCGTGGGTTGGAGCCGCAGGAGGTTCGCCGGGCCATGCTGGGTTGGGATGAAGTAAATCGCCACCCCGTACGGGTACTCGCGAAAAGCCTCGCTGAAGCGCCGCCAGGCTTCGACCACGTCCGCCGCCGCGCCCTGGCCGAAGCGGCGGCGCGCGACGTCCCGAATGGCCTCCTCGGCAGGTTTGGCCGGCTCGAAGAAAAAGGCGTTCGCCGCCTCCAGATTCGGGGACGGATAGCCGCCGCAGGTCCAGGAGAGCATCAAACCGGAGACGCCGGCGCGCCGCAAGTTCTCGCAGTGCTCGACGACGAGATGCGGCACCGGCACGTAGGGAACGGCGGAAATCTCCCACGTGACGTTGAACTGGACCTTCGCCATGGTCTTCAAGCCGTGCTTTCGGGCCAGGCCCCAGTTCCGCAGAGCGCGCGGGCCGGGTCCGACCACCGAGATCGAGTATTCGTTGACACGCGTCTCCACGCCGCCGCGACGCACCGGCGCGTCCCATTCGCTGACGCTTTGCACGTAGACGTCCTCGGGCAGCAGCGGGATCAAGCGCCTGGCCAGCTCGTCACCCCAGCCCCAGTCCCAGACGATCAGTTCGGCGGTCTGACGCCGGCGGCGGATGCCTTCCCGGAAGGTGCGAATCAGCTCGGCGATGACCTCCCAGCTTGCGCGCTTGGAGCAGCGCGGACAGTCATCCGCTTTCGGGGAGCCCTCACCCCAGGCGCCGCCGTGCGAGAAGCAGTTGGTATGGTTTTCCGACATGGTGATGGAGAACCACCCGCCCAGCCCCGGCACGTGCTCGGTGACGTGGGCCAGGGCGGAGGCGATCCACTCGCGCACCGCCGGCACGCTGGTGCACATGGCGTAAAGATCCTGGTAGCGGCTGCCTCGAATCTCCGGGTGTCTCTCAAAGAAGCCCGCGGGCATGGCGCGAGGTTCGTTCAGATAGAGGTAGACCTTGAGCCCGAAGCGGGCGGCCCGCTCCACCAGCGTCGCCAGTCTCGCCAGGCGCTGCCGCCAACCCGCGCCGAACTCCGGGAAGTAAGTGGCGGGCGCCAGGGTATGAAGGACGGCCTGCATCCAGACGCCGTTGGCGCCGGAGCGCGCCAGCTTCTCCAGATATCCCTCGGGAAACGGATCGATCTCCGGCTCGAGCAGCGGGTCGCCGTACAGAGCCACATAAGAATAGGAAAACCGCGGATGCCAGACGCTGGTGCGGCGGCTAAGGCCTATCTTGAGAAAAGGCCCTCCGCGCAGCTCCATCTCGTCTTCCAGCCAGTAGATGGCCCGCAGCAGGCCCGCTTCGGCGCCCGCGGTGATGCGGATCTCCTCTTCGGCGACTTCGACCTCGAAATCCTCAGCTCCTGCCAGGCGGCGCGGTTCCAGCGCGAAGCGGATCGCCCGTCCGGTGGTGTCTTCCAGCCTCACCTCCGCCTCCATCGCCCGGCGAAGAAACTCGGCCAGACGCCGGGCCGCGCCGGCCGGCGGCTCCTGTTGCGGGGCGCGAATGCTCCAGCCGCGGCTGAGGTCGACCTCGGAGGCGGCGGCGCGCCGGGAGCGCTCGCGCAGGGGGCGAAAGTCTGTGGCGGCAAGGCGCGTGACGAATTCGAAAGGCTCCTCGCCCGCCTCGGCCAGACTCGCGCCGAGCGTTTGCCGCAAGATCTCGCGGATGCGCGCCGCCTGGCGGCGGTGCTCGGGCGCGGGCGGCTCCCAGACGAGCTCGGGGCAGTCCGGCTTCGGCCCGAGTTTATGGTCCAGGAAGTCGTCTTCTTTGAGCGTGAAGGCGAATTTTTCGCGCGACCAGCCGAGCAAAGCGATGATCTGCGATGCAGGCAGCAGGTGCCAGTTTTGCCGGATGACGGTGATGTAGAGCCGCCGGAGCTGATCCTCGCGAAGATGCCGCTTGGCCGGCAGCCCCATCGAGGCGCCGAGCTCGAGAATGTCGCTTTCCCGGGCGCCGATGACCTCAGCCATCCGCGACGCGTTGGCGAGCTCCCAGTTGCGCCAGACGAACTGGTAGAGACGGTTGGGGAAGTGGGGTTCGGCGATTGGTAAAGGTTCCGCCAGCCCCGGCCGCCCGGCGAGCAGTACGGGGCCTGCGAGGAGAAATTCTCTGCGGTTCATGGACCCAAACAGGGACGGTAGCAGATTCGCCGCCGTCCCTGTTTGGGCCAGGCGGAAACCTCAGAACTCGAGTCTTGCGCCCACCTGGATCTGCCGCGGGTTGCCGACAGTGCTCGAAATCGTGCCGGCCGTCGGCGAGCCGATGGTTGCGTCCGGGAAGCCGAACTGCGGCGTGTTCCAGATGTTGAACGCCTCCCCGCGCAGCTCCAGCTTGAACCGTTCGCCGATCGGGAAGTGTTTGAAGAGCGACATGTCGAAGTTCACGCGGCCCGGGCCGAACAGAATGTTGCGCCCGGCGTTGCCGAAGCGGATCTCGTTCGGGCGCGAGAAGACGCTCGTGTCGAACCACCGGCTGAGCGAGCGCTGGCTCGAGGGCAGCACCGGATTGCCGTTGACGTCCGGGCGGCTCCCGCCGGCCCCGTTGGTGTTCGGGTTGGCGAGCGAGGGCGTAAACGGCAGGCCGGTCTGGAGCGTCGTAATGCCGTTCATCTGCCAGCCGCCGAACAGGTACTCGGTCAGGTTGCCCTGGTTCATCCATTTCCGGCCCTTGCCGAAGGGCAGGTGGTACGTCCAGGAGATGGTGGCTCGATGCCGGATGTCGAAAGCGGCGTTGCTGCGGTCGCAGTTGCGGCATCTGCGGTCCTGGGGCGTGCCGGTGCCGCCGCCGAACTCGGTGCCCACGTTGTCGATGGCGTGGGACCAGGTGTAGGCAAGCAGCATGGCGAAGCCGTGACTGAAGCGCTTGTCCACGGAGAGCTGGAGAGCGTTGTAGTTGCTGAGCCCGTCGGAGACGGCCAGGTTGACGCTGGTCAACCGCGGGCGAATCTGCCCGTACGGCCTCCGGCTGATGACGGTGCCCGGGCCGGGCTCCGGCTGGTTGTAGTTATAGACGGTGCCGAGCCTGCGTCCCAGATTGCCCACGTAAGCCACTTTGAACAGCATCTGCCATGGGGCGACCTCGTGCTGGATGGTCAGGTTGTATTGTTGGGCGTAGGCCGAGGTGTAGTAGCTCGGGACGCTGAAGACGACCCCGTAGGGATCGGCGGCCACGCGGAAATCGACATCGGGCGGAGGCGGGAACCCATCACTCACACGGGGCCCCACAAAGACGTCGCCGGGCGTCACGCTGTAGACGGGGCCGAACGGCACGTGGCGGAACAGGCGCATGAGCGCGCCCCCGTTGCCGTTCGGGTTGTAAAAGATGCCATAGCCGCCGCGCACCACCGTGTGCTCCATCAGCCGCCAGGCAAAGCCGAAGCGGGGGCCGAAGTTCTTGAAGTCGCGCTGCATGCCGAGGCGCCGGTCGACGCCGTCGCGGCCGGCGATCTTCATCGTTGCCGTGGCAAGGTCGAAGTTCGAAATGCGGTTGGCCACCTCGGTGTACGGGCTGAAGTACTCCCAGCGGAGGCCGAGGTTGAGCGTCAGGCGGCGGCTGACGCGCCAGTCATCGGCAATGTACAGGCCATGCTCCCAGCCGCGCTGCCCCGTCCAGGCCAGCGTATAGTCCTGCTCGATCAAATTGGCGTAGCCGAGCAGGAAGCTGGCCATCGGGTGACCCGTGGCGCCGCCCTGCCGCGAGTCGGTGAAGGCCGCCGAAAAGTTGAATCGCCCGTTGCCCCGGTTGGTCTGGTATTCGGTGATCTGCCGACGGATCACCGTGGCGCCGAACTTCAGCGTGTGCGCGCCGGCGGTGTAGGTGACGTTATCGGTGTACTGGAAGGTGTTGCTGCGCCGGTAGATCGGCAGGGATCGGCTGTGGCCCACGCCGGTGTAGCCCGCCGGGCTGAAGATCGGAAAGACGGTTTGCAGCGGGTGGCCGTTGGCGTTGGGCACCCCCAGCTCGACGCCCAGCTTGCCTCCGGGTACGTGGCTTACGTCGGTATAGTCGAGCCGGAAGCGGTTGAACCCCAGGCGGAAGTCGTTCACCAGGCGCGGCGACAGCACTTTGACGTAGCTGAGCACGGCGTGCTGCACCGGGTTGAAGGCCGGCCCGGCGAAGGAGTCCTCGTTGCCGACACCCACCTTCCGCGACACGCCGGGGATCTGAACCTCGGGGAAGGTGTTCGGCGCGAAGGTGGTGGTGTGCTGGATCGAATAACGCGCAAAGAAGTTATCGTTCGGCGTGAACTGGTGATCCACGCGGATGTCGCCCTGGTCCCAGTCCTGCGTCTGCTTGAGCTCGGCGACATAGTTGTTGGCCAGGCCCGCCGTCTGGGGCGGGGGATAGGCGTTCATGAGCTTGGCGGTCACCGGATCCCAACGATTCGGCGGGATGCGATTCCCGGGGAACGGCGTCCGCACGAATCCGGCGCCCTGCGGCGTCGTCGTCAGCGGATCGAAGATCGTGTTCGGCTGGCCGGAGAAGTCGCCCTGACGCATGGCGAGCGTCGGCACGGTTCGCGTCGTCGTGTTGAGCAGACTGCGGCGGAAGCCTTCGTAGTCGGCAAACCAGAAGGTCCGATTGCGCACGATCGGACCGCCCACGGCGAAGCCGAACTGATTGTAACGGAACGGCGGCACCGGCACACCCGGCCGGGTGAAGAAGTTCTTGGCGTCCATGGCTGAGTTGCGGTGGAAGTAAAAGACGCTGCCGTGAATTTCGTTGGTGCCGCTCTTGGTGATGACATCGACCACCGCGCCCGAGTTGCGCCCGACATCGGCCGAGAACATGTTGGTCTGGACCTTGAACTCGCGGATCGCCTCGACCGCCGGCCGATAAACGATGAGCTGGATCAGCCGCTCATTGTTGTCCACGCCGTCGTAGAGGAAGTTGTTCGAGCCTTCGCGGTTGCCGTTGGAGAAGATCTCGGTGCCGGGCCGCCGGTCGTCCGGGCGCGTGCCGCTTTGAATGGTGCCCGGCGTGGAAAAACCGGTTCCGTTGACGCCCGGCGTCAGAATCGCCAGTTGGACGAAGTTGCGTCCGTTCAGGGGCAGCTCGCTGACGAAGCGCTCGCCGATGACGCTGCCGAGCGAAGAGGACTGGCTTTCAAGCAGCGGCGCCGTAGCCTGCACCTCGACCGTCTCGGTCACCTGGCCGACTTCCAGGCGCAGATCGAGCTGGGCGCGCTGGTTGACGTTCAGCGTCACGCCGGTCTGCTGGAGCTTGCGAAAGCCCGGCGACTCGGCCGTGATGGTATACGTTCCGGGCGGCAGCAGTGTCATCACATACTCGCCATTGGCGCCGGTGAGCGTCTCGCGCACCACGACACCCGTGGCGGCATTGATGGCTGTCACCGTGGCGTTCGGCACGGCGGCCCCGGTCGGATCGGTCACCGTGCCGGAGAGCTCCGCCGTGGCCACCTGCGCGCTCCCTGGCAGCGCCGCTGCGGCCAAAAAGAGCACCAGGCAGGCCAAGCCCGTTCGACGGTGCGCAAACCGATTTCCCCGTTGGTTGAATTCCCTCATTAAGACCCTCCTCGAGGTAAGTGCGTCATCGATCATACATCGAGTTGCAAACCGGGCGCAACTGGGGCTCGGAGCAGCGTCCGGCCGCCCTCGAAACGGTTGCCGGCGCCGACGCCGATCTGCTGTACTGGCATACATGAGGCCGGCCTGCGTGCTGCTATTGGCGGCGCTGCCTGCCGTCTCCGAGGTCGTGTTGACACGGAACGAGGCGAGCGTCCGGATCGATGTCGACGGAGGCCCGTTCACTGAGCTCTATTTCGGTCCCGGGACCGCGAAGCCTTACCTGCACCCGCTGCGATCGGCCTCGGGCAAAGTGGTCACGCGGCTCTATCCTATGCAGGTGGTCGAAGGCGAACGGCACGACCACCCTCACCACCAGGGCCTGTGGTTCGCGCACGGCGACGTCAACGGTTTCGATTTCTGGTCGGCTACGGCCGAGCGCACGGGAGGCAAGTTCGGCCGGATCGTCCTCAGGCGCCTCCTCAGGCTCGAGAATGGAGCGCAGAGGGGAACGCTCAGCGCCGAGTTTGACTGGCTTGCGCCGGACGGAGCCGTGCTCTTGCGCGAACTTCGCACCATGATCTTTCACAGCGATCCGGCACTGCGGATCATCGACTTCGACATTCGACTCGAGGGCGTCCAAGCCGTCCGTTTCGGCGACACGAAGGAGGGAACCTTCGCCATTCGCGTCGCCGAGTCGATGAACGAGGCTCGCGGGGGCCGCCTGGTGAGCGCCGACGGCCGCACCGGCGAAAAGCAGGTCTGGGGCACGCGCGCGCCCTGGATGGACTACTGCGGCCAGGTCGAAGGCGAAACGCTCGGCATCGCCATCTTCGACCATCCCTCGAGCTTCCGCCACCCGACCTACTGGCACGTGCGCGGCTACGGGTTGTTTGCCGCCAATGTGTTCGGCTGGCGCGACTTCACCCGCCGGCCGGACGCCGACGGAAGCGCCCGCCTCGAGCCGGGCGCCGCCTGGCGCTTCCGCTACCGCGTTGTCATCCATCCGGGCGATGCTCACGCGGCGCGCCTGGCCGACCTGTACGCCCGCTACGCCCGCGAGTAGGGCGCTCAGGCCGAACGCATCATTTCCTCCCAGGTGACCTCGCGTCTATACTCGTAGGCCATCCGTCCCAGGATCGCTGTGAGCGTGCTCTCGGCCGCCTCCATCGCCATGCTGAAGGGCTTGCGCTCGACGATGCTGGTGAAGAAGGCCTCCACCGCATCGATGGTGATCTCGCGCTTGGAGTCCACCCGTTCGATGAGACTGCGGTCGCGCAGGTCGTCGGCGTTGGTGAGCGGCGAGGTCGGAATCGGGCCGTGCCATTTGTAATAGGTCCGGGCCGTTTCTAGCATGCCTTTGGAGCCGTAAAACTGCTCCTTGACGTCGCGGTAGCCGGCGGTGAACTTGATGGAAAGCAGCCAGCCGGTGAGGCCGTCCGGGTAGGTGTAGATGATGTCGTGGTGGTCGGAGGTCCAATCCCCGTACGGAACGGGATAGCGGAGCCCGCCGCGACCGACGGCGCTCAGCGGCCGCGCTCGGGCAAACCAGTTCAGCGTGTCCAGACCGTGGCAGTCCTGCTCGACGATCGGCCCGCCCGACAGATCCGTCCACCGCCCCCAGTTCCGCAGCTTCTCCTCCTCGGGCGGATACTTGGACTCGAAGCGCTCCGGCGGCGGACCGCCCAGGATCCAATAGCTTAGCATGAGCGTCATCTTGCCGATCTTGCCCTCGCGCAGGATCCGCTCGGCGGCCAGGTACTCCGGACTGAAGCGCTGCTGGAAGCCGAACGCGATGGTCTTGGTCTTGTCGGCCTTTTCGGCGGCGCGCATCAGACGCTTGACGCCGGCTACGTCGGCCCCGGCAGGCTTCTCGCAGTAGATGTGCTTGCCCGCTGCCACGGCGGCCTCGAACTGCTCCGGATGCAGGAAGACGGGCGTAGCGATCAGCACCGCGTCGACATCCGCCTGGGCCAGCAGGTCGCGATAGTCTTTGAAGGCGCGCGCTTTGTCGGCGCCCGGCACTTGCGTCTTGGCCAGATCGATGCGGTCGGCAAAGACGTCGCAGATGGCCGTCAGGCGCGCCCGCGGATCGCGGGCCATGTGCGTGCCCACGTAGCGCCCGCGGCCGCCGGTGCCGATGATTCCGAAGGTCACCGCCGAGTTGGCTTGCGAGCCGAAGGCGGTCGTTGACGGCAGGATCATGAGGTTGGCGGCGGCTCCTGCCAGAGCCTGCCGCCGGCTGATGACCGGCATAGGATGGTTCCCCTTTGTGGATCAGTCCAGATCGATATCCTTGAGCGGCCTTGGAGTCTCAGGCTTCTCCTTGGCTTGCTTGAACAGCTCGTCGAACTTCTTGGCCAGCACCTCCTGGCGCGTTTTCTGCTCTTCGAGCGATTTCCGGAACAGCTCCTCCCGGCGAGCGGCTTCGCCGCGGAGCTTCGCCACGGCGGCGTCGAGGTCTTCGATGGGGCCGGGCTTTTCCTTTTCGCGGTGGCTGATGACCGCCCGGGTGTCGGGGTCGATCTTCAGCGTCGCCTGGCAGACCGGACATTCGACTTCAAACATCGGGCTCCTGGCTTTCGGCATACCCGCAATCTTAGCGCAACGGCGCTGCGGCGGCGCCGTGCGAAAATGGCCGGAAGAGGCAGAAGGAGAATGGTCAAGACATGGTGGTTCGCGTTGTTGCTGGTTGGAGCGGCGTTCGCCGCCGAGCGGCGTGTGATCGTGCCGCCGGTGGGGCCGCCGCCGGTGGGCCCGTACAGTCCGGGCATCCTGGTGGGTGACTACCTCTACGTTTCCGGCCAGGGTGTGCGGACTCCCGACGGCAAGCAGCCGGAGGGCGTCGAGGCGCAAGCCCGGCAGTGCCTGGAGAACGTGAAGGCCATTGTCGAAGCCGCTGGGCTCACCATGGAGCACGTCGTCTATGCGCATCTGTACCTGGAGCGGATGTCGGATCTTGGGACGGTGGACCGCGTCTGGCGGGCTTATTTTCCCAAGGATCCGCCGGCGCGGGCCGTCGTGGGCGTCAAACGCATGCCCACGGACACGCCGATCGAGATCACGGTGGTGGCGGTACGGAATCTTGCCAACAAGAAGGTGGTGGAGCTCGCCGGCGGCGAAGGGCGCGGCGTGCTGACACACGACCGCTTCTATTTGGCGGCGGTCAACGGCGTCGACCCGGCGACCGGCCGGGCGCCTGCCGATCCGGCCGAGGAGGTTCGCCGGGCGCTCGAACGCGCCGGCAAGGTGCTCAAAGCCGCCGGCTTGACCCATGCGCACCTGGTCTTCACCAATCCCTACCTGAGTACGGCAATGCCGATGGAGACGATGAACAAGGTCTACGCCGGCTATTTCGAGTTCGGCAATACGCCCGCGCGCGCCACGATCCGGATGAACGAGCTGCCGGCCGGTTCGAACTTCGAGCTGACGGGCGTGGCGGTGCGCGATCTGGCCCAACGGAGGGCGGTGCGGCCGAAGAACATGGCGCCCAGCCCGACGGCAAGTCCGTGCGTTTTCGCCGGCGACACGCTGTACTGCTCGGCCAAAAGCGGCTTCATCCCTGGCCCGAACAGCGGCATCTGGGCCCCGGACATCGAGTTGCAGGTGCGCCAGTCGATGCGCAATCTCCTGGACGGGCTCGAGGAGGCGGGTCTGGACTTCTCGCATGTGGTGGCGGCCAACGTCTATGTCGACGATTTGAACGAGTTCCCCAAGATGAACAAGGTCTACGGCTCGTTTTTCCGCGGCGCGCCGCCGACGCGCACCACCGTGCAGCCGCTGGCGCCGGTGGACCGCAAGCCGGACGAGCAGGGCCGCTGGCCGATGCTAGAGCAGATTTCGCTGATTGCGGTGAAGTGAGCGGCGGCGGTGAACCGCTCCGGCGGCGCCTGCTATACTGGATTCAAATGGCGCTATCGTCTAAGGGTTAGGACGGAGCCCTCTCAAGGCTCAAATACGGGTTCGAATCCCGTTAGCGCTACCACTTTCCTGCCTGTTTTCAAGCACTTACGATTTTCAGGCTGCACTGGGCTGCACTCCGCTACTGAACTCGTTCCGGGCGGGGCTCCGCGTCCTTGCGAAGGACGCGCTCGAACGCCTCAGCCGCCCGCTCCTCATCGGACGGTAAGGCGTGGGCATAGACCGCCGCGGTGATGTTCGGGTTCGCATGGCCGAGCCGCTTCGACACCGTTGGCAGGGGCACGCCGGCCGAAAGCAGCATGGAGCCGTGCGTATGGCGCAAGGTATGGAGTCCCACGCCCTTGAGGCCGGCCTTCAGGGCGACCCGGCAGGCGGCCGCAGTGACCGTATCAGGCTTCAGGAACCCACCGTCTGGCGCCGTGAAGACCAGCCCCTGATCGCGGTAGTCAGGGCCGAGTTCCCGCTTCCAGTCATCTTGTAGGGCACGCTGGAGCCGGAGTGCCTCGAGCGCCGACGGCCCGATGCGGATGACCCGGGTGGTGCGCGTCTTCGTGTCCTTGATGCGTAACCCCGCCTTGGTCTGCTCCAACGATTTGGACACAGTGATCGTGCCGGCGGCGAAGTTGACGTCCGACCAGAGGAGGCTGAGGAGTTCGCCGCGGCGCATCCCCGTTGCGGCGGCGAGCCGCAGGATGGGCTCGATCCAGTGGCCGGCCGCGGCCTCAAAGTAGCGCTCGAGCTCCTCGGGGCTCAGCGAACGGCGCTCGCGGTTCTCCATCGGCGGTAGCTTCACAGCGCTGGTCGGGTTGGAGCGGATCAGGCCGAGGCGGACCGCATCATTCAGAGCGGCGGACATCAAACCGGCCATTTTGCGCACGGTGGTAGCTGATAGCGGCCTGGCTTCGCCTGTTTTGCGGCGCCTGCCGCCGGATTCCCGCAGACGCCAGTACTCGCGCTCGAGCATGAGGGTGGTGATCTCCGCAACGGGCGTCTCCATGAGCGCTTGGTGGAAGTACGGCACCATGTGCCAGTAACGCTCGACCGTCTTGGGGCTGAGCCGCCGTTCGGCATCCACGAGAAAGTTGAGCACGATCTGGCGGAGCGTGCGCGGTTCGCTGGCGGTAAGGCTTGCCTGCTCCTCAAGCTGATGGAGCCGTTTCCTGAGTGCTGCGGCCGCCTCCCTCTTCGTGCCGAAGCCGGAGGCGGTGATCCTGCGCTGTTTACCGGAGGCATCGCGCCCGAGGAAGATCTGGTACGCCCACCCGCGGCGCCGGCCGCGGTGGTAGACCGAACCCGTCATTTGCGCCCCCTCCATTCCCGCAGCGCGGCAGCGTGGAATTGCGCCAACACAGCGCGCCCGCGTTTCTGCTCATCGGGAGTGCCATAGAGAAAGCGGCCGAACGTCTCAAAGAAGGACCGGGCGTAGTTTTGCGCCTCCGGGCCGCGGAACGTGACGAACATCAGGCCGGGCGAGTCTTCCTTTGGTGAAGCTGGGGCGGAGAAGATTCCGACTTGGAGACGTTCAAGGCCAAGCTCTTTGATCAGGGCCGCAGCGAACAAGTACGCGAGATCGTGGCGGCCTGCTTCGGCCGCTACATGGGCAAGCTGGGCGAGCGCCTTTCCGGTGGGCGCCCGGCCGGCTTCGTACTTGACGATTGCGGCCATGCTGAGGCCGAGCCGATTGCTGAAGGCTTGTTGGCTTTCGCCTAACTGGTGGCGAAGTTCTTTGACTGCTTCGGATAGGTTCATAGGGCCTCCGACCAGCCTCCGCTTGACACGCTGTAGTGATACGATGTATAATGGTATCGTACAATCCCAGCGTAGCACGCGCTGGGGCAGAAGTCAAGACAAGAGGTGACAGAAATGAACAAGGTGGCACACACCGAACCGGCAGTGCTCACCGTCAACGAAGCCTTAAAACTCATCGGCAGAGCGCTGTCGAGAGCGGGGCTTTACAACGCGATCGCGCGCGGCCTGGTGCCCCATCGCCGCGTGGGGCGAAAGATTTTGATTCCGAAAGCGCGCTTCTTGGCCTGGCTGGAGGGCGAACCGGCCCAGAAGTGAAAAGCCCGCGGTTTGCGGCGGCGCGGGCCGAGAGGGGATTACGATGCTAAGGCCATCATACCGCGCTAACGCCGGCATCGCAAGCCCTTCCCGCCCGCGCGGTGGAGGCAACGATGGCGGCGTGCAGAGTCGACTTTGATTCACTGAGCATACTCGAAGCCGCGCTGGCTTACGCCCGAGCCGGCTTACGCGTCTTCCCGGTGATCCGCGCCACCAAACGGCCGCTGACCGATCACGGCGCCTATGACGGAACCACGGACGAAGCCAAGATCCGCGAGTGGTGGAAGGAAAATCCGGGGGCGAACGTGGCCATCGCCCTGGACGGTCTGGTGCTGGTGGACTTCGATCCGCGCCACGGCGCGCCGGAAAGCCGGGACGAAATCATCGCCACGTTCGGTCCCTGGCCCGATACCGCCGAGGCCATCACGGGATCCGGCGGACGGCACCTGTACTTCCGGGCGCGCAACAGGCTGCACCCGGCGGGCAAACTGTCGGCCGGCGTGGATTGCAAGAGCGGGCCGGGCTGTTACGCCGTGGCCCCGCCAAGCATTCACGCGAGTGAGCGCCGCTACACCTGGGACGGCCTGGCCGACCCGCTGGAAGCGCTGCGCAATCTGCCGCCCGCCCCCGACTGGGTTTACCGGCGCACGCCCGGACCACGGGGGGCGGCGCCCGATGATGACGGCGGCCCGATCCCCGAGGGGCAGCGAAACGAAACCCTGTTCCGCCTTGGTTGCGCGCTGCGCCGGCGGGGATTGTCTGCCGCCGCTATCGAGGCGGCCCTGCTGATCGAGAACCGCCGGCGATGCCAACCCCCGCTGCCCGACGATGAAGTAAAGCGCGTCGCAGAGAGCGCGGGGCGGTATCCGGCAGGGAATGCGACCAGGATCGAACGGATTGTCACCCCAGACGCCGCAGAAAAAATCGAAGTCGAAGTTCGCCCCGATGCGCTGGCCGAGATTGTAGAGCAGTGCGAGCAAGCATTGGCCGAGGCCGAAGACTCCGACATATATCAATGTGGCGGCCGGCTGGTCTACCCCGCGCGCGAGTCAAGCAACAACGGCACTGGCGCAAGCTACCTGCTGGCCACCCTCGACGCCGACGGCGTGCTGTTGCGTTTGCTGGAGCGGTTCCGGTTTGTGAAACCGAAGCCCGTCAAGGGTGGTGTAGAGCGCGTGCCGACCGACGTGCCGGCCGCACTGCCGCGATTGATGCTCGCGCGCCGGGGGCGGTGGCGATACCGCTATCTGCGCGGCGTGGTTTCGGTACCGGTGATCCGGCCGGATGGAAGTTTTGCGGCTCAGGAAGGCTACGATTCCGCGACTGGCCTACTGCTGGTGAACCTGCCAGACGGCTTGCAGGTTCCCGAGCGACCGACGCCGGCCGACGCGGTCGAGGCGCTGCGCACGCTGTCCCAATTGCTGCGCAACTTCCCGTTCGAGTCTGAAACCGACGCAACCGCCGCGCTATCCGCACTCATGAGCGCCGTGCTACGCCCGAGCTTGGGGCCGGTTCCACTGCACCTGTTCACGGCGCCCGTGGCGGGATCCGGTAAGACGTACTTGTACGAGATTTGCGGTGCGCTGGCCACGGGAATGCGGCCGGCCGTCCTGGCGGCGGCCGGCTTGAACGCCGAGGAGTTGGACAAGCGGGTTGCCGCGGTGTTGCTGGCCGGCCGGCCGCTGCTGTGTCTGGACAACCTGTCTCGCGCCCTCGAATCAGGCTTGCTCTGCCAGGTTGTCGCGTCTAGCGCGCCGCTGGAGTTGCGCCGACTCGGCACCTACGACTCTCCGCAGGTGGAATCGGTGGCCGCCTGCTATGCAACGGGGAACAACATAACGGTGGGCGGCGATATGCTGCGGCGCGTTATTCCCGTGCGCCTCGATCCGAGGTGCGAGCGGCCGGAGTTGCGCAGCTTCGACTTCAATCCGCTGGAGGCGGCGTTGCGTGACCGCGGCCGCTACCTGACGGCATGCTTCACCATTGTGCTGGCTTACCGCGCGGCCGGCATGCCGGACAAATTGGCTCCGCTGGCGAGCTTCGAGCGGTGGAACGACCTGGTGCGGAGCGCGTTGCACTGGCTGACCCGGCAAGACTGCTGTGACGGCATGGAGGCGCTGCGCCGTGAAGACCCCGGCCTGGAGGCCGCCGGCGCATTGCTTCAGACTTGGCACGACGCCTTCGGCGCCGAACCGGTAGCAGCCAAGGAAGTTATCGCCGAGGCCGGCCAGGCTGGCCGAGAAGGGTTACGAGACGCGTTGCTGGCTGTTGCTGGCAAGGGGGGGGTGGTAGACGCCAGGCGCTTGGGGTACTGGCTCCGAGCGTGGAAGAACCGGATTGTCGGAGGCCTGCTGCTGGAGCCTGCCGGTGCGGATACTCACGCCAAAGCAAGGTGCTGGAGGGTGCGGTCGGCATGAGAGACCCAAGTTTGCGGGTGATGCGGGTGATTGCGGGTAATCTTTCGGCCTGTTTCCCCTTTCGCACGTATTTTTTTGCCGCCAGCAGGTAAACATTACCCGCAATCACCCGCATCACCCGCAAACTGAACCCCTGGAACCCGACGGGCAATGACAAAGAATGTGTTTGACTCCCTGCTAGAGGCGGCCGAGCGACTGCTTGAGGAGCCGGCGCCCGCCGCCCCGGCGACCGAACCGCCCCCGCCCGGCCTGCCTGACCTGCCGCCCGACCTGCCGCCGGAGCTGAGGGAGGCGGTGGAGGCGTTCGCCCGGCACTTGACGGTCACCGGTGGCGCCGTGCTCCCGCCCGACGCGCCCACCCCGGGCGCCATCTACGGCGCCGGCGAAGAGGGCTACCGCCGGTGGCGGCTCGAGAACCTGGCCGAGCAGGCGGCCGAGTACTGCCGCACCCGTGGCGCCGCATCCCGACCGCCGCCCGAGCCGGCCAGGCGCGCCGTGGCGGAGTGCGGCGCCCGCCGCATTGAGATTCGCCGCTGCGGCACCCGGTGGCTGCTCTTCGCCGGCCGGCCGCCGAGGCGGGTGGAGTGGTTTGCGACGCCGTTCTTTGATCATGCGCGCCGGCAAGCAGAGATTTGGTTTGGCCCGCCGCAAGGCGGGTGGAGGCTCGATTAACAAGGAGAACATCTCATGCGTGATTTGTTTCGTGAGCTGAACGACTGGAGCGACTGGCCGCCGGCCTGGCGCCCAGAGCCGGGCGACGTGCTGGTGGGGCGCGTGATTCGGTACGACATAGGCCACACTGTCTACGGCCCGGTGCGGACCGTCACCATCGAGCGCGACACCGGCGAGCGTGTGGCGGTGTGGCTGAGTTCGACCGTGCTCTTGAATGAGTTCGCCAAGCAAAAGCCAAAACCTGGCGAGCGCCTCGGCTTGAAGTATCTTGGCAAGCACCCCGAGCTTGGCTACCACCGCTACCGCTTGCTCGTCGACCGCGACGAGCCCCTCGAGTTCACGCCGCTTGGCGGCGAGGCAAAGGTGCCGGCGGCCGGCGATGACGACGAGGCGCCGTTCTGATGCGGCGGCGCATCATCACGCCGGAGGCCTGGCACACGCGGCTCAACAGCTTGATGCGCGACGTGCTGGCGCACCCGGAGCGGTATCATCCCTCAATGGTGCGGTGGGCCGAGTGGCGTAGGCGGTGGCTGGCGACAGAAGGCCGGAAACCACACAAAGTTGTGGCCACTCCGCGTGAAGACCACAACCGCGAGTGGCACGCGGGTCCTTCCTGGTGGCCACGGCCAGCGGGTGGCCAGGTTGGCGCGGGCTCGCCAGGGACAGGGCGAAAAAACTGCTTAACTCGGGAGATTGACAGTGAGGTTGGCGGACTTAGCACGCGATCTGGGCCTCACCAAGGCGCGCATCACACAGCTCCGAAATCAAGGTTTGGTAGTGCAACGGCATGACGGAAAAGTCAATCGAAGAGAGACCCTTGAGCGCCTGTACATGTACTGGTTACCGACGTGTTCCTGGTGGAACAAGCCTGTTGGTCCACTAGGACGGGAGCTTCGCCGGCGGTGGCACCGACACGAACAGTGGGCTGGCATGCATTTGAAAGATTTGTGGAGCTGAAGCAGATGGCTTGCCGACCCCGCGCGCCGAATCAGTAGAGTTCAACTTCGCCACGGCTGATGCCTCGGCGTGGCAACAGCATGGGAACAGTCGTGCTGGCCAAATGTGTGCGACGGCGACGGTGGTCGGGACCTACCGTGGCAGCGGCACGACCCTCTTGATCGCCTCGGGCGGCACGCGCTTCGGTGACGTTAATTCTCGTACCCCGCGAGCGGCGTTGGTAGCGTGGCTGTGCCGTACGGGGAAGCCCTTGGGGAGCTGGATGGTTTCCCGCACCGAGGGTTCCCGGAACAAGCCGTAATGCTCCTTTGCCTGCTGGGCACTCATCGGCCGGCCCCGGCGCGCCAAAGCCGTCATGTGGCTGCCGGGGTCGATCCCATGACGCAGCTCCTGTTGCACCCGGGTCTTTGTGGTATAGCGGTGCACGGTGCGCGGCTGCGGCAGAGGTCGAACGGGCACCCGGTGGCGGAGAGCATCAAGCTTGAGGATCTGCGCCCGCATAGCACGGCGGCTGGCCGCCCGCGCCACCGCACGGCCCAGCGGCGCTCCCTCCGCAAGCTGCGGCAGCAGCAGAAAGGCCGACATCAGAATTGCAAGTAGCTT
>Ga0197142_1000677_pt1 | contig 31496 bp, 37 predicted proteins | sample GBS60_MetaG_FD_148614 | JGI IMG/M metagenome (GOLD analysis project Ga0197142, IMG submission 148614) | Sediment microbial communities from Great Boiling Springs, Gerlach, Nevada, United States - GBS 60_MetaG | ecosystem: Environmental > Aquatic > Thermal springs > Hot (42-90C) > Sediment...
TAGCATTGGAAAAGGTACAACCCGACAATCCCTTTATGGGAAAGGCCCTTAGGTTTTTGGCAGACGGCTACGATGAAAAACTTATCCAAGAGGTCTTGAGTAAGGATATCAGGCTTACCATACAAAGGCATAGCATAGGCCAAAGTGTATTTAAATCCATGGGCACATCAGCCCCAGCCTTTGGGATGATAGGCACATTGGTTGGGCTTGTGCAGATGCTTTCCAATATGCAAGACCCCAAAAACATAGGCCCTGCCATGGCAGTTGCACTTTTGACCACCCTCTATGGTGCCCTTTTGGCAAACCTGGTTTTTAACCCAATGGCAGACAAACTGGCCTTGAGGAGTCAAGAAGAGGCTTTAATAAAGGAAATAATATTGGAAAGTGCCATTGCAATGAGCCAAGGTACAAGTGCCAGGGTGTTAGAAGAAGCCCTCAAGATATATCTGGCACCTAAGGCAAGGGAAAAGGCAAAGGCAGAACCAGCAGCTGCACCTGCAGGAGCCAAGGCAAAATGAGCTCAATACCCCAAGCAGGGCCTCCTCCTTCTGAAGGTGCACCTGAATGGATGGTCACCTTTGCAGACCTTATGAGCCTTTTATTGTGTTTCTTTGTGCTGTTGCTCTCTTTTTCCGAGTTGGACAGGCAAAAGTTCAAAGAGGTGGCAGGGGCATTGGCACAGGCATTTGGTGTACAGAGAAAGGTTGTCACATATGATATCCCAAAGGCAGAAAAGATAATCGCCAAGCAATTTGATTCAGAGGCTATTGCCACAAGGCTAAGGGAAGAATTGGGAAAAAAGTTGGAGATGGAAATAAAAAGTAGCTTTAAGGATATGCAAGGCCTTATAGACGTAAAGGCCAGCAAGGATGGAATAGTAATACGCATGATGGGAGAAACCACCTTCGATACAGGTAAGGCAGACATAAAACCCGAGATGGAACCCTTATTGACCAGGATAGGGCAGGCCTTGGAAAAGGCAGAGGGAGATATCCTTATCTCAGGTCATACCGATAATGTACCTGTAAGTGGTAAATGGAGATCCAACTTGGAGCTTTCCCTTGCAAGGGCAAGGGCAGTCACCGAATTCCTCCTTGCCCATACAGCACTGGATCCCAAAAGGATTGCCACAATGGGTTATGGAGAATTTAGACCCATAGCAGACAATAACACGCCAGAAGGCAGGCAAAAAAATAGGCGTGTGGAAATAATCATTACTAACCTGCCATATAGGATCTCAGAAACGGGAGAGATTATCTCCCAAAAATCAGAACCCACCTTATCTGAAACACCAATTGGGGAAGGACAAAAGTAAAGAATGGCCATATGCCATAGGTGTAAATACTATTTTGTCACATGGGAGAAACATGTACCCCATGGGTGTAAGGCATTTGGATTTAAGTCCTTGCGTTTACCTTCCCTGGAAGTGAAGCTCATATCCAAAGAAGACTGTCATGCCTTTGAAGAAAAGCTGGACAATAAATCAAAACGGCTTATCTCAGACCCTCATAGGGGTACCAATCACTAGCCCTAAGCCTTTCCACCTTGAGTACGGCCATCTCATTTGTGGCCGTATCAAATACTATCTTCCTCCCCAAAGTTCCTCCAACATCCTCTGATATGATCTTTACCCCTAATTTCATAAGGACCCGTCTTGCAATTTGAACATTTTCCCTACCTATATCCCTACCTTTTGAGACCTCAAAGTTATAAGCTCCACCCAATATCTGGGCCACCAAATGACCCACCTTACTCCCTCCCTCAAGCATAAGCCTTACCAAGGCTAATGTGGCCACATTACCATAAAGAGGAGTGGTCTTACCCTTTTCCTTCATCTCTGGGTAAAGGAAATGATTTATAGCCCCTATCCGTTTTTTCTTATCGAATATGCAAACACTCACTGCAGAACCCAATACAGTTGAAACCACTGTGGGTACCCTTGAAACGTAAATGTAACCAGGGCTCAGATAGTATTGCTGACTAGTGAGTCTCTTTTCACCTGCCATCTGAGTTTCTCAGATCCAGAAAAATCCCCATACTCTTTAATAATTCCATTGCCTCTTTTCTTTGCTTTGTATCAACATCTTCAGCAGAAATCAATATAATTTTCTTAATTATCTCCTCACTGAATCCCTTTTCTTTAAGATCCATCAAATCCTTTATGGAAGTGGCCCTGAGGGGGACAGTTTCTCTTCCATACACCAAAACCTCTTTTTCTTTCAAAAAGGAGCCTTTGCGTACAATTTTTTCAATGGCATTATCGGAAAAACCTGCCTCTTTGAGTTTTATGATCTCATCCACTTCAAAGGCACATGTTTCAATAGACTTTTCTTCTATAAGGGCAATTATCACATTTTCTCCAACCTTTGCCTTCCTAAGCCTTTCCATGTCCTTTGCTTCTAAAGCAAAGGCCTGGCTAATGATAGCCACAAGCATAAGGATTACAAGGTTCACTATTTTTTTCATCCCAGGAAATCCAAAAGTGTCTTTTGCATGATCTTAGCTGCTGCAGATAAGGATGCTTGATATAAGGTCTGCTGTGTGGCAAGTCTGGTCATTGCATCTGCCATATCAGCATCTTGCACATTGCTTAGTAGTTCGGTAACATTGTTTTTGTAATCCTCAAAAAGCTTTATAGTGTTTTCAAGCCTGGTGATCACTCCGCCTATCTTGGCCCTTTCTTGATTTATTTGATTTATTCCTTTTGTGAGTGCTTCAATTTGGTTTGCGATTCCATCTCTGTCATTGGCATCCATTGCCTCTGCTACGGACTTTACAACACTAAATATATCAACACCCTCTGAAAGGCCCACACCTTTGAAAACCTCGTTTCCGTTTAGATTTATCGTAATTGTTTCATTCTCGGCCAAGTGTATTTGAAATTCACCTTGATCTCCGTTGTAGATGACAGTATTGTCAGGCTGCTTCTGGAATGGAGACACATTTGTTTTAAACCCTGAAAAAATATACCTCCCTTGAAATTTTGCATTTCCAAGCCTTATCAATTCATTGTAAAGATTCCAAACTTCATTGGCAGTGGCCTTTCTGGTTTCTTTATTTGCTGTATCTGTGGATTGGTATACAGCCAATTCCTTTACCCTGCTTAATATCATGGAGACAGTATCCAAGGTAGATTCTGTCTGTTGCGCCCAAGAAAGTCCAAATTGGTTATTCCTCTGAAATTGCTCGGCTGATTTTAAAATAGAACCATAATCCAATATCCTTCCTGCGATTATGGGATCATCTGAAAGCCTGTTCACCTTTCTTCCAGTTGATACCTCATGTTGAATATCAGCCAACTTCTCTGTGGACTTTCTAATGGCATTTACTATGGAATCTGCCATATATTTGTTTGTAATCCTCATTTAAACCCCCTTAGATCCTCAAAAGACTGTCTAAAAGGTCATTTACCGTGGTGATCACTTTGGCAGATGCCTGGTATGCCCTTTGTTGAACAAGCAAATTCATCATCTCCTCATCTATGGACACACCTGAGACAGATTCTCTAAATCCATTAAGATAAGTTAACATATCCTGTTGGTGGGAATAAAAATTTTGCGATTGTTTTACATCACTCCCAACCCTACTTATGAGCGATTGGTAAAAATTATCAAATGTGGTTGTGCCTGAATTTAATAAAAACTTATACCTAAGTCCTCCAATGAGTAGGGCATTCCTGTTATCTCCTGGGATTGCATCTTTTTGTGTTGCCGCTGCTATTTTACCTGGATCTGCCTTTAACTCTGAGTTTACTCTAATGTTTGATACATTTGTGCCTGTAAAAAAGTCTATCCCAGTGTAAGGTTCATTTGTGTTTGAATCTATGCTTATACCGTATCCTGTTCTATGGAGTTTATTAATTTCATTCATTAGTGTTATGGCAAATGTATTTAAATCCTCTTTGTAGGAGGCAATGTAATGATCCCTTGAAATAATCCAACCTCCCAGCTTTCCTCCTTTGGTGCGGGACGTAATATCGTGTAAATTTCCATCTCTGTCCTGCCAGTTTAAAGTCTCAAGACCGCTTTCATCAGCAGAAACTACCAATTCCCAAGAAGAACTTCCCTCCACAAGGGTCTTACCATCTGTTGTAAGTATCACCAGTGTCCCATCACTGTCTTCAAAACCATTTACGTTAATCAATTGGGCAAGTTGGGTTAGTGCCAAGTCCCGTCTGTCTCTAAAGTCATTGGCATTTTGCCCGCCTGCTTCACCTGCCAATATCTTTCGATTGAGCTGTGCAATTTCCTGTGTAAGCCTGTTGATATCCTTAACCGTCTCTCTGATACCCTGGCCTATATCCCTTTTTTGTAGTAATGTAAGATCCTGGTATGCCTTTCTTAAAAAACTTGTCACCTCCTCTGCAATCCCCAAAAGGCTTCTCCTTTCTGCCTGTGTTGTAGGATTGTTTGCCAAATCATCCCAGGCATTCCAAAACCTTGAAAAAAGGTCATTGAAGTATTCACCATAGAATATCATCTCCACCTTTTCCAAGGTGGCCTTTTGTGATTCGTACCTACCATTTGCCTGTGTCTCTTCGTTTATTTGGGTGCTCAAAAAACGATCCACTACCCTTTTGATCTCTGCCACCTTCACACCCAAACCCAACTGCCCTGGAAGATGGGTCACTGGCTCTGCTGTTTCCAATTTTACCCTTTGCCTTGAATAACCTTCTGTGTTTGCATTGGCAATATTATGTCCAGTTACCTGTAAGGCCTTTTGTTGGGCTAAGAGTGATTCCTTTGCTATATGTAGCACTGTATTTATGGCAGACATATCTACCCCTAAGAACTCAGTACTTCCATAATTCCCCTTGGGATCTCATGGAGGGGCAAAACCTTATGTGCTGCACCAAGTTTTATGGCCTCCCTGGGCATACCAAAGACCACACAGGTGTCTTCGTCTTGGGCAATGGTATATGCCCCTGCGTTTTTCATCTCCAGTAGACCTTTTGCACCGTCCGCACCCATACCGGTCAAAAGCACTCCAACGGCATTGCTTCCTGCATGTTCTGCAACTGAGTTGAATAACACATCCACACTGGGCCTTTGGAAATGCACCCTTGGGCCATCTTTTATCCTCACATAATAGTTGGCCCCCCTTCTTGCCAAGACCATGTGTTTGTTTCCAGGGGCTATCAAGGCAAGGCCTGGAACCACCTGATCCCCTTCCTCGGCCTCTTTTACATCCATTGGGCACACTTCGTTTAACCTCTCAGCAAAGCTCTTTGTGAACTTTTCAGGCATATGCTGTACAATAACTGTGCCGGGGCACAAGGCTGGTAATCCCATCAACACCACTTCAATTGCCTTGGTGCCTCCTGTGGATGCACCTATGGCAAGCACTTTGTTGGTTGTCTCCAATTTCATGGTCACCTTGGGCACTTCAGCAGGCTGCACCTCAAACTTCCTTACCTTTGCCACTGCCGCTGCCCTCACAGCCCTTACCAAGTCTTGGGATACCTCCAAGGTGGAATATGCACTCCCCGGCTTTTGGATCACCTCCACTGCACCCAACTCCAAGGCCTTTATGGCATTTCTACTTCCCTTTGGGGCTATGGAACTCAAAACAACCACTGGCATGGGATGATATTTCATGAGCCTGCTTAAAAAAGTAAGCCCATCCATCCTGGGCATTTCAAGGTCCAATGTGATCACATCGGGTTTAAGTTGCACTATCTTGTCCCTTGCCACATAGGGATCTGGAGCTGTGCCCACCACCTCAATATCCTTATATTTAGAAAGCTCTTCCACCAATATCTTCCTTACCACTGCACTGTCATCCACCACCAATACCTTTATCATCAGAGATCCCCCTCCTTCATCTCTTCTATGGGGGTCTGAAAATAAAATCCCACTTCCATGACACCACCATCCTCCAGCTCAAACAGCAAACTCACAGTTCTTTCAGGATCCTCTTTCACCTCCTCCAAGAACATAATGGGTGAATGTATCTTAAAAATCTTTCTCTTTCCAAAAAGCTCAGGCAACATATTTCCGCACAGCACATTTGCACACTCTTTCAATGCATCTTCCACTTCCCTTAGTTCTATTGCATCATCCATACCAAGCATGTTCTTGGCTATCTCCTCACCTGCCTCCAAGGGCACGCCTACCCACATATATCCGTTATAAAGTCCTTCAAAATCCACCTTTATTCTGATGGTATCTTGTTTTGAACCTCCTTTTACCCCTTCCATAGGATTTAAGAATAAAAAGCTCAATCTTTCCAAGGTCTCTATGGTCACTTCTTCAATCTTAGAAACTATCTTCTCCCTCTCCATGTCCTTCTACCCCCAACATATTGTATACTTCATCCCTTAACATCTCTGGTGTGAACGGTTTTCTTAGAAACCTTACCCCTTTTTGTAAAAGCCTTTCTATTCTACTTTCACTACCTTCTGTTGAAACCACAAGTACTGGAACATCCTTCAACCCTGGATCTTGTTTCATTAGATCCAACATCTCCTCTCCATCCATCACAGGCATATTAATATCTGTTATCACCAAGTCTATCCAATTTGAGTGAAGTAGTTCAATTCCTTCTTTGCCATTAGAACCTTCCAATAAAATACCAATTGGGATTCCACTTAATTTAAGGGTTTTCTTGATCATAGATCTCATCACACTACTATCATCAACCAACAGTATATTAAACCCCATAGCAGCTCCTTTTTAAACATTTAAAAGTTGATTCATCTTTTCCTTAGTATAACTGGCAGCTTTTTCCATAGTCAGTTGGCTTAAAGCTAACCTCTTTGCTGCATTTGAAGATGGATGATACTTTAATCCTTCTTTACCTGCTGTAAAGCCGAGCATGATACATAGTGTATCTGAAATATGAATGATATCTAACATGTTATCAGCATAGGGAGACTCATCTGGTTTATGATGAAATCTAACAGCATTTATGGTTCTTTCAGGTAATCCCCACATTGATAAAATTTCCGCACCAGCTTCTGCGTGATCCAAACCAAGGTATTCTTTCTCTACACTGTCAAAACTCTGACTCCCTTCAAAAAACAAATTGGGATTCTTAATCTGCTCCTTTACTTCCATCCCCAAGAGTACTTTGCCGATATCATGTAGGAGTGAGGCGGTAAAGATTTCATCTATTCCTTTAATACCTAATTCCTGTGCCAATACCTCCGATGTGACAGAAACAGCAACAGAATGCCTCCAAAGTTCCCCTTTCTCCAAGTCATAGCCTTCCACTCCTCGATCCATAACGCTGTTCATGCAAGATACCATCACAAGATCTGAAATCTTCTTCCAACCCAAAAGCACCACAGCCTGTTTTACCGATCCTATCCTGTTGGGAAACCCGAAATAGGCAGAATTTGCCATCTTAAGCACATCTGCTGTAAGACCAGGATCATATCGCAAGATCTCTTCCACCTCCTCTGCCCCTGAATCAGGGTCTTTCAACACGTTTAGGATCTTTAATGCATTTTGAGGTGGGCTTGGGAGCTCTCTCTTTAGTCTTTCTAATTTTTCCTTTGTAATCATAGCACCCTCTTATTCCCTGAGGTTTGAATGATGACTGTTCCACTTGATATATCGAAGTAAAGAGTCCTGGATTGTATTCCACCTGTGTCTTCAGCGGCCAAGAGCAGATTGTTTTTCCACAATAGCTTCTTTAATACCACCAAGTTTCTTTCTCCTATCTTAAATATCCTGTCATCTCCAAGAGGTGCACCACAACCTGCTGCCTTAATCACTGCCCTTTCCTTTTTCCCTCCCAACTGATAAAAGGCTCGAAACAAAGCAGGAACACCCGTATCCACAAACATGTAAGGGTTTTCTTCTGCCTTCTCAGGGTTGATCTTGGACAGTGGTAACATTGCATGCAATAATCCACCCACCTTTGCCACCGGATCCCAGACAGTAAGCCCCAAACAAGAACCTAATGCATGGGTCACAAGTTCATCCCCATTTTTACTAACTTTCATATCACCCACATCTACAATGATTCTCAACAATAAAGCTCCTTTCTTATTTTCTATAGGTTGCTGGCCTCACATATTTGAAATTATGCCTGACGGATACAAGACCCTCTGAATGCCCAACCAACAAATAACCACCTGATTTTAAGATGTCATAGAACCTGTTAACAAGTGTTTGTTGGGTTTCTTTTGAAAAATAGATCATCACGTTCCTACAAAAAATCACATCAAAAGGTCCCTTCATCGGCCAGGGATCCATTAAATTGAGATAAGCAAAGTGGATCAAATTCTTCACATTATCCTTTATAGCAAAGTACCCTCCCTCAATAGGAACAAAATATTTGTTCCTCAACGAAACCGGAACATCCTTTACTCCTTCTAAAGGATACACACCTAATTTTGCCTTTTTTAGCATCTCAAGGGATATATCGGTAGCAAGTATCTTTATATCCCACTTAGAAATGTCTTGAATGGCTTCCAAAAGGGTAATGGCAATGGAGTAAGGCTCTTCCCCAGAAGAACATGCAGCAGACCATATCCTAAGTCTCTTTATAGTTACTTCCTTTAAAACCCTGTCTCTCAGGAACTCAAAGTGGGCAGACTCGCGGAAGAAATTGGTCTTGTTAGTGGTGATTGCATCCACCATATAGGTAATTTCTGCCCTACCTTCTTTTGTCTGGATATAATTTATGTACTGGTCAAAGTCCTTAAATCCTAAAGCCCGTAACCTTTTGATCAACCTTGCTTTGACTAAGGCCTCTTTCCCTTCCTTTAGATTGATCCCCGAGATCTTTTTTACTATCTCACAGATGGTCTGAAACTGACTTTTTTTGAGTTCTATTGGCTCAAAGAATTCCATCGGTTATGAATTTGCAAGTCTTATAATTCCTGCCACATCAAGGATCAAACCCACACCACCATCGGGCATAATAGCTCCTCCTGAGATGGCAGATACATGTTTTAACCCCTCTCCTAAGCTTTTTATCACAATCTGCTGCCTGCCTATGAGTTCATCCACCAATATGGCAACTGTTTGTACCTCATCTTGAACTATCACCGCCAGGCTCTCAGTAAGGGATTCTTTTGCACTCTTTATTCCAAATATATCTGCCAGTCTAAAAACAGGAATAAGCTCATCTTGGAGCCTTATCATCCTTCCATCTTTGAGGACCGAGCTCAGCTCCTCCTCCTTAGGCTTAACAGCCCTCAGTATTGAGGCAGTGGGTATAACATACCTCTCTTTACCCACCTTCACAACCATACCATCAATTATGGCCAAGGTGAGTGGAAGGCTTATCTTAAAGGTGGAACCTTCATTGGGCCTTGAATAAACCTCCACTTGGCCCCGGAGCTTTTCTATGTTCTTCTTTACCACATCCATGCCAACCCCCCTTCCAGAGACATCCGAGACCACCTTGGCAGTGGAAAAACCAGGCTCGAATATCAGTGAAAAGATCTCCTTATCACTTAAGATCGCACCTTCTTTTATAAGGCCTTTTTCCTTTGCCTTCTTAAGGATTGCCTCTTTGTCCAAACCCTTTCCATCATCTTTGATTTCCACCACCACGTTTCCTGAGGAATGATAGGCAGAAAGGAAGATGGTCCCAAACTCAGGTTTGCCCTTTTGTATCCTCTCTCCAGGGGTCTCTATCCCATGATCCACCGCATTCCTTATCATGTGCACAAGGGGATCATTTAAGATGTCCACCATGTTTCTATCTATCTCTGTGTCTTCCCCTTCTGTGATCAGCTGCACCTTCTTTCCCATTTTTTTGGAAAGGTCTCTTACAAGCCGCTGCATCTTGTTAAATGTGGCCTTTAGGGGCACCATCCTCATGGACATACTGATATCCTGAAGCTCCCTCACGATCTTACTGGTATGGGATACCTTTCTTTGAAGCTCCAAATGATGCCCTGTTGTCACCACCTCATCCTGTGCCACCATTGAGTGGGCGATTACAAGCTCTCCTACCATGTCTATGAGCCTATCCAATCTTTGTGTGCTGACCCTAACAGTTATGTCCATCTCAGGCTCAGCCTTGATCTTCCTTTGGATCCTCAAGGCCTCTGCCACATCCTTCACATCCGCCATACCATATTCCACCAACCTCTTACCCAAAGGCTTTCCATTATCCACCTTGGCGAGCAATTCCACCTGCTCCCTATTCACCACTCCCTTGGCAACCAGAATATCACCCACCCTCGGCACAAATTCTTCTGTAATTCCAGATGTCTCAGTGATCCCATGGGCCTCGGGATTCTTGAGTACCTCTAAAAGATCATCGAAACCTTCTGGCTTCTTTATGGGCTTGCCTTCCAAGGCTCCTCTTACCTGGGCTATGAGCTCCTTGATCATATCCAAGGCCTTAAGGGATAAGTCTGCATAGCCACCTTCATACTTGATCTCTCCATCCCTTACCCTGGAAAGCAGGTTTTCAGCCTTGTGGGCCAACTGGGAGATTGGTTGAAGCCCTAAAAATGCACTGGTGCCCTTCACAGTATGAAATGCCCTAAATACCTTCCCCACTGCATCCATATCCTCTGGATTTGCTTCTAAGGCCAAAAGTGCCTCTTCGGCAGTTGCAATGAGATCTCCGCTCTCCGATACAAAATCACTTAGTAGTTCAGGTTCTGCATCCTCTGGGATCTGAAAATCCGCCTCTGAATATGAAAACTCCTCTCCACCTTCCTGAGATTGGAGCGGTTTTGATGGTTGAACCTTTTCTTCCGCACCTTCTTCCCCAAAGGATATCTTTTCCACTAAATCTCCCAAGGTCTTTAATACATCTCTTATCTTTTCAGGACCTTCTTCCATACTTAAACGAAACTCTTCACATATACCTTCCAAGGAGGCCTTTGCCTGAGGAGAAAGATTAGCCTTGCTTATAAATTGGCCAAGGCCATCCAACAATTCTTTTAAGGTATTTGGATCTTCAGGTTCTGCCTTTACTATTAGCTCTGCTATTGAATTTATGTCATAAACTTCTTCTGCGCTCTCCATTAAGTTTGGTAAGAGCTTCTTTAACTCCTGTTCAATCCCTTGGGATTGTGGATACCTTTGCTCTAAAATTGCCTCCTTTAGTTCTTCCATTAAGGCCATAAGGTTCTCTATTAATGTCATCTTTTGGGAGGGTGTTAGTATTGTAAAACCTTCTCCTATCGCCCTATCTATCAAAGACAACGGACCTTGAAAACCCTGGGGGAGCTTGGGCACAAGTCCTTTTATTTTATCTTGGAATCCTTTCCATTCCTCTTCCTTGGTAAGGGATAAGACCTCCAACTCTTCCAACAGAACAGAAATATTTTTAACCACCTCTTGAGTTTCCACCTCAATACCCCCTTTCTTAAGAGTGCTAAATTCTAAATTATTTAATATTTTAACCAAAAACTATCAAGAACATCTTTTTCCCGAGATATCAGGCCGTATATACATAAACGCCTTTTTAGGTGTTCCTGCCAGTATCCTTTCCTGTGGAATTTAACAGCCTATGAAAAGTTTTTTAAGGTAAATTCTGAATGGATTTGGGTTTTTGCTGGTTGAAAGGGTTTTAAAACTTTATTCTTAAACACTCATTAAATTAGGCCATCTCAGAGATAAGTAAACCTGGCATTTCCAGAATTTGCTTGGTGGCTCCAGGGGTGTAAAACTCCTGTGCCCTTAAGCAACCTTTTAAACGGGCAAACAGATTTGAAATAAAATGAACCATCTTACCCAAAAGGAATTCCAATTGATCATTTTGATACTTTATCTCTAAGACTAAACTTTTGAGTCCTTCTAATTTCACCTGAAGAATTTGTTTTTCTTCTCCATCAAGAAGACGTAAAATTTTTTGAGAATCTAATCTTCCCTGTACGTTTCCTAAGAGACTTGAAATTTCTTTTAAAGTATCCTTTCTTCTTTGTTCTAAAATTAAGAGCTCATTACTGAGAATCTCTTTTTTTTCAACAAGTTCTTGGTACCGTTCCAAGCTATGAGAAACTAAAAGCCTTTTTTCATTTGCAAGCATCTTAAGATAGTCTTTGTATAAGTCACTTATCTGATCTAAAATTTTACAAAGCAAATGAATTTTTTCTCTAACTTGATTTTTCATTCTCTCAACAACCTACTTTTTAGTATAGCATCTTCAATCATTTCCTTTGCAATTTTCTCATCATCAACTTGGTAGTTTCCTCCATCAATTTTACTTTTTATTGAATCCACTTTATCTTGTCGGTAGACCTTCTCTGAATCAAAATTTGTTATAACTTCTTTTAATTTATGGGCAAAATTAGAAATACTAACCTCATCGCCTTCATCTTTTCTCTTAATCTCCTTTTCTGGAAATTTATTTGTATCAAGTTTTTTCGTTTTCTGATAATTGCTTATATTTAATAAAAAAATGCCTTCTATATTCATTTGAAATTACCTCCTTGGGGCATTGGTGAAGGTCTTCCATTAATTAAATCGTCCCGATTTTCAGAAGGTTTAGCCTTTTGGGAGGCCTTTAGCAACTGTTTCTCGATAATTTCTTTTAGCCCTATGCCTTTTTTGAGGGCCAATTCCCTTGCAAGCTCTAAGTCAAACAACCCCTGGTGTATGTCCTGCCCAAAGCCTTTTTCCTCCCCATGGTTTTTTACCTGCTCCCTCATAATTTTGAGGAGCTGGTGGATAAAAAGTGCCTCCATTTCCCCTGCTAATTTGCTTATCTCTTCTTTTCCCTGTGCCCCCTTTTGGGGGGGAGCAAAGCACATCTTGGGTATCATAATCTCCATCACATGATCTCCAATTCAGCCTCAAGGGCACCTGCAGCCTTGATCGTCTGAAATATGGCAATCAAATCCCTTGCATTCACTCCAAGGGCATTCAAGGCCCTTACGAGTTCTTTGATAGTGGTGCCCTTTGGTATAAGTATCAACTGGCTCTTTTGCTCTTCAACTGTCACCTGGGTTTCAGGTACCACTGTGGTCTGTCCTTCAGAAAAGGGCATTGGTTGACTGACCCTGGGTGTTTCCTTTATCACCACGCTTAAATTCCCATGGGACAATGCAATGGTATTGATCCTCACCTGCTCTCCCACCACCACAGTGCCTGTCCTTTCATTTACCACAACCTTGGCCCTTTGATCTGTCTCCACCTCTAAGGATTCCAAAAGGCTTATAAACCCAACTGGATCTCTCCTTTTATCAGGGGGGATAAGGACCCTCACTGTGCTTCCGTCCACTGCCTTTGCATATGACCTTCCTAAGAAGTTGTTTATCACATCCTCCATCTTAGAGGCAGTGGTGAAGTCAGGCTGGTTTAGAAAGATCTGTAGCTCCTCTTGATCTATCTCGTAGGGTATAGCCTTTTCAACCAACACACCTCCTGGCACCCTTGCCACTGTGGGAAAATTCCTGGTAACCTGTGCAGCCTGACCTCCTACGCTAAAACCTCCGATGCTCACAGGGCCTTGTGCCATGGCATATATCTGCCCATCTATTCCCCTCAAAGGAGTGAGTATAAGGGTGCCACCGTAAAGACTTTTTGCATCTCCTAAGGAACTTACAACCGCATCCAAACGCATACCGGGCTTGGCAAAGGGAGGAAGTTCAGCGGTTACCATTACAGAGGCCACGTTGTTTACATCTATATCCTTTGCTGAGACTGTAAGCCCCATCTTTTGAAGCATATTGGCAATGCTCTGGGGTGTAAATTTGGCTTTTTTCCCATCGCCAGTACCATTTAACCCTATGACCAAACCATATCCCACAAGTTGGTTTGACCTTGCTCCCATTATGGAAGCCACATCCTTTATCCTTGCAGCAGTTGCCCAAGATGGAACAAAAAACCCCAAAAGTACTATGCAAATAATCCTCACATACACCATCCCACTCCTAAAAAGGCCATATTACTCCCAGTATCCTTGAAAGCCAACCCTGCCTCTGGCCTTCTGTTAGATCGCCTGAGCCTGTAAAATAGATCTTTGCATCTGCAATGGAGGTGCTAAGGACCGTATTGTCATCGGCTATATCCTTTTCCCTGATAACTCCCGATATGGTCAGGAGTTGCCTTTCATTATTTACAATAACCTCTCTCGAGCCCATTATTCGTAGATTCTCATTGGGAAGCACTTCAATAATTGTTGCAGTAATAGTACCCAAGACTGAGTTTTTCCTTTCAGTTTTACCTGAACCTTGAAATGTACTGCCAAAATTTCCAGAAACTCCACCAAAGGGGTTTAAATAGCTATGTTTTGTGTAAGGATATTTTTCAAGGCCTAAAAAACTGCTTATACCTGCAGATATATCACTTTTTTTCTGTGTCTGTGTATCGGTGGTATTTGAAGCAGACGAAGTCTCAATAACCTTTACTGTAACCACATCGCCCACGTTTCTTGCTTTCTTATCAACAAAAATAGTTGCAAGCTTTGCACTATCTGAAAAAAGACTACCAGGTTCTTTAATGTCGGGTTTAGTTACAATGGGAGGTGTGATAGGTCTCACCTCGTGCTTTGCCTCCCTATATGTTGGTGCACAAGCATTCAAAGCTAAAAGCAACATCAAAAAAACTATATATTTCATCTCAAAACTCCACCTTTACAATGTCCTTTTCTATCACCCTTCCCTGAACCACCTTTTTGGAATCCACATTTGTTACCTTTATAATGTCACCCTTTGCTCCGTTCTCCTGGGCCTGGCCAAGGGCAGTTATCTTGAGCCTCTCATTCTCTGCCAGTATTGTTACCAACTGTCCTCTCTTGATTAAGATGGGTTCCTCCAAGGCAGATAGCCTTAATACCTCTCCTTGTGAAACTGCCCTCTTTAAAACCTTTCCCATTACAGCCTCAGATGACAATATCACATCCTTCGGAGCCTCGTTTAGGTCCCTCATGACCATTTCAATATCCTGTGCTTCTATGGCCTTACCCCTTGGTAGGTAGGTCTTAGCCACAAAAACCTCGCCCAAAGTGGTAAGGTGGGCGGTTAGGTTAACCCGTTTTCTAAACCTTTCGCCCTCTATAAAGAGTATGGATACCGGCAACTGCCCCCTCGTTCCACCAAGGGATGGAAATTCCACTATATATTGCACGTTTCCGTTAGGTACTATCACAGGTGTGGGATTGGAAACGGATCTCACACTTACCATCTCCCTTTTACCCCATCTGGCCTTGAGCTCTAACTCCACTATCTGGATTAGATCCTCTTGTGTAATAACCCTATAAGCCCGTTCCACTGTTATCAACTCAGGCCCTAACAAAACAACTTCCTCCTTTGGCCTTGCCTGCCTAATCCTTGCCCTTATAAGCTCCTTTGATATCTCTCTTTTATCCCCTGGATAAGGGGATTGTCCCACTAAGATCTTTCCTAATTCTTCGTTCAAGGGCAATGGAGTCAAATCCGCCAAATAGATATTTTCTCCTTCCACAACAGCCCTCTCAACAAGCCTAAGTTCTAAGGCAAATGAAGGCCTGTTTATAATGAGCACCCATACAAACAAAAGGAGCTTAGTTAGTGTTTTCATTTAAATACCCTATGACTTAATACTGTTTGCAACCCTTAGCATATCATCTGCAGTTTGAATGGCCTTACTGTTTATCTCATAGGCCCTTTGAGCTGTAATCATGTTCACCATCTCTTCCACCACATTTACATTGGACATCTCCAAATAACCTTGGGCCAAGGTACCAAATCCCTCTGTGCCTGGAGTGCCCACAACCGCATCCCCTGAGGAGGTGGTAGGCAAAAACAGGTTCCTCCCAATGGCAGCCAGTCCAGCAGGATTGGGAAACCTGGCAAGCTGGATATTACCTATTTCTGTGGCAGTGGTCTCTCCTGCCCTCAATACGGATACTGTTCCATCGGTACCAATGTAAACAGCCCTGGCGTCATCTGGTATAACAATTTCTGGTTCAATGGGATAACCGTCAGAAGTGACAATCCTTCCTCCACTGTCCAGTTTAAAGGCACCTGCCCTGGTGTAAGCCACCTGGCCGTTTGGCTGCATCACCTGAAAAAAACCTTTGCCTTCAATGGCTATGTCCAGCTCATTTTGGGTAAGTTGATAGTCTCCTTGTAGAAAGATCTTAGTAACAGCCACAGGTCTTGTTCCATGCCCAATCTGTATCCCTGTGGGAACCTGATTTCCCCTTGCAGAGGTGGCACCGGCAGGTTTTAAGGTTTCATAGAGCAGGTCCTGAAAATCTGCCCTTCCCCTTTTAAAACCAGCTGTGTTCACATTGGCAAGGTTGTGTGCAATCACATCTATGTTGATCGTTTGCGCTGTCATCCCTGAGGCTGCTGTCCAAAATGTTCGTAGCATATTTTACCTCCTATCTTATAAGCCCAACTTCTTGGGCGTCTTTTCTATCTGCCTCTCTCATGGCATCAATGGCATTTTTGTATGACTCATGGGCCCTAAGGAGTGTAATCATCTCCACCATGGAGGAAACCACATCCACGTTAGACATCTCCACATATCCTTGCCATACTTCTATCCCCTCTGGGATTTTTTCCTGCATTTGTAGCTCAGGATCTTTTAATTTAAAATAAGAACCTACTGTCTTTTCCAAGTCATTTAGGTTTTCAAAGGTGACAATTTTAAATTTTCCAATCAACTCACCATCGGAGTAAACATTTCCCTCTGAGTCAACCTGTATTTCTGAACCAGTAACTGTTATTGGGCCACCTTCTCCCACGACTAATTTCCCATCTTTTGTTATTATTCTACCTTGTTGATCCAATGCAAAATCTCCTCTTTTAGTGTATAAATTGCCTTCTGGAGATTCTACTACAAAAAAACCAGTCCCTTGGATTGCTAAATCAAGATGGTTACCTGTGTATTTATAAGTACCAGAGCTAAAGTCCACATAAGTTCTGCACCCAAAAGGAAAAAGAGTATAAAGGGATCTTTCATTTTTTTCTTCATCTTCCGTTGGAATTCGAAAGGTAATACTGTCTTTTTTGTAACCATATGTTCCCATATTAGATATATTGTTACTCAATATATCCAATTTGAGCTGGTTTAATATGGATCTTCTACCAATATGTGCTATGGAATTTAACATTCCTTTCCTCCCAGGGCAGCTTTTGCCCATCCATAAGGTCAAATATACCTCATCTCTCTCATTGACTTTGATTCATTTTTTTTAGCATTTGAACTATCCGAATCCTTTGAAAAAAACATTTGAAACACCAAATAACCTACGGTTCCAAATACAAACATGATCGTAAGTACATTTTGTAATAGGTACATAAAAACTAAGTTTTCCATGCCCACCTCCTCTATGCCAATACATTTAAATTCTTGCCTCTGCCTTCACCCTCTCCATTTTCTTCTTGCAAATCTCCTGCCCACTCTTCTTCCTCAACTTTAACCCCATGGATTTCTTTCTCTTCTTGCTGTTCTTTTAAAGCCTCTTCAAATGCCTTTTGGTTGTTTTTGTGATTTTTCTGACCTATGGGCCTTATCCCTATGCCAGGCTGGATGGGTGCCACCTCTCTGTTGATAAATACCTTGTAGTCCATGTCACACCTCCCTTCAAATAAGTCCCTTTGCCCTTAGCCTTGCCCTAAGCTTCCTTAAGGCAGCCGAATGGATTTGGGAAATGCGTGACTCGGTAAGCCCCATTACATCTGCTATCTCCTTCATAGTTAGCTCTTCCACATAATAAAGGCTTAGGACAAGCTTAGAGTTTTGGTCCAAGGATCTAATGGCCTCCACAAGGGGCCATTGTAATTCTTCCATGAATATATCCTCCAACATCTCTTGGGAGGCATCCCGCACCACTCCCAGCACACCATCCTCTTTACCTGCCTGAATCTCTTGAAGACTAAACAGTGCAATTCCGTTTAGCCTTTCTATTTCTTCCAATTCATCAGGAGTCATCCCAAGAGCCTCTGCCACCTCCAAAGAACTGGGCTCCCTCCCCAGTTCTTTTTCCAACCTTTCATATGTGGCCTCCACAACCCTCCCCTTCTTCCTTGTGCCCCTTGATAAAAAGTCCCTCCCTCTCAGCTCATTTAAAACCGCACACTTTATCTTGAGAGCCACATAGGCACTAAAACTTTCCTTGCGAGTTGGATCATATCTCCTAATGGCATCCAAAAGCCCTACTATCCCCGCACTTATAAGATCCTCTGATTCCACATGGGAAGGCAAATTGGCCTTTATTCTCTGTACAGTAATGTTTACAAGGGGCAAATATTGTTCGAATAATTCCCTTTCTATGTCTGGACTTTTATTTGATTTCTCTTGTTCAACAATTTTTGCATATTGCGACAACAAGGTAACCTCCTAAGGACCATTCAAATTCAACAATGAATGCCAGACAAGTCCAGATTCAGACGCCTCTTGGCTTATTGGAAGTGAAATTATTTTTTCTGCTAAACCAATAAAACACTTACTTGCAACTGACTCTGGATAATCTTTAACAAGTAACTTTTGCCATTTTACACATATTGTAATATTTTCATCCAAAAATACTTGACCTAAATATTTTAGATCAATATCCAGGAATTTATCAGTTACAAGTTTTAGTTGCCTATAAATTTCTGTCCCTTCTTTTACACTTCTAACAAAATTAGAAACAAGATAAAATCTATTTCTTTTGTATTTAAGAAACAACAATTTCATAACAGCATATGCATCTGTAATTGATGTTGGCTCAGGAGAAACAATCACTATAATGTCTTGCGCAACACTATTGAAATACATAACATTTGAAGATATCCCAGCTGCTGTATCTATCAGGACTATGTCCATATCAACCATTAAATCTTCTAATTCCGTAAGAATCTTAAGCTTTTTATCCCTCGAAAGATTGGCCATCTCTTCTATGCCTGAGGCAGCAGGTAATATATTGAGACCTCCAGGCCCTTCCACAAGTATTTCCTTCAAGCTCTTTTCCCCTGCCACCACATGGGATAGGTTATACCTTGGCGTAAGGCCCAAGATCACATCTATGTTTCCCAGGCCCAGATCTGCATCCAAGACCAATGTCTTCTTTCCCATTGAAACAAGAGAAAATCCTATGTTTGCCACCAAATTGGTCTTGCCAACTCCTCCCTTACCGCTTGTGATAGCCACAACCCTTTTGGGCACTGCCCTTTTTTGCCTATGCTTAAGGGAGATCACTTTCCCGCCTTCCTTTAACTCTCCCATTTCATCACCTTTAGATCCTTAGGTTTAATGTCTTTTCCTCAAATACCTCTTCCTGTGTTCCTTCCCCATTCATCCAAAATAATGGATTTAAATCCTCCATTAGCAATTCAAATCTCTTCCTCCTAAATGCCAACTCTTCTGGAGAAAAGGAGCTTAAAATGTCTTTCTTTCCATTGTAAAGGATCCTTTCCACAAGCAAAGCCAAAGAAGCTGGTTTGAGGCTTCCTGGAACCTCTTGGCCTTCTGAAAAATAGTAAAGGGGTAGCTTTGAAGTGTATCCGACAGTAATGATGCTCCCAATCTGTAATGCCTCGTCCAGCTTTGTCACAATCAATCCATTTATCTCAAGTTTTTTAAATAGTTCTAAGATAGAAAGCACCTCAGATCCTTTGATAGGAGCCGAAAACACAAAAAACTTATGGATTTTCGGATCTATACACAATATATCTTCAAGTTCATCTATCATAAACTTGGTTTTATGACCTACTCCTGGTGTATCAATCAGCAAAATATCTTTGTCTTTATGCTTTAAGAGTGCATTTTTAAACCCTTTTTTGTCATGGATATCTTCTACTGGAATCCCCATTAGACTACCAAAGGCATTTAACTGGGCGGATGCACCTATCCTTTGATTATCCAAATTGATTATGGCTAAATCATATTTATTTGACATACAGATAACAGTTGAAAGTTTTACCAATGCCGAAGTCTTTCCAACTCCCGTTGGTCCCAAAAATGCAACTTTTTTATTTAGGCCTTTCTGGATATTAAGCTTTTTGGTTTCCATTCCGTTGTAATTTAATGCCTTTATTATACCCCTTCTCACTTCTTCTTCTAAGTTCACATTCACAATTGAGAAGTTAAGATCTTTAATAATTTGAGCGGCAACTGTCTCCTCAACTCCCTCTGCAAGTAATATTTCAAAATAGGTAAAAAGCTCCCTATTTGCTTTTTCTCTAAAAACTGAACTCTTCCTTTTGCCATTGCCATTTCCATTTCCTTTGTCTTTTAAGACAGAGGTTCTTTTATCGTAGTAAGAATTTGAATTTTCAGTGGCAGCAACCACTTCAACGATCTTGCGCTTCAGCAAAGATTTAAAAATCCCCTCAGGTTCAACCTCTTTGATTGATATGATGACAGCATCCGGTCCAAATTCTTTTTTCACTTGCCTTAAGGCCTCTTGTACTTCCGATGCCTCAAATCTCTTAATCTGCATTGCCTAACCCCACTATTCCTAAGGATCTAATCTGTACCTGGGGTGATATTTCGTTATAGGAGATCACATCCAAGTTGGGTATAAACCTCTCAATCAGCCTCTTTAAGAAGGGCCTGCTTCTGGGAGAACATATGATCGCAGGTTGCTGATCTATGTTCATTAACTTGGGAAGATTTCTGTTAATGGAATCCATGATGCCCTCCATCAATCTGGGATCCAAAGCAATAAATGTGCCTTGCTCTGTCTGCTGGAGAGAAGAGAGGATGGCATTTTCAGCAGACTGATCTAAGGTCAGCACATATACGTAACCATCAGGGGCTTGGTGTTGCTTTGTTATGGTTCGATTAAGGGCCTGTCTTACAAACTCGGTTAATAGATCAGGGTCTTTTGTAATGTTCCCGTAATCTGCAAGGGTCTCCAGTATGGTGATGATATCCCTTATGGGTACCTGTTCCCTTAAGAGGTTTCTCAAAACCTTTCCCACTGCCCCAAGGCTCAAGACACTTGGCACCAATTCCTCCACCAACTTTGGATAGTTGGTCTTTACGGTATCAAGGATTTGTTGCACCTCTTGCCTACCCAATAGCTCATGCCCATAACTTTTAATTATGTGGGAAAGATGTGTGATGATAACAGTAGTGGGATCCACAACAGTATATCCAAGGGTAATGGCCCTTTCCTTTTCCTCCTTTCTTATCCACACTCCAGGCAACCCATAGGTGGGCTCCTTTGTTGGGATACCTTCCACCTTTCCCTTTAAATGGGGAGTTTCCATGGCTAAGAGGTAATTGGGATATATCTCTGCCTTGGCCATCTCTGCTCCCTTTAAAAGGATCCTATATTCATTGGGTTTTAACTCTAAGTTGTCCTGGATATGCACAGGAGGCACTGTCAACCCCAGATCTTGTGTTATCTGCTTTCTTAATGCCTTTACCCTCTCCACCAAGCCTGTACCTTCAAGGCCTTTCTCCACAAGGGGGATAAGGCCATAGCCCAGCTCCAAAGAAATGGGATCTAAGAGAGTAAGGGATTCAGATCTTGGCTGATCTTTCTTTTTTCTCTTTTGTGCTATCTGTATTTCTTCCTTTTTCTTCTCCTCTTCTAACTTGGCCTGCTTCAAACCATAGGCTGCCAAACCCGATGAAATAGAAAGGATAAAAAAGGGTATGGTGGGCAATCCTGGTATTAAACCAAGGAATCCCAATATGGCCGAGGCAATTCCCAATGCCTTTGGCTTGGAAAATACCTGCATGGTCATTTCTTTGCTCAGGTTTGCGTCTGTAGTACCTCCTTTACTGACTAAAATACCCACAGAAGTACTTATAATTAGTGCGGGAATTTGGCTTACAAGCCCATCCCCTATTGTGAGTATAGTATATGTGGATAATGCCTGCTCTAAGGGCATAGACTTTTGGAATACACCTATGAGAAGTCCTCCTATAATATTTACAAAGGTAATAAGAATACCTGCTACCGCATCTCCCCTTACAAATTTACTTGCACCATCCATTGCACCGTAGTATTCTGCCTCTAAATTGATTCTTTGCCTGCGTGCCCTTGCCTCTTCTTCTGTTATAAGGCCCGAACTTAGGTCTGCATCTATGCTCATTTGCTTACCTGGCATTCCGTCCAATGTAAACCTGGCTGCCACTTCTGCTATACGCCCTGCACCTCGCGTTATAACTATAAGGTTTATCGTAATAAGTATGATGAAAACCACTATCCCTACAGCATAATTACCTCCAACCACAAACCCTCCAAAGGAAGCTATTACCTTACCTGCAGCGGTTATTCCTTCCTCTCCCCTAAGAAGTATCAACCTTGTGGAAGCCACATTAAGCCCAAGGCGTAAGAGGGTTGTCAAAAGCAAAATAGAAGGAAAGGAGCTCAACTCCAGTGGTTCTTTTACATATGTGGTTGTAAGAAGGATCACCAATGCCAGGGTAATATTAAAACTTAGGGCAATGTCCATGATCATAGGTGGTATGGGCAGGATCATAAAAAAAAGGACCACCACCACACCAAAGGCAATCACAATGTCTGTGTGCTTAAGTAAGCCCTGAAATCTTTTTAAATCCAGTGTGCCTTCCATCTCAACATACCCAATTTTGTTCAAAATGCATGTTCTATACCTAATTCACTCTTTTTCCCTTTAACCTAAATACATAGGCCAGGACCTCAGCCACTGCACGGTAAAGTTCAACAGGTATCAACTGTCCCACCTCCACAGACTTGTAAAGGGATTGGGCTAAGACCTTATTCTCTATCACTGGAACTCCCGCCTCCTCTGCAACTTCCTTTATCTTTAAGGCCAACCAATCCATACCCTTTGCTACCACAGTGGGAGCAATCATGTTTTTGGGTTCGTATAAGAGTGCAACTGCAATATGTGTTGGGTTTGTAATTACCACATCTGCCTTTTTTACTGCTTCCAACATTCTTTTCTTTGCAAAAAGCTTTTGTTGACTTCTTATCCTTGCTTTTACCTGAGGATCACCTTCTGCTTGTTTTATCTCATCTTTTACTTCTTCCTTTGTCATCTTAAGATCTTTTTCATATTGCCACTTTTGATATAGATAGTCTAATAGAGCAAAGATTGCCATGATTACAGTTATGATCAATATAATTTTTAAACTTATTTTGGAAACATACCAAAATATATCTAAAAATGTCATGGATGCTAACATCAATATTTTTTCTTTTTCCACTGATAAAATAGAATAAAGGACAACTCCAACAATACAAGCTTTTAAAAGTGATTTAAGCAAGTCAATAAGATACCTATATGAAAAAATCCTTTTTATACCAGCCAATGGATCAATATGTATGAACTTAAATTTGATTACATCCCAAACAACCTCGAAAGGTCTTTGAATAAGATTAGCTGATATACCAAATATACAAATTGTAAAGACAAAAGGTAATATGAGTACCACACATCTTAAAGCATACTCTAAAATAATTGAGTAAACAGCGGGAAAATCCAATTCCCTTCTTTGTAAATTAACTAATCCATCTGTCAATACATTCAAAAGTCTTTGCTTCATATAACCTGCGGCCAATAGAAAAAAAAGACAGCATGCAAAAAATATGGCAAAATTAAGAACTTCTTGGCTGTGGACCACCTTTCCTTTTTTCCTGGCCTCACCCCTGCGACGTGGGGTTGCCTTTTCAGTCTTTTCCATGATTCACTTCACCAATGAAAGATTTTCACAAGTATCTGGGGAATACTGCCCAAAACATAGCCAAAGTGTTCCTTCAAAACATGCCCCAAAACCGGAATACAAAACATTAATGCCAAAAGTCCTATAAGGATCTTCATGGGAAGCAATATAAAGAACGTGTTGAGCTGGGGTGCAATCCTTGCCATTATTGCCATTGCAATCGTACTTAGGATAAGGGCTGCAAGAACCGGAGCTGATATCTTTATGGCAAGTATAAAAATCACCTTTAAGAAGTGAAAGATTATGGCGATATTTTCAAATTTGGGGCTTGAAAAAAAAGGTGGGATCTGTTTTATGCTTTCAATTAATGTCTTCATTAAAAACAAATGACCATCTATGGCAAGGAACATAAATACTCCAAGCAGATTATACATCTGTGATAGACTGGTATCTTGTTCGCCTGAAATCGGATCAACAACAGCCCCAAGTGCAAAACCCATTTGAAAACCCACTATCCTTCCTGCCATTTCAACTGTCTCAAAGGCAATTCTGGCAATCAAACCTATTGTTACACCTAAAATTATCTCCTGAATACACCCCACAAAAAAAATCCAAATGGAGTCCACAATCACAACATCTTTAAATTCCAACACTAAAGAGGAATTAATTGCCACAACCAGCGCAAAAATTACAATGAATCCTGTTGGAACACCTTTTTTAAAAAAAGGTAAAGCAAATGCTATGGAAAGAGTTCTTACAAATATAAACAATACTGTTTGGATGGTATTAAGGGGAATTGAGATTCCGAGCATGTTATCTAACCAGAGAACTCATATTAACAAAAGTCTTGATAGTAAAATCTAATAATGTTCTCATTATCCACGGGAAGAAAATTAGCAATGAAACACCAACAGCAATAAGTTTAAAGATAAAAATGAGTGTCATTTCTTGGATTTGGGTTGCAGCCTGAAAAAGAGCTACAATTATACCAATTATTAAACCAGAGAGTAATACCGGCAAACTTAGGAGTATCACAATTTTCATACTTTCATACAACAATCCCAATACTGTATCCGGTGTCATCTTCTCTACCCAAAAGATCTAATTAAAGAAGTTATTATCAAATTCCAACCATCAGCCAACACAAAAAGTATTAACTTAAAAGGTAAAGACACCATTATTGGAGGCAACATCATCATACCAAGTGATAGTAGAATACTTGAGACAACCATATCTATTACAAGAAACGGAATGTAGATCATAAATCCCATTTGAAATGCGGTTTTAAGTTCGCTTGTAACAAAGGCAGGGATTAGAACCCTCATTGGCACATCGTTTATATTCTTAGGCCTTTCCATACCACTTAGGTTTACAAAAAGCTCTATTTCTTTTTCCCTTATATTTTTGGAGAGGAATCGAACCAAAGGCTCCTTTAAATTTTTCAAAGCCTCTTCTTGTGATATCTCCCTTTTGATATAGGGCTGTATGGCTTTGGAGTTCATTTCACTCCACACTGGCGCCATTATAAAGAATGTGAGGAATAGACTCATACCCACCACAATCTGGTTTGGGGGGAGATGGGGAATGCCAATGGCTTGACGGACCAAAGACAAAACAATGGCAATCCTTGTAAAGGATGTCAGCATAATGACAATAGAAGGTGCGAGGCTTAAGACCGTTATTAAGAGGAATATCTGCATTGAGTTGGAAAGGTGTTGGGGTTCTGTGATGCCTTTCAGTTCGATATTTAGTGTTGGGTTTTGGCCATAGGCCAAATTAAAAGGTAGGATTATTGTTGTAATGAGTGCTAGACAAAGGCCATATCTAAGGTTTTTCTGGAGGCATACCTTTTTGGTTTTCCTTGAACTTTCCCATAATCCTTTCGATCTCTTTGATCCTTTCCTCATCCTTTATCTCTGTAATAAGTCTTATATCTTGGGCTGTAAGCCCCAAAACCAAGATGCTCCCAGGAATAGCCACCAGGCATATGGACTTGTTTGCCCCTAACCTATAGGTGGCAAGTACCTTTATGGGCAAATCCCCACCCAATCCTGGGATTCCCTTTTGGGAGATCTTCTTTAAAAGGTAATATGCAATGATGAGACCAAGGATCAGAAAGAGGGAGATCAAAAAAAATTTAATTTCCATAACCTATCTTAGCTTTTCAAGCCTCTCTTGGGGGGTTATAATCTCTGTCAATCTTATGCCATATTTTTCCTCCACCACCACCACCTCACCCCTTGCTATAAGCCTGTTGTTTACCAGCACATCTAAGGTCTCTCCTGCCAGTTTTCCCAACTCTATGATAGAGCCCTGCCCAAGCCTCAAGAGATCTTGTATGAGCATCTTGGTCCTTCCCAACTCCACAGACACCTCAACAGGGATGTCCAAGATGAGCTCAATATTCCTCTCCTCCCCTTTTGCCCCTTCTCCACTTAGACCAGAAAATTGATATGAACCTTGTGCCTGCTCCTTTTGTTCCTCTGCCATTGGCCAACTCCTCTGTTATAAACCCTTTGAGTTTACTATTCTTACAACTTTCACCGCTTTGTTTCCTTTGAATGTACCAGGCATAACCCAATACTTGGGTACACCTTGTACCTTTAAGGGAATGGGATCATCAGGCCCTTTGTCCAGTCTTATTATATCATTTTCTTTAAGCTTCATAACTCTATCCAAACTAAGTGTGATGTTTCCCAACTCCGCTACCAATTCAACTGTGACTTCACTTAAAAGTTGCCTTAGTGCCTCATTCCAACCAGCTTCAACTTCCTTTTTCCTAAGATAAGTATATGACAATTTCTCCTTTATAGGTTCAAGCATCAAGTATGGGATACAGAGATTAATCATACCAGAATACTCTTTTGCGTCTACAGAAAAGACCACTGATATGACAAAATCGCTTGGGTCAATCATATGTATAAATTCTGGTTTAATTTCTGTTTTTTTGTGAACAATCTTTAATGGATTTATCTCTGCCCATGCATTTTCCCAATTACTGAGTATCATGTTTGTAATCTTCTTTAAACTATTTAATTCCAAGCTCGTAAAAGACCTAATTTTATCAAGTGGTTTCCCTTTTCCCCCAAACATAACATCAAGAAAGGAAAATAATAATTGTGGTTCTGTCACAAAAATTGCCAGGCCAAACAGAGGTTCCATAGCAAAAATGTCCATATATGAGGGAAAAGTTAACCCTTTTAGTACCTCTGAAAATTTTATTATTTCCCTGGAAATGACATTTACCTCAACATCTTGCTGTAAAAATATTGAAAGGGAATTACTAAGTCCTATAACGAAGCGATCATACACCTCTTCCAACGCACCGTATTGGGCCCTAAGGCTTAGGCTTTGGGAGGTGAGGTCATAAGGCTTTACCCCTTCTTTTGGAGGTCTTTCCTCCTCAAGGCTCACCTCACCCTTTCTAATTGCACCTAAGAGCGCATCTATCTCTTCTTGTGTTAGGACTTGATCTGGCATGTCTACTGGATCACAAACTCTGTGTAGTATAAGTTTGTAACCTTACCCTTGGTAAGGACTTTATTAATTGCATCCATAAGTTGGGTCTTCAAGGCCTGTTTTCCTTCTGCGGTTATTATATCCTGTACCCTTTTGGTGGGCAGTACACTCAAGACCGCATCCCTCACAGGAGCTATTCTCTTTTCCACCTCCTGCTGGGTCACTTCATCCATTAGTTCAAGCTCTATGGTTGTCCTCAAGTATCTTGAGCTATCCTGGTCTGCCAGATTCACAATAAATGTATCCAATCTCAGGAGGGGTTTTACCGCAGCCTTTCCCTTGCCCTTTTTTTCTTCCTTGGACTCCTTGCCCTCTTCTTCCACCTTTAAGGACTTTTTTACCTCTTCACCTTCCTCTTCCTCTCCTTGGGGAGCAAGTTTGGTGTAAACCAAAAACAAAGTTCCACCCATGGCGGCAAGCAGTAATACACCCAGGGCTATGATGATAATCAAAAGCTTTTTGGACATTCATACCTCCTACTTTAATATCAGTATTTCTACCCTTCTATTCTTGGCCTTATTCTCTTCTGTATCATTGGGATAGATGGGTCTGGTTTCGCCATAGCCTACGGCTGCAAGCCTTTTGGGAGAAATTCCCATCCCTGTTAAATATTTTACCACATTTGTTGCCCTTGCCACAGAAAGTTCCCAATTGGAAGGAAACTTTCTTTTCATTATGGGCACATTATCTGTGTGACCCTCCACCACTATCTGATTGGAGATACTGTTCAAAAAGTTTCCTAAGCTACCCAATATCTTTTTTGCATCATGAGAAAGCTCTGCCTCTCCTGAGGCAAAAAGCAGGTCACCACCAACCCTTACCCTTATACCTTCTGGTGTAAGAACTCCTTCTATATCCTTGCTAAAGGACCCCATTGGGCCTTCAATCCCTGCGCTAAGCTCTCCCATTAGCCCTTCCAGATGCCTTTCCATTTCCCAAGCCTTGGCCATCACCTCCAGCTCTTCCCTATCCTCCAATGGAATTCCTTTCATGGGCTCCACCACTCCCACTGCAGTCATATCCCCTTCCTTTAAGATACCCAAACCACTTTGGAGTTTATTTAAAAACCTTGCCTCATCTCCTTTACTCATTCCACCCAGAGAAAACAACAACACAAAAAAGACCATAAGTAATGTCATAAGGTCGTTGAAGGTGGTCCTCCACCTTTCTTGACTATCTCTCACTTCCCTTTTCACCATCATTGGCCACTTCCATTGGTAATAGCACTAATTCAACCCTTCTGTTTTTTTGCCTACCTTCTTCGTCAGAATTTGGGGCTATTGGCCTGTATTCACTATAACCAGCTGCAGATACCCTTGCTGGATCGATTCCACATTCTCCAACAAGAAATCTCAGGACGTTTACCGCCCTCATGGCCGAAAGCTCCCAATTGGATGGAAACTCCTCGGTATGTATGGGAAGGTTGTCTGTATGGCCCTCAACCCTAATGGCATTTGGCAAAGCTTCAAGTATAGGGCAGATACCTTTTATGAAGGCTTTCATCTCTTTAGTAAGTTCTGCAGACCCCAAGGCAAATGCCACTGAACTCTGCAGCCTCAACACAAGGCCTCTTTTTTCCTTAAACACCTCTATCTGGGAGGCCATCTTGCTCTTTTCTTTCAATTTTTCTATGTCCAGCATGGCAACAGATAGGGGATCTTCCCTTTTTACCATGTCTGGAGAGGGCAAAACTACCTCCTTACCCGATTCAACTTTTACACCCGAAGGAAATATACTCATCACTTGGGAAAAGGATCTAACAAATCTGGATACCTTTGCCTCCTCAAAACTCACAAAGGAACAAACCATTATAAAGAAAGTAAGTACGATGAGTATGAAAGAGCTATAGGTTATCTGCCAACCAGAACTGGGCTCTTGTATGGGCCTTTTTGAACCTAACATTGATTAATCTCTCATCTTGGGAGGTAAAAATGCCTTAAGTTTTTGTTCAACTATCCTGTAATTATCTCCCGATTGTATTGATATAATGCCCTCCAAAATCATCTGTTTAAGCAATACCTCCCTCTTACTCCTTGCCTTTAACTTCCCAGAGATGGGTAAGAATAACAGATAGGCCAAAACCGTTCCATAAAAGGTGGTAAGTAGGGCAACAGCCATCGGTGCTCCTATCTGGCTTGGATCCTTCATCTGCATAAGCATCTGAACCAATCCTATGATAGTACCAAGCATACCCACAGCAGGAGCATAGGAACCCATACTGTTAAAAATCTCTGCTCCGATACTGTGCCTTTCTTCCACATTTTGGATCTCCAAGGTCATGATCTCTCTTATGGCAGAGGATTCCAAACCATCTATAGCAAGCCTAAGGCCCTTTGCCAAAAAAGGATCCTTTTGTTCTATCAAAGGAAGATCTGCCTCAAAGGAAAGGATACCCTCTTTTCTTGCCTTTCTTGCAAACTCCACCATCATGTCAATGAGTTCTTTTGGAGAGGAACTTCGATAAAGGAAGGCGTTTTTGGCCACCTTAAAGACACCAAGCACCTCAGAGAGGGGATAGCTTATGAGCGTGGCACCCAAGGTTCCACCCACCACGATCATTAAAGATGGGATATTTATGAACCAACCAGGGGACCCTCCCATGGCCACTGCAGCAGCAATAAGTCCCCCTCCCACCAAAACCCCAATGAGGGTTGCTATATCCAACCTATTAAGCCTCCAAAGCTAACACTAACATATGAGCTCAGCTGCTTCATTAGACTTAAGGCCTTGCTGACTTTTTAGATGCACAGAAAGTGCCATTATAGCAGCCGGGGTAACCCCAGGTATCCTGGATGCCTGTCCTAACGACCTGGGCCTCACCTTGCTGAGTTTTTCCTTTATTTCATTGGATAGGCCGTGGACCTTGTGGTAGTCAATTTCCAAAGGCAAAAACTGAGCTTCCATCTTTTTTAACTTTTCCACCTGCTTTAATTGCCTTTCAATGTAACCTTGATATTTTACCATTATCTCCACCTCCTCTGCCACATCCTTTGGTACACCGGATAATTGGGGGCAGAATCTGTACAGATCATTAAAGTTAAGCTCGTTTCTCCTCAAAAGCTCTTCAAGGGTCACCACATTGCTTATAGGTTTGCTCCCCAATTCTTTTAGAGTTTGCTGGACCCATGGCTCAGGCCTTAGTTTGTAGTCCACTAAAAACTTTTTAAGATCTTGAATCCCTTTCTTTTTACGCAAAAAAACTTCATACTCATCCCTTGAGACCAAACCTAAGGAATACCCTATCTCCCTCAGTCTCATATCCGCATTGTCCTCCCTTAAGAGGAGTCTATATTCTGCCCTTGAGGTAAACATCCTATAAGGCTCTTTTGTGCCTTTTGTGGTAAGGTCATCTATAAGCACACCGATATAGGCCTGGTCCCGACCTAAAACCACAGGTTCTTCGCCCCTTACCTTCATGGCAGCATTTATCCCTGCCATTATTCCCTGGGCAGCTGCCTCTTCGTACCCAGAGGTGCCGTTTATCTGACCTGCCAGAAAGAGGCCCTGAATCTTTTTGGACTCCAGTGAAGGTAAAAGTTCCAGTGGATCTATGTAGTCATATTCGATGGCATATCCTGGTCTTAATATCTCTGCCCTTTCAAGTCCTGGTATGGTTTTTATGAATTCCCTTTGGATGTCAATGGGAAGGCTTGTGGCAATGCCGTTGGGATATATCTCAACAGTCTCCAATCCATCGGGTTCCAAGAAGATCTGGTGCCTTTCCTTTTCTGGAAACCTCACCACCTTGTCCTCTATTGAAGGACAATACCTGGCTCCAGTACCCTTTATGATCCCTGAATACAGAGGGGACCTATCCAGACCTTTTTTTATCACCCTATGGGTTTCTTCATTGGTATAGGTGATATGGCAAGGGACCTGAGGCAAGACAATGGCCTTTGTGCTGTACGAAAAGGGTATTGGATTGGGATCTCCTGGTTGGATTTCCAGGCTTGAAAAATCTATGCTCCTTTTATTGAGCCTGGGGGTGGTGCCTGTTTTAAACCTTCCTAAGGAAAACCCAAGTTTTATAAGACACAGAGAAAGCGCCTCCGATGGGGGGTCTCCCATCCTGCCTGCAGGAAAATTGGTAAGCCCAATGTGTATAAGCCCTCTCATAAAGGTGCCTGTGGTAAGGATAACGGTATTGCCCAAAAATACCTCTCCTATGTTGGTCCTCACCCCTCTTACCCGATTATCACTCACCAAAATCTCATCTACCATGGCCTGGTGGAGATAGATGTTTGGGGTGCTTTCAATTACCTTCTTCATCCTCTTTCGGTAAAGATCCCTATCGTTTTGGGTCCTTGTGGCTTGGACTGCTATGCCCTTTTTGGTATTTAGCCTCCTAAATTGAATGGCAGTCTCGTCAGCATTTTTTCCTATTTCACCTCCCAGTGCATCTATCTCCTTAACCAGATGCCCCTTGGCCAGCCCTCCCACTGCAGGGTTGCAACTCATCTGGCCTATGTGGTCCAAGTCAATGGTAAGAAGCAAGGTGGAATGCCCCATCCGGGCAGCTGCAAGGGCAGCCTC
>Ga0197142_1000678_pt1 | contig 31488 bp, 27 predicted proteins | sample GBS60_MetaG_FD_148614 | JGI IMG/M metagenome (GOLD analysis project Ga0197142, IMG submission 148614) | Sediment microbial communities from Great Boiling Springs, Gerlach, Nevada, United States - GBS 60_MetaG | ecosystem: Environmental > Aquatic > Thermal springs > Hot (42-90C) > Sediment...
TTGCAAGGCCGTACGCAAGCCAGGGCACCTCTTGGCGGACCCGGAGGACCGGGTCCCTCCGAGGGGTAGGGGTGCCGGGCATGGTTACCTAACGGGGATAGGGTGTTGGTGAAACCTTGTCCCGTTTGCGGGCGTGCAGAGCCCGCCCCTCCGAGGGGTGGGTAGCCCAGGACAAATGGCATAGCGGGTAAGGGGCGGCCACGATGCCAAGGGAGAATTTTGCCGAGGGAGGCCAGTAGAGGGATCTTTCAGGAGGGTCCAAACATGGGAGAGGTGATGGAAAAGGCCCTGGCGAGACTGAGAGAGATCCATCAAAGGAATCTTATGGGCGGCGGTCAGGCGGAGATAGACAGACAGCACAGCCGGGGGAAGCTCACGGCCAGGGAGCGCATTGAGGAACTGGTGGATCCAGGGAGCTTCAGGGAGCTTGGTTCCTGTGTAAACACAACCAGCGTGAGAGTGGATGGAAAGGCGGTCGATGCCCCTTGCGATGGAGCAATTGTGGGGACGGCCCACGTAGGGGGAAGGCCAGTTATGGTCCATGCTAGCGATTTCACGGTGCTCGCGGGATCCGTGGGTACCCAGACGGTATTCAAGTTCTGCCGCTCTTTGGAGATGGCAGCCTCCTGGGGCATCCCCATGGTCAACTTGCTTGATTCCTCTGGGGGAAGGCTGGGATACAGGGATGTCCCCATGGCTGGGATAGACTGGCAATTCAGGCTCCAATCCCTCTATTCAGGAGTGATACCTCAGATAACAGTCCTCATGGGCCCCTGCATTGCAGGGGGTGCGTATCTTCCGGTGCTCTGCGACTTTCTCATCATGAGCAGGGTCTCTGGCTATCTCTGGCTTGGAGGCCCGAGACAGACCGCAGCTGCCACTTCAGAGCAGATAGACGAGAGCATTGGGGGGGCTGATTACCACATGGAGCTGACCGGAACCTGCGACCTCGTGGGAGAGGATGACAAGGAGGCAATTGCCCTGTGCCGGAAGCTTCTAGGCTATTTGCCCTCCAATTTCAGGGAACGCCCACCCCGCAAAGAGATGGAAGATCCCCCCGAGAGGGAAGTGCCCGAGCTTCTCGACATTGTGCCGGAGGATTACAACGAGCCCTACGATGTGCGCCAAGTGGTTAGGGTCCTTGCTGATGGGGGCGAATTCCTGGAAATCAAGGACAGATACGCTTCCCAGCTCGTGACCTGTTTTTGCCGGATGGATGGCGAGGTCGTGGGCATCGTGGCGTGCAATCCAGTAGCGGGGGCGAGCCTTCTCGAGATCAATGCCTGTGACAAGTATTACAGGTTCCTCCAGGTGCTCGATGCTTACGGCATACCCTTGGTCAACCTAGTGGACACGCCCCCGATTGTCCCCGGAGAAGGGGAGGAGGCGAAAGGGCTCCTGAGGCATGTGGGCAAGGTTCTGGATCTTTACTCCACGGTGAGGGTCCCGAAGATCACGGTCGTTCTGAGGGAGGCCTATGGCGATGCAGGGAGTCTCCTCATGGGCGGTGTCAAGACCATGGGGACTGACCTTGTATTTGCATGGCCCATTGCGCGATTCGCGGTTGAGGCCTCGACCCTTGACTACACAAAGCTTCCCCAGATAAAGGGGATGGAGGGGGATGCCCATGAACTGTACTTGAAGAGGTCTAGGGAAAAGGTAGATGTGTTTGATGTGGCCCGCTCCTGGAGCGCTCAGATGGTGGACGAGATCATAGATCCCAGGGCTACAAGGGCCAAGATCGTGGAAGCGCTGAGGATAACCAGGGGCAAGATGGAGAGGTTTCCTCCGAGGGCCAAGACTCATGGGGTATCACCAACATGAGGAAGAGAAGACGGGCCATCCCGGCAAGAAGGAGGCAGGAAAATGATTTCAGGAGACAAAGCCATCATCACTTGTGCCTTGACAGGGGTTCTGACAGATCCAAAGGTCCACGGTGTGCCCGTCACCCCGGAAGAGATGGCCACCCATGCCCTCGAGGCTTACAATGCTGGAGCATCCATTGTGCACTGCCATTTTCGCAACCAGGAGCCTGGAAAGGGCCACCTCCCCACATGGGACCTGGAGACAGTTGGTGCCATAATTGGCGCCATAAGGGAGAAGGTGCCCGAGATAATCATCAACATGAGCACAGGAGTCGTTGGCCACGACATATCAGGGCCTCTCGCCTGCCTCGAGAGGTTCAGGCCCGAGATGGCAGCCTGTAACGCTGGATCCCTCAATTATCTCAAGTTGAGGGAGGATGGGTCCTGGGCATGGCCCCCAATTCTCTTCGACAATCCCGTCGAGAAGATAGGCCGATTTCTGGAGGCCATGAATAGGTGCGGGGTAATACCCGAGTTCGAATGCTTCGATACTGGGATTGTGAGAAGCGTTTTTTTATTCAAGAAAAACGGGATGTTTCAGGGGAAAGCGCATCTCTCTCTTGTCATGGGGGTTGCAAGCGGGATGCCCGCCAAACCGAGCTGGCTTCCCCTCATTCTAGAGGAAATGGAACCAGGCACCCACTGGCAGGTGATAGCCATAGGAAGGAAAGAGGTCTGGGAACTTCAGAGAAAGGCCTTGGAGTTGGGAGGAAATGTCAGGACCGGCCTCGAGGACACGTTCTATCTCCCCGACGGCCGAAAGACAAAGAGCAACGGTGAGCTCGTGGAAGCCCTGGCAAAGATGGTGAGGGAAACGGGAAGAGAGGTGGCGACACCCCAAGAGGCGAGACAGATCTTGGGAATCTCCAGGAGAGGCTGAGAAGGGAGGAAAGAGATGGGACCCAAAGAAGAGGTCCTCTATAACGTCCAGGATAGGGTTGCAGAGATCTCCATAAACAGGCCAGAGGTCCACAACACCTTGACCCCATCGGCCATAGCCAGGATAGAGGAGCTGCTCGTCCAGGCGGAGAGGTCTCCGGATGTGGGAGCCATCATCTTGAGGGGTGCTGGCGGAAAGGCCTTCTGCACAGGGGCGGACCTTGGTTCGGGACTGGAAATGAGGGATGCTTCATTCCTCGAGAAGCACGACGCCCGAGCGAGCTTCGCGAGGCTGCTTCTGCGAATGCAAAGGACATCGAGACCAATTCTGGCAGTGGTAGAGGGATATTGCATGGCAGGGGGCCTCGGACTATGTCTGGCGTGCGATCTGGCCATTGCCTCTGACGATGCCCAGTTCGGGCTTCCAGAAGTAAAGAGGGGACTTTGGCCCTACATGGTGACAGCCCTCCTCATGAGGCACGTGGGCCCCAAGAAGGCATTGGAACTTTGCATGACAGGGGAGAGGATCTCAGCCCATGAGGCCGAGAAGCTCGGGCTCATAAATAAATGTGTGCCCAAAGGAGAGCTTGAAAAAGAGGCCCACGAGATGGCAAGAAAAATTTCCAGCTTGAGCCCTGCGGTGCTCGCCCTCGGGAAGAGATCCTTCTACTCTGCTTGGGATCTCCCCCTCGAGAAGGCCCTCGATTACCTGGCTTCGCAGCTCACCCACAATACTCAGCTCGAGGATATGGCTGAGGGAATATCCGCCTTCCTCGAGAAAAGGGAGCCAGTGTGGAAGGGAAGATAAACCCATCTTTTTTTCTCTGCCTTGATAGCATGGGCACAACGCTCGATGGAAGCCCCGAGCTCGTGGGCCTCCTAGGGCTGCCCTCTCCCTTGAAAGGGACCAATTTTCTCAGCCTTGAGGAGGTAAAGGAATCGGGAATTGCCAATGACTTCTTGGAAGTTTTGAGGACAGGTTCCCCAAGAGTCTTCCACAGGAAGTATCCCAAAGGTGATGGAAAGGCCCTCCCCCTCCGCACAGAGCTCAGGCCCATAAAGGACTTGGAAGGGAGGGTCATTCTTGTGCTCATGCTTTTGGAGGAAACGGAGCCCTCTGCCGCAGCAAGACAGGGCAACAGAGAGACCCACAGAATGGAGGCCATGGAGGAGCTAGTGCGGAGTATGGGTAGGTTTCTCACAGGGGAGCTGAGGGTGATAATGGACCGCTCCGAAATGGCCCTGAGGGAGATGCGGGGAGATGAAAAGCCGAGGAAGGATCTCCTGGAGATAAGGAAGGCTGGCCAGAGGGCTCATCTTCTGGTGCAAAGGCTTTTGGCCTTTGCGGGTGGGCAGCCCCAAGCTCCTGAGTGTTTGGATCTAAACGGCCTCATCATGGAACTTAAGGATACGATTGCTTCCTTCTTGGGGGAGAAGGTGGACCTTGTGGTTTCATTAGACCCGAGGCTCCATGCCGTAAAAGTGGACCCTGGCCAGATGGAGGCCGTGATCCTCAATCTTGTCATGAACGCCAAGGAGGCGATGCCCGATGGGGGCAGGCTCTTCATAGAGACTCGAAATCTCTTCCTGGACCAGGACCACGGCTGGATACACGGGACGGAGGTCATCCCAGGATGGTACGTGATGCTCTCAATCACGGACACTGGAAAGGGCATGGATCAAGAGACTCAATCGAGGATCTTTGAACCTTTCTTCACCACAAAAGGAGCATCTGGTCTTGGGCTCTCGGTGGTCCATGGTATAGTGAAACAAAGCAGTGGCTACATATGGGCCTACAGCGAACCCGGCATGGGCACGACCTTCAAAATTTACCTTCCCTCCGAAGGCGAGATATCGAGAGAGGAGAGGAGAGAGGAGCCTCTCGGGAAAGAGCCTTCTGGGGCGAGCATTTTGATTGCCTCGGACGAGAGAAAGGTATTGGATATGGCAGGAGCCATCCTTGAGGGATCCGGCTTTCATGTATTCAAGGCAGAGGATCCCATGGAGGCCATGCAGATTGCAAGGAGGCTTCCCAGGCTGGATCTCCTTATAGTGGAAGAGCTTCTGGCTGGTATTCCAGGCGAAGAGCTGTGGGAAAGGATGAGATCCATAAGGCCGGAGCTCCGGGCAATTGTCATCTCAGGCACCCCGGGGGAAAAGCTCGAGAAAGGAAGAAGGGGCGCAGGCAGGGACCTTCCTCAAATCTACCGCGTGTTTTCCAGGAAGGAGCTCCTGGCAAAAGTGAACGAGGCCATGTCCCAGCCTCCTCCTTCATTCTTTCGGGAAGTTCCCCGGGTTTCCCCCGAGCTTTCCCAGCCTCCAGGCCCTCAGAAGCCCAGGATATTGATCGTGGACGACGAGGCTCCCATAAGGAGAATCCTCTCCAAGCTCCTCACGGAGCAGGGCTACGAGTGCTCGGCTGCAGCCAATGCCGTGGAAGCGAAGGAGAAGCTCGCTAGGGAAAGCTTCGATCTTCTTTTATGTGATGTCCGAATGCCAGGGGAAAGCGGACTTGAGCTTGTAGAAGAGGTCATGCCGAGTTTTCCGGATATGCCGGTAGTTTTCATAAGCGGTGTAAACGATCCTAAAGTTGCCCAAATGGCCTTGGAGAGGGGAGCCTATGGATATATTCTCAAGCCATTTAAGTTGAACGAGGTCGTAATCCAGGTCGCAAATGCCCTGAGGAGAAAAGAACTGGAGGCCCTTCACAGAATCCACATGAGGGAGCTGGAGAGGAAAGTCGACGAGCGCACCCAGGAGCTCCAGCTTGCCCTGAGCCAGCTAAGACAGACCATGGATGGAATAGTGAGGGCAATTTCCCTCACTGTGGAGGTCAAGGATCCATACACGGCTGGCCATCAAAAAAGGGTTGCACTTTTAGCTAGGCTTTTGGCCAAAAAGCTCGGGCTTCCACCGGGCACAATTGAGGGAATCTATGTGGCAGGGACCATCCATGACCTTGGCAAGATATCGGTTCCGGCAGAGATTCTCAGCAAGCCCGCGACCCTGACAGCCATCGAGTTCAGCCTCATAAAGACCCATCCCGATGTGGGATATGAGATCCTGAAGCCCATTCAATTCCCTTGGCCCATTGCGGAGATGGTCCGCCAACACCATGAGAGAATGGATGGCTCTGGATACCCCCGTGGCCTCAAAGGGGAGGAGATTCTCTTGGAAGCGAGGATTTTGGCCGTAGCGGATGTGGTGGAGGCCATATCCTCCCACAGACCCTACAGGCCAGCTCTGGGCTTGGAAAGAGCCATGGAAGAGCTGAAAAATGGGAAAGGCACCCTGTACGATCCCCAGGTCGTGGAGGCGTGTCTGGAGCTCCTTGCGCAGAAAGTGAGGGACCTTTCTCTTCTGGACCAGATTTCCTGATGGCTTTGGGCTAAAATATTAGAAAGATGGCGGCTCCCTCGAGGGGTCTACCCTTTTGGCTACTTTCCTTTGGTCCCGAGAGGTGGAATTTTCATGCAAGAGATGACCGATCTTCAGGCACGTTCCAAATCTCCTCTAGCTCCTTGGCCTGAGGGGCCTGCCCTGAGGAAGGCCGTTCTGGAGCTTTCTGGCACTCAGCTTCTCAATGGCATCCTGGAGCTTCCCAATGCTCGGGAAGTGGTCATGGAGTTGGCCCCAACGGACTTTTATTGGATTGTGAAGAAGATTGGCGAGGATGATAGCCTTCCCCTTCTCGAGCTCGCATCTTGCGAGCAGTGGCAGCACCTTCTGGACTTGGAGGTGTGGAGGAAGGACAGGGTGGAGATCTCCTCTGCGGGTGAGTGGCTCAAGAGGCTCCATATGGCAGACCCGGACAGGCTTGCAAAATGGATCTTGGAAGAAGGGGATCTCTTCGCTCGTTTTTACTTGGGAAGGCTCCTCGAGGTCTTTGTTCGGGACCACGACACCGATGAGGTTCCAGACGGATTTTTCTCCCTGGACGGAGTGTATTACCTCCGGGTGAAGGATCCCAACGAGGAAAAATGGATTCAGGAGCTCTTGGCGGATATTGCGAGATTGGACTACGGCGGGTATTTGAGGATTCTTGTGGGCATGGCTGAATATCTTCCTTCCGAGGCAGAAGAGGAGCTTTACAGGCTCAGGAATGTGAGGATAGCCGAGCAGGGATTCCTTCCCTTCGAGGAAGCCCTGAGGGTGTATGCGCCTCTAGAGCCGGAGGCCGTGATAGAGGGAGTGGAAGAGGTGCCACCTGCCCTTGAGATAGACGATGAGCAGAGGGATCTCGTCCCGATGATCCCGTTGGATCAAGGGATTCAAGGCGGTCTTCTGGCTCAGGCCTTGAGTCGTTTCGATGATCCGCTCTTTATCGACAGGGTGCGACTGGAATTTGCTGCCCTCGCAAACGAGATCCTGTCAGCAGATGGGATGCCCATAATGGAGCTGGAGGTGATGAAGAAGGCATGGGTGAGAGCGGCTTCTTACTTGAACTTGGGCCTGGAGAGGCTGACAAAGGGGGATATAGATAAGGCACAGAGGCTCATCTCGGACCGGGCGCTCGTTTCCATCTTCAGGGTGGGCTTCGGGGCAGCCCTTGAGGTTCAGAGGAGAGCCAGGAGGTGGCTCAAGGATAGCTGGTTCAGGAAGATGGGGCTCGGTCTGGCATTCTGGGGGGAGCCGTGGGGCTCTTGTCTGGAAGGCCTGCTCAAAAGAAGGCCTCGTTATTATGCCGGGGAGAGAGAGGTCGAGGCCTTCAGGGACTTCATCCGTCTTTCGGAGGTGGAAGAGACCTCTAAGATCCTGAGTCGTCTTATGGCCTTGGATTCTCTTCTCGACATTCTCGTGAGGAGATATCCGCTGGATCCGGGTCTTCTCGCTAATCCTGAAGCGGCCTTTCAGCCTCTCTTGTTCAATCTGTGGGCCAGATGGGTCCTGGGGAGGGGACTCGAGATCTCGAAGCTCGCCATTGCCGAAGCGAGGAGTTTCTTTGGGAGACTGAGGGAAGGGGAGAAGAGGCCCCCTTACAAGATGAGAGGATGGGAGGAGAAGTTTGTGGCCTTCTTCATGGGGCACGTGGAGGAAGAGGAGAGAGAGGGCATCCTCCAGCAGACCCTATCGCTTCTGTGGAGCGAGTTCAGGGAGGAATATGAGCGGGTTCCCACCGAGGAACTGGATCCCAGGTTCTCGCGCCTCCTCGCACTGGCGTGAAAAAGGACCCCGAAGGGATGGGCACTGCACGCCCTTAATGATGACGAAGATGGTCATACCTGAGGCCTTGCCAGACGCATGCGCTAATGTGCATGCCTTCTGTAAATTCCGGGATAGGAATTTCCTTCAACACGGGCCCCAAAGGGCCTTTACTTGAAAATCCTCGAATGGCATAATACCGGGCACTCGAATAGGAATGACAATTGGCTAGCCTTGCAACCCAAGATGGCAAGAAGCGCTATTTCTCCCCGCATCAAGAGCCTCTTCGCCAAGGATCGGAAGGAGGCCCATTTCGCTACAGAACTGCCATCTGGTCGCTTCCTCTATGCCAGTAGAGCTTTCCAAGTCCTCACGGGCTATACCAGAAAAGATGTCAGGGAACTCACCCTCTGGCAGATCTTAGCCCCAGGAGAAAGAGATAGATTCTGCGAAGGTCTCACAGAAAAGAAGGTCGGGAGAGAAGATGGCGCCGTATACGCCTTAGTCAGGAAGAACGGTGAGATTTTCAAGGGGGAACTTTCGGGCACCTTGGAGCTTCTGGATGGAACGAGGATCCTTCTTTGCTCCTTGCGGGATGTGACCGCGAGGGAGAAGATCGAGGAGCAAAGACATTATGAGAAAAGAATCGAGGCCATGGGGACCCTTGCCGCTGGCATAGCCCACGAGTTCAATAATATACTCGCTGCAATTCAAGGCTACGCTCAGCTTCTCGGCATGGCGTTGGGGGAGGAAAACCCCCTTTCCACCTACGTCAAGGAAATAGAGGAGAGCTGCCAGAGGGCCGCTGGTTTGACGGGAAAGATGGTCCTCCTTTCTAGGCTTCATGAGGGCCATAGGATTCCCTTGAGACTGAACGAGGTTGTGGAAGATTTTGCCCAACAGTTGAGGCAGTCTCTCCCCCAGGGGATCTCGGTGGAGACCGATCTGTCGCCCTCCGATCCAGTCATCCTCGCGGATTTGGTCCAGATGGAGCAGCTTTTAAGTAACCTTGCCAAGAATTCCAAGGATGCCGTGGGAGATACAGGCACTATCAGGTTAGTGACATCGGTTCTCCAACTGGATGAGGCCTTCAGAAAAGCCTATCCATGGGCCAGGCCAGGAAAATACGCCCAGATCGAGGTGGTGGACACAGGCGAAGGGATACCCCACCACCTTCTTCCAAGAATCTTCGAGCCCTTCTTCACTACCAAGGACCCGGGAAAGGGAAGTGGCCTCGGCCTGTCAATAGCTTACTCCATAGTCAAGGCGCACGGCGGATATATAGTGGCAGAAAGCCCCATCTCGAGGGGTAGAGGTGCGGCCTTCAGGGTTTTCCTTCCCTTGTGGGAGAAAATGGAAGAACCTCCACGAGTAAAGGAATCCCCTTACCCAGGCCTAGAGTCGGGAAAAAGGGCTGGCAACAGGATCCTTGTAGTGGATGACGAACCCCAGATAAGGGACATTCTCCATACGGTGCTGACCAGAAAGGGTTACCAAGTTACACTGGCCTCCAATGGAAACGAAGGCCTGGAAGCTTACAGGGAGGCCCTGCTAAAGGGCCAGCCCATGGACCTCGTGATCCTGGACCTGGCTATGCCAGTTCTTAGCGGCGAGCTTTGCCTGGAGGCTCTCCTCAAAATGGACCCAGGGGTCAGGGTGGTAGTGGTCACTGGCAAGTCGCCTCACCTCCAACAAATGCAAGCGCTCAGATCGAAGGTGAGAAGGATCCTCCCCAAGCCTTTCAGACTGGGAGAGCTCCTCGAGGCAGTTAGGGAACAGATGGGGGCATGGGAGGGTGAACCCCCTTCTTGAGGATCACGGGATTTCCAACATTCTTTTTTTGCGGCTCAGGTAGGTTGTGATCTCCAAAACTTGACCATCCGTCTCGAAGCTCACCATCCCATCTTCGCCAGTGTGAAAAGTCTCTATGCCACGCCTCTCGTACCTGTCCCTGACATCGGGATGGGCCAGCCCCTTTGGCCCAGCCTTGGCCGAGAAGACGGCAAAAAGGGGCCCCACAGCATCCAAGAAAACATCACTGCTCGATGTCCGACTTCCATGGTGGGGAACTAGGAGAACCGTCGAGGTGATCTTACCCGTTGAAGCCAGCTGAGCCTCGGTGTCCTTTCCTATGTCGGAGGCGATGAGAAAGGAGACCCTCCCCAGTGAAATCCTCACGACCAGGGAATTTTCGTTGGTCAGGCGGCTCTTGGGAACGCCTTGGCGGCGAAGGCCGCCACAGGGTGGGTGGATGAACTCCATCTCCACATCCCCTAAAGTCCATTTGGCTCCACCGCACAATGGTTGGGGCTCCCAACCTGACTTCATTGCGGCCTCCCAAAATTTCAGGTAATCCCAATTCATTGGGCGGTCACCATTATCCCAAACTCCTTCTGTAACCCTGAAGGCCTTCAAAATGAAGGGAAGACCGTTCATGTGATCTGGATGAGGATGGGTGAGGATGACCCTCTGGATGGATCTCCACCTTCTCTCCCAGAGAACAGGTGCTACGTGCATGGAGCCCACATCGAAGCTCGGGTCATGGCTTCCCCCACCATCTATCAACACACTCTTCCCATCGGGAGTCTCGATGAGACAGGAAGCCCCATTTCCCACAGAGATGAAATGGACCCTTAGCTTGGGATGCAGCCTTTGGCTCGCCCAATCAATACCCCAAGACAAAGGAAAGGATGCTAGAGAGCAGACAAGAAGAGGAAGTGCCCATCTCGACCTTCTGAGCCTTGCAAGGCCCACCAGACTGAGGTAAAAAGCCCCTATTTCCCAGGGCCTGAGGCTGGGAAGATAGATTTTGGGAGCCCAGTCGGCCAACCAACTGCAAAACCTGGAAATCCAGTCTCCCATCCAGGCAGCCACCCACAGGATCTCCATTCCTCCCCTCTCCCAGATGAAAAAGAGAAAACTCCCAACGAGGGCAAGGGGAAGAACTACCCAGCCAGCCGCAGGCACCATGAGGAGATTTGCGGGAACAGCCAGTAGTGGAGCCACATGAAAGTTGTTCACGACTATGGGGAAGGTCGCTGCGGTTGCCGCGACAGTGGCTCCAGCAGCCATGGCCATCCTCCTACCCCACACCCAGATGAGACCCCGCTTTTCGAGAGCCATCAGTGGATCCTTTCTGCGGAACCATTCGGTTACTGGGGGCAGAAAATAGATGAGCCCCATGACCGCGATGAAGGAGAGCTGGAAGGAGAGCTCCATGATCTCCTGAGGATCCCATATGAGGATCACAAAGGCAGCCAAAGCAAGGGCATGGTAAAGCTTTCTTGTCCTGCTCATGGCGAGGGCCAAGGAAAGGGCTGCCACCATCACCAAGGCCCTTTTAACGGAGGGGGCAGCACCAGCCATTGCGGCATAAGCTGCAAGAAAAGGAAGGCTCACAAGCCAAAGGATCTTATCCATGGGCAAAAGGAGGTAGAGAGAAGGCATCCTCCCTGCAATGAGACGCAGCATCCCGTGCGTCCATAGGACCACAAGGCCGAAATGGAGGCCGCTTATAGCGAGGAGGTGAGAAAGCCCCAAGGAGGAGAAAGCGTTCCTCAATTCCCTTTCCACAGCGGATGAGTGACCCGTGACGAGCGCGAGCAGCAACCCTCGAGCCGGGGAAGGCAACTCCCCATTGATTATCGAGGCTAATTTCCAGCGCAGATCCTCCATCTGTTGCACCAAAGGCTTCCCTTTGGCTCTCTCAATGAGGAGAATTCGGTCAGCGTCTTGCAGAAATCCCGTGGCCTCGATCCCCCTCCCTAGGAGCAGGGCCTGCCAGTTGAGGCCCCCGGGGTTCCTACGTGGCTCAAGATCCCTGACCTTAAGCCTTGTTCTGATCCTGTCTCCGTATTTGAGCTCATAGCCGCCTCCTTTAACGCTCACAAGGATTCTTTTGCCCTTGAGTCTCTTCTCTCCCCAGAGGACCCTCTCCACATGCAAGGGGAACCTCACCCCATCAGGCCTGATCTCGGGAGCTTCCACGATGAGGCCCTGAATAAGGCTCTCACCCTGGGAGAAACTTCCCAAAGGCCCTTGGGAAAATGTTCTCTCATTGGCTTCCCTCTGGTAATTCCACCCCCCAAGAGAGATGAAGGCAGTGGCTTCAAGGAAAAGCAAAACTATCGCCCTTACCCTGAACCTCGCCCCCAGAGACCAGAGCCCCAAGGAGACAAGTGTAGAGATCTTCCAAAGGTCAGCTGATGGAAAACGAGAGGAGAGGACACTTCCCAGGCAAAAGAGGGCCACAAGCAAAGGAAAATGGGATCCTATGCCATAAGAATGGGCTCTCCGCGCCAGTGAGGCCATTTCCTTGGCCTTGAGGAGAAGGGATCTTCCTAGAGCTCGAAGATAGAGCTCCTCGCGAATAGCCCATCATAATAATGGCAATCACTTCTGTCAAAGAGGAAGCCGATGGGGCTGAGAAGCGGGCCATGATCTCTAGGACTTGGCAATTGCCCTTTTCATGGCGCCAAGATAATCGGCCACACGTTGCGCACCCATTTTGCAATCCTCACACTCGCCAAGTATCCTCATGGGGGCACTTCCCACAACTACTCCATCGCAAAGGGAGGCGATCTTCTTTGCCTCTTGGGGAGTTGAGATCCCGAATCCCACGACCACCGGAAGCCTGGAAAGGCCCCTTATGCTCGAAACCTGGCTCCTCACATCGTTCAATTGGGGGGAGCTTGTCCCTGTCACTGAAGTGGAGGAGATGCAGTAGATGAATCCCTCAGCTCCCCTCAGGATCTTTCTCAGCCTCTTCTGGGAAGTGGTCGGTGCAACTAGCCTGATGAGGGGAATCCCGTTGGATCCCAAATGGGAGCTCAATTCCGAGGCCTCCTCAGGGGGTAGATCCACTACCAGAAGTCCATCAACCCCGACTTCCTTAGCCCTTTGGCAAAATTTTCCAAGACCGAAAGCAAGAATGGGGTTGTAGTAGCTGAAAAGGACTATGGGCACCTCCACTTCTCTCCTTATGGAGGCCACCATCTCCAGAACGCCCCCGAGGGTAGTCCCCGCTTCAATGGCCTTCTGGGATGCCAATTGGATCGTAGGGCCATCAGCAGTGGGGTCCGAAAAGGGAACTCCCACCTCCAAGACGTCCACCCCCGACTCCACTGCCTTTTTCAAGATCGAGGGGGTCTCCTCGAGGCTGGGGAAACCTGCGGTGAAATAGACAACGAGGGCCTTCTCTGCCTTTCTCTTCAGCTCCTTGAAAGTCCTTTCAATTCTTCCCATCTCTCTCCCTCTGGAAATCGAGTACAATCCCCAGGTCCTTGTCTCCTCTTCCGGATAGGTTCACCACGATGATCCTGTCCTTGCCCACTTCCTTTGAGATGCTCATGGCAAAAGCTACAGCGTGCGAGCTCTCGAGGGCTGGGATTATGCCCTCGAGCTTGCTCAATGTAAAAAAGGCCTCCACGGCCCTATGATCCTCTATAGAGACGTATTTGACCCTACCCGTTTCCTTGAGATAGCTGTGCTCGGGGCCGACCCCAGGGTAGTCCAGACCTGGGGCCACTGAATGGGCATCCACGATCTGGCCATGGACGTCCTGGAGAACGTAGGTCTTGGCCCCATGGAGGACCCCCACCGAGCCTGCACAGAGGCTCGAAGAGTGTCTGCCACTTGAAAGGCCCATCCCTGCCCCTTCGACACCGAACATTTCCACCTCTTCGTAAACGAGAAACGGGAAGAAAAGGCCCAGGGAATTGCTCCCTCCCCCGACGCATGCGACCAGGACATCGGGGAGCTTTCCCTCCTTCTCCATTATCTGCCTTCTCGTCTCCTTTCCTATAACGCTCTGAAAGTCCCTCACTATCATGGGATAGGGATGAGGACCAGCGGTGCTACCGATGACATAGAAGGCCTCCCTCACCGTCGCAACCCATTCTCTTATGGCCTGGCTCAGGGCATCTTTCAGGGTGGCTGTACCCCACGGGACCGGTATCACCTCGGCCCCGAGAAGCCGCATCTTCTCCACATTGACAGCCTGTCGCCTCATATCCTCTTCCCCCATGAAGATCCTGCACTGGAGGCCCAGGAGGGCTGCGGCGGTAGCTGTTGCCACACCGTGCTGGCCAGCTCCTGTCTCAGCTATCACCTTGGTCTTGCCCATCCAGCGAGCCAGGAGACACTGGCCCAAGGCATTGTTTATCTTGTGGGCCCCTGTATGGTTGAGATCCTCTCTCTTGAGGTAAATCTTGGCTCCACCTAGGCTCTCCGTGAGCCTCTTGGCCAGATAAAGGGGCGTTGGCCTCCCGCAATAGTCCCTGAGGAGGGAAGAGAGTTCCTCCTTGAAGCGGACTTGCCTTTTCACCTTAGAGTAAAATCTCTCGAGCTCCTCGAGGGCAGGGATGAGAGTCTCGGCAACGTACCTACCCCCGAAGATGCCGAAATGCCCCCTTTTGTCTGGAAGCGCTTTCAATCTAGGGAACCCGTAAGCCTTCCTGGAAATCAAGGAACTCAGCCTCGGGACTTCATGCTCGCTCATTCTTCTGGCCTCCTTGGAATCTGAACACCGATCTTTCTCCGAAGCACAAGGTCTTGGCTAGTTCTATGAACCTCTTCATTTTCCGGGTGTCCTTTTTTCCAGGACTTGCCTCCACCCCACCGCTCACATCCACGGCATGGGGCCTTACTATCCTTGCTGCCTCGAGAAGATTTCCCTCGTGGAGTCCCCCTGCCAGGATCAACCTCCCCAAAGACCCCAAGGTCGAAGCCACAGACCAGTCGGCAGGCCTTCCGGTAGATGAATGGGCCGTTGGGTCGAAACCATCGACCAAGATGGCCCAGGCACTGGACCAGTTTCCGAGGGTCGAAAGTTCCTCCTCGGTGGTCCTCGTAGCCTTGATCAGGGGAGGTGCTTCCTTGACCTTCCACTCCTCGGGATTCTCATGACCGTGGAGTTGGATGAAATCCAGCCCGAGGCTTTTGGCCAGAAGAATGGCTCTCTGAGGATCCTCATTCACGAAGACCCCAACAAAGGGGACCATTCCCCGAAGCCCCTCGACGATTCTGGCAGCATCCTCGGGCAAGACGAACCTCGGGCTTTTGGGGTAGAAGACAAGCCCCAATGCATCAGCACCACTCTCCACAGCCCTAAGGGCATCGTCCAGATTTGTTATGCCGCATATCTTGACTTCCATGGTCAGAGCTCACTGGCCCCCATTTTCCCTTGGTTTTCTCCCCGGTTCTCCATCCCCACACCCATTGCTTCTTCCATGAGGCTTTTTAGCCTATGGCCTGGATCGGGGGCCTTCATGAGCTCCTCCCCAACGAGGAAGGCCTTCACCCCGGCTTCCATGAGAAGCCGTATGTCCCTACCGCTTCGTATGCCACTTTCGCTCACGACTATGACTCCATTGGGGACCAATGGGGCGAGATCCAATGTCGTCCTCAGATCCACTCTCATCGTCCTGAGGTCACGGTTGTTTATCCCCAATATCTGAGCTCCGAGATCCAGGGCCACTTTCAGCTCTTCCCTGGAGTGAATCTCCACCAAGGCTGACATGCCTAGCTCCCTCGCTAGGGAAATCATCCTTGATAAGAGGGGCCTCTCGAGGACTGCGACGATGAGAAGGACGCAGTCTGCCCCTGACAAGCGACTCTCATAGATCTGGATGGGATCGAGGAGAAAGTCCTTCCTGAGAATGGGCAAAGAGACCCTCTCCCTCACCTTCTTCAAGAAACCTATGTTCCCTCCAAAGAAGGGTTCGTCCGTCAATAAGGAGATGGCCGATGCCCCAGCCCTCTCATACGAGATGGCCACTGAAACTGGATCCGCCTCCATGTTTATCCATCCCGAAGAAGGCGATCGCCTCTTGAACTCCCCTATGATGGAGAAGGGGTTTCTCTCGAGTGCAGCTCCAAAATCTCTCGGAGGATCCACCTTCTCGATTCCCCCGCAGATGGCCTCCAAGGATGTGACCTCTTTGATCTTTCTGACCTCCTTCCTCTTCTCTTTCAGGATCTCCAAGAGGGCCATGGAATTTGCATCTCCTCCCCTGTCAGATGGAATTGGTCCTTTGAATGAGGAGCTGAAGCTTCCTCTTTGCAGCTCCACTTTCTATGGATTCCTTGGCCAGATGGAGGCCTTCGTCTAGATCGCTAGCCGTGCCCGATGCCACCAATGCCAATGCAGCGTTGAGTTCCACGACCTTCCTTTGGGGACCATCCTTTCCATCGAGCACCTCCATCACTATCCTCCCGTTGGTCTCGGGATCTCCTCCCATGAGGGTCTCAAGGGGGTAGAACCTTCCAAAGATTTGGCTGGGATCCAAGTTGTAAGTTTTGATGTGACCCTCTTTCAGCTCAGAGACGCGAGTCTCGGCACTGAGAGTTGCCTCATCCAGACCGTCCAGCCCATGGACCACCATGGCCCTCTGCACCCCTAGCTCCCTGAGCACACAGGCCATGGTCTCGGTCAATCTCGCATCGTAGACCCCAACAAGCTGGCAGGACGCACCAGCTGGATTGGTGAGGGGCCCCATGAGGTTGAAAATGGTCCTAATCCCCATCTCCTTTCTGGGACCGGCTGCATGGCGCATGGCTGGGTGAAATCTAGGGGCGAAGAGAAACCCAATGCCTATCTCCTGCAAACACTCCTCCACCACCTCGGGACCCACATCCACTTTCACCCCCAGGGCCTCGAGCACATCCGCGCTACCGCATCTGCTGGAGACAGCCCTGTTGCCATGTTTCGCTACTGTAACCCCTGCCCCTGCCACGACAAAGGCACATGCAGTGGAGATATTGAAGGTGCAAGAGGAGTCTCCACCCGTCCCACATGTGTCCACTAGGGCCCTTGCTCGGGCATCAACTCGCACGGCCTTCTTTCTCATTACCCTCGCCGCCGCAACGATCTCCTCCACAGTCTCCCCTTTCATCCTTAAAGCTGTGGCCCAGGAGGCGATCTGGGCAGGTGTAGCCAGACCTTCCATTATCTCCTCCATTACTCCCGCAGCTTCTTCGGAATTGAGGTCCTTTCCCTCGACAACCTTGGCAATGGCCTCGCGGATCATGTAGCGACCTCCTTGGGTAGTTGCTCGAGAAAATTCCTGAGGATTCTCTTTCCCACTGGGGTCAAGATGGATTCTGGATGGAACTGGACACCCTCGATGGGATATTCCCGGTGCCTTATGGCCATCACCTCTCCCTCCGCTGTCCAGGCACTCACTTGGAAGGCCTCTGGGAGGCTCTCCCTTTCGAGGATGAGGGAGTGGTACCTTCCCCCTTCAAATGGATTTGGAAGGGAACGAAAGATGGTTCTTCCATCGTGGAAGATGGCCGAAGTCTTTCCATGCATCACCACTTTCGCCCTGACCACTTTGGCCCCAAGGGCCTGGCCTATGGCCTGATGGCCTAGACAGACTCCAAGCATGGGAAAAATCCCCAAGTACATGCGAATGACCCGTAGGGTGAGTCCGGCCCTTTCTGGCCTGGATGGGCCTGGGGAGATGATGATTGCCCTGGGGGCTAGGGCTTCCAGGGCTTCAAGAGAGGGATCGTCGTTCCTCAGGACTGTGACTTCCTCCTCCATCTGGCTTAAGGCTTGGACGAGGTTGTAGGTGAAGGAGTCGTAATTATCTATGACCAGCACCATCTTCTACCTCCCTTGAATCGACAGTCTTGGCACATGCCGCTGGGAGTTCCCCTGCCCATTTTGAGCCGCTATGCTCAGGCCCCTCGCTGCCATTCGCACGGCCTCCCACATCCCCTGGGCCTTGTTGCAAGTCTCCTCGTACTCCTTTTCCGGATCGGAGTCAGCGACAATTCCAGCACCTGCCTGAACCCACATGAGGTCCCCTTGGAGGACCACCATCCTTATGGCGATGCAGAGATCCATGTTCCCTGTATAGCTCAAATATCCCACTGCGCCGCCATAAGGTCCTCTTCTTGTGGGCTCGAGCTCCTCTATGATCTCCATGGCCCTTATCTTTGGGGCTCCTGTGAGGGTGCCAGCGGGAAAAGTGGCCCTAAGGACATCGAAGGCATCCTTTCCAGGGGCGAGCTCGGCCTGAATGTGCGACACGAGGTGCATCACATGGGAGTATCTCTCCACGGTCATGAACTCCCTCACCTGGACCGTTCCCGTGCGGGCCACTCGACCCAGGTCGTTTCTTCCTAGGTCCACGAGCATCACGTGTTCAGCCCTCTCCTTGGGATCCCGAAGAAGTTCATCGGCGAGCGCTCTGTCCTCCTTCTCGTCTTTTCCTCTTCTTCGGGTCCCAGCTATGGGCCTCAAATGGAGGGTTTCGCCCTCTAACCTCACCATGACTTCGGGGGAAGAGCCGACAAGGACGGTCTCGCCGTTTTTCAAAAAAAACAAGTATGGTGAAGGATTTATGAACCTCAGGGCCCTATAAATGGAGATGGGATCGATCCTCCCCCGCATTTGGAATCTCTGTGAGAGGACCACCTGGATGGCCTCCCCATCGAGTATCTGCTCCTTGGCCTTCACCACAGCCTGGAGAAAGGCCTCTCTTCCCACATTGGAGACGGGATTCAACTCAGCCACCGTGGGATCGATCTCCCTCTCCGGTGGAGCCTCATCCGGGCGGAGAAGCTCCTGATAGATTCTACGAATCCTTTCCCTTGCATCCCCATAGGCCTCATCAGGGGATGAAAAACGTCGAGGCCTGGCGAGGACCACAATCTTAACAGTGTGGCGCAGATTGTCGAATATGAGGAGTGAGTCTGTGAGCATCATGGATGCATCGGGCAAATCGAGAGCCGGCTTCGAGACATAAGGAAGCCGCTCCATGAACCTAACCATGTCGTATCCGATGTAGCCCACCGCCCCTCCCCAAAAGCGGGGAAGGCCGTCGGGTCCAGGGGAAGTAATCCTTGGAAGGATCTCCCTCAGACATCTCAACGGATCCCCGAGATGAGGCTCCACAGTGAGCTCCTCCTCCTCTCTTTTCAGGATTTCTTCTCCCCTCACCTCCCAAACCTTCCAGGGGTCGAAACCGAGGAAGCTATACCTTCCCCATCTCTCCCCTCCATCAACGCTCTCTAGAAGGAAGAGACGCTCCTTTTCCCGAAGCCTGATGAGTGCCAAGACGGGGGTCAGGGTGTCCCCCAGGACCTCTGTGTAAACCGGGACGATCTCCTCCTTTCTGGCCAGGATCTCGAATGATTCTCGATCGGGTCTTGTCTCCAAGTGCCCCTTCCTCCTTTCTTCCAGTGATCGCGACCTTTGCGGTTGTGCTTCTCTGTTTTGTCTCGGTTAGGCGCACCATGTCTCCAACAAAAAAGCCGTGGAAATCCACGGCCCCCAAAAAAATTGAAGGCCGCGGAAGGTATCTTGGGCTTTCCGCGGCCTCCATCCGCACAAAGTGCTGGTCGAGCTCAAAGGCGGCGGAAAAGCCCCTTCCGCGAGCTCCACCAGCACCAGTTCCTATAAGCAATCAGAAGAGCCATCCTCATCCTCCCTTTCGCTTGAAGATTGTATCTACCTATGTGCAGTCTGTCAAGACCATTTCAATGTGCTAGGGGTCTCCTCTATTCTGTCTTGAGCTGAGGCCGGTGGAGAGAGCTAGGAGAAGGCCTTTCGGGCCTTCTCCTCCGGGTATCCCATAGGAGGACCTCTGTGATTGGGGATTACCTCCTGTCAGGAGGCAACGGATGGAAGTAATCGGTTTTTTGGATCACCTCGATGTTGCCTCCTTCGGGGTAAAGGATCCATACTGGTCCATGGATTCTCTGGCTATGAGGGTTATTCTCAGACGGTCTGGCCTCGGAGGAATGGCCTCCTTTTCCAGGAAGACCCTTCTTACTGGCCCCAGGGATTCGATCTTTTGCACTACCTTCTCGTAATTTGCCAGGGGAACCTCTATGAGCACGTGGCTTCTCAAAACTTCTCCAGATACCCTGTTTCTCAGACCCACTATGAAAACCTTTCCTTTTGATTCCTGGAGGATGCTCTCTATCTCCTCGAAGATCTCCTCCGATCCCGAGAGATCCAGTATCATCTCGTCTTGGATGGCGGTCTTGGAGACTCCCGGCCATTGTACATCTATGTCAAATCTCTTGAGAAAAGCCATCACATCTTCCCCTGGAAAGCCACTGCTCGCCAAAGTGAGATCAGGGGCCTCGATGGGGATGCTCCCAACCTGTGTTGGAGGAGACGGCCCGCGGGTAGATCCCGTGGGATAGAGCTGCCACAGCACCAGACCAATGGCCACAACGATCGAAGCTGCGAAGGCTGGTGCCGGTACCCTCAGGGGCGCAACCTTGGTCCACCCGAGGATCCTCTCCAGGAGGCCCTTTCTGTGGAGCCTCTTCCTTATCCCCTCTAGGACTGTGGCTGGGACCTCCATCTCCTCGAGGTCCTTCAGGGCCTGGACAACAGCCAGGTAGCCCTTCCAGTGCCTGGAGCAACTGGGACAAAGGCGAAGATGGTCCTCCACCCGGGCCTTTTCCTCCATGGGCAGTTCCCCGTCAAAAAGCTGAAGGAACTTTTCCTGGACACTCATGCAAGCATCTTGGAGAACTCTCTGTTCCATCATTCACTCCTCTCGATGCCCATCTTGGCCAGAAGTTCCTTGAGCTCCCAACGGGCCCTGTGAAGCCTGCTCTTGATGGTCCCCTCGGGAAGACCCAGGATTTGGCCTATTTCCTGGTACGAAAGCTCCTGAATGTCCCTGAGCACAACTATCTCCCTATATTCCTCCTTGAGAAGCCTCAAGGCTTTCTGTATGAGCCTCCTCACCTCCCTCTTGTAAAGGGTATCCTCGGGTATTTCCCCATCGTAGGGGAGCTCCTTTCCCACCTCCCCTTCCTCTGCTTGCAGGGGATCGTCCAGGGACTCCATGGAATAATGGAACCTTCTTCTGAGGTAGGTCAAGCGGTTCCTGCAGTGATTCAGTGTCACTTGATAGAGCCAGGTGGAGAATTGGGAGTCTCCCCTGAACTCCTTTATATGTTTGAAGACGTTGAGGAATATCTCTTGGGTCAGGTCTTCCGCCTCTTCTCGTTCTCCCAAAAGACGGAAGACGAGGTTGAACACCTTTTGTTGGTATGCGAGGACTAGCCTCTCGAAGGCCTCGGTTTGCCCCTTCCTGGCTGCCTCTACCCACCTCTGTTCCCACTCCTCGGGAGTCCATTGGATCTCAGTCGAGGCTTCCCCTTCCTTTTCTTTGTTTAGACAATGGACACCCAAAAGAGTTTCCAAATTGACCTCATCTTTTGCCTTTGGCCCCATCAAGTTCCCTTCAGTATTTGCCTCGCAATGACCATCCTTTGAACCTCAGATGTTCCCTCATATACGGTCGTGACCCTGGCATCTCTGTAAAGCCTTTCCACCTTGTAATCCTTCATGAACCCGTATCCACCGAAGATCTGAGTTGCCCGAAATGCAACCCTGTTGACCATCTCGGATGCATAGAGCTTTGCCATGGAGGCGAGCATGGTAATGGGTTCCCCTCTGTCCCTGTGGGCAGCAGCCTGGAGCGTCAGAAGCTTTGCCGCCTCTATTTCAGTAGCCATATCCGCTATCATCCACTGGATGGCTTGATAGGTGCCAATATATTTGCCGAATTGCTTCCTCTCCTTGCTGTACCTCACAGCCTCATCGAAGCAAGCCCTGGCTATTCCCACGGACTGAGATGCTATTCCTATTCTTCCTGTATCCAGGGCAGCCATGGCCATGCGAAATCCATCTCCTTCCTCTCCTAAGAGGTTCGAGGCCGGAACTCTACATTCCTCCAAAACTATTTCAGCTGTGTTGCTTGCCCTCAGACCCATCTTATCCTCAACCACCCCCACGGAAAATCCAGGAAAGCCCGGCTCCACCAAAAAGGCGCTTATACCACTGTGGGGCTCCTCCGCTGTCCGGGCCAGAATCACCAGGACCCCAGCGTAACTCCCATTGGTTATGAACATCTTTGTACCCGTAAGGAAATAATAGTCACCATGGCGCTCAGCCCTTGTCTTTATGCCAGCTGCATCGGATCCAGCCTGAGGTTCTGTGACCGCGAAAGCACCCAGTTTCTCCCCCCTCGCAAGGGGAACCAGATATCTCCTCTTCTGTTCCTCTGTGCCGTGGGCAACTATGGGCTCACAGGCCAGATTACACACAGCCATGGTCACGGCCGTCGATGGGCAGGAATAAGCTATTTCCTGCATAGCGAGACAATAGCTCACTGCCCCCACATTGGATCCCCCGTAATCCTCTGGAACCATCATTCCCATTAGGCCAAGTTGCGCCATCTTTCTCAAAATTTCCCAAGGAAAGATCCCCTCCCTGTCCAATCTCCCGGCGATGGGCTCTATCTCTCTCCTGGCAAAGTCCCGGACCATAAGCTGGATCATTTGCTGTTCATTGGTAAGCTGGAAGACCATGGGGGTCACCTCCCCGAGAAGGGCCTTTTCCGCTAGGGCGTGTACACCACCACTATTAACTCCATTGGGACTTCGCTCAGATTCCTCAACTGGTGCCTGATGCCAGAGTTGAAGTGAATGCTCTGACCTTCTTCCAGAACCTGAACGTGGTCTCCAACCCTGATTTCCAGTTTACCCTTGAGAACGTAAATGAATTCCTCACCCTCGTGCTGATACTCCACCATGTCATGGTCGGACTTGGGTTCTATCTGAACAAGAAATGCTTTCATGTGCTTTGTCTTGGCCCCAGGAGTGAGGGGGGTGTAAGCATAGGCCTCTGTCCTCTTTCTGTAAGCCTCGACCTTTCGCCTGTGGGACTCCCTTTGCTCTGCACTCAAAAAGGAACCTGGATCCACGGACAGGGCCTTCGATATCCTTATCACTTCGGAGACGGTGGGGATCACTTGATCCGCCTCTATCTTCGCTAGACGCTCAACCGAGCATCCTGTGTCATTGGCAAGTGTCTCGAGGGAGATTTCAGCCTCCTCCCTCAAGGCCCTCATTCTCTTTCCAAAGCTCTTCTTGGGCTTAGTCTTGGACCTTCTCGTGGCCATTGGGCTACCTCCTACTTGTTGCTCGCATATATGAAGAGCTTCTGACCTGGAGCGATTCGATCAGAGGAGCTCAATTGGTTCCACTCCTGAATGGACCTGACCTGGACCCCATAATTCCTCGCGATACCCCACAGGGTCTCCCCCTGTCTCACTGTATGGACCACAGCCCCTTTCTTGACGGGTGAGCTCTCCTTCAGTCTGGCCGAAGATTGTCTCTCCCTTCTTTCGGATGCAGAGACGATCTGGTCTTTCAATGCCCTCGCCACTTCATCGGCCTTGTCCCTAGGAACATAGAGTCTGTAAATTCCCTTTGGTAGCCATGTCTCCTTTATGTGGGGGTTCAAGACCTTGAGGGCCCTGTAAGTCATTCCGCAGGATCTAGCAAGGGCTATGAGGTCCAAGCCTTTGTCCAGTTTCACTTCTAGAGTCTTCACGTCCAGGGGATCGTAGAGCTCCTCTGGAAGAAGATCGAACCCATACTTGCTGGGATCGCTGAGAATAACCTTAGCTGCCGCAATGCGAAATATGTACCGTTCCGTCTCTTGGGGCAGAACAAGCTCATAGAAGCTCGACACCCCCTGTCTCTCCATTTCCCTTCTCAGCCTGTCGTCCCCAACGTTGTAGGCTACCAGGGCAAGAAGCCAATCGTCAAATTTGGCCTTCAAATACTGGAGATAAGCCAAAGCTGCGTCCGTGGACTTCACGGGGTCCTGTCTCTCGTCTATCCACTCATTGATTTCCAGGCTGTAAAGGGAGCCAGTCGTGGGGATGAACTGCCATACGCCCACAGCTCCGGCACTGGATCTGGCCTCTGGCCTCAAGGAGCTCTCCACTACGGCCACGAATTTCAAATCCTGTGGAAGCCCCCTCTCCTGTATCTTCTTCTCTATGATGGGAAAGTACCTGTTCGCCCTCTTGATCCACAGAAGGACCTGCGGGACATCGTTCACCAAGAGGAGAAATTCCCTGTCCATTCTCTCCCAGAGGTCCCTTCTCTCAAGAGGCAATCTGTGGCCCAGGAGCTCAATGTCCCGGGGAAATCTATAGTGAGCCATTCCCCTGAAACGTTCCAGGGCCTCGAGTCGGTCCTGCAGCTTGGCTAGCTGATCCCTGAGAATGGAGATCTCCTGGCATGCCTCCTGGAGAAGCACCCTTACGGGCTTTCGACCCTGAAGTCCCTCTGCCCTTGCCCCTGGTTCCACGCCAATGCTGGCCACACCAAAGACCATTGCGAGGGCAAATGCCAGCTCCTTCCTTCCCATTCCCCAAGACCTCCTTCCGGGAACTGGCCAAAGGACAACTCTGCCCTTGGAGGCTTTCAGCCTCCTGTATGCTACCATTTTTTGCTTGTTTTTCATATCAGATAAGAGGGCCCAAATCAACGCCGATGCCGGCCTGCTGAATACCCCTCCACTGCCTTCTGGCTTTTGGGCTGGCCCCCTTGGTGCTCACCCCAGCTTGAAAGACCTTCCCCACTGGCACCAGAGTTCCTCTTGTGGAGAGAACTCCTGGGCCCAAATCCCGTGACAATTGGATTGATTCCCGAGAGGGAGTGTGATAATAGGGGGACTGCGAAGAGAAAGAGACTTTGGGGCGAGAGCTTTCTAGGCCAAAATGGAGGTCCATACTATGGGGCTTTTCGAGAAATTGGTCAGTCTTCCAGCGCTAAGCCCTTATATGGAAAGGATCCTGAGGTCTTCGTGGAGGAGACCGGCTGGAGGGGGATACTCCAGAAAGTCAGGCAGCTCAAAGATCTGGAGGCCCTTTTGGAGATCGTCAAGGAGGCCTCCCCCACAACGGAGCAACAGAAGATCTTGAGGGGCTATCTTTGCACCATGGCAGTTGAGATGGCCCCGGGTCCCCTGGAAGTGCCTTGTGTCGATTATGCTGGGTGTTATCTCACCAGGGGTGAGATGAGAATCATCAGTTCCTCGAAGGAGGACCTTCCCTCCAATGTGGGGATGGGAATGAATGCCAGGAGCCCAGAATGCAGGATAGTGGTGGAGGGAGATGTGGGGGATTACTTGGCATACAGGTCGGCCAAGGCTTGCGTGGAGGTCAAGGGTTCGGCTCGAGACAGGGTCGGGATGGCAGTCGGGGATGGGTACATAAAGATAGAGGGCGATGTGGCGGGGGGGCTCGCTGGAAACGCCCATAATACCCGTTTTGAGGTGGATGGAAGCGTGGGGAGGATCCAGCGGGAGAACTCTGGTTGCAAGATCATGATAGGTGGCGACGTCCATTGGAGCATAGGGGAAAGGCAACTTGGCTGCTTCATAAAGATATGTGGAAATGTGGGAATGAAGTATCGCAAGACCGGCAAGCTAGTGGACATGGCCTCTGGCCTGGGTCGAAATAGCGTTCTCCTTGTGGGGGGAGATGTGTGGGGTAATTTGGGCACGGGAATGGAGGTGGCAAAGATCTTGGTTTGGGGAAAGGTCCATGGAGAGATAAAGGTTTCGGACACCCAAGGGGGGTTCATCTACCTCAACAGAAAAAAAGTTCCTCTTTTGAAAAGGATAGCTGGAACAATAGGAAGCGAGATAGGAGTGAGATATGTGGAGCTCAAAGAAAGCGGCTATCTATTCGCGGAGGACCCAGAGGAGGTGAAGGACCTCATCTTGTCATGAATGGAATGAGTTCGGCCATAAAGATTTGCTCGTTATCCCTTATGGCTGCATCCCTTTGCCTGTGGGGATGCGGTGGCAAGGAAGAAAAGAGGGAGAGCCAGCCAAAGAGGGCTAACAGGCCACCTGTTGTGACCAGGGTGGAGATAATGCCCGTGGCTCCCCGCGGTGGTGATACCCTGAAGGCCAGGGTCCAGGCAATGGACCCAGATGGGGACCCTCTGGAGATCTCGTACACTTGGGAGGTGAATGGCAGGGAGCTGGAAGGGGAAGATGGGGAGGAACTGAGGCCGGATCTCCTGAGGGAGGGAGATAGGGTTGTCGTATGGGTCACGGTCGGGGACGGAAAGCTCTGGGGGGAACCCGTGGCTTCCCAGCCGAGGGTCATAGGCCCAGGGAGGATGGGGAGAGTTTATCTGGACCTGGTTCCGCAGGTAGCTCTTCCAGGCCAGAAGCTCACTGTGGTGGTGAAGACAGACGAGGCGGACCAAGAGCTTCCCCCTTTGAGATTCAGGTGGAAGGTCAACGGAGAAGTGGCCAAGGAAGGGGAGGATGTCGAATTTGCCACAGATGGGCTGAAAAGAGGGGATGTCATCCAGGTAGAAGGATTCATTGAAGAGGCTTCAGAAAGTGTCCTTAGGGCGAAGTCCAGGGAGGTTGTGCTTCAGAACAGTCCCCCCACTATCCTATCTCTTCCTCCAGAAAGCCTCATTGCGCCGGGGAAATATCTTTACAGGGTCAAGGCGGTGGACCCAGACGGTGATCCCTTGACCTTTCGGTTGGAGGGCGATGTCCCAGAAGGAATGACCATAGACCCCTCAACGGGTGTCATCAGGTGGAATTTCTCGAAGCCTCCGGAAGAGCCTCTCAGGGTTGACATCCGGGTAAATGACGGCCACGGAGGAGAAGCTCAGCAAACTTACGAGGTCACCTTTCCCAAAGCCGGAACTTGAGCCCATTCAGACAAGGAGGTTCCGGAAGTAGGGATCTGAGATCTCAGGACGTTTTCCTGGAGGAGCCCACAGCCCAGGACCAAGTGCTCCGTCTCTACCAACACGTATCCCTTCTCATGTCCCCGTGTGGGAAAACCTATGCTCCCTTTGGACAACAGCTCCAGGGCCTGGGTTTGAGTGAGCTTGACCCTGTTTTTCTTGATCCAGGGCGAAAGGATCCTCAAGAGCGAGGATGTGGGCTTGAACTGCCTGCCTATTATCCTTATGGCCGGAAGCCCAACTGACACCACCTTCAGGCCCCCTGTCACCTCCAAGGCCTCACCCGGTCCTCGGGAAAGAAAGTAAAAGGTTGCGCCCCTCCGGAAGACCAAAAAGCCCTCGAGAGCCTCGGCTGGAACCATGAACCTCTCCCAGAGGTAATCCCCAATGGCTTTCCTTTGATCAGCGTCTGCATATCTTGGCCAGGAAGAATCCCACAGATTGAAGCCTGTGGGGATAGATTCTCCAGGCATTGCATACCTCCCTTGAGAAGCTCAAGCCTTTCCACACCTCTATTCCTTGGTCGTGGGGGATGTCCAGTTGGATTGGCATCACCTTAGCGGGCCTGGCCTTCAAAAGTGCATCCACCACTGCCTCGTTTTCCATGGGATCATACGTGCATGTAGAGTAAACAAGAGTCCCTTCCTCTTCGAGGAGGTCAAAAGCCCTCAAAAGTATCCTCACCTGTAGCCCATGGAGATCCCTGGGCCTCGGAGAGGTCCCCATTAGTTCCCCTCCAGGCCCCATTCTACCGTTGCCCTCGCCAGAGCACGGAGCGTCAACCAGGATTCGGTTGAAGCGCACCCTCAGGGGAAAGTCCTGACCGCTATATGCGGTTATTATGGCATTGGTTACGCCGAGCCTCCTCAGGTTTGCCACTAGGCTGGCTTGTCTTCCTCTGGAAGGTTCATTGGCGACTATTCTGCCCGTATTTTTCATTAAGGCGGCCATCTGAGTGGTCTTCCCCCCAGGGGCTGCGCACATGTCCAGAACTACCTCCCCTGGCCTGGGCCCCAGGACCATGGCTGGTATCCCGGAGCTCAGGTTCTGACAATAGATGTAGCCGCAGAGATGGAAAATTGAGTTGCCGGGCTTGGCAAGGGAGGGTGCGATCCAAAATTCTGGTCCCAAAGGGGTTGGGTGGAGCTCGATCCCCGAGGATTTCATGGCATCTACTAGCCACAAGGGGTCACAGAGCAAGGTGTTCAACCTGATGGAGGTGGGGATCTCCCCCCTTATGGAATCCAAAAAGCCCTCATAGTCCGGTATGAGGTCCTTGTATTTCTTGAAAAACTCCGTTGCAAGGGTTTTCATATTTCAACAAGGTGGGAATCAGTCTCCTTGAGCAAGAGTCGAATCACCGATCCTCCCCCTGGGCAAGGCAACTCCAGTGTGGATCTCTCTCCAAAATAGAGGTTCTCTCCTAAAAGGAAGAAAGCACATCTTGATTTCCATTGTAATGATTCTGCTTTCCAGCAACCACCCTAGGGCCTTTCGGTTACCTGGCGGAACCATGGCTGCCAGGATCGAAGGGATCAAATCCGTCGCCTCCTTTTGGGATAGTTCGATGGAGGCATAGTCGATATTCGCATTGGGGGGGAAGCACCCCAGAGGAAGAGAGGGTTGAAGGCTAGTAAGGCGAGTCGCCAGATCCTGGTGGCCCTTTGGATTGGGATAAATCTTCGCTGGTATGTAGAACCAAATGGGACCCTCTCCATCCATTTGGCACCATTTCCTGTGGCCGAGGACTGTCCTCAGCTCCCCCACTTTTTTCAGAGATTGGCCTTTTCTCACCAAGCCAACCCTCACCTTCCAAAATGGCATCCAGAGGTGCCTTTCGTAGTAGCCTTCACTTTCGTGAACAGCCACCTCGTAGGGAATCTCTATCCAATTGCCTCCTTCTTCAGTCCAGAGTTTCAGGCAACTGGAGCAGAGGTGGGCGGTATCGTGGGGACGATGAGGTAGGTCCCACCCGCAATTGGGGCAGCGAAATGGAACCAGCCTGAGGGCATCCCATTCTTCAGAAGACTCTGGGAGGAGGAGCTCCCCTGTCCAGCCCTCCTTCATTTCTCGAACTCGTGAGACCTTTCCGTCCATGGCATCTATCAGGAAGGCCTGAGCGCCATGCCTCGAGGAGATCTCCACATACCACATTGGCAAGAACACCAGGGAAAGCCTGACTCCCACTGCTCGATTCAAGAGGAACTCCTTTTTTATGCCTTTGGGTGGCTCAACCCTCTGGCAGACCTGTCCCAGGATCTCCAGTGCCCTCTCCTTTGTGACATCCACCTGGAGGAGAGAACTGCTAGCCTTCACCTCCAGGGGTTTTAGGGTCATGGTTTGGGTTCTCACACCCAGGGTCTTTGTCTCCAGGGGAAGATTCTCCTTTGCCAGGATCGTATGATCCACGACCCTGGCTACAAGTTCCTTTGACCATCGCCTCTGTGGGGGGAGAAAAGGGTCTTGCTCGTTTTCGTCCACGCACTCGGTGCCGAAGAACCAGCAATAACACCTCCCCTGTATCCTCCAGAAGGGAACATGGAGGAGGAAGGCCTCCACCACCTTGTAATTCCTCCTCTTTTCCAAGGGCCAGCTTGTCTCGATGGATGCCCGAACTTCGGCCCGGGTCCTCACCTTGGGCTCGAGAACATATCTCAGGATTCCGTCTCTTCCTGCCACCAAGAGAGAGGAGCCGCAAAAGCCACACCTGACCACATTACACTCTTCTAGGAAGTCAAAAGGAGCAGCGCATTGGGGACATTGGATGGAGACTTTGGCCATGGAACTTCTTCCGCTTCGCCGAGGACTTCTCTCATGGGGAATGAGGAGGAAAAAATCGGTGGCCTTTCAATCTTCCAGTCTCTCTCCACATTGGTTGCAGAATATGGCCTCTGGCATAGCTGGGGCCTTGCACTTTTTGCAAGCCCTACTTACACGTTCCACCTTGGCTCCGCACACCATGCAAAAGTTCGCCTCCGCTGGCAAGTCCGCTCCGCAACGAAGGCAAGCATTGGCCTTCAGTATTTGATTTCCACATTGGGGACAGAAACGCACGTCCTTGGGGATTTGTGCGAAACATTTTGGGCACTGAATAGCTTTTTGCTCCCCTTTTCCCTCTACCAATCCCTTCAGAAGAAGCCCGGGAAGCATCAATCCCATGCCAGCTCCCACCCCAAGCCCCATTCCCGAGGCCGCAGCAGCTGCCCCCTCGGACGGGCCCGCTGCACGAGCAGCCTCTTCCAAGGCCTTGGCTGCCTTGAACTTGAGGAAGGCATCGAGGTTCCCAAGGGCCTGCATGGAGCTTTTCTCGTCCAAGATCTTCTGAACCTCATCGGGAGGGGTGATGCTGTTTATGAAGAGGTCGAGGAGGTCCAATCCGTACTTCTCGAAGTCCTGCCTCACCCTTGTCTTGAGAAGAACACCGAGCTCATCGTAGTATTCTGGAAGGTCGAAAACTGACGAGAGTCTCTCCCCAAGCAAGTCGTTGAACCTCGACACTATGGCATCCCTCAGGTATTCAGAGATCCCCTCGGTTGTGTAAACCCCCTGCGTCCCCACCAGGGTGTTCACGAAGAGAAGGGGCTGGACGATCCTGAAAGTGTAGCGTCCGAAGGCCCTCAACCTGATTACGCCCAACTCCTTATCCTTGAAGGCCACAGGATCCCTGGTACCCCACTTCAAATGGGTGAACACCTTGAGGTTCACGAAGATTATCTCCACCCTGAAAGGGCTCTTGAAACCGAAGGGGAGGCTCAACACCTTTGTGAGAACAGGCAGATTGAGGGTGGATAGGGTATGCCTCCCAGGCCCTATGACGTCGTACCCTTTCCCGTCTCTGAAAAAAATAGCTGCCTGATTCTCCCTCACTATCAACTGGGCGCCAAACTTTATCTCTCCAGATCCCTTCTCAGGGATCCTGTGGACCATCTCCATCCCACTTTCATCGAACCATTCTATGACCTCCAAGAACTCGGCCATGGGTACCTCCGTTTTACGGCATGCTTCGCGATATGAAACCCTTTCTCTTGGCAAAAAGCTCCTGAATCTTCCTGCACTCTCTTTCCACCTCTCTGAGGCGTCCATCAAGATCCTCTGAGGGAGCGGCGCTATCCACCAGGCGCTGGGCCCTCTGCTCCAAGGACTCGATATCCTCCAATAGATAAAGGTCAAATTCGCACAATCTTTCGAGCTCCTCATCCCGCAGCTTCACCAAATCGAATATACCCCCGTAACCGTAACTGGCAAAACGAATTGTATCGGCAAGCTGCTGCAACATGGAGCAAATCCTATCTATCTCGGGGAGGGGGGAGATATCCCGTGAGGATGAAATTTTTCTCGCGAGTTCTCTCAGGTGGGAGAGGGCCCTATAAAGGATTGAACTGAGCTTTTCTCTGACCAGTTTGTCTGTCTCCCTTCTTCTTTCCCTCTCACGATAGGTGCCCAATCCTGGAAGCCTAGCCATCCAAGCTTCTATCTTGTCAGAAAGGTCAGCTCTCCTATCGTCCATTTCTCTTCTCCTATTGTATTGAGGACTAAACCCTATCATACAGGATGCCCCGATACAAGGGCCTTTGCACGCCCGCAATTGACAGGCAACGTTTCACCGATACGTCATCGTAGTTGGCCACCTTCTTGGGAATATCAACCCTCGAACCGCCCCGGCTCCCCGGGGCCGCAAAGATGTGCCTCGGCATCCGTACGATCCTACAACGCGGACGCGCAGAGCTAGTCCCTCCTATAAAACCTGCTCCTTGCGCACGTTTTCGGCATTTTCCCAGCAAGGCCACCTCCCCTTCCCTTGCATCACGTCTCGGAGGGGCGGGCTCCGCACGCCCGCTAGTAGGGCGGGGCCAACCGAGACGCCCTCCCCCTAAGGCCACTTTACAAGGCACCCCAACCCTCCGAAGGACCTGGTCCCCCGGGTCTGCTAAGATGTGCCCGGGGGATACGTATGGCCCTCGAAGGGGGGGCGCACAGAGTGCGCCCCTCCGAGAAAATTACCCTTCGCGTCATTCCCGGCCTTTCTCCATTAGGCAAT
>Ga0197142_1000681_pt1 | contig 31421 bp, 22 predicted proteins | sample GBS60_MetaG_FD_148614 | JGI IMG/M metagenome (GOLD analysis project Ga0197142, IMG submission 148614) | Sediment microbial communities from Great Boiling Springs, Gerlach, Nevada, United States - GBS 60_MetaG | ecosystem: Environmental > Aquatic > Thermal springs > Hot (42-90C) > Sediment...
CATAAAATTGTTTGATATATTTTTCTAACATCTTGAAAATATCATTTAATTATTTCTTTATGATTTAAATTTTTCAAAAAATTTCAAGCTATTGTGGATAAAAATTCTCTTGTTGAGTACTTTTGTTTAATCACCTCTTTTATAATTAAATGTTCGGGTTTATCAAGATTTGGATCATCTTCAACTAACTTAAAAGTAAAATCTCTAACCTGTTCAATTAATTCCTGATCTGCGAAGATGTCAACAAACTTGAATTCAGGAATTCCGCTCTGCTTGGTTCCAAATATGTCTCCTGGTCCACGGAGCTTAAAATCAATCTCAGCGATTTTAAATCCATCAGAATATTTTTTCATTGCTCGGAGTCTTTCTCGAGCAACGCTTGTTTGATTATCAAATTCAAATAAACTTTTGGATCTTCCTTCATCAACCTCAATCTTTGAGACCAAAATGCAATAAGATTGTTTATCACTTCTTCCGACTCTACCTCGTAATTGATGAAGTTGTGAAAGTCCAAATCGTTGTGCTTCTTCAATCACCATTACAGTCGCATTTGGATTATCAATTCCCACTTCAATTACAGATGTGGCTACTAAAATTTGAACTTCGCCTGCATTGAATTTTGACATAATTTCCTCTTTCTCATCAGCAGGCAATCTTCCATGTATCATTTCAACTTTTAAGTCTGGAAAAACTTCTTCCTTCAATCTTTGATAATTCGAAATTACATCTTCGAGATCCATTTTTTCTGATTCTTCAATTAATGGATATATAATGTAAGCTTGATTGCCTTTTTTAATTTCTTTTCTGATAAATTCATAAAGACTTGGCCTTTTATCCGGAGTAATTATGTGTGTTTTAATTGGTTTTCTATTCTTCGGCATTGTTTTAATAAAGGATACATCAAGATCAGAATAAATAGTCAGAGCAAGAGTTCGTGGAATAGGAGTAGCTGTCATAACAAGCAAGTGAGGATTTCTACCCTTCATTTTAAGTTTTGCTCTTTGTACCACACCAAACCGATGTTGCTCATCAATTATAACATAACCAAGATTTTGGAATTGAACATTATCTTCAATTAATGCATGAGTGCCTATCAAAATGTTAAGTTCTCCACTCTCTATCATTTTAGAATATTTTTTTCTGATAGAATTTGGAGTGCTGCTTGTTAAAAGTCCAATCGTAATTGGTAAATCTTTAAGAAGATTGGTGAAATAATTGTAATGTTGAAAAGCTAAAATTTCCGTTGGAGCCATAATCGCCACCTGAAAACCATTGTCAACAGCAATTAGAGCAGTAATCAATGCGACTAAAGTTTTTCCACTTCCAACATCACCTTGAAGTAATCGATTCATCGGATAACCACTCTTAAAATCGTTGTAAATTTCTCGAATCACTTTTTTCTGATCTTCGGTCAATTCAAATGGTAGTCTTTTCTCAATGAAGTAATGAGCATTTTCACCAACTTTTGAAAACTTAATTGTTTCATCAAATTGCTTAACCGCTTTTCGATTAAGTGCTGCAATGATTTGATAATAAAATATCTCCTCAAATTTCATTCGATGTCTTGCTTTATTCAGCAAGTCGAAACTTTCAGGATTGTGAAGATTTTTTATAGTTCTTACAAGGCTCATCAAATTGAATTTTCTTAAAATATAATCCGGGAGAGTTTCTTTGACCAGAGAGAGGTATTTACTTAAAGCATTCTGAATAATTTTTCGTAATGTGTGTGAACCAAAAGCATTTGCTTTTGCCTGTGAAATCCCTCTCAATGAATAACGAGGAACTATTCTTCCAGTATTTTGAAAATCAAAATCTTCAACATCTTTGATTATATCAAAAGTGGGATGATAAAGAACTGGTTCACCGTCCAATCCTGCCTGAACTTTACCGGAGAATGCAACAACAAGTCCTGCATTAAATATTTTCTGAAATAAATGAATACCTTCAAAGAAAATGATTTTAAGATTTGCTGTACCATCACTGAGAATAATCTGAAGAATTTGTCTTCTGGAAGTTTGAATTTTATTTATTGATTTGACTCTTCCAACAAAAGTTACTTCTTCTTCCGAACCTGAATGAACTAATCTGTATGCTTGCGAAATCGGAATAACAGTTGTTCTATCGTAATATTTATAAGGGAAATAAAATATTAAATCTTCTACTGTATTAATACCTAAAGCATTCAGGACTTTTTGACGCGCCTCACCAACTCCTTTGATATACTTTAATGATGGGAGTTTATCCTGAGAAACCTTTAACATACATTCTTGAATTTTTTACAAAGATATAAATAATTTTTTTTGAAGGTCTGGCTTTCCATCGTCAAGCTCAAGATAAACTGGCTCAGCCTGACACTAAAAAACTTTTCTCACACTTAGCGAAGTGTGAAAAAACTCTTTTGAAATTTTGAAAGTTCAATGTCAGTCTTCGACAAGCTCAGACTGACATTAAAAAACTTTTGTCACACTGAGCCTGTCGAAGTGAGACAAAAACCTTTTGAAATTTTGAAAATTCAATGTCAGACTTTAACAAGCTAAGACTGACATCTTCATGTTTCGGCAAGCCTTTACTGAACTAGATTTAAGGTTACCAGTCAATTCAAAATCAGATAGCCTTTAATCAGCTCCAATCAAAAATTCTCTTTAAATTATTCTCTTTGATAAAACCCATTCTCTTGATAACTTGCTTTTAAATATTAATCAAAAAACGAGGTTTAAAATGACTAACAAAAAGGATTACACAGTAGTTGAAAGATTTCTTCGTTATGTAAAATACGATACTCAATCATCAGAGGATTCCACAACATTCCCTTCAACAGAAAAACAAAAAATTCTCGGTCAGGTCCTCGCAGATGAACTTAAAGAAATTGGAATGCAAAATGTTGAGCTCGATGAATTCGGTTATGTTTATGCTGAACTTCCATCAAACACAGATAAAAATGTTCCCCCAATTGGTTTCTTAGCTCATATGGATACATCACCTGAAGTTAGTGGAGCAAATGTAAATCCAATAATTCATAAAAATTACGATGGTGGGAAAATTGTCTTACCAGCCGATCCAACACAGGTAATTGATCCTGAAGAACATCCCGATTTGAAAGAACAAATTGGAAATGACATAATCACTGCAGATGGAACAACTTTACTCGGTGCCGATAACAAAGCCGGGCTCGCTGAAATTGTTGATGCGATGAGATATTTAATTCAACATCCAGAAATTAAACACGGACCAATCAAAGTTTGTTTTACTCCCGATGAAGAAGTTGGAAGAGGAACAGAGAAAATTCGATTAGATAGATTTGGTGCGAAATACGCTTACACTGTCGATGGCGAATCTCTAGGTGAAATTGAAAATGAAACCTTCTGTGCTGATACAGTTATTTTAACGATTCAAGGATTTAACTGTCATCCTGGTTATGCAAAAAACAAATTAGTTAATGCAATCAAAATTGCTGCAGATTTCATTGATGCACTTCCAAAGGATTCACTCTCTCCAGAAACAACTGAAGGTAGAGAAGGTTATGTTCATCCTTATGTTGTAAATGGTGGTGTAGATGTAACAACAATTAAAATTCTAATCAGAGATTTTGAAGAAGCCGGACTAAAAGAAAAAGAAGCTTTCTTGAAAGCATTGGCAGAAGAAATTGTTTCAAAATATCCAAAAGCAAGCTTCAAATTTGAAGTTCAAGAATCTTATAGAAATATGAGATATGTTCTTGACCAGCATCCACAAGTTGTTCAATATGCATTAGAAGCCGTTGAAAGAGCTGGTATTAAACCAAAGTTAAATATAATTCGTGGTGGAACCGACGGTTCAAGACTCTCTTATATGGGTTTGCCATGTCCTAATATTTTTGCTGGTGAACATGCTTTCCATTCAAGACTTGAGTGGATTTCAGTCCAGGATATGCAGAAAGCTGTGGATGTAATTGTTAATCTTTGCCAGATCTGGGAAGAGAAAAGTTAGAACTAATGTATATCTGAGAATATAACGCACAAACAAACTAGAAATGAAGAATTAGAAAAATTGGAAATGATATTTTCCTGAGATTATTGAACTATCGAAAGACGATGATTATTCTTTTATATCACTGATTATGTTGAATTGCCACGAGAATATCCTTGAAATTCCGAAAAACTTAAAGTTATATTTCGTTCCTTCGAGAGGCTCAGGATAAATTCAAATCAGAATAAGATTGTGCGTTAAATCATTTATCACATCAATATTGATAATAAAATGGTAATCAAAATGAACTTCAGACTTCCAGCTGAATGGGAAACACATGAAGCAACCTGGATAGGATGGCCTTACAACAAAGAAGATTGGCCCGGCAAATTTCAACCAATTCCTTATGTCTTTGCTGAAATTGTTAGAAAACTAACCGAAGGTGAACAGGTCAATATCATTGTTCAGAATGAACAACATCAAAAATCTGCTGTTAATATTCTTAAGAAAGTTGGTGCTGATTTTTCACAAATTTCTTTTATTACTGCAAAAACAGATAGAAATTGGCTTAGGGATTCATCTCCTTTTTTTGTTAAGAACGATGCAGGAGATGTGATTCCAATCAGGTTTAATTTTAACGCATGGGCTAAGTACAAAAATTTTAAGTTCGATAGAAAAATCCCTGATGTAATTTCAAAAGTCACTTTAAAAAAATTAGTTGATGCAATTTATCAGGATAAATTGGTAACCTTAGAGGGCGGTGCAATTGACACAAATGGAAAAGGCACATTAATCACAACTGAAGAATGTTTACTGGATGAAAAAACTCAAACAAGAAATCCAGGATTTACAAAATCTGATTATCAAAAAGTTTTTGAGAAATATTTAGGAATAACGAATATTATCTGGTTGAAAAAAGGAATTGTTGGAGATGATACTCACGGCCATATTGATGATGTTTGTCGATTTGTAAATGAGAAAACTCTTCTACTCTGTATCGAAAAAAATCCTGATGATGAGAATTACAAAATATTAAATGAAAATAGGGAAATTTTGCAAGACGCCAGACTTGAAAATGGAAGTAAAGTCGAAGTAGTTGAATTACCAATGCCGGAACCATTATACTTTGAAGGTCAAAGACTTCCAGCAAGTTATGCGAATTTTTACATTTCAAATTCTTATGTTTTAGTTCCAACTTTCAATGATGTTAATGATCGAAAAGCTCTCGGAATTTTGAGTGAATTATTTCCTGATAGGAAGGTTGTTGGAATTCATTCCGTTGATCTTGTGTGGGGACTTGGAACAATTCACTGTCTTACTCACGAACAACCAGCGGAAATAAAATGATGTGGATACCATTAGCATTCGGAGTAGCTCTTTTTGATTCACTAAAAAATGTTTTAGCAAAACACACACTTAAAGATATAAACGAATATTCCGTAGCGTGGGCAAATTCATTTTTCTCAGCAATTTTTCTTCTTCCTATACTTCTCTTGGATCTTCCAGAGATTAAACCAATGTTTTTTGTTGGTCTTCTTGTTAGTGGAACTTTAAACATTCTTGCTCTAATCTTTTTTATGAAATCAATAAAAAGTGGTGATTTATCTAACACAGTTCCATTGACAACTCTTTCACCTCTTTTGCTTTTGATAACCTCGCCAATAATTGTAGGAGAATTTCCTTCATTTCAAGGATTGATTGGAATGATTGCAATTGTGGTTGGTGCATATTTGCTGAATTTCAAAAAAGACCAAAAAGATATCTTTAGTCCATTTAGATCAATTTTTAAAGAAAAAGGTCCACGGTATATGTTGATGGTTGTATTAATCTGGGCAATCACAGCAAATTTTGATAAGATTGGTGTTGTTAATTCTTCCCCGCTGTTTTACTCGTTCACTGTTCAACTTTACATTGGCGTTTTAATGTTATTCATTGTTATCCCACGATTCAGGAAAAATCCTGAAACATTGCATCAAAATTTCAAATCACTGATTGGAGTTGGATTTCTTTCGACTTTAACAATCATCTGTCATATGCTAGCCATTAGTATGACAATAGTTCCGTATGTAATTTCAATAAAACGGACTAATTCTATTCTCAGTGTAATCTTCGGAAAAATTTTCTTCAAAGAAGGATACTTGAAAGAAAGACTCTCTGCTGCAATTTTGATGTTTATAGGTGTGCTCCTGATCACTTTTTCCTGATTATTAAAATCTTCGTCATAATCCTAATTTCAAAAATGAATGGAATATCGAACATAGAAGATAAAATGCCAAAGTGTGAAAATTTTTAGAATTTGATATTCAAGGTTAAAAAATTTTTTGAGATTTGAGTTTTGGAGTTTGGACTTTAATTCAAAGGATTTATTCGTTCAACGAAAAATAAATCGAGCCATTTTCTTCTTGATGTAAGAATAAAACTCCAAGTCTGACGAGCTTCACCAGTATTCTCTGAGCTCTTCTTTCTGAAATATTTACAAGTCGACAAAATTCTTTCGTATTTATCCGTTCATTTTTCTCAAGGTAGTCAAACAAAGCCTTTTCTTTTCTACCAAGAGTAAATTCTGATTCAAGGCTATCGTTGTAACTTGTATGTAAAAGCTTTACCATTTCTTTAGAAGCAAGTACAGATTTTGACTTCATCCTAATGTAAACTCTGGCAGTTTTATAGTTAAGATTTGGTTGATAATCCTGAATTCGATGAGGTTTCTTTGAGCTTTCCATTACCTCACCAATAACGACATCTTTTCCCTCAACTTCAAGGACATAAATTTTCAAATTAATTTCAGGTTCACAATAATTTTTTGCAGTTTCTAGAAGTAATTCTTCAGTTTCTTTCTCGCTTTTTACACCAATTATTTCACCATTGTCATCAACTCCAAAGAAAATTAAACCGCCTTTTGAATTTGCAAATGCGATTAACTCACGAGCAATTTTTTCAAAAGTTGTAAATTTTCGTTTGAATTCAACTCGTGAATTCTCTCCCTCTGCGATTAATTTTAAAGCTTCCTGTTCGTTGAGTTCACTGTTCATAATTATTCTGGTAAAATTGCTGATGACATTCTACTTAAAGCTAAGTTTTTTCTTTTGATAACAAATCGACTATTATCAGTTGGCTTATGTTTTAAAGGAGATGGTAAAATTGCAACTATCCTTGCAACCTGTTCACGGTTTAGTTGATCGATATCTCTTCTAAAAAATTTTTTGCTTGCTGCTTGAATTCCAAAAATCCCATCGCCAAGTTCAACAATATTTAAATAATGTTCTAAGATTGTTTGTTTTGTAAGTTCTTTTTCCATTCGAATTGCTGTAAGGATTTCTTTTGCTTTTCTAAAATAATTTCTTCTGGTAGTGAAAAAAATATTTTTGGCTGTCTGCATCGTAATTGTGCTTCCACCACGAACAATTTTACCTCGTTTTAAATTTATTCTTGATGCGAGTTGTAAACTTTCCCAATCAATTCCACGATGAAAAGCAAAACCATCATCTTCCATTACCAATACAGCTTGTTTGAAAGAAATTGGAATGTCATTGTAATTAATCCAATCTTGTTCTGGATAAAAAATCAAATGTTTTTCAATAGCTCTTTGTTCCATCACACCGGAAATCCTTGTTCTTGTAATTTCAAGGGCAGGAATATTGAAAGAAGGAATTGCGATGTAAAACATTATGACCAAAAAAATGATCATAAATTTTGTAGGTGATTTTTGATACTTCCTCTTCAGGAATAAATAGTAATCTTCAATCTCAATTTTTTGATGAAAATATCCATTCACCTTCGCTTTATTCGATTGTCTTGCTGTTTTTGATTAATCGAAGAATCTGGCTTGATTGGTTCTTCAACTTTTATCTGAACTGGTTCTTCTGATTTTTTTTCCAGTGGTTCTTCTGTCTTTAATTCAGTTGGTTCTTCTGTTTTACCATCATCTATAATTTCATTTTCATCTGGTTTTTTCTCAGGAATTTCTTTCATTTTTTCTAAACTATCCTGAACTGCTTTTCTTTCCATCTCTTTTCTTTGAAGCTCGATCTCATAAGCAATCAATTTTGAATTTATTCTTTGAGTATATAAAGACTGGGGAAATTTTTCTTTCAAAATTTTATAAACAGAATAAGCAGAATCGTACTGAGCTAATTTGTTCTCATAAATATAACCAATCATCAAAAGTGATTTTGGTGCGTAATCAGTTTTATCATACTTCTCATAAACCTGATAAAGCTTTTGAATTGCTTCTTTGTATTTTTCTTGTTCTACCAGTTCCTCAGCTTCTCGATACTCCAGTTCTGGCATATCTTTTTTTGATACTTTTGGTGGAAGTTTCAATCTTTTCGCAACAATTTTTGAAATTTCAGAATCAATAAAATTATCATAAAGGAAAAGATACAGACTATCGGCTTTGTCTTTCTCACCCTTTGTTTCGTAATAACTTGCAAGAGCATAGATTGACCTTTCACTGAAGTCCTGGTTTGGAAACTTCTCAACAATTTCTTTAAGATGAGTGTAAGCTGAATCGGGTTTATTGTAATCGATCATAAATAAAGTTGCAAGATCAAATTTTAATCTGGCGATGTTTATCTCAAGCGAATCAGCTGTTTTCAAGTTAGCCTGATATGTAAGTGAATCTCTTTTTAATTTTTCGAAATATAAACTATCTGCTCTTCTCTTCTCTTCAAAATATTCCTGCAAATCAGCAAGATAAGCTGAGTCATTTAACATTGATGAATCAATTTCAATCTCTTGAAATTTAGGATAAGTTGAATCAATCGGGAAAGTTCGTAGAAGTGGAATTTGTTTTTCAAAGTTTCTAATCGATGTCCATAGATTTTTGTATCTATTCAAAAGATTTGATTTGAACTGGGCATTCTTTCTCAACTCATCCTGCATTTGTGAACGCAGACTTTTATCGTAATAATATTTTGCTGAATCCAGATTGCCAAGAACATTCTCAAGATAATTTGCAATTTCATATTGAGCTATACCAGCAGTTTCCTTCGATTGATATGATGTATCGACTTTAATAAAATAACTTAATGCTTGGGAAGTATCCTTTTGGCTCAAATACAAATATGCATATTCAAGTTCAGTGTAATCTTTGTATTCATTAAATAATTCTTCTGAATAAAGATCATCAAGAATTTCTTTTGCCTCATCAAATTTTTCTTCGTCTCTTAATATTTTTGCATACTCAAGTTGAGACTTAAAGATGTAATAATAGTCTGAGGTATATTTTTTTACTTTTGCGAAATTCTCAAGAGCCTTATCCAATTGACCGAGTTTAGCGTATGAATTACCAATTTGCATAAAAACCTGAGCAATGGCTTCATCATCCTTTGAAATTTTTATAAATTCCTGTCCGATATTTATGATACCTTCATAATCATTTCTTTTAAAGTAAATTTTCAAAATTTCGAGTAAAGCACCAGCAATTACTTTTGAATTCTTTTCATCCTTTGCTTCCAGATAAATATCATTTAAGAGTTTAAGAGCTCGATCAACTTCAACGGTTTGAGCATAAGAGCGAGCAATCCATAGCTTTGACTCGAGTGAATATTTACTATCTGGAAAAGTTGCAAGTAACTCGGAGAATTTTCGAATTGCACTTGGGAATTCTCGCTGGTAATAATAAGCTTTTCCAATCATAAAAAGAGCATCATCAACCAGAGAACTATTCTGGTGATACTGAAGAATCTTTGAACATTTCTCAATCACCTGAATTAATTTATTCGTAACGGTTCCACTTGGTGCAATTGTTTTTGTAGTGAATATATCCTTTTGTTGTTTAAGCAATTCTTCTTCTGCTTCAGTGAATATTCTATTAGCGTTGTAGTAAATGTTGAAATAAGTCGTAAAATCTTCAAAGCCCTTTTTTACAAAATTTGTAACCGCACAGGAGCTAAAGACAATTGATAGAAAAATTAATGGTAGGATAATTTTTATTTTTTTCATTACTCGACCAAATTTTCATTTTGTTTGTAAGTACTCTAATTATAACAACAGGATATTTCTCTCTGTCACACTGTGCTCGTTGAAATGTGACAATAAAAATTGACAATATTGAATTATTTTCTTCACTCCATATCCCTTCGACAAGCTTGCCAAGACTAACAAATCGTTTCAAATTTTTAAAGAGCGGCTTTTCCGGATTCTTCTGTTCTAATTCTAATCGCATCCTCTACTGTTGAAATAAAAATTTTTCCATCACCAATCTGACCGGTCTTTGCTGCTCGGATTATTGTATTCACAACAGTTTCCTGTTGAGATTCCAGACAGACGATTTCAATTTTAATTTTTGGAACAAATTCAATCCTGTATTCACTGCCACGATAAATTTCTGAGTGTCCTTTTTGTCTACCGTAACCACGAACTTCTGTAATTGTTAACCCCTGAATACCCTCTTCAAGTAAAGCATCTTTAACATCATCAAGTTTAAATGGTCTGATGATTGCTTCTATTTTCTTTAGTTTTTGAGATGGCATATTAACCTCATTATTCAAATCTTCCGTGACAGTGTTTATACTTTTTACCACTTCCACAAGGGCAAGGGTCATTTCTACCGATTTTTTCACCAACTCTTACTGGTTGTGGCTTACCTGCAGCTTGAGCAGATGCTTGTGATCCATCTCCTCCCTTCGCAATCTGCAATCCATCAACTGACTGGTGAATGGTTTGGATTCTTTCCGGTGCTCGTCTTCTTCTTTGCAATTGTTCTGGAACTTCAGGGAACCACTTGAAAACAAATTTCAAACTTTCATCTCTAATTGCTATCAGCATATTCATGAATAATTCATAAGCTTCGGATTTATATTCAATCAAAGGATCACGCTGACCATAAGCACGCAGTCCAATTCCTTCTTTCAAATCGTCCAAATCACGAAGATGTTCTTTCCACTTTTCATCAATAACACTTAAAACAGCAAATCTTTCAAGATTTGCCATTAATTCAGTGCCGAGCATTTTTTCTTTTTTGTTGTAGAAATCAATTGCCGCTTCGTAAATCTTTTCGGTTAGACCATCTTCACCAAGTTCCTGGAAAAGTTGGGGAGTTATTTGAATATCAATTAACAGATTTCTTACCAATTCCTCTCGTAACTGTTCAATTTCTGCTTTTTCATAATATTTATGAACTGTATCGGAAATATATTCGAATAAGTCTTCAAGTAATCTCCCTTTTAATCTTTCTCCTTTCAATGCTTGCATTCTCTTTGCGTAAATAACCTCACGCTGAGAATTCATCACATTGTCATATTCAAGAAGTCGTTTTCGAATTGCGAAGTTATTTTCTTCAACTTTCTTTTGAGCTCTCTCAACACTTCTCGTAATTAATGGATGTGTGATGACTTCACCTTCTTTAACGCCGATTCTTTCCATAATAGAAGCAATTCGATCACTGCCGAAGAGCCTCATTAAATCATCTTCAAGAGACAAATAAAATTTCGATGAACCTGGATCACCTTGACGACCAGCACGACCTCTTAACTGACGGTCAATTCTTCTTGATTCGTGACGAGTTGTACCAAGAATTGCAAGGCCGCCTAATTCTCTCACACCTGGACCAAGTTTAATATCAGTTCCACGACCTGCCATGTTTGTTGCAATTGTAACAGCACCTCTCAAACCAGCATTTGCAATAATTTCTGCTTCTCTTTGATGATGCTTAGCGTTTAGTACATTGTGTGGAATTCCTTTTCGCTTAAGCATTCTACTAACTGTTTCTGATGCTTCAACAGAAGTAGTACCAACCAGAATGGGTCTACCAATTTTATGAAGTTCCTCAATCTCATCCAGTAAAGCATTGTATTTTTCACGCATTGTTCTGTAAATCACATCATCATAATCAATTCTGATGCATGGCTTATGAGTTGGAATGACAACAACATCGAGCTTGTAAATTTCCCAGAATTCTGCTGCTTCTGTTTCAGCAGTTCCGGTCATACCAGCAAGCTTTTTGTAAAGTCTGAAATAATTCTGAAGAGTTATAGTTGCAAGAGTTTGTGTATCCTTTTCAACTTTTACATTTTCTTTTGCTTCAATAGCCTGATGAAGTCCATCTGAATATCTTCTACCTGGTAGCAATCGTCCGGTGAACTCATCGACAATCATAACCTTGCCATCATCCGTAACTACATATTCAACATCTTTTTCATAAAGAGCATAGGCTCTCAACAATTGCTGAACCGTATGAATTCTATCACTTCGTTCAGCGTAAAGTTGATAGAGCTTATCTTTCTTTTTAACTTTTTCTTCTGGTGTAAGAGTATGATCATTTTCAATTTTACTTATTTCTGTCCCCAGGTCTGGTAAAACAAAGAAATCTTTATCTTCATTGATATTTGTAATAAACTCTCGACCTTTTTCAGTCAAATCGATGGAATGATTCTTTTCATCAATTCTAAAGTAAAGCTCATCATCAATTTCGTGCATTCGTTTCTCTTGCTCACGCATATACTCGAGTTCGGTTTCCTGCATAAGCTTTTTATTTGATGGCTCACTCAAAAGCTTCATTAGTTTTTTATTTTTGGGATAACCACGATGAGCTCTTAAAAGTAAAACACCAGCTTTGTGATAATCTGGGTCGGGTTTGTTTAATTCTTCTTCAGCTTCTTGAACAATCTTTGCAACCAATTGAGCCTGAGCACGGACAAGTCGTTCAACTCTCGGTTTTAACTCTGTAAATTTTTGTTCTGAACTTTCAACTGGGCCACTGATTATTAGTGGTGTTCTTGCCTCGTCAATCAAAACTGAGTCGACCTCATCAACAATTGCGTAATTGTGTCCACGTTGAACAACTCCATCGAGCGAAACGGCCATATTATCACGAAGGTAATCAAAGCCAAATTCATTATTCGTTCCATAGGTAATATCGCACTGATACATTTTCTTTCTTTCCTCAGGCGACATATGATTTAAAATCACTCCTACAGTCAATCCATGAAATTCAAAAATCTTGCCCATCCATTCTCTATCTCTCTGAGCGAGATAATCGTTAACTGTCACCAGATGACAGCCACGACCAGTCAGTGCATTAAGAAATAAAGGCATTGTTGCGACAAGAGTTTTACCTTCACCAGTTGCCATCTCAGCAATTTTTCCCTGATGAAGAACAATTGCGCCCATCAATTGCACATCGAATGGAATCATATCCCAGGTAATTTTCCTACCGACAACTTCCCAGGATTTTCCAACAAGTCTACGGCAGGTATCTTTCACAATTGCATAAGCGCGTGGGAGAAGTTCATCAAGCACTTCTTCATAAGTTGCATCGAGTTCTTCATTTAATTTTTCAAGTTCATCATAAATCTTTTGTTGTTCTTCAGCCGATAAATCCTCTTTTAACTGAGCTTCTAAAGTTTCAATTTGATTTCGTAAGTCCTGAGTTCTCTCATTAATGATTTGTTTTAATTTTTGAGTCTCGGCTCTAAGTTCGTCGTCTGTTAAATCTTTTAATGTTTCATATATCTGGTTTATTTCGGCAACAATCGGCTTTAACGCTTCAATGTCTCTTTTGTGTTTATCTCCAAAAATTTTCTTCAATAACTTTAACATTTTACCTCTTCAAAGTTTTATTAAAACTAATTAAATGAGTTTTGAAAAACAATTTAATTACGAAATAAGATTTAATTTTTTTGCAATTTAAACCAATTAAGTATAAAGATGAATTGGATTTTTGTATGCCTTCTGTAGTTTTACCCATTTTCATAAAATTTTAGTCCTATTACTAAGTTGATTGAGAGATGTTTCATTAGACCTAAGTTTTTTAGGAGGATCATCTTAAAAAAATTAAATAATCGAGACAAATTTTCTCAATGATCTGTCTTCAATAAAATGTTAATACTTTACTATTTAACTGATTGCAATATCTTATTTACAAATTCTAAAAGAATTAATCATAATTATTAAATTTGCAAGTGTTGAAAAAGGAGCTAAAAAAATATCTTTTAGAGGTTTTCGGCGGATATTTCTCGAATGCTAATCAGAGTAAGTTTTCAAAAAGACTGGAGAAAATTCTTAATTCAATTTTTGTCTCCGAAAGAACATTCAAGAACTTCAAAAGAATTTGTGAAAATGATTACTATCAAACAATCTATTCAGTAAGCATTGAAGCATTTCTGATATATCTCGAAGTAATACTCAAAATTTCAGCTTTTTCTAATTATTTAACTGACATTGTTGTACGCAATCCTCATTTCCTTACAAGATTCCTTTCGAGTGATGAACTCAATAAAGATTTTTCTTATGAAGATTATAACAATGAATTAAAATCTCAACTTCAGATCTTCAGAACGTTTGAAAAAAAGATTGAGGCAATAAGGCGATTTAAAAGAATGCACATTTTAAGAATTGGTTTGAGAGATATTTTGAAACTTTGCGATATCGAACAATCGATGCTCGAATATTCAGATTTAACTCGCGCCATTTTAGAAAATGTTTTTGAATTGGCTTTACAGTCTAATAAGGAAAAAGCAAAACTTAAATCAATACCATCCTACTCTCTAATTTCACTTGGAAAGTTCGGTGGTAATGAGCTTAACTACAGTTCAGATGTTGATTTAATCTGTGTTTACGATAACCCTGACGAAAAAGTTAGTTCTATCGTACTTGAGTTCTATGATAAAGTAGTAAAAAATTTTATTCAAATATGCAGTGATTCAAAGGATGGCAGCTCTCTTTATCGAATTGATTTCAGGTTAAGACCTGATGGTAAATATTCACCACTGGCTCGTTCAATTTCTTATTATCAGGTCTATTACGAAACTTATGGACGTGATTGGGAAAGACAGATGCTTCTGAAAATGAACTTTTGTGCAGGAGATAAAAAATTGTTTGATCGATTTTTTACAATGCTTCAAAATTTTATCTATCCACGAACTTTTTTTGAACCACCACAATCATTTGTCAAAAAATTCAGAGAAATTCAAAAAGAAAATTTTGATGAAGAAAGCTTATCGAAAAATTTAAAATATTTCAGTGGTGGAATTAGAGATATTGAGTTTTCTGTTCAAGTACTCCAAATGCTTCACGGTGGAAAAATAAATGAACTTCGAACACCAAATACAATTGAAGCAATCAAAAAACTTACTGAGAAAAATCTGATTCCACATCATGAATCGATAGAATTAATCAACTCATACAAGTTTTTAAGAAAAATAGAGAATTTTATACAATTGATGGATGATAGACAAACGCACTTAATCCCGGAAGACGAAGATAAATTTCAAAATTTAATAAAGTTCTTAGGCTTCAAGACAAAATCAGATTTTTATTCTGCGCTGGATTCAGTGAGAGAAATTGTTGAAAGATTTAAGGATCAAGTTTTTGAGACCAATGATTATGAAGAAAGAAAAATCGCATCTAAATCAGAAACTAATGATTATGACTTTGCCAGTTTTAATTCTAAGCTCAACTTCATCAAAACTATAATTTATAACACAGCAAGGTCTCACAGTGTATGGATAGATGGTGAAGCAATCTTAAAATTCTACGATTATTTAACTAATTATGCGATTAACTCAGTAAATCCTGAAAAGTTTTTATATGACTTTACCAGATTCTTATTGCAATCAAAAACATCAAATCAAATTGTAGAACTTCTAAATAATCAAGCATTTACAAATTTGCTCTTTGAAATTTTAGAGAATTCTGAGCAGTTAACAAATAAATTAATCTCCAATCCATTTATTTACGATTATTTCTTCTCGGGCAGAATTTTTGACAAAATTAATATAGCCGAACATTTCGGCTCATTCGACAAAAACGAAATTGAACTATTTCTTTTTTCTTTGATGATTAATCATTTTAATCAAAACTTAAAGTCAGATGAAATTGGAAATTTAATTTCTGAATTCATCGATAGACTAATTGAAAACATTGTGACCAAAAATCAAAAATTAACTAAAATAAAAAACGAAGATTTTGTTCTAATCGGATTAGGAAGTTATGGAAATAAAGAAATGCATTTTATGTCAGACATTGACTTGTTGTTTGTTTTTAAGTCTGATATTAGTCCAGAAAAATCAGAGAAATTTTCTAGAAAAATTCTCAATGATATTCGCAATAAATTTAAGCTTTACAATTTTTTCCATGCAGATTCAAGATTACGACCTGAAGGAAGTATTTCGAAATTAAGCTGGACAATCGATGAACTTGAAAAGTATATTAACGAAAGAATGAGAGTGTGGGAGTTTCAATCTTACACAAAAATGAGAGTAATTTTAGGGAATAAAAAATTGTTTAATGACCTTAAATCAATTTTGAAAAATAAAATCAATAGTCTTGACAAAAGTTTTATTGCTTCAGAAATAAAAAAGAATAGAACAGCAATCAAAAAAGAAAAAATTCAAATCAATTCTGATGAAATTGATTTGAAAAACTCACCCGGTGGATTAATGGACATTCAATTTTCAATTCAATATTTGATACTTAACAATTCCGATAAATATTTTGGAACTGAATCAAGCACAGATAAGATGATTAAAATTTTTTCTAAAGAATTAGATGAGTTCAGAAATTCATTCGAAATCATTAAAAAGAATTATGAATTGATTAAAAGTTTGATTTTGCATTTACAAGTCATAACAGGTAGAAAAGGTTTCATTATAGATTCTCAAACTCATTCAAAGTTTCTAGAGAAGATATTCCACATCAGAAAACCTCAAACTATTTATGAATTTTATAAAAATATTTTAAGACACAACTACGAAATCCTGAAACGAATTCATCCGGAGATTTTCTAATGAAAAAAAATGTACTTGTTCTTTTATCAATTTTATTTGTTTTTACAATCTATTTAATCACACTTGCACCGGGAGTTGTTCAAATTGATTCTGGCGAACTTTCTGCAGTTGCAGCAACTCTAGGAATTGCACATCCGACTGGTTATCCACTTTTTACTTTAATTGGATTTATCTTTACGCAGATTTTCCCTTTCACTTCTAAAATTTTTGTATTAAATGTTCTTTCTGCTCTTTATACACTGGGCGGTTTCTTCTTCATAATTAAAATAAACCAAATTGTGTTGAAAAATTTAAAACCAGAAATTAAAAAAGATAAAAAATCAAAAAAGAAAATTGAATCTCCTTCTGAACTTTCTGAAAAACAATTAACATTAATTGCAGTTATAGGTGCATTAACAATTGCATTCAGCAGAACCTTCTGGCTTCAATCTACCTCAGTTGAAGTTTATTCGCTTCATATACTTTTAATCAGTGCATCAATTTATTTCTTTCTGAAAGCGCATTTCAAAAAAACTGAAAAAAAATCAAATGAAGAAGAAAAAATCGGGAAGGATTGGTTGATTTTTGCTTTTATCTTTGGACTTTCTTTCACAAATCATATGACCAGCATTCTATTAATTCCAGGTTTTGCATATCTATATTTTAAGAGAAATGGTTTCAATAGCTCATCGTTCAAAAAAATCTTGGTAATGTTGATTCCTTTCCTCGCAGCTTTGTTGATTTATTTATATCTACCAATCTCCGCTTCAAAAAATCCTGCAATAAATTGGGGCAATCCAGTAAACTGGGAAAATTTCAAAAGACACATAATGGGCTGGCAATATCAGAGCTGGATCTTTTCATCAACCGAATCTGCATCAAAACAATTCAAATATTTTGTTGAAATATTTCCAGTTGAGTTTGCATACTTCGGATTGATTTTAATTTTGCCTGGATTATTTGAACTTTACAAAACAAATAAAGAAATTCTAACATTCTTCTTATTTCTATTTTTTACCTGCATGCTTTACTCAATAAACTACGATATCAATGACATTGATTCATATTTCTTATTAGCTTTTATTTCAGCAGGGTTGATTGCAACAGCAGGATATTTATTCATTATAAAAACTTTTATTAAGAAAGATGATAACTCTAATCTTGCACTCTTTCTTGTGCCAATCTTAATTCTTGTAATTAATTTTAATAAGGTAAATCAAAGTGACAATACTCAATATCATGATTATACAATTTCAGTTTTAGATTCTTCTGAGAATAATTCAATCATAATTTCTTACTTATGGGATTTCTTTATTTCACCCGCATATTATTTGCAATTTGTTGAAGATAAAAGAAAAGATGTTGCAATAATTGATAAAGAATTGGTTAGACGAAGCTGGTATTTTAATCAAATAAAGACCAATTATCCAATCATCTATGAAAGATCAAAAGATTTAATTAATGGTTTCTTGCCTGAGCTCGCAAAATTTGAGAGAAATAAAAATTACAATCCAGAAATTTTAGAGAAATACTATAGAGAAATAATTCGAAGTTATATTGTGAGGAATTTTAACGATCATACAATTTACCTCACGCCAGAAATGGTTACAAACGAATTAAAAAATGGCTGGCTAACTTTACCCGATTCTCTTAAAGTTATACCTGATTTGTTTATGTTTAAAGTCGTTAAAGACACTATATATCATCCACTTAAAATCAGAGATTATAAAATTAATTTCAGAAATGACGGTAGTTACTACACCGAGACACTTAAAAATCTCATAATCACATCTCATATCAACCGGGCAATTTATGAATTACAATTTGGTAAAAAAGAAGAGGCAAAATCTCTGGTCGATAAAGTCTTGAGAATTAATCCTCAAATTCAATTGCCTGAAAATTTAATTTCGATTTACTGAAAGAAGAAAATATTTTTTGAGATTAAAATTGAGCGTTTAGATTTAAAGTACAGGTGCTGAGTGCTCGGTATTTATTGTTCAATCCTAAATTAGTCAACAAGTTTTAGATTAACTCATCACGATCGCAATATCATTTTAGAATTAGTAATTGCTAACAACGAAGTCTAGAAGCAATCTCTGACATATGAGAGGTTATGATGAATAAGAGGCAGATTGCTTCACTTCGTTCGCAATGACATTGTGTGCGTATTAGTCATTGCGAGAAATGAAATTTCGAAGCAATCTTTTTCAGAATTTCTGATTGTTGGATTATGAATTTTGAATGTTGAATTAAGAACAGATTGCTTCACTTCGTTCGCAATGACGATGAGATGCGTCAGTCATTACAAGCAATGAGTTTAATCTCTTAACAACAAATTCAACTACGAACTTTTTCACTTACTATTTCCTAAATACAATCTGACCATTTACAACTGTCATCACCACATTTGTTTTTAAAATTTCCTGCGGTGAAATATTATAAAGGTCTTTATCTAAAATTGTGAAATCAGCCCATTTACCAATTTCAATTGTTCCTTTTTTATTTTCTTCAAATACAGCATAAGCAGCCCATTTTGTAAAACATTTAATTGCTTCATCAATGGTTAATTTTTGATCAGGATACCATCCATTTTCAAAATTTTTTGGTTCTTTAATACCTTCTTTCGAAATAACCCATTTCTTTTCTTTTACTAATCTTAAAACATCCTCCGCATTTCTAGGGTAACCATTTTTATCCTGCCTTGTAATAGCCGCATAAATCCCTTCAAGTACACTTGGATTTTCAACTGGAAAATCTGATCCACCAGCAATCATTTTAGTTTCATTTAAAACCATTTTATAAGCATAAGACCATTTAACTCTTTCTGGTCCTAATCGTGCTTCTGCCCAAGGCATATCTGATGTTGCATGAACTGGTTGCATACTTGGAATTACTTTTAATTTAGCTAATCGTTTAGCATCATTTGGGTTGATAACCTGTACATGCTCAATCCTTAATCGATGATCATTAGGTCTTAATTCTTCAATTGCCCTTTGATATGCATTCAGAACAAGGAAATTTCCCGAATCACCAATGGCATGAGTTGCAACTTGCAAACCTTTTGTTAACGCATCTTTCGTAACCTGATAAATTTGATCTTCACTTAAAAGCATTAAACCATAATTTCCTGGGTCATCCTGATATGGTTCAGTCATTAACGCACCACGAGAACCCATTGCACCATCAACAAATAATTTTATTCCGTCAACATTAACAAAATTATTTCCATAACCGGTAAGTTTTCCTTCTTTAAGATATTTATTCCATGTCTCACCCACTCCATCAACATAAACATGAATTCGAAGTGGAAGTTTTCCTTCATCTGCAAGTTTCTTATAAATTTTAATTGTTCTCTCGCCTACTCCCATATCGTGGACTGCAGTAATTCCATATCTTACTAAATTGTTTGTTGAGACAAGAACAGTTTTTTCAAGTTCTTCATCCGTTGGTGGTGGAATTACTTTATAAACAAGATTCATCGCATTATCAATTAATAATCCCGTTGGATTTCCATCTTTATCTTTTTTGATTTCGCCACCGTCTGGATTGGGAGTATCTTTATTAATTCCAGCGAGTTCAAGTGCTTTTTTGTTTACCCACAAAGCATGGCCATCAATTCTTGTTAATGCAACAGGATTCTTTGGTGCAGCTTCATCTAAAATTTTGTGATCGGGCCAGGATTTATCTTCCCAATCATTTTGGTCCCAGCCAACTCCTAAAACCCATTCACCTTCTTTTAATTGATTGGCTTTTTTCTTTACCAGTTCAGCAATCTCTTCCTGTGAATCTGTTCCTACCAAATCAATTTGGAGCAAATTTTCACCATAACCAGTTATGTGACCATGAGCATCGATAAAGCCAGGAAAAACAAAAGCACCATTTAGATCAATTTTTTCAGATTGCGAATATTTTTTCAATAACTCTTCCGATGAACCAAGGTCAACGATAATTCCATTCTTTACTGCAACTGCTTCATAAATTGAGTTTTTGTCATCAAGCGAATAAATTTTTCCGTTGTAAAAGACTTTATCTGGCATTTCCTTACTGAAGGAGGTTAATGTTAATTGCAATAATAATATGGCAACCATTGAGATTAAAATTTTTACAACTTTCATTTTTCTGTTCCTCCAATTTTTGATTAAAATATTTTTTAGCTGGCATTTCATTTACCCAAAATCTCTTCAAGCACACGAACGATTTTCTCGGTTGCACCTGTGTTCCTCTGGACAAATTGTTTAGCATTTAATCCAATCTGCGATCGATAATTTTCATCAGCAAAAAGTTTTCGTAAATGACGATAAAGTTCTACACGATTGTTCACAGAAAAACCACCATTACTTGAAATTAAATTATATGCCTCCTGACTATTCGAATATTTTGGTCCAAATAAAACTGGAATTCCATAAACAGCTGGTTCGAGTACATTGTGAATATTTGACTTAAATCCGCCTCCAACAAATGCAACATTTGCATAGGCATAAAGAGTAAGCAAAATTCCAACTGAATCGACTATTATAACTTTTTCATCTTTATATTGATTGAGTGATGAAAATCTTATCGTCGAGAGTTGTTTATTCAATTCAAATTCAATTTGTTCAAGTGTTGGTATTGAAGGTTCGTGGGGAACAATGATTGAAATTAAATTCCTCTCATATTTGTGAAGTTTGATCAATGCTGGAAACAAAACTTCTTCATCTTCTCGCCAGGTGCTTCCTGCAACAAAGATTTTCTTCCCTTCAATTATTCTCTCATTTAAAATCTTCTGTTTGAGTGCTGTTTGACTTTTCTGATAAACTCTATCGTATCTTGTATCCCCAGCAACTTCAACTTTTTCTGGTTTAACACCAATTTCTAAAAATCCTTTTCTATCTTCTTCAGATATCGTCAAAATTTTTTCAAACTTATTGAACAAAAACTTGTGGAAACTTCTTGCCAGCAAAATTTTTCTGGGCGAATTCTTTTTCATCGTTGCATCAACCAGGACAACTGGTATTTTCCTTCTATTCAGTTCAAAAACCGAATTAGGCCAGATATCGTACCTCATATAAATTAAAATTGAAGGTTTAACGATGTCAACAAAGTGTTTTATATTTTTTGTAGAATCAAAAGGATAATATGTAATTAAATCGGCACCTTCATACCTTTTTGCCGCATTAAAACCACTCGGTGAAAGAAAGGAAGCAAGAATTGTAAAAATCTTATCAGAATTTATCTTTTCAATTATTGGTTTAGCCTGTTCAAACTCTCCGACAGAAGAAGAATGAAACCACAGAATCTTTTTCCTGTCCGATATTTTTTTTAAATCGTTATCAAGCTGAGTGAAGAGAGTTTTTCTATCCTGAAGAGCAACTCTAATCTTTTTGTTAAACAATGAAGCTATTCTTAGCAATAGATAAAAAATTGGGATGATAAGATAATTGTAAATCCATATCCAGAAACTATCCATATACTTTTTCCTTCTCCATTAATTTATCTACTTTCTGAATAATTAAATCTGGTGAGAGGTCCCTCATACATTTAAAATGTTTTTTCGGACAACTCGATCTGCCAATATGCGAACAAGGACGACAATCCAGATTATTGTGCTCGACAATAACAGATTTTTCAAACAATGGCGCAAAACCAAATTCTCTAACAGTTGAACCAAAAATTGCAATCGTCGGGATTTTTAATAATGATGACAGATGCATCAATCCAGAATCGTTCGAGATGATGATTGAACATTTTTTCATCAGTGCTGCTGTTTCAAAAAGGTCATTTTCATTTTGAAAATTTGCAATTGAGTTTTCATCAATTTCTAAGGACTTACAAATTTCTTTATCTTCTTTTCCACCTAAAATCGCAATAAAATAATTTCTCTCAATTAGTTTTTTTAGTAACTCTTTCCATAAATCTTCAGGATATCTCTTTGTGTAATGTTTTGAACCGGGACAAACTCCAATCAAAATCCCACTCTTAAAATGTTCTGGTAATTTTTCAAGCGATTGTTTTTCCTTTTCTTCTGGAATCTCAAAATACAGGGGTAAATTTTTTGTTTCGTAATCAGGATAAATTGTTCTAATATAATGAAGGGCTATTGATGGATTTTCCTTCAATAAATTAACTTTAAAGTTTACAAGTAAAAATTTTTTAAGCGTTGGTTTTTTGAAGCGATAAATCCTGCTTTTTAGATTGAATTGGTAAAGATTATGACTTCTGAAATTATTCTGTAAATCGATTGTTATATCATAATGTTCAATTTTAATAAACAATTTAACTTCCTTGTGATTTTCCTCGTCAAGCATAATTACTTTATCAACATAAGGGTTGGATTCAATTGCCTGAGCAAATTTTTCCTTAACCAAAAAATGAATGATAGGATTATTCTCCTTTTCTTTCAGAATTTTTATTAAAGGGTATGTCAGTAGAATATCCCCTAAGGAGCTTAAACGAATTATTAAAACTTTTTTTCTTTTGATATCATTCATCAAAACTAATTTAAAGAAATTTGACGAGATGAATGCTTACCTAAATTCCTGTCAGTTCCTAAACCAATCATTGCGACATTCTTTTTTGAAACATACAGCATTGTTAAATTGCACTCACAAAAAATTAGAATGACAACGAAACAATGAGGAAATAAGATGACATCATTACCTCCAGCTCCTGTGAAACCATACCCCGAAAATAGTATTGAGAAAAAAGCATATTCAATAGCTGAAAGTTTAGCAGAATACCTTCCAATTATGAATGATAGAAATCGTCTGGGTTTTAATTTATATCGTCATCTAAAAGGCGAAGGCGACGATATCCAGACAATTGTCAGAACAAATAAATTCACAATTGAAAAAATTTCAAGAGAAGAACTAATTCAGTTAATCGAACAAAAAGTTGAAGAAGTTAAGCAAGAACTCTTTACATAATTATTTTTATCTAAACATTATTTTGGCATTTCATATTAAAACAATAATCCATTTCTTAAAGGTTTTTAATTGATATTCCAAACAACTTTATTTAAGTTTGTAATCAATTTATGAAAAACATAAGAGCAATAATACCAGTAGCTGGAATCGGGACAAGACTGCGACCCCATACATACACATTACCAAAAGTTCTATTGAATGTCGCAGGTAAACCCATACTCGGTCATATAATGGACCGAATTATTCTTGAAGGAATTTCAAAGGCAACTTTTGTTGTAGGTTACCTTGGAGAAAAAGTTGAAGAATTTATAAAACAGAATTACAATATTGAAGCTGAATTTGTTGAGCAAAAAGAACAACTCGGCTTAGGTCACGCAATTTATACTGCCAGAGAAACTTTCAAAGGCGATGAATTACTAATCATTCTTGGTGATACAGTCTTTGATGTTGATTTGAAATCAATGCTCTCAAAGGAATATTCAGCTCTTGGTGTAAAAGAAGTCGAAGACCCACGAAGATTTGGTGTCGCAATAGTTGAAAATGGTTTCATAACAAAACTCGTCGAGAAACCAGAAACTCCAATCAGCAAACTTGCAATTGTTGGACTGTATTATATTAAAAATTCGAACTTGCTTGAAGATTGTCTAAACCAAATTATTTCAAAAGACATCAGAACAAAAAATGAATATCAATTAACAGACGCTTTGCAATTAATGCTGGAAAAAGGAGAAAAGTTTGTTCCTTTTACAGTTGAAGGTTGGTTTGATTGTGGAAAACCTGAAACACTACTTTCAACAAATCATCATCTTCTTGAAAAGTTAAACAATGCTGATAAAATTGAAACTGTTGTAATTCAAAAACCTGTTTACATTTCACCTTCAAGCAAAGTTGAAAACAGCATAATTGGACCTTACACCACAATTAATGATGGTGCTGAAATTAAAAATTCAATCATCATCAATAGCATCATTGGTGTAAATGCAAAAGTTCATAATGCAGTTTTAAGAGATTCAATTATAGGCAACAACACAATTGTTAAAGGCCAATTCAAAAAGTTAAACACTGGCGATTCAACAGAAATAGAATTTTATTAAAAACTAAATGGAGAAAAGAAATGTCAATGTTGTTCACATCTGAATCAGTTTCTGAAGGGCATCCAGATAAAATATGCGATCAAATCTCAGATGCAATTTTAGACGAGTATTTAAGACAGGACCCAACTTCAAGAGTAGCTTGCGAAACATTCGTCACTACAGGACTTGTTTTGGTTGGTGGTGAAATTACATCGAAAGCCCAGGTCAATATTCAAGATGTCGTTAGAGAAACAATTCGGGAAATTGGCTACACAAGCCCGGTTTATCGTTTTGATGCCGATTCCTGTTCTGTATTAAATTCAATTCACTCTCAATCACCCGATATTGCTATGGGAGTTGATAAAGGTGGTGCTGGAGATCAGGGAATGATGTTCGGCTACGCAACTGATCAAACAGAAGAGTTTATGCCTGCACCAATTATGTATGCTCACAAACTTGTCAAAAGACTTGCTGATATCAGAAAGAAAGAAAAACACTTAATGCCCTATCTCAGACCAGATGCCAAATCACAGGTAACAATTGAATATGATGACAATAAAAATCCAGTAAGAGTTCATACTGTCGTTGTATCAACTCAACATGATGGTGATGTAAGTCAGGATAGAATTCGTGAAGATGTAATTGAGCATGTAGTTAAAAAAGTAATTCCAGAAGAACTTCTCGACGATAAAACAATTTATTATGTTAATCCAACTGGCAAATTCGAAATTGGTGGTCCCCACGGCGATACTGGACTAACAGGAAGAAAAATTATTGTCGATACATATGGCGGATATGCTCCACATGGTGGTGGTGCATTTAGCGGAAAAGATCCAACCAAAGTTGATAGAAGCGCAACTTATGCCGCAAGACATATTGCAAAAAATGTTGTCGCTTCTGGACTTGCAAAAGAGTGTCTCGTTCAGGTTGCTTATGCTATTGGAGTTGCACAACCAGTTTCAATCTTTGTAAATACTTTTAATACTGGTTTAATTCCAGATAAGCAACTTGCCGATTTTATTCTGAAAGAAATTGATTTAACGCCTCGTGGTATTATTAATCGACTTGATTTACTAAAACCAAAATATCGTGCGACTGCAGCCTATGGACATTTTGGTCGAAATGAAAATGGATTTACATGGGAAAAACTTGACCTGGTAAATTTGTTCAAATCATTAATTAAGTAATTATAAAACAAAATTGGAGTAAAACAGTAATGGATTACAAACCTGGTGTATATAAAGTTCGAGACTTAAAATTAGCTGATGAAGGAAGAAAGAAAATTGAATGGGCAGAATCTCGAATGCCCGTTTTGATGGAATTGAGAAAAGAATACAGCAAAACAAAACCACTTAAAGGTTATAAAATTGCTGGCTGTCTTCATGTAACCAAAGAAACAGCTGTTCTCATTGAGACATTAGTTGCTGCTGGTGCTGAAGTAAGCTGGAGTGGATGCAATCCCCTTTCAACTCAGGATGATGTGGCAGCTGCTCTTGCAAAAAAAGGCATTTCAATTTTTGCCTGGCATGGGATGAATGTTAAAGAATTTTACTGGTGCATTGAACAAACACTTAAATTCGAACCTAATTTAACCCTTGACGATGGCGCTGATCTAATTTTTACAATTCACAATAAATACCCCAAACTCGCTGAAAAAGTTATCGGTGGAACTGAAGAAACTACAACTGGTGTGAAAAGATTAAGAGCAATGGCTGCTGATGGTGCTCTGAAATATCCAGTCATAGCTGTTAATGATGCTGAAACCAAATGGGATTTCGATAATGTCTACGGTACAGGCCAATCTTCAATTGATGGAATTTTAAGAGCAACCAGTGTTTTACTTGCCGGAAAGAATTTTGTCGTTGCTGGTTATGGACATTGTGGAAGCGGCGTTGCTAAAAGAGCAGCTGGAATGGGTGCCAATGTAATCGTCACAGAAGTAAAACCTACTGCAGCTTTGAAAGCAGCACTTGAAGGTTTCCGCGTAATGCCAATGGATGAAGCCGCAAAAATCGGCGATATATTCATTACCGCAACTGGTGTGAAAGATGTAATCGTTAAGAGACATTTTGAAAAAATGAAAGATGGTGCAATCGTTTGCAATACAGGACACTATGATTGCGAAATTAATTTGAATGATCTGGCAAAGCTTGCAAAGTCAAAGAGATTAATCAGAGAGAATAATGAAGAATACACTTTGAAGAATGGTAAGAGAATTTATGTTCTTGCTCAAGGTCGGCTTGTAAATCTTGCAGCAGCTGAAGGTCATCCTTCCGAAGTTATGGATATGTCTTTTGCTAATCAATTTATGTCTCAGATTAGATTAGCTGAACTTGATAAAAAAGGTGTGAGATTAGAAAATACCGTTCACGAAATTTCTGAAGAACAAGATCAATATATCGCCTCAATTAAATTGAAAACCTTAGGTTATAAAATCGATAAACTCACTAAAGAACAAATTCGCTACATTTCTGACTATTCAGAAGGAACATAAAAACTAATAATTAGAGATCGTGATTAAAATCAAAAGTCAGGTTGAGTTTATCTTGACCTGACTTTTTTTATTTTAATTTCTCCCTCACATACGAACAATTCTCAATCATCAACAATATCCTCATTTATTGAATTTACTTAAAAATCATTTTTCAATAAATTACATAAAATAAAAGTAACTATATGAATACAACCTCGAAAGTTAAGGCTATTCTCAAAGACATTTTAATTATTTTTATTCTTGCCTTATCATTTGGGAACGTTTATACATTAATTATTTACGGCGACTTTAATTTTTTAGAAAGAGCTAAACACAAATCCAGTCACATTTCAAATGAAAATACACCACAGAAGATAAAAGAGATTTCAATAGAACAAGCACTAAATCTTATCCAAAACCATAAGCCTTTAATAATTGATGCAAGAAATGAAAATGAATATCAAATAAGCAGAATTGAAAATTCGATCAACCTTCCAGCAAAAAATTTTGAAAGCTACATTGACTATATCTTCTCATTACCAAAAGATACTTTGATAATAATTTACTGTGAAGGAATTCACTGTCAGTTAAGTCATCAGCTTGCTGAAAAAATGTTAAACTTTGGATTTACAAATCTCAACATAATGTATGAAGGAATTGAAGGCTGGCAACAAAAAAATTTACCATTGATTAAAAATGAAAATTGAGTTGAAAAAATATTCACTTGAGATATTAAGACTAATTCTTTCTTTCATATTTATCCTATCTGCACTGGAAAAATTTAAATCTCTTGAAAGTTTTGCTTTGAATGTAGATGCCTATCAAATTTTTCCTGCCATTGTTGTCAATCTAATTGTAGTTATTATTCCCTGGTTAGAATTGTTCGTTGGTTTTGGATTGCTTTTCAAATTTAAATTAAGGGCAAACTTATTACTCTATCTAATTTTAATGATTTGCTTCACAATACTTGTTGTGATTGCAATGATAAAAGGGCTTGACATTGAATGTGGCTGCTTTGGAGAAAGTTCAACAAAAGTTGGTCTCGTAAAAATTATTGAGAACATGATGATAATTTTTATGAATCTTATTTTGCTGAAGTTTTGCAAGATTACATACTAAGATTTAGTGATGATATATTTCTAACAAAGACAGAGGTGATCGATGATTACTAAAGAATTAATATTCAATTTCCTTCTTCTTCTCAGTGCTAGCACAATTGCTAATCTTTTAAATTTATATACAGCATTAAATCCCAATCTCAGAAAAATTTTGCTTGGATTTTTATTTGGTATTATTGCTGTAGTTGGAATGATGTATCCCTATAAAATGGCAGAGGGATTAATTTTCGATGGTCGTTCCATTGTTTTAAGTTTAGTCGCTCTATTTTATGGTTACAGGAGCGGCGTAATTGCAGGTACGATTGCTTTCTTTTATAGACTTTTAATCGGTGGTCCGGGAGTTTATGCAGGAACTTTAACAATAATTGCTGCAACATCAATTGGTATTGTTTTTAATTATTTATATTTCAAAAAACAAAAACTTGAGATAAATAACCTCATATTAATTGTTTTTAACTTCTTTGTACATTTTATTGTTTACTCATTAATGTTTTTCGTTCAAGAACCTTACAGGTATGCTGTACTTTATCAAATGGCGATTCCTTTCTTAATAGCTTTCCCAATTACAGGTTTTATAATAGCTAAGGTTTTATTAATACAAAATGAATTCATAGAAAAAGCTAACAAAGTCAAAGAAAGTGAAGAAAAATTTTCACTTATATTTTACAAATCTGCTATTCCTTTATTACTTGTAGAAGCAAATAATCTTATAATAAAGGATGTAAACGATGCTCTTGTTTACCTTTTTCAAAAAAAAGAGGAAATTTTAGGTAAGGAATTAAGTAAAGCTGGACTGTTTGACAGAAAAACTATCGAAGAAAAAATTATTCCAAAGTTAAAATCCGACGCAATAATTAAAAGTTTCGATTTGACTGTTGTAACAAAAAATAATAAAGAAACAGATCTGGTCTTTAGTTATGAAAATATTAAAATTAATAATTCTGACCACTATTTAATCAGTCTGATCGATGTCTCATCTCAAAAACAAGCCTTTAATGAAATTGTAAAGTTGAACCGCATCTACTTGGTATTAAGTGAGATAAATCAATTAATTGTAAGAACTAAAGATATTGATGAGTTAATTAAAAAAGCTTGTGATATTTCAGTTGAAATTGGTGGATTTCCTCTCGTTTGGATAAGTCAATATGACGAGCAAAATGATATAGTAAAGGTTTTACATTCAGCTGGTCCTGCTAAGGATATTTTGCCTCAGATCGAGATGAGCTTGTATGATGAAAATTATAAGTATTGTCCAGCTATAAGATGTTGTAAAGAAAAAGTACAAATTATTATTAACGACTGGGAAACTAATCCGGAAGTTGAAGCAATCAGGGATCTTGTTTACAGAAAAAATCTATTTTCATCTGCCTCATTCCCATTAATTGTAAGAGATAATGTCTTTGGTTCTATAAACTTCTATTCAAAAGAAAAACATTTCTTTGATGTTATGGAGATCGACTTACTGCATGAGATTTCAAAAGATATAAGTTACGCTATTGAATCAATTGAAAATGAAAAGAAAAGACAGGAGGCTGAATTCAAACTAAAAGAAAATGTGAGATTTCTTTCAACTTTAATACAAAATCTTCCTGGTTTCATTTACAGATGTAAAAACGATCGAGATTGGACAATGGAGTACATCACTCCGCAAGTTGAAGAAATTACTGGCTATAAACCTGAACAACTTATCTACAATTTTGATTTGAGTTTTAATGACATTATTCACCCAGATTATAGAGAATTATTATGGGAAAAATGGCAGAGGATCCTCGCCGAAAAGTCTGTGTTCGAGCATGAATATCCTATAATCACAAAATCTGGCGATATTAGATGGGTCTGGGAAAGAGGAAGAGGAATTTTTGATGAAAAAGGTGAATTAATCTGTTTGGAAGGATTTATTACAGACATTACTGAAATGAAAAAATATCAGGAACAATTAATTGAATTAAATGAAAAATTAAAATTACTTGTTGAAGGAATTCCTTATTTCTTCTTCTACACCCACGATACTGAAGGAAGAATAAATTACATCTCTCCTTCAGTGGAAAATATCACAGGTTATTCAGCATCCGAATGGCTCGGTACTAATCACTGGTTTTTAACTGATAATCCTATCAATGAACTTGCACGACAAAACACTAGAAAAGCTTTAAGAGGCGAACCAGGAAACTTTCCAGTTTATATTGAAATCTTTCACAAAAATGGAGAGAAAATAATTCTGGAAATTTTTGAAGCCCCTCAATATAAAGAAGGAAAAATTATTGGCTTGCACGGAGTTGCAAGAGATGTAACTATCGAGAAAAAGTTTGAGGAAAAATTAATTAATAGTGAAAGAAGATTCCGACAAATTTTTGAAGAGCATTCTGCAGTTAAAATTATTTTAGACCCAGAAACAGGAAACATCTACGATGTGAATAATGCCGCACTAAAATTTTATGGATATAATTATGATGAATTCAGGAACATGAAACTAAGAGATATTGAATTTGAGCCTATTGAGAATGTCTTGATGAAAGTAAATGAAGCAAGAGAAAAAGGAATACCTGAGATTGAGACAAAACATAAATTAAAAGATGGTTCAGTAAAAGATGTGGCTGTATTTTTCAGCGATGTTGAAATTGATGGGAAAAACTACATTCATCTAATTATAATTGATATAACTGAAGCGAAAAAACTTGAAAAAGATATCGAACTCGAAAGATTTAAGTTCCAGCAACTTTTTGACAATTCACCTATCGCAATCGCAATGATTGATAGTAATAATAGGATCAAAACATTAAACTCAAAATTCTTAGAGTTTTTTAATGTCAATTACGACGAGGCAATTGAAAAAGAATTTTCAAAAGTATGTTGTAAAGAAGAATTAGAAGAAACATTGAATATTTTCATTTCTCAAATTCTATCTGGACATAAGAAGTTTAAGGAAACATACATTCAGAAGCGAGATGAAACCATCGCTTATGTTCACATAATGGGAATTCCAATTTTTATTCAGGCTGAAATCGTTGGAGCTTTCATTTTAATTTTAGATTTGACTCATATTAAAAAAGCAGAAGAAGATATGAGAGCAGCTAAAGAACTGGCTGAAATGGCAAGCAAAATGAAAGATACATTTATTGCAAATATTTCCCACGAAATTAGAACACCATTAAATGCAATATTAGGTTATTTTGATTTGATAAAAGATTTAACTGAAAATC
>Ga0197142_1000683_pt1 | contig 31390 bp, 27 predicted proteins | sample GBS60_MetaG_FD_148614 | JGI IMG/M metagenome (GOLD analysis project Ga0197142, IMG submission 148614) | Sediment microbial communities from Great Boiling Springs, Gerlach, Nevada, United States - GBS 60_MetaG | ecosystem: Environmental > Aquatic > Thermal springs > Hot (42-90C) > Sediment...
AAATCTCAAAATGACAGTTCAAAATTAAAAATTTTTTTAAATTTTTTAATTTTACATTTTTAATTTTCACTTTGAGATTTGCATTTTTAATTTTGAATTAATCCAATAACAGTAATCCATACATCACCCCAACTCCCAAAATAAAAGTGATTATCTGAATAAGACCTTTTTTGATTTTTGTTTCTTTGTGGAGTTCAGGGATTAGATCGGATGAGGCAATATAGATGAAGTTTCCTGCAGCAAAGGGAACCAAAAATAAAGTTAAATGATCTATTTTAGTATTTAAAAAAAGACCAACAATTGTTCCAAAAACAGCACTTAAAGCCGTTAAAAAATTTATAAATAAAGCTTTTTTTATTTTAAATCCACCATGAAGTAGAACTCCCAAATCACCGATTTCTTGGGGGATTTCATGGAAAATTACTGCTAAAGTAGTGGCAATTCCAGCTTGAATATTAAGAAGATAACTAGCGGCAATTGTTAATCCATCAATAAAATTATGAAAAAAATCACCCCATAAATTCATCCAGGCAAAGGTATGAATATGGTTTTTGGTAATTGGTAAATGACAATGGCGCCAGAAGATTATTTTTTCTAAAACAAATGAGGTTAGAATACCAACTAAAACAAAGATAAAAATTAGGGAGATTGATTGATTGTATTCTTCTACTGCTTCCGGCAGAAGATGGATAAAAACATCACCAAGAAGGGCTCCGGCAGAAAATGAGACAAAATAAATAAGAAAGTTTTTTAGTTTTTCTTTTTTTATGGCTAAGGTCAAGGCACCTGAAAATGAGATAAGACTGACGATAAAGACTGAAATCAAAGAATAAAACCAGATATTCATAAGATATATTTTATCAGAAAATTTATAAACACCAAAAAACTCCCCCCAAAAGGAGTTTTTTGGTTGTGTTCAATGCCGCGCTTTAGGCATTTGGCCAAATACCTATTTTTACTTACCTAATCTTTCTATATCTTCTTTACTTAGAATTTTAAAAAGCTTCATTCCATCTTTGACTGCCTTAGCCGCTTTTTTGCCATTTTTCATGGTAATTACTTCAACTTCGTTGTCTGGTACTTCAACTGTTTGACGAGTTTTTACATTATAAAATTTCATTATTTATCACCTCCTTTTGTATCATTTTGATAACTTTTAAATAGTTATTTAAGGATTATATATCATATTTTTTTCTTTTTAAAGAGTGATTACATAATTTACTGTTTTACCACAGTTTGATAATTCACTATACAGTTGAGGAAAACAGCCAACTTTGGCTCCTTTTATCATATTTTTAGGTCTGAGACTGCCGGTGCCACACATATTAAAACTTCCTTCAGCTAATCCCCTTCTTAAAGCGCATTGATCACATGCCATAACAAGAATTTTATTTTTCTTAGCTATTTTTTCTAAACGTTTTCCTATTTGATTGTTTTTTTCTAGGGCATAAACATTATCATCAAAGAAAAACATAGCAACAACATTAACTTTATGAATATTTTTTTCCAGCTGAGGTAAAATCATTGTTGCTAATTGAAAGGTGGCTGACATATTGGTTTTAAATATATATACAACGTTCATATCTTTTTGGTTTAAAATTTATAACAATTTAAAAATTGTATGCAACTTAGTTGTATTTGTTAAGGCGTAGATCTCAAAATTTTTTTTATTAAGTCGGTGGTTTTTTTTATCTCATCTAATTGATTATTGATGTGAATTGATGCTCTTATGATTTGATCAAATTTATTTTCTGTTTTGTTATAACAATGGTTTGATAATCTTAGATATATTTTATTTTTTTCAAAAATTGGTAGTACTTCACTATTTTTAATTTTTTTAAATTTAAAAGAAACAACTCCATAACCGGTTGAACATTTTGAATAAAAAACACCAGGTAGAAATTCAATTTTTTCTTCATCTTCAAATCTTAAATCGTTAACAAATTCTTGAGTTAGATTTAAAAGATAGTTTCTTATTTTTTCTAAACCAATGGTTTTAATTAAATCAATACATTTGCCTAAAGTGACAATGTTGATATATGGGACTTCTCTTTCCTCAAAGATTTCTTTTAATTCTTCTAATTTGAGATTAAGATTTTTTTGCACATCAGAAGAAAAATAGCAAACACCTATTCCCTCAGGAGCAAATATTTTATAACCTGAAAATACAGCCATATCGATATTAAGCTTTTTTAAGTTGATTGGGATTTTTCCAATACTGTGAGAAATATCAAGAAAGATAAAACTTTTATTTTTTTTTATTTTTTCTGGTTCGGAAGCCAGTCCATAAATTCCGTGAATATGATTTAAAAAAATTATTTTTGTTTTTTCTTTTATTTTTTTATTGATATCTTGCCAGTTAGCATCACCGGAGTGAGAAAATAATTGATACTCTATTAATTTTCCTTTAATTTTTTTTATTTCGTAAACTACTTTGAAATGATCATCTTCGTTATATAAAAATTCGTCGTTATTATTGTATTTTATGTTAAAAATTTCAATTATTTTTTTAAGAAAAAAAGTGGCTGAATGGCTAAAAAAAATTTCTTCTTTACTCACTCCTAAAAAATAAGCAATTTTTTCTCTTACTTTTTCTATTTCTTCTTCCATATATTTTGCCAAAATGTATTTTGATTTATGAGGGTTAAGATAAAGATTTTTATATGTTTCTGAAATAAAATCAATGATTTCTTTTGGTTTTTGAGTCATGGTTGCGTTATCAAGATAAATTATTTGAGGATCTTTAGTTTTATAAGGAAAAATTAAATTATTCATAGTAGTTTTCATCAAGAAGAGATTTATTTTTAATTTTTAATTTTTCTAATCCTCCTTTTAGTGAGAATGCTTTATATCCTTTGGTTTTTAGATATAGAGCATATTTTATTGATCTTTCACCATTTGGACAGATAAAGATGATTGGTTTTTCTTTTGGAAAAGGAAAGTTTTTATTAATTATAACTTCAAGTTGTTCTTCAGGAATGTTAATACTTCTTTTTACTCTTTCAAATCGGTAAGAAAAGTTTACTCTTATGTCAATTAATAAATAATCATCTAAATTTTTAAGAGAGATTTCTTCTGGTTCTATTTCAAAGTCATTTATTTTTTTCATAAATGATTGATAATCAAAATTGTATATATTATCTTTACTTTCCTGTCTTTCTGAAAAAATATGAGGAATCATTTTTTTATAATAACTTAGATAAAACTCATATCGATCACAAGCAAGAAAAACCACATTGTAATCTTTTTTATCAGCAAAATACTTTTTTATAGCAAAATAACTTGCGCCACCAGTTGGACCACTGATTATCCCAAAATTATTAATAAGTTCTAATGAGGCATAGACTGCATCGATTGGATTGACTTCAATAATTTCATCGTAGTTTTTTGGATTAAAAAGACCAACGCTTAGCATTTCTTTTTTATTTCTTATTCCAGGAATTGTCTCCAGTCCCGAGGCAATAACGCCAATTATTTTTGTTTTTAGCCCATGTTTTTTAAAAGCGTTTTTTATCCCTAAAGTTGATCCGGCGGTTCCCAAACCACTGACAAAATAGTCTATTTTTCCGTTTAAATCTTTGATTATCTCCTCCCCTGTTTTGATATGTGCTTCCATATTTTTTTGATTGAAGTATTGATTGGTAAAAAAGTATTGGTTAGGATTTTCTTTGATTTCTTTTTCCAAAAAAAACTGAGGATCATAAGGGTCTTTGGGATCAAGACATTGGCTTTTTCCAGGAAGCTCTTTGATGATAGTATTTGAAATTTTTAAAACATCTTTTTTTTCGGCAAATTTTATTCGATTGGTAATGATTTTAAAATTAACACCAAATACTTGCGATAAGATTGCTAAAGCTTTAGCTGTATTGCCACTTGAGTTTTCAATAATGGTTTTTTTATTTTCAACAATTTCGTCAATGTTATCTTTGATCATCTCCCAAGCCATTCTGTCTTTTAAAGAGCCAAATGGATTAAGATACTCTAATTTTGAAAAGACATTAACACTAAGACCGGTTTTTTTTCTTTCTAATTCAATGATTGGGGTGTTACCAATAAGATCGGTTATTTTTTTATATATCATTTTTGAGTTGATGAAAACTGTTAATAAAATATTTTTTTAATTGAGAGTGGGTAATAAATTCATTAGCAAAGATATCTTGTTTATATGAAGCAGTGTTAATAAATATTAAAAAATCATCTTTGTTTGGTTGTTTTTCAAAAAATATTTTTCTTTTAAAAAATATATCATCTTCAAGACATGATTTACCAAAAATAAAATAACCATTATAATTTTGGTTATTAAATTTTTCTTTATTGTTTTTTGCTAAAATTGGATCGTATAAAATATCTAAATTATGAGCGATGTCAGTTGCTTTTCCGTCAATAAATATTTTATCTTTTAAAACATTAAATATTCTAAAAATACTTATACCTGCTTGGTTAAGCAAAAACCGACCTGATTCAATGATTATTTTTATTGATAAATCTTTTATGATTTTAAGATTGTTTTCATTTAAGAAGATATTTTCAGAGTTAATAATTTTTTCTAAATGTTTTTCTTCTGCAGTTTCAGAGTAAAAAGGATAAAAATTTCCTTCACCAAAAAGACGATTATTTATTTTTATTATGCCAAAGTTATGATTATTCCAAAAGTAGCTTTTATCATTTTGATCTATTTTTTCGTAAATGAAGTTTATTATTTTTTCCCATTCTTCTTTTTTCATATAATTTACCCGCCAACCGCCACCAATGTTTAAAAATTGCGGTTTTAAACCGATTATTCTTGCTTTTGTTAAAAGATACAAAGCTTTTGAAAGATAAAATATTTTTAAATCATCTGATGTAGTATCAAGATGAAAAGAAAAACCTAAAAAGTTAATTTTTTTTTCATTATCTTTTATTTTTTTTAGAGCGTTTTCAATTTCGTCTTCATCAAGACCAAAATGAGTATAATTTTTAAAAAAAATATTATCTTTAAGATTGCCAATTCTTATCATGATGTTTTTTATTCTCATCTTGATGCTTTTATTTAATTCTTCATTGTCGTTGACTACATTTATAATTTGATTGTTTTCTTTGATAAGTGTTAGATAAAGATCATTTTTTGGTCCTTGACAGATAATTTTTTGATTGAATTTTAGTGCTTTTTCCAATTCTTTTTCTGAGGATGTTTCAATACCAATTTCTTTTTTTGATAAATATTTTATTATTTCCTCTGATTTATTGGTTTTAAATGAGTAGTAAATTTGGTAAGATAAATTATTTTTTAAGAAAAAATTTTTGATTTTTTCTATGTTTTCATCAATTATGTTAAGATTTAAAAGATGAAATGAATTTAAATTGTCTTTAATTAATTTTTTTTTATAAAAAAAATCCTTTATAAAATTAATCCAAAAATTGTGGATAATAGGTTGAGAAAAAATCATATCTTTAATCAAAAACTAAAGTCGTTATCTATCTGATTTGAGAGATCACCATAAGCTCTTTTGACATAGTCAAGTTGAATATATTTTTTATGAAGATTAATTAGTTGTTTTAATTTAAAATTGGGATCAATTTTTATTGTTTTTAAATAAGCAAATATTTCATTGAAATTTTTTTCAAAAAATATACTTTTAATAGATAAAAGAGAAATTTTATTTTGTCTTATTTTTTTTATTTCTTTTTTATAATCCAAAAAAAATTTAGGAGGGATTTTTAGATTTTCTCTTAAAAAGATTAAGTCGTCTTCTGTTTCTATTTTATTAGCAATTGGTATCACTAAATTTTCGTTGTTTATTTTTAAATAAAAATCGTTAAAAACAGCAACCGATTCCGGTGTTGGTTCAACAATAAAAAATAAAACATCAAACTGTATATAAAGACTATTGGCTAAACTATCAATTCCTGCAACCATATCAGCAATAAGGTAATCTTTTTCTTTTAAAAGACTATGACTTATAATATTTTCAAAAATAGAAAGATTTGTATGATAACAACTTAATCCTTTACCTTCACTTTCATAAGTACCAACATTAAAAAGGTAAAAATTTTCAGTAATTTTTAAACCAAAATTTTTAACTATAAAATTATTTTCATTAATTTCAAAAAAATTTGATCCTTTACCTGGAGGAGTAGTTTTAACAAAATATTTTTCATTTTTTATTAATTGATTTCTACCTTTTAGGTATTTTCTTATTTTTAAAGGGTTGTCTTTGAGTGAAAGATATTTCTCTTTTTCTACTTTAACATTAAACAGTTTTTCGACATGAACATTAATATCAGCATCAAATAAGGCGATGTTATTTTTTTCTTTTAATAAATAAATGGAAAAAAGCGATGAAATTGTTGATTTACCGCTACCTCCTTTTCCTAAAAAGGCAATTTTCATATTAAAATTATATGCAACTTAGTTGCATTTGTCAAGAGAATTTTGTATAATTTAAATATATGAAAATTGATTTAATACCAATAAAAGATTTAAAAAGACACGAAAAAATCGATTTAAAAAAAGCTTTTAAATTAATGAAAGAAATTAAAGAAAAAAAATATTTAGAATTTCCTTTACTTGTTGAAAAAAATTATTTAATCATTCTTGATGGTCATCATCGATTTTTTTGCCTAAAAAAACTAGGTTTTAATTATGCTCCATCTTTTTTAGTTGACTACTTTTCGGATAAAATAGATGTGGTTCCAAGAAGAAAATCATATAAAGGAGTTGATTTGAAAAAAATAGTGATTAAGACGGTTGAACAAAATAAACTTCTACCCAAAAAAACTACTCGTCATTTGTTAAAATTTAAATTACCTGTTATAAAAATTAGCTTAGAAGAATTAAAATGAAGTGTAAATTATGAAAATGACTCAAATTAGAAAAAAAATCATTTTATTTTTTAAAAAGCAAAAAAAACCAATTGCTTACGAAAAAATTGTTAACTATCTGAAAAAAAATAGTATTTCTTTTGATCGATCAACAGTTTTTCGTAATTTAAATTTTTTGGAAAAGGAGGGGATTATCCAGAAGTTAAATTTTGGTGATGGAGTTTCTCGATATGAACTTATAAAAGAAAACAGTCACCATCATCACATTGTTTGTTTAAATTGCAAAAAAGTGATTGATTTTTTTGATAAACAACTAGATGGACTGGTAAAAAAAATTGAAAAAAAAATTGAAAAAAATAAAAAATTTAAAATCAGATCTCACCAGTTTGAGTTTTTTGGGTATTGTAAAAATTGTTTATAAAATTTCACAAAATATTCTATTTTATAATCAAGCATCTTTTTAGCTTCTTTAAAAAGATAATCCGATCATATCAAAATTTTAAATGATGAAAAAAAATTTATTAAAAAAGAATAAAATTGTAGGAATGCTTTAAAATAATTTTTAGATAATTTTAAAATTAAAAATTATTATCTTTTTAGAGGTTAATTTTGGAAATTGGTATTTAAGAAAAGAACACGATCGTATTAAAAATTTAAAGAAAAATTATTTATCTTATTTATTTGATGGTTTTAATTTTTTTATTAAATTAATAAAGATTAAAATTGATTGGATATGCTTTTTTTGTTTAAGTTTTTTACCGCAAGATAAGTCGTTAGAGGGATAGTGATAATAACACAAATGGTGGCGATAAGAATTCGTATTATTTCAATTGATATAATCTCGTAATTTAATACTTCCAAAAAATTTTTATTGGATACCGCAAAAAGTAAAAGTAATGGAAAGCTGGCGCTTGTGTAAACTAAAACTAAAGTATTAATAATGGAGTTAGCATGGTCTTTTCCAACAGCTAAGGCTTTTTGATAAATTTCTCTATCTGATAATTTTGGGTTGGCGCTGATTATTTTTTCAACTACTGACACCTGGTTTATTGTTATATCATCAATTGACCCAAAAATGCCAATGATAATTGAGGCAATTAAAAGTCCCTGAAAATCAAAGTTTTTCTGAGTGATAGCCGTTAGAAAACCGGTTTCCTCAGCGGTGGTACCAGTAAGAAAGCTTTTTTTTACAAAAATTAGACTTAAGATTAAAGCAAAAATTACCGATATTAAAGAACCAAAAATAGCAATAGTTGTTTTTTTGTTTAGTCCGTGACTGATGTAAAAAGTTATCGGAAGCAAAAAAATCATTGAAAGAAGAACGGTGATAATGGGATCGGTTTGGTTGATAAGATTGTGTAAGATTGAGCCAAAAATAATTAAAAAAGAAAAAAAAAGCGAGAGGAGAGAGCCGATTGATTCTTTACCGATGATGAGTATTACGATAAAAATAAAAATTAAAAAAAGGATAAATAGTTTATCAAGACGATAAAAATCAGCAATAAAGTATCTGCCTCCCACTTTTTCCACTACTACCCTATCCCCTACCTTAGGAATCAAAATAGCGTTTCTTTTTTGATATTCGATTTTTATAGTCTCTTCATATATTTTTGCTTGAAAGACAATTTTTTTATCATCTTCGTTGATAATTTTTGTAAGAGTGATTTGATTTTTTATAAGATTTAAGTTTTGTAAAATAAAAAAAGTGATGATAAAAACAAAAAAACCAGCAATTATTTTGAAATTGATTTTTTTCATTTATTTATATTTTAAATCATCTTTTAATATTGTAAAATAATAAAATGTTTCCTTTATCTGATGTTGCGCCACGACGGCGATTTCCTTTTATCAATTACTTATTGATTATCCTTACTGTTTTTGTTTTTTTTCTTCAGTTGACTGCTCCTGATTTTGAAGAATTTATTTTTCAGTATGGTTTTGTTCCCTCTCGTTTTTCTTTTTTTGATTTATCATCTTATCAATATATTATTTATTCAATTTTTTTGCATGGAGGATTTTTTCATATCTTTTCCAATCTTTGGTTTTTGCATATTTTTGGGGATAACGTTGAGGATAGGATGGGACATTTAAATTATTTAGTTTTTTATCTTATGGCTGGTATAGCAGCGGTCTTTGCTCAGTTAATGTTCAATTTAGGAAGCGATATTCCAATGATTGGTGCATCAGGTGCAATTTCTGGAGTGGCGGGAGCTTATTTAGTGCTTTTTCCAAAAGGAAAAATAAAGTCTTTGATGCCAACTTTTTTTGGTTTTTATGATATAGTTGTTCTGCCGGCTTGGTTTTTTTTGGGATACTGGTTTTTGATCCAAGTTTTTTCAGGAGTTGGAAGTTTGGTTACTTTTGATATCAATCAGGGGGGTGTTGCTTGGTTTGCTCATATTGGTGGGTTTGTTTTTGGATATTTGGTTGGGAAAATATTGAAAGGTTGATTAATTTGCTATTGAAAAATTTTCTTGCGTCTAATTAAAATTATTTTAATTAAAAGTTATTGAAATTTTATGATATCAATAAACAAAAAGATATTTTTTTTAGTTATTTCTTTAATCTTTGTATCAACAGGTTTTGTATACGCGGCGATAACTAATCGTTTACAAATTCCCTTTATTAAAAACAACCAACCAAAGAGCATTGTTTTGAAAAATGAAAAAAACTCTGAATCTGACTTGATAAAGACCAATGAGGAGGTTAATTTTGTTCCAACCTCAACCCCAACCTCAACCCCAACCCCCAAGTTAACCACCTTTTTTAAACCAACAACCTCCTTAAACCAAACAAATAGTACAACTAGCAATAATCAAGAAGTAAAAAAAAATGAGGAGGAAAAGAAAATAAAAGAGGAAGAAGATAAAAAATTAGAAAACAATGAGATAAATCGAGGTGGCTCTTTTCAATACATTGCTAGTGAATTGATTCTTAGTTTATCAAAAGAAGGTAATGGAGTAAGACTAAAATGGACAAGATGCAATAGTGATAATTTTAACTCCTATAAAGTGGTTAGATCAAAGACTAACTCAAATTTGTATTATCCAAACAATGATCCAGTTTATTCAACAGGAAATCAAGAGGAGTTAAACTATTTAGATCAAAGTGTGGAGTTGGGAGCAACCTATTACTATCGAGTTTGTTCGCTTGAGTCAAACGGTGAATCTTGGTGTGGTAACGTGGCAAGTATTACGTTATAAATTGAAAATCAAAGACTGGTTTTTTAGCCACTGCCCCGCCCTTCGCGAAGGGCGGGGTGGGAAGGCTACCTACCTTTTTTGGTAGGAAGTGGGAACACCGGTGCAAATCCGGGGCTGTGCCGCAGCGGTAATCCACCGATTGAGGTGGTAAGCCCGAAGACCGAAACCAGCTTTTTATTCCCCGAGCAGGGAAGAATATGGTTTATAATGTTTCTGAATCATTAGCAAAATTTGGTTTTAATCCGCAAGAAAAAATAACCTCAACTGAAGCTTTTCAAAAACAACTTGAAAGTTATGCTCTTCATGTTGTTGAAGATTTACCGGTTTCAAATAGATATTCTTATTACATTGACGGAAGGGGAAAGATTTTTATTGACCAAAATTTTCAAACAGAGTTATATATTGATCCTGAAGAGCGAAATGGATTAGCCTATGAGGGGGTTGCAAAAGCAGTTGGTGAAGCTTTAAGAAAAGAGAATTTAGGAAAAGTAGTAATTTTGTATAGTCCACCGGGTCCAGTGAGTTTTAGTCCGGGGACAAAATATGATAAGGTAAAACCTTATTCTTCTGGTCAACTTTATTTAATGATTGGAAATGATGATAGTAAAGTTGATTGTATAGCAATTACAGTTGGGCAAGAGAATGAAAGCCAGATTTTGGATATTTTTTTGAGAAGTAAAAAACCTCAGGATTTTGATGATGTAAAAACGAAAATTATTCATTATTTAACAACCCCCTACTCTCTTTACGAAAATATTGATGAATTAATTGATAATCTTTGGAATTATGACCCAAATATTGTAGTTTATACAAATGTTCATGGGAGGCCATTTACTTTAGGCGAGGTGATAGAGATGATAAAATTGGGTTGGTTGGGGGAAATAAAACCAGAGGTTAATTTACATGAGTTAATTTTTCCAAAAATTTGGGGTCAAGAAAGGAATATGGCGCCATTTTTTTATCATCAAATACTTGATGCTTATACCAATGTTTATGGTGATAGTTATTCTTTGGGTGGGAGTTGTGGTGGAGCCGTTTATTCAAAAGGAGAAAATAGTCTATTTGAAAGATGGTCAATAAATGATATGAATCCTTTATCAACTTCTTGGAGAGCTTTAACAAATTCAGAAAATTCTGATCGATATGATGATTATGAATGTCCTTCTTGTCATAGAAAACTTCAAGGTGAATTAAAAAATAGGCCTGAAACTTGGAAAACTTCTTGTCCTCATTGTGGGTATGAGTTTAGGTGTAAAAGTGAGGTAAGCAGTTTTAGTAGTAATTAGTATTGATTTTAAAATTTTTTAATTTTAATCTTTTATAATGTTGAAAGCGGTTTCTTTTCTAAGAAAAGCAAAATAAGAAATTAATTTAATTGGTAAACGATTTTTTGTTGCGTCAACTTGATCTTTTTTATGTCTTTCTAAATCTATTTTTTAAATCATTAGTACAATCAATATAAGTTCTATAAATAAAAGCTTCTTAAAGTTTTGTCAAATTAAAGCGGATTTATTTCGTCGATGTCTTGACGAATTTCGACTTTGCTTCGAGTTTATCGAAGCTGTGTTGGGACGAAGGCGGAGAGGGTGGGATTCGAACCCACGTGAGTCTTACGACTCATACGCTCTCCAGGCGTACCCGATGGTCCACTCCGGCACCTCTCCTGCCTAAGTTGGCATGTCGCCGTCTTAGGCGGCCTTATTATAAATTTACCTACTTATAACTTATATTTTAAAGCGTCTTTTCCAATTCCACTTTTGTAAAATAATTCTTGCCTATGCCATTTTTCTTTATTGGTATAAGCTTCGTAGTAAACTAATATTAACGGTCTTCTGTTTTTGGTTGCTTTAACAAAACCCTTATTATGATAATCTAATCTTTTTCTTAAATTCTTTGTTTTTCCAATATAAAGCTTTCCATCTTTTAAGCTTTTTAAAACGTAAATATAGTAAAACATATTTTTTCGCTCTCCCGCCTAAAACGGCGGGTCGCCGTCTTAGGCGACCAGGCGTACCCGATGGTCCACTCCGGCACCTCTCCTCTAGCCCTAATATTTTATCAAAATAATGATATAATTTTTTTTATGTTTGATTTGATTTTTTATAAATTATTTTTGTTTTTTTAATATATAGTGTTTATAAACTCAGTTATTGTATCAATTGGATAGCTTAAGATATTATTATCTACCATTCTATTTATTAGCCCATTAAAAAAAGCCATTAAACTTTTAAAATCTTGATCAGAAGGAAGTTTATTATTCGCTATTAGACTTATTAGAGAGTCTATATTTTTAACTCTTTCACTAATTGTTCCTTTAGTTTGAGAGTCCATAAAAAGAGGATCGGTTGTTCTATTTTCTAAAGGTTCAGCAGTTATTTGGTTTTTTGTTAGATTGGCAACCCAATCAAGCATAGCTTTTATTGCCTCTAACTCTTCTTTATTTATTGTTTTTTTTATTTGGTTGACGATGGGGTTTTAGGGGTGGAAATTGTTCTTGTGGTGGCTTTATGTGTGGTGGGTTGCCTTTTAGTGGTTTTGGCACATTTGGAAGAGGTGGTCTATTTTTATTAATATTATCCGGCGGTAGAATAGATTTTTTCGGTGGAAAGGGCTTTAATTTTTCTGACATATTTATTAAAAATAATATTTTACCATAAAAATCTAAAAATTTAAAACTAAAAAGTTTTGAAATTTATAAAAACTTAACTAAATAAATCTTAGAGATTTATTTTAATTTAAAATAATTCTTTTTTCTAGCTCTCTCTGTGCTAAATTTTAAAAGAGGGTTTCTTTCTTTATCGTTAACAAAAATTCCTTCCGGTATATTAAATTTAGGTCTTTCTATAATGTTTTAATTTTTTATAAAAATTTTCAAATACAAAACAACCCTAAGGGTGGAAATTTATAACCTCTTAAAATATTTTTTAATCTTCCTTGCCATAAGTTTTCGTCGAAGGTTTAAAAATTGTTGATAATCATCTTTTTCCATCTCAAAAATTTCTTTTGGGATACAATTTTCCTCAAGGTTTTTGAATAAATCTTTGATCTTGTCGACTGATTATTTCTGAATAGGCATAAGATAATTAATATTTTAAAACTTTCTCCTCCAAAATCCAAAACAAGTTTCCAAAATCCCCTGCCGTTTCCATTAAATCATTGATTAACTTAACAGTTTTTTCTTTTGTTTTTTTATGTTCGTATAAAACTTTAAAAACTTCCACTATTTTTTCATCAATACGAACATACTTTCCTTCTTTTGCCTTTTTGGCTTTGTTTAGATAAAAAAGTCTTATAATATCAAAGGCTTTTTCTTTATCTATTGCAACGATTTTATCTAAATTATCTTCCAATTTATAATCTATATAAAGCTCTCCCTCTGTAATTTCAAGGACATTTTTGATGAGATCTAAATAAAATTTTTTATCAAAAAAATCCACCTCGAAGTTTATCCAAGAGGAAAAGGCTTTGAGGTCTTCTTTTACTTTATGTTGTTCAATTAGCCATTGACAAAAATCTTTTATTCTTTCTTTAAGTTTTTTTATATCAACACCTCTTGCTTTTATCGCCTCAAGACTCTCTTTTTTTTCAAAGATTTGCTCACCTAAGGTTTTTATAAAGTAAAAATGGGCTTTGCCCAATTCTTTCTGCCAAAAGTTTTTAAAAAGTTTTTTGTTTTTATCAAACCATTCATAGTAGACAAAAGCCAAACCTAAATGAATCCCTATTCCTTGATAAAGAGTAACAAGATATTCTCTTTTTGTGTAGTCTTTTGGGTTTTTTTGGATTAGTTTATTATAATCATCTTTAAACTCAAAAAATATCTCCTCATAAAGACTAGTTGATAAGATTCCTTCCCAAAAGGCAAAATATAAATCTTGATTTTTTTTCTTTAAAATTTTTTCTTTAACAATTTTTCTGATAAAATCCTGATTACGATAATAAAAGTAGGCTAAATGTCTACCAAAAAGCCAGTATAAAGCCATTGTTTTTTCTTTTTCAACAAAGTTTTTATAGATCTTTTTGACATCAGAAGCTAATTTTTTGCCATCAGCAATAATAAAATAAACCAAAACTTCAAAACTACGACCACGCGACGATGTATTTATCGCTAAATCAAAAGGTCTTTTTGATTCTTTATCTTCTTTTTCATCTGGATATGGGGATTCTAAAAGAAATTTAATCGTTTCAAGGATTTTTTGCCGATATTTTTTAAAGTTGATTTTTAATTGATCTCTCTGATCTTTTACTAAAAGCTGCCTTAATAAATCACTCAAAGCCGTATAAACCCCACGCCATGAAGCAACCCAGCCGGTGTAAAAACCAATTTCTTGTTTTACTTCAGGCAAAAATCCAGCATTTTTTATATTTTCAAAAAGGACAAAAAGATTATCAAAGTTAATTTTTGAGAAATCAACTTTTTGCTCTTTTAAAATTGACTCAATTGAATACAAAAATTTGTAGGTATAATGGGGGTGAAGTTTTTTCTTGTCAAAAAAAAGATGGGCATTTTCAATATATTCTTGAAATCGTTTTTCGATATTGGCTTTTATCTCCAAAAATAAACCATCTGGAGTATAACGTCTAAAAAAATCAGCTTGTTTTTTGTTAAACTCCTCAAGGGCCAAAGGCGACCAGTCAGTTTTTAGTTTTTCAACGATTTGAGCAATAGTTAAGCCATTTAGAATGGCTTGATTTATATTTGATAAATCTTCAATTCTTTTAGCCTCATATGAAATAATAACTAATGGTTCTGTTTTATAGTTTTTTAATAGAGATTTTTGATTAGCTGATAAATAATTTAAATTTAAATTTAAAAAACTTTGACAATCTGGTGTATAGATTAAAGACCATAATTTTTTTGTTTTAATTTCTTTTATTATTTCTTTTTTAAAGGTTTTGGGATATAAAGTAAGAAAATAAAGTTTTAATTTGTAAGTGTTAAAAGTTAAGCTAATTTTTTTTATCAAATTAAAAAGTTTTTTTATTTTTTCAAGTTCTAATTTTTTTGAAAGAGTGGTAATAACACAAAAAATATTTTCCAAGATTGTATAGGGATAAAAGTAGTTTTTATTTTTAATCTGACAGTCAAAGATATTGATTTGAAAAAGGGGGATTTTATCTTTATAAGAAAAAAAATCATCGGCTTTGTCGTTTTTATCAATCAGTTTTTTAATAACATCATTTATAAAAAACTTGATTAACTCAAATATTGCTTTTTTATCTTCAATTTTGGAAAGATAGTCAAAAATGTTTGTCTTTTCGAAGTTTTTAAAATAAAAAGGGTCACCTTTGTAAGCTTTATTGACTTCAAATAAAGATTTTGCCAAGATAACTATTGATTGATATTCTTTTTTCTCAAGAAGTTTTTTTAAGATTTTCTCAAAATCATCAAAACCCATAAGAGAAAAATCCCTCATAAGATATAACCATTTTTCTTTGTAAATTTTGGGGATAATTTTTTTTATTTCTTTTGAAGTTAGGTTTGAGGTAATAAAAATAAATCTATCAATCACCTCAGGGTTAAAATTCTTCTCTGAAATTGGCGTTTTTAAAATCACTTTAGCAACACTTTCTGGCGCTTTTTCGGCAATTTTTAAAAGGTAATTTAACTCTGGAGTTTTATAGCTATAACTTGAAGTATCTTCTGCCTTTTGTTTCAAAACCTCAAAAAATCCATTTTTAAAAAGCCAATCAATCCATATTTTATCAATTAATCTATAAAAAAAATCTTTAAAATTAAATTGTTTTAAATTCATTAAAAAAGTTAAATCCTGTAAATCTTTTTCTTTACTTAAAGAACCTTTTCTCATTTTATTATTAAAGAATTTGGCTATTTCATGAAGAATAAGATTTACTTTTTTAATTGTTGGGAATAGATTTTTTAATTCTTCTAAATCTGTTCTTATTTTTTCCAAAGAATAGTTTAGACATTTATTTTTATCATTTTTAAATTCTTCAAATTGCGGATGAATACAGTAATGATCTAAATCACTTATTCTACTATATAAATTTTTAATTTCCTCTAATCTAGAAAGTAATAACGGTTTCTCCTTCTCAAAAAAAAACTTCGTTCCTATAGACTGAGCTATATTCAAAATTTTTACCCACTCACCACTACCCTTTTTTGATATTTCTTTGCTAAATATGGGATATAAAAATGCTCTAATTTTAGAAGCTATTGTCTGAACTCTATCTGGATCTTGAGAGTCTTCGTTTTTTAAATTATAAAAAATACTTTTTAAAACCTTTCCTGCATCAAAATTATAATCTGGGTAATTTTTTTTAAAAAATTCATCGACATCTTTTGCAAAATCTAACCACTCTTGCTTTAAGGCAATAAATTCTAAATTATTACTTTTTTCAGATTTATCCATTTTTTTCTACAATCTTAATTTCTTCAGGCGTTAAATCATAAAGTTTATAAACTAATTGATTAATTTGATTTTGATATTTCATAATTAAATTTAAATCTTTATTTTCAAAAAATAATATTTTATTAATAAAAAATTCTATTTCTTTTATAATTTTTTTATTATCTTCATTTATTGATATTAAGGGAACATTTTTTATATAAATTTTAGCGCCATAACTTCCTTCTCCTAATGTAGCCGTTGAAATTTTTATCCACCAATCACATAATTTAGAATTTAATAAAGCAAGTAAATATCTAAGATTGTTACCTGTAAACATAAAAGTACTATCTAAAATATAAAAACCAGAAGGTAATAAAGAGAATATAATTTTATCAGTAATTCTATTCCACACTATCTTCTCCTTCTCAAACTCTTTATAATAAGCAATTTGATCTTGAGTCTCAAACCATTTGTTGCCAGTTTTTTTTCGAGCATTAAAGCCTAAATGCGGATATTTTTTTCCTGATTGTTCTAACTGTCTTATATCAAAGTTATCAAGAAAGTATTTTTTTAAAGCCGGATAATCTTCTATATTTAAATTTAAAGCGGGAAAAGTACCAATAACCCATAACCCTGCCCATTCGTAAGAATAGCGCTTAATGTCGCGACCGCGAAGGATGGGTTTGATTATCTTTTCTGTTCTTTTTCTTTCCTCCTCTGTTTTACAGTTTCTTAAAATTTCATCTCTTTTTTCCGTTGTGATGATAAATGCTTCATTTAATCCGGTTTTAATTCCATAGTAAATCTTTACATCCCAATCTTTTAATGGTTTTCCAATTTTTTCAATTTTTTCTTTTAATCTATACTCTAAATTATAACCCACAAACCAAGCCGAAGGCGAGATCTTAATATAACTATCTTTATTTTCAAAAACATTGCTTAGATTATTTTTTTCATCTTTTTTAAGAGTTACCGCCTTAAATTGATCAGAATTATTTTTTGTTTTTTTAATGATGATGATATTGGTATCAACGGTGGCTGTCTCAAAAACGTCAGGACCTAAATCAATCAGTTCTACCGGCTGATATTGAGAAAAAAAAGCTCTTAATTTTTCACCATATGACGCTCTCATCCATTTGTTGGAGGTGATATAAGTTAAAAATCCGCAAGGTTTTAAAAGCTCTATTCCCTTTTCATAAAAAAGACAGTAGATATCACCGGTTCTGTCAAAAGTCTGGTAGTTTTCGTGTTTATATAAATCAGCATACTTTCTTTGATCATCAAAAGCTTTTTGAAGTTGAATATAAGGCGGATTGGCAATAACAATATCAAAACCATCTTTTTCGTCAAAAACCTCAATAAAACGCAAATGCCACAAAAAAAGATTTTTTGATTTATATTTATCCAACTTTTTTTCATCTCTTATAAAACCTTCAATATCGCTTTTTACCATTTCTAAATTTGTTAGTTCTTTATTCTCCTCAGAAGATCGCAAATTAGATTTATTTTTTAATGATGAAATTCTACTTTTTATATGATTAAGTTCTTCTTTTAAAGATTCGATTATAAGCTTATTCTCTAAATCATTTATTTCTTTTCTTAATTTATTTTTTTCTTGTAAATCATAAGCTTTAAATAACTCAATCTTCTTCTCTTTAATTTTTTCAACAATTGGCTTTATGTTTTGTAAATGCACTTTTTCAAAAAGACCTATCTTTTCATCTTTTTCAAACAAATTCTTCATTTTTTCACCGTTTTCCTCTCTTAATAATTGATAATTAAAAAGTTTTATTGTCTTACCATTGATAAATAAATCATCAATCAGACTATTACCTACCATAATCTTATAATCAAGATTGGGCAGGGGTTCTATCTCTGAAAGGTTATGATCAACCACCAAAGAAAGCCACAGGCGAAGCTTGGCAATCTCAACCGCTCCTTCATCGATATCAACACCATAAAGATTATTTTCAATAATTTCTTTTTTTATCTCATAATCACTCTTTCTTTCGGCAACAAATGGTAATAAACTTTTTTTTGCATTTAAAATCTCATGAAGCATCCCCACCAAAAAAGCTCCACTCCCACAAGCTGGATCGACTATTTTAATTTTTTTGAGTAATTCAAAAATATTAACTGCGTTTTTTTTAATCACTTCTGATAAACCTTCCTTTTGACTATTAAATGGGCGATCAAGAAAATTTTTTATTTCATCAAACTCTATTGCAGTCTCTGAAGACAAATAATAAGCTAAACTTTGATGACACATATAATGAACAATTTCTCGAGGAGTATAGTAAGTTCCTTTTCCTTTTCTTAAGTTTTCCTCAAGAAGGTTTTCAAAAACCTTGCCCAACATCTCAGGATCAACCGCCACCTCTTTTTCCAAAGGCTCATCTTCTTTAACAGTAAAATTATACTTTTCAAAAACAGAAAAAATATCTTCAAAAATTTCGTTGGATAAATTTATCTGATATTCCAAGCTTTTATAATCATAATCCGGTTCAAAAAGACCACCATTTAAAAAAGGAATTTTGCCACCAAAGATAGTTGAATGATCGGGTCTTTCTCTTATTGGATTATTTAAAGTTTCAAAAAAAAGCGGTTCTAAATAATCTTTAAAATAGTTTTTACCCAATTTTTTGGCTTCTTGAAACTTATTGTATAAAAATTTTTTATCACCACTTCCCCACCCATTTTGACAATTAAGCCAGCCTTTTTTTTGGATAAAGTATAAAAACATCAAACGACCCAAAAGCTTTTTGCTAAAGTTTTCAGTAAAACCTTTTTTTGAAAAAAGATTGCTTTTAAGATGAGGATTTTGATCAACAAGTGCTTGATTAACTGTTTCAAATACTTCTCGATATTCTTTGAAAAATTTATTGGTTACTTTCTCAACGCTAAAAGCATTTTTAAAAATTTGATAGATTTTGGCGGGGTCAGTAATATTTTTATCGATTTTCAAACTATTTATTATCTCTTTATCAGTGTGGTAGGGATTTTTTATATCCAAAGTTAATTTGATTAATTTTCTTTTAAAAACACCGGGTGATTCTCTTATCTTTTCAACAAAGGTAAAAATATAGTCATTAAAATTGGTAGTAAAAATAAGAAAAGGATAGTCTATTTCTTTAAGAATTTTTTCGCAGACAGAACGAATAATCTCATTATTTTTATCTTTTATTTTAAAAAGAATAATTTGAAAACGACGGTTATAGTTGGCAACAGCATAAACCTTTTCGATTAAAGCTGATACTTTTGAAGGCAATTGATAGACGGAAGGTGATGATTCTAATTTTGATTCAATAATTTTATAACCAAGAAGACTAAACAACTCATAAATCTTATCGATACGATTCATTGAGGGAATAAATTTATCAAGGTTAAGCTGAATATTCATATTTATGAAATATAATCAACACAGATTAATTTTAGTTTTTTTTCGTTAAATTCTCCAATTTTTTCTGTTGGAGTTTCAACTTTTTCTGACAAAAAATTAAATAGTTGGATAAGTAGTTTTTGCCAGTCTTTGTGAACTTTTTTATATTCATTCCAAACTCGTCGTAAAAACTGTAACCTTTTTTTAGTAAAGTTTATCTCATTGATTTTATTGATTATCTTCTCAATTTTTTCTTTACCTTTAATATCATCATCAAAGATGTATTCATTTTTTATATGATCTAACTCGTCTCTCATATCAATCAAAAACTTTTCTTTTCTGCCTGAGGGGGTGCGCATCTCTGTCTCAAATTTAGACTCTTGAAAAAGTTCTTCAATCCTTTGTTTTGCCAATTCATATATCTCATATACGTCAACATCATCAGGGATCACTCTTTTTTCATTTTCATTGCAGGAAATATAATTTAAAATTTCTGTTTTATTGGTGATAAAATCTTTTGCAACAAAATCATAAAGATACCAAAAATGATAGTTATCATCGTATTTAAAGTAAAAAAATATTCCCTTAAATCCTTTTTTTAATCCACTTTGTATTCCATCAGGGAGGTTTTTCACAAACTCAGAAAGTTTATCAAGACCAAATTTCTTTAATGGTTGAAAAAATTGTTCTCCTCCTCCAAATTGTTCAGCTTCCAAAAGCTCTAAAGTTTTGTTTTTCACCTCCTCATCATCAGAGTTTAAATTTCGAATAACACCAAAAACCTTTGGATTTATTTGTTCTCCTAAAACCGAAGCATCAAGACCAATAGTTTCGTTAATCATAATAATCTTTTTTTGAAGAGTATGAACCAATTCAAGAAGAGTCTCAAGCTCATCTTCAGGATAAAAGTTATAAATTTTAATCTCTTTAAAAGGTGAACCAATTCTATCGATTCTCCCTGCTCGTTGAATCATCCGGACTGGATTCCAATGAAGATCGTAGTTGGTAACGGTTTTGGCTTTTTGAAGATTTTGGCCTTCTGATAAGATATCAGTTGATATTAAAACATCAATATCAGAATTTAAAAAATCATCAACGATTTTTTGTCTTTGAGCCACTGAACTTTTGCCGGTAATTGCCGCAATTTTTTTACCAAAATTACTTTTAAATTTCTTATCGTTTTCTAAACTTTTATAAAGATACTCAACAGTATCTGAGTAATAGGAAAAAATAACCGCTTTTTCGTTTTTTAAATTTTTCAAAAGATGGTTCTTAAAAGTAAGCAATTTAGCATCTTTTTTTTCATCAATGTCTTTAATTGCCTCAATAATTTCCAAAAAAACTTTAATATCTTTATCTATATCAGCAAAAAGTTTTTCTTTGTTGTAATCTTTTACATTAATATCTTCTAGTTGATTAACAAAATCACTAAAATCAAAATCTTCATCAATATCTTCGTCAAGAATATCTAAGTATTTATAAAAATGTTTTTTTCTTAATATTTTTCCTTTTTCAAAAAATTCCTTAAATTTTTCTAAAAAATTTTTTTGGTTAACCACACTTTTTCTAAAAGCCTCAATCGAGCTTTCTAATCTTTTTAAAAGAATTGTTTGAAAAATACCGGCTAAAGCTTCACCTCTTTGAATTTCCTTTAGATCTTTTTTACCGACTAATTTATAATCAGCAATTTTATAGTAAGCTAAAGTTAGTTCTTTTTCAATTTTGTATGAGATATTGGCATAAAGACCTTCATATGTTTTATCAAGAGAATAATAAATTGATTCAAGTTTTCGTTCAGGAAATTTTATTTTTACATAATTGCCATTTTCATCTTTAAACTTAGCATCAGGATAGTTTTCTTTTATATATTGACGAGTACGTCTTATTGAAATTGTTTGCAAAAGGTCGTTTATCCTGTTTGTATCTCCTAGATGTGCTTTATTAAATTCTTTTTGCAGATCAAAAATACCTTGTTTGATAAACATTCTTTTGTTGTTTTGACCAATAAGCATTAATTGAAAATAAAAATCCCAAACGGTATTGTTCATTGGGGTAGCTGTCATCAAAATTAGTTTTGGATTTTTTCCTGATGAGCGAATTTTTTCTATTAAAGAAAAAAGATTTTCGTATCGATTGGAAATTGGGTTTCTGAAATTATGAGATTCATCAACTATTATTAATGAAACATTAGATAGTTTTATGTGGGTTTTTTTCTCAATTTCGTTAATATTAAAATCACTTATTCCAAGATATTCTTGATGAATGATATTTTCTGAAACTCCTAAATCTTTTAATTCTTTCTGCCACATTTGATGCAGTTGCGCTGGACAGACAACAATAAATTTCTGTCTTCGATAAAAGCCAAAATCTTCAATAATTTTTTTGGCAATCCAAGTTTTACCAAGACCAACTGAGTCAGCAACCAAAACACCGTTATAATTTTTTAAAGCCCAGTAAATTCGATTAACGGCATCTTGTTGAAAAGTTGAAAGATCCACAACGCTTTCTGGTAAAAAACTATCGGTTGATAAATTCTCTGCCGGCTGAAGTTCGTTTTTTTGTAATTCATATAAAGCTTTTATATATATTTCATAAGGAGAATATTCTTTTAAACCAAATTTTGAACGATTTAAAATATCAATTAGTTCATTTTTAAAATCAGTTGCTTGTTGCCAAAATTTTTCAAACCACTCTTTTTTAAGATATAAAGGATGGGGATCGATTAAAACAGCATTTAATTCGGTATTTGATGATAAACCAGAATAGGTAAGATTACTTGAGCCAACTACAGCAATATTTTTAAAAATATATGCTTTTCCGTGCAAAAATGGTTTTTCAAGAATTCTAACTTCAACGTTATCTTTTTTTAAAAAATCAATTAACTCTTTAACAATTTTTGATTTTCTTTGATTAAAATCCTCCTCTTCCAAATCTTTTTTAAACCTTGTTTTATAGAATTCTTTTGGACTAAAAAGATCAGGTTTTAAATTATTTTCAGTTGATGGTGAATGTCCAAGAAGCAAACGAAACCTTCCAACATTTTTTAACTCTTGAAATATTAATTCAAGTCCAGAAATATTAACATAACCGGTAGCAACATCAAAAAAATTTGGCTGATCTTTTAAAATTTTTTTGAGTTCAATGAATAACTTAATCTTATCATTATCAATAATCGACTTGTTAGGAGTATACATATCTTATATTCTCCCAAACTCTTCCAAATTTTTCAACTTTTACCATCTTTGTGCGGCCGTTGATAAGATGGTAAAGTTGGTTTTTATCTTTAGTTTGTTTTGGGAAGGTAAATTAAGGTTGACAAGAGGTTTTTTATTTGTTATATTATTATTAACCTGCCCGTGATGCATGCATCACGGGTTGTTTTTTTAATCAACTTTTCTTAGTAAATTTTTATAATTCAAATTTAAATAACTTGGTTTTTTAAATCTTTTATTAAACTCCAATTTTTTATTTGTAATCTTTATTATTCTTGTTTCAAAAAAGATTATTGCTTTATACATAATTTTATTCTCCATACAAATCACTGTGCATTTTTTATTAAATCTTCTTGCGGAAAATAACGCTTCCATAAAATCCGCATCACCAGAAAGAAGAAAAAGATTTTGGTATTCATCTCTTGCTGCCTTTTCCACAATATCAACCGCCAACTTTACATCAACCTCTTTTTCTTTTCCAGATGTTTTTGAACGATAGCCAGTAAAAAAGGTAAGATTTTTTGTTGATTTGACTGAGCGATAAAATAAGGCTTCGTTTTTTAAATAAAGTTTTTCTTTTTTAGTTATTTTTTGAGGTTGGGGGGAGTAGGAGGCATAAAAATAAATCTTATCAAACTTAACTTTTGTTTTTTCTTCAACTTCTTTTATAAATGAAGGAAAATAAAGATAGTAATTTGGTCCAAAAAGTTCATATTGGGAAGCATATAAATTACTACCATCGATAAAAAGATAGGTTTTCATTTTTGATGATCTAATATCTTCATTTTCCTAAACCTTTCTTGTTTTTTCAATATTTTTCTTTTTACCATCTTGTCACGGCCGTTGGTAAGATGGTTTAAAAACTAATTTTTCATTTGAAATTTTTAACAGAATCTTTTTTACTACCAATTTTTTTACTACCGTTTTTTGATTTAGGATTTCTGATAAAGAAGGTTTGGTTCTACCGTTGTCACCGCTAATAAGTTCTTTGATATATGTCCCGCTTTGGGTTTTGATTTCAAAGGTAGGATTTTTTGGGTGGTATTTTTTAAGTTTAAAATAATAAACTTTTTTCTTTCGCAAAAGATCATAGCGTCTTTTTAAAACTCGGGTTGGGGTTTGTTGACTAATTATGATGTTGGAAAGTAATTGACAGGCTTTTTCCAACTCTTTTTTTTCCACTTCTTTTTCTAGTTCAACCTCAGTTTCATAGATTTTATCGGGTTGGGCTAGTTTTATTTCCTTTACTTTTTCTTTGGTGGTAATTGCTAAATTGCTAACTTTAACCATTTTTGAGTTTTTATTTATCTCCTCTTCTGCTTTTTTTACATCAAATTTTCTTATTTTTGGGTCAATTATCTCTATCACAAACGGTCTTCCCTCGCCAACTGTTACTACATCAATATCTTCTCGGCCACAGCCGTGAAAGGAGTGATCTTTACCTTTGGTAATTTTTAGTAAAGTTTTCCCAATCTCTTCTTGGACTGATGTTTTAAACTTTTTCCTTTTCCATTTGGTTTGGGGAATGCCGGCTACCAATTTTTGATAGCGGCCAAAAAGATAAAGGGGTTTTATTTGATATTCGATTTTTTTGGTTTTAATGTTGATTAAAATCAGAACATCGGGATCTTTAAAATCAACTTTTTTTTGCAATTTTTCTTCTATTACTTTTCCAATATTTTGTTTAAAAGGTTTTTCAAACTCGTTATCTTTTTCTTTACCAGATACTACACCAATAAGAAATGTGTAAAACTCCAAATTTTTTAATTTTCTTATGATTCTGTTTGTATAATAAGAAATAATTTTTTGGTTAATCATTTTTTGTTTTAAAATTTTACCAAAATGGATAAAGATTTAAATCAACTAAGAGTTAAAAAAATCAACAACTGCCCTGATAATCAAGAAGGAAGTTATGTTTTTTACTGGGTGATCAATGGTCTGCGGATAGATTACAACTTTGCTTTAAAGTTTGCTATTGAGAAAGCCAATAAGTTTCAAAAACCTTTATTAGTTTTTTTTGGGTTGAGGGATGGTTACTATTGGTCAAATCTTCGTCACTATCAATTTTTAAAAGAAGGATTAATTGAGTTTTACCAGAATCTTAAAAAATTAAATATTGCTTTTATTGTTAAAAAAATCGACTCTGATGATTATATTCTAAACTATGCCAAAAAGGCAGTGGCAATTGTCTCTGATGAAGTTTATTTAAGTGGAACAAAAAAAAGACAAGAGTTTATAGCTGATAAAATTAACACTTCATTTTACCTTTTTGAAAGCAACTCTTACTATCCAGTAAATACTCTTTTAAACAAAAAAGCCAACTTTGCCTGGCAGATAAGAGATAAGGTTTTTAATTGTTTAAATCTAATTAACAAAGATTTTTTTATTGAAAAATTAAAAATTAACTCCCTAAACTTTTTTGAAAATTTTGAAAAAGAAGACATTGAAAAAGAGTTTAACAAGTTGAATTTAGATAAAAGAATTTATTTTAAAAAGTTTATTGGCGGTGAAAGTAAAGCACTAAAAATTTTAGATGATTTTATTGATAAAAAGCTTCCTTTTTATAGTCAGTTTCGTTCCAATCCGGAAAAAGACTATACCTCCAATCTAAGCTGCTATTTACATTTTGGTAATATCTCACCGGTAAAAGTGGTTAAAAAAATTTTAGAAAAACACTCTTTAAAAGATAAAAATGTTTACTCTTTTTTTAATGAACTTTTGGTCTGGCGGGAACTTGCTTTTAACTTTGTTTACTTTGATAAAAATTACTTCAATTTTAACTCAATCCCCTTTTGGGCAAAAAAAACATTGGATGATCATAAAAACGATAAAAGAGATTATCTTTACTCTTTTGATGATTTAGAGAAAGGAAAAACTCATGATAATTATTGGAATACCTGCCAAAAAGAAATGGTTTATTTGGGAAAAATGGCCAATTATATGAGAATGTACTGGGCAAAAAAAGTTATTGAGTGGAGTGCTGATTTTAAAAAAGCCTATGATTGGTTGGTCAAAACAAACAACAAATATGAACTTGATGGAAGAGATCCAAATAGTTACTTGGGCGTTTCTTGGTGTTTTGGTAATTTTGATCGGCCTTGGTTTGAGAGGAAAATTATTGGTAAAATCCGCTATATGTCGGCCAATGGTCTTGAAAATAAATTTGATATTAAAAAATACGTTGAAAAAGTAAATAAAGAATTAAGTTTAAATACAAAAGATTTATTCCATAAATAAAGTCTTCAAAAGGGATGGTGGTTATTAAAAAGTTAGTTTTATAATTTTTGCTGTAGGTGATGATTTTTTTGCTGGTTAGATAGTAGTTAAAAACAAAAGTTAAAACGGTCACAATAGCTAAATAGATATAAAAAGCGAGTTGATTTAAAAGATAAACTCTCAAAAAATAATCCAGAAAAATATTAACTGATAAAAGTAAAAAAACAACAAAAGGATAAGCTTTTCCTTTTTTTAAAAAATAAAAAGATAAAATCAAAAAGATAAATATCAAAAAGAAATAAAAATCAAAATTTATTTTTAAAGGGATAAGAGAATTTAAGTTTAGAAAAATAATAAGACAAGAAAAAGGAACAGTAAAGAAAAATAAAACTTCTTCAATTGGTAGTTTAAAAAACTTAACTCCCAAAATATATTGGTTATTAAAAAACCACCATTTATCAGTTACTTTTATATCCCAAACAATAAAGATAACAGCGACAATTGCTGCTGAGAGGATAAAGTAACTAGTCTTGGGTAGAATAGTTTTTTGATAGATTAATTTAGATATTATTGGCAGAGTAAGTATCAATAAGTTAAATAAAAGATAGCTTAATTTTTTCATCTTTTTCGAGTGATAAGATAATCAATAAAGTTGCTAACCAAAATAATAAATTTATCAGGCAAAATATTTTTGTTTTTCTTAATTTTTTCTTCTATTCTATTTTTTATCTGAATGATTATTTTTTCAACTTTTTTTATCACTTCTGATTGCTTAATAAAACTTTCAAGTTTATCTATTTCACTTTTTGTTATTTTTTCTTGACCAAAAAGATTTTTAATCGATTGAGGAGTATTTTTACTTTTAAATATAAAATAACGAATGATTGTTTTTTTGTTTTCACGGATATCTGAAGCTTGATCTTTTCCTGTTTCTTTTGAAAAAATACCAATTAAATCATCAGTAATTTGAAAAATAATTCCTAAATCTTCAAGAATGGCTTCAATTATTTTTTGTTTTTGATTATCTAAGTTTTTGATTTTTAAAACAGTAAGTACTGGTAAAACAAAGGTATAGCGAGCGGTTTTTCCTTTATAGATGTTTAAGATATTGTCTATTTTTGGTTCAATAATTGTTTGAGCAAATAAAACGTCATCAATCTGGGCTAAACCGGTTTTTATAAGTTCTTGCGATAAAAAGCTTTTCACTGATTGATTGATATCAATACTATTTAAGATATCAAAGGCAATAAAAAAACCAATATCACCCAAAGATAAAGCCAATGATTTTCCTAGATTATCATTTTTTTCTTTAAGAAATTTTTCATATCTTTTGTTGAAAAAAGCATGAATTGTGGGCTTACCCCGTCTTAAAGTATCGTTGTCCATAATATCATCATGAATAAGAAGAGATGAGTGAATGATTTCAAAAACCAAGGCTAATTTTTTTAATTTTTCTTCTTCAATTTTTTGATCAAAAAAGACATTGTTTGTAATAAAAACCAAAGCACCTCTGACACCTTTTCCTCTTTTGGCAAAATCAATAAATTGGTTTAAATAACAAGAAGATTTTTGGTTGTAGTTTTTAAATAAAGAAAGATATCTCTCTTTTAATTTTTCCAATTCTTGATCAATAATTTTTTTATAATGATCAATTTCTTTTATTAAGTCCATAGATTAGAAAAACGTTTTTAACTACAACGTAAAAAACATCAATTAGTGAAAGTTTGACTTTATTTTTATTAAAAATCAGGTGTTTATTTTTTGCAATTCTTTTTCCAAGGATAAAATAAAGATCAGCGGCAGTTTTGACCGGCAAAAAATTTTTTTTATCAAAATATTTATATCCATCTTCTGCTTCTTTGTATAAGTCAAAAGCTCTTTGAAGTTCAAAATCAATAAGATTTTTTGCGTTTTGAGAGATGTTTTTTGCTTTAAAAAAATCATCGATTTTAACTTTAAATTTTTTAAAATCTTCTTTTGGAATATAGATTTTTCCCATTTGATAGTCTTCGCCAATGTCTCTTATGATGTTGATAATTTGCATTGCTTTTCCCAATTTTTTGGCAAGAGGATAACTTTTTGGAGAGAGTTTTAAAATTTTTGCCATCAAAAGACCAACCACTTCACTTACTCCATAAAGAAATTTTTCTAAATCTTGATAGGTTTGATAATGTTTATTTTTTAGATCTATTTCTTGGGATTTAAAATAATCATCAATTAAATTTTTAGCATTAATCTCTTTTACTAATTTGACAAAATCAGAAATTAATTGATTATTTACTTTTTTGCCAACGTAGGCATCGTTAAATTCTTTTTTGTATTGATAAAATTTTTTAAAATTTGGTTTTTTTTGGTCAACTAAATCATCAGTTGTTCTTAAAAAAGCATAAAGTAGAAAGACTTTATCTCTTACTTCCTTTGGAAAGAGAATTGTTGAGTAGTAAAAGGTTTTTGAATTTTTTTTAGTTATTTCTTGATATATTTTTTTCATTTTTTAAAATTAAATTTTCAACGATTTGGGCGGAGATTAAAGCTGGCGGCATACCAACACCTGGGTTTGTATATTGACCTACATAGTATAAATTTTTTAACTTTTTAGAAAAATTTTTTGGGCGAAAGATTGCTGTTTGAAAAAGAGTATGAGCCAGACCAAAAGCTGCCCCTTGAAAAGCATGATAGTCTTTTTCAAAATCATCAATGGTAAATATCTTCTCTACAATAATTTTTTTATTAATATCCTTTATTTTACCAATTTCAGCAAACTTATTTAAAATTTTTTCTTTAAAATCTTTTTTTTGATTGTTAGTTAAATTTAATCCAGCAGCAATTGGTGCTAAGATCATTACACTATGGCAGCCAGATGGAGCCATGTTTTTATCGGTTTTTGAAGGTATATGAAAGTAAAAATTGGGATTTTTTGGTAGTTTTTTTTCTTTAAAAACTTGATTGAAATGCTCTTCCCAGGAAAGGTTAAAATATAAGTTATGATGTTGAAAGTTTTCAAGATTATCTTTAATTCCAAAATAAATAAGAAAAACTGCTGGTGACATTGTTTTTTTACTCCAATAACTTTCATCATAGGTTTGATATTTTTTAGGTAGGATTTTTGTTTCAAAAAAGTGATAGTCAGCGTTAACAACAACAATATCGGCAGAATAATCTGATTTATTGGTTTTTAGTCTAGTTATTTTATTTTCAATAATCTCTAATTCTTTTACTTCTTCATTTGTTTTTATCAAAACCCCATAACTTTTGGCAATTTTTTCCAAGGCCTCGATTATTTTATAGATGCCACCAAGAGGATAATAAGTGCCTAAAATAAAGTCGGCATAGGCAATCAGTTTATAAAAGGCAGGCGTATTGTAGGGAGAGCCACCTAGAAAAACGGTTGTAAACTCTAAGATTTTTTGAAGATAGGGATTTTTAAAGTTGTTTTTTACAAGGCTGTGCAATGATCTTATTAAATCTAGTTTTAAGAAATTTAAAACTACCTCTTTGTCTAATAGACAAAAAGGATTTTTATAGTCATTAAAAACCAATTTTTGAGTTGAAAGTTTATAAATAAATTCTGCTTCCTTTAAATAATTTTTTAGTTTAATATCACCCTCTTCTTCTTCTTTTTTAAAAGTATTCAAATTTTTTTTTAAATCAGAATAGATATCGATTAACTTACCATCATTAAAAAAAACGCGATAGTTGACATCTAATTTTTTTAGCTTATAAAATTCAGAAACTTTTTTACCAAACTTTTTAAAAAAATCATCAAACACTTCTGGCATCATATACCACGATGGACCCATATCAAAATAGAAATCTTTAAGTTTTAATCTTCTTGCCCGACCACCAAGGATTTTATTTTTTTCAATTAAAGTTACTAAAAAACCATCTTTTGCCAAAAGACAGGCTGTGGCCAATCCACCAATTCCACCGCCGACAATAACAACTTTTTTCATAGGTTTTTAATAGTTTTTATATTGATTTTTTTAACCCAGGGAGCAAAGTTAATATTTTCAAATTGATTGATTAATTCATCTTTTGTTAATACTTGCATTCCATAGCTGTATAAAGGATTGTTTTTAACCTTTTTTTTAAGATTAATAAGATAAAGATAGTTTATTTCATGCTCAATATAACCGCTTTTTTTATCTTTTTCTTTATAATAATAATTTGCTAAAAATTTTATTTCAATGTTTTTTTCTTCACTACTCCACTCACGATTAAATGCCTCAATGATTGATTCTTCAAAAGACTGGATTTTTTCGTTAATAAAAATAGGGTGAGAAGAGAAAGATAAGTCAAAATAACCATCAAAGACGGGATGTTTTCTTATTTGAAGGATAAAACTATTTTTGTATTTTAAAATAGTAGTAAATCCACGATGTAGCACTCCCTTTTTGTGAGCCTGCCAGCGCTCGATTTTTTTTATGGGATTATTGTTTTTATCAACTTCTAAGATAAAAATTTGTCTTTGGTAATAATTATTATGATGATTCATGATTTGATGGCTATGATTTAATGTGCCGCAGAGAGGAGTTGAACCTCTACTCCCGATTTAACGGGAACAGGGTTCTAAGCCCTGCGCGTCTGCCAATTCCGCCACTGCGGCTAACAATATTATATCATCTAACTTCTAACTTCTAACACCCAACACTAAACGTATAACGTGTAACGTGTAAAGTGGAACGTATAACCTTAAACTTTAAGCTTTCAACGTTAAACGTTCAACTTTAAACGTTAAATAAAGAAATAAATAGAAATTAATAGAAATAAATTGGAAACAATTACAAAGAATAAGATGATAGGATTTATAAAAAAATTTAACGTTTAATGTTAGTTATTAGGTGTTAGATGTTAGATGATTTTTGTTGCTTTTTTTTACGGCGTCGTTTAATATTTAAGATATGAACATCAAAGAAGCAATTCTTAGATTTTTGGAATACTGTGAGCTTGACAAAAATCTTTCTCAAAGAACGATTAAAATGTATGATTATTATCTTTCTTTTTTTCAAGATTGGTTGATAAAAAATTACCAAGATGAAAACTTTGAGGTGGAGAAAATTAATGAAGAAGTAATTCGAAGTTTTCGTCTTTTTCTTTCTCGAAATTATAAAAATCCTTTTAAAGGACCATTAAAACGCCAAACTCAGGATTATTTTTTAGTGGCCTTGCGCAGTTTTTTTCGGTATCTTCTGAAACAAAAACTTAAAGTTTTACCGCCTGAGATGA